>Ga0315901_10000225_pt1 | contig 84230 bp, 78 predicted proteins | sample LakEriMetagenome_10_FD_203761 | JGI IMG/M metagenome (GOLD analysis project Ga0315901, IMG submission 203761) | Freshwater fungal communities from buoy surface, Lake Erie, Ohio, United States - Buoy 2 MA116 | ecosystem: Environmental > Aquatic > Freshwater > Lake | place: USA: Lake Erie, Ohio... | reverse complement strand
AGGTCCCACTTTTCTTTTTCATATCCAATATTTTGTCTTTGGTTGAATTCATTTTCTTTAAGACTTGGTGAAAATCTTATTGAATAGTTTGTTGAAAAGTCGTAAGATATTTTTTTAAAGTCTATAGAGTTATTGCCTACATAGTTAAAACCGAATGTTGTGTTTTTATTTGTTGATAAAATACCAGTAAAGTTGTTGTCTAATTTAATTTCTGTTTGTGACCAACTAAAAGTACATAGTAATAAAAATAAAAATAATAATCTCATAAGATATATATTATTTTTTGTTTTAAATTAAATATATAACAAAAAATAATTAAGACTATGGCAAAGAAAACCACTACATCATCCGTAAAACTTCACATCGCTAAACCTCATAAAAAGAGACCAGGTGTACATTCAAAGAAAAAAAACTGCAGGAGTAAAAGTTCTAAAAATTACAGAAAAGCTTATAGAGGACAAGGTAGATAAAAAAAATCCACTCAATTGAGTGGATTTTTTTATTGAATTTCAACTACTTCAATATCAAAGACTAATTCTTTTCCGGCTAGTGGATGATTACCATCTATAATAACGTTTTCTTCATTAACTTCTTTGACTGTAACGTTGAATGATTGTCCGTTATCTCCCTGTGCTTGTAAAGATTGGCCAATCTCAACTGGACCTGGCATCTGGTTCATAGGAACTGAAACGATTAAATCCTCTCTAATTGCACCATATGCTTCTTCGGCTGGAATATTTACTGTAACTTTATCACCTACAGATTTACCAACAAGAGCCTTTTCAAATCCAGGAATTAATTGACCAGAGCCCATTTGAAATTTTAACGGGTCTCTACCCTCTGACGAGTCAAACATTTCACCGTCAGTTAATTTTCCTGTGTAGTGAACTGAGACAATTTTACCATTTTCTATCATAATATGCTTTATTTTTATATTATAGTAGAATAAATTTATTAGTTGTCTTTATTTTTATAATTCTTATAGATAGTTATAATTATTACTATTATGGTTAGTGGTATAGCAATAGAGTGTAATATTTTTTCTATTAATTGCATTAATTTATAATTTTTTCCAAACAAAAAAAGTTGATTTGTCTTTTTGATTCTCTACATATCCTTCTTCGTTAAATTGACTTTCATTTAAATAACAAATGAATTTATGTCCTTTGTATTTTGTTTCTAAACCAGGATAGGAAAGTGAACCACCATCATAAAATAAATCTTGTCTCTTAATTAATTGATTTTCATTAACTTCTATTCCAAGTTCTTCTTTTATTCCACGTAATCCAGCTAATAGCGCATCTTCGCCAGCTATCATTTTTTCGGATACGGAGTTAGGCATATTTCTTCTTCTGATTCTACCATCTTTAAACTCTTGTCTGTCTTCAAATAATCGCCAAGTTTCTCCTTTATTGTTTCTGAAATAAATTTTGATACCGACAAATTCTATGTACCTTATTAATAAGCCATTTTTCTCCTCAAGGTAACATTCTTTCTTTTCTATCTCATCTAATAGATTTTCTAATGTTTTAGATTTTCCTTTTCCCCAAAGATGGAAAGGTATATCGTATTTAGTAAGAATATTTGATAGATTTATGAAATCGTTGCCAAATTCTTCAAATAGTTTTATCCATCTCATAGACTATATATAAACTTTATAAAATAAAAAGATAAAAATAAAAGTGGAACAATTTGAAAAACATAAAAAAAGTTTAGAAGATTTTTTACAGAATATAAATTTTATATATTCTGGTGATGTAATTAATTCTATAGATAAGACTTATTCACAAAAATTAAAACACTCTTCATTTTCCTCAAATCTTTTTAAAAACATTATGATTGATGTTTATAATTGGTCATTTGAAAAAATGAAAAATGTATCAAAAGAGATTATTGTGCATAGGAATAATTTTACAGATGTCTATGGATTGATGGATAAAATCCCAATTAACCCTAAAATACTTTTTTACTCAACGAATTCAAATCTAAATTTGAATTTAGGAAGTCATGTTTTAGAATCTGAACATGACACTGGATATCTACCGAGTTATTTCACGCGTAGGTTTAAACTTATGTCTCATAATAGAGAAGTTTCGGCTTATTACTCACCTTTAATAGAAGATGATTCAGATGATTGTCATTTTTATTTAATTGATGAACCAATACAAAGCTTGGTTTGGTCTTTGCAAAATATGAGATATTCTATAGAAAGTTCGTTTTACGATAATGAGCATATAATTAAGATGCCAATTTATAATTGTGATTTTAATTCATACAAAATAAGAGTTGTCAATACTCAAAAGTTGAGAAATAATAAAATAAATTCAATACTAGATGATAATTGATTTAAATAAAGATAACAATTTAGGTTATGCCGAGACCAGTTTTGAATTATCTCAACTTAAATCAAATAAGTTGATTAAAGAAATAGTTATGCAAAGAAATAAAACAGGTCAGAACTTTATGATTGTTCCTATGTCTATCTATAATATTTTAGAAGCAAATAAATCTTTTAAATTTGCACCATTAGATTCGATTATGAGTGAAGATCCTTTAAGACACATGGGTTCAATAAATGGAATTGAGGTCTATTTAGATCTTTTTTCTCCATCAGATACGATTATTCTCAGATATGATAAAAGTACTATGAGAGATAATAAAATAGATGCTTTACTGAATGGTGAACAACTAAAAGAAGAAATTGAAATTACAATTTTGAATTATTAAATGATTCAAATTTAGCAATTATTCTCTTGTTATCATTATCAATGGTCATTAAACTTTTTCTGTCAGGTCTCATTGCCTTTTCAGCGCCAGCTTTTAAAAACTCTTCTTTGCTTACTGGTTTCGCAACACCTGTGTTTTTATCAACAAGTTGGTACTCAAAACTTTCATTTGTATCTTGACCATAAAGTTCAATTCCCTTAGTATCATAAGTTACGGTTTCACCAGCATTCACTGCATCTATTTTTTCCTTTAAATTATTGACAAAATCCTTTGCTATTTTCTTAAGTAAATCTGTATAGTTTTCAGTTTTATAAACTATTTTCATTACCTTTTTGTTATAAGCTAAGAAATTTAGTCCTGAAATGTTTGTGATTGAAGGATGACCTCCTGAATTCCTGATGATTAATTCCCATACTGGAATTTTTAATCCACTTAAGTAGTTTTTTTGTTCTTTAGTCAATTCTTCATAATTTGTATCCATTGCCTCTTTTAGTTTACTATCAGGTAGACCTTCAAATATTGTTATTTTATCTCTTTTTGATACAATGCCATTGCTTAACATTGATTTAATTAGGTTTGCGATGTTATTTTTCGCACCTTCGATTTGTTTTTTTGAAATATCACTAACAAATGTTTCAGATTCTTTAAATTGATTAGTTTTTCTGAAAGGTATTAACTTATTTGTAGCATTTAAACCTAATCTTCCAACAATATTAACAAATTCTTTTATTGAATCAATTTCAGTAGTTTTAAATTGGAATTTTTCACCATTGAAATCTATGATTACATCAATATCTTCATACTTTTCAGAGTTTGCTCTAAAGTCAATTTCAAGCACTTTGGTCAAAATATTAGTGACTTTTTCCTGCTTGTTGTAGATACAATCAATATAGAATGCCTCTAAATCTGAAAATTTAAATCCTATACCAACATAGCTGTCTCCAATCGCTTTTTGCATACTTCTCCAATCTTGCGATGTTTCATAAACTTGTTTGATAGCTTCAAGTGATATAAAATATCTTTTGAAGACAGATTCGTAATTACCCAAAACCTCTTTGGCGATTTCGCCTAAATTAATATCTTTTAATTTTTTTTCTTTGAATGGATTACAAGATACTTGTATAAGACCCATTGGCCAAACTATACATAAAAACTCAGAATCAGGAGTGTTTTCAAAAACAACGTATCTATCATAAGAACCCGGTTTCATCATATCACCACCGCCGTATTGTTGAATTATCTTATATTTTTCATCATAAGATTTGTCTTTATAGGTTTTCATTCTTTGCTTATATGATGATAAGTTTTTGGCTAAGTCCTCGGGATCAGCAAGAGTTCCTAGTTTATCATTTGTTTTAGCATATTTAATATAATGACTAAGATTATTGAACATTGAATATAAATTTGGAGAACAATCCAAAACTAAACATTCTAATAAATTCCTGTTAATGTGATCTCTTTTACCGTCTAAAGATTTACAAGTGATTCTTTTATTTTTATACGCTAATAATAGTCTATTTACAACAAAACCTAAAGTAAATTTAATTTTCTCAATTGGTTGATTTTTATCCAATTTAAAAATTGATTGATGTAAGTCTTTTGGTTCAATATTCCATTTTAAAAAGTTTGCAGAATCTATTGTTTGTATAAATTCTATGTCACCTTGAGGAAAAATTTCTTGTTTTGCTATTTCTCCAGATATTGTTTCAACATTAGATCTTGAATGTTTATAATAAGTTGATTTTGTATCTTCAGCACCTACTTGTTCTTGATGGTGGTCAGTTGCTATTGTAAACATTGGCTTCGAATGTGCGAAGTCAACAAGAACTGCTAAGTTTCCTTCCTTTGGTAATTGAACAGCGAATTCTAAACCACCATACTGAATTGTGTGACAATCAACCGTCTCTATGCCATACTGACCTTTTAACACTTGTTTCATTGCTAATGCTGATGTAACTCCGTCCAAGTCTTTATGAAAATAAATCTCACATGTTCTTAGATTACCGACAACCTCTGTTAGGTCAGACTTATTAGCCGAAACTGATGGTTTTTTATCCATAGCTTGTGTTCCTACTAACGCTTGGTCAATGTTATCTAAACTTTTAGCTATTTTTTTAAGGTTTCTTAGTCCAACTTCTTCATTAATTGGTTCATCGGATTCTAAATCCAAAAATAACCTGTAGTCTTTTATTTTCATATCTTTATATATTAATTCTAATTTTTATTTCTTTATCGGTTTGCCGTAGCCTTCAATTCTACCTTTCTTATCACCTTTTGTCTCGTCTTCGTATTTTGTGTCAAAGAAATTGTCATGATCTGTTACGATTTTAACATCAGAATCCATAGTCGCATATGGGCCTAACTTACCAGATCTATAAATACCACCAAACATATCGCCGTTTAGATAACCATCCATAAAATAGCAATTATCTAATTGTGATGATTCAACTCTACAATTTAATATTTTAGAATTCACAGCATCGGTGTGTTGTAATTTAGACTTGGTTATTTGTGAGTTATTTATTTCTGAACCAACGAAAAAGCAATCTTCAAAAATACCTTCTACTTTACAATTAATGAGTTCAATGCCATATACAGTCGATGTTGATTTGACATTTGCGTCTACAACTTCTATAGTTTGTGTTGCTGTCACATAATTTACAATACACTCTTTTAGTTCTTGAGTTGAATCTATTAAGTTAAATAATTTATTATAAATTTTATTATAATAAGCAGATATAACATCATAAGCATTATCTTGGTCAATTTGTATTTGTATTGTTGGAAAGTCAACAATAAAATTATCATATTTTGATAAATTTTGATATGTTTTTATGTTTGTCTCAAGATATTCTTCAAGTTTATTAATATCTTCAGAATTGAAATCAGCATCTATAGCATCAAATGTGTTTATTATAAATCTTTCCATAAAATATATCAATTGACCTATATTTTTTTCATAATCTTTACCACCGATATATCTATATTCTAATCTTTGACTTTCTTTATCATTGTTAATGTGTAAAAAATTTATACCGTAATATTTATCACTAGGTAGTCTCATATTGTTTTTTACTACGTTTATAGGTATATTAAAGAAATCATATTCTTTATAAGGTATTATTTTTTTAATTGTTTTTGCATAGATACTGCCTTTTCTGGTAGGATAACTTCTGTATATTTCTTCTTCATCCGTATTTAATATTAACTTTAAAATATTTATATCGTTTAAGTTTTTTTCTTCGTTATTGAATGATAGATTGTAGTGTATAGAACATTTTTCATTGGTGTAACCATAGTTTTGGATAAACTTTAGTATTTTTATTAAATAGTATTTTGCATCAAAAAAATCCAATGGTCCGGTAACTAATTCAACCATGTTTGAGCCACCGGAAAGATCTGGTTCAATTTTAAAATTAAGTTCATCTGGTGTAAAATCTGAATGATATTGTCTAAAACCCCAGACTCTTACTGGTTTCATTTCTTCATTTAGCATTTCTAACGTTTTATAAAATGAAAGGTCTTTCATATAGAACTCAAACTCAAAACCAACTTTAGCTGTCTTCAATTTATTAGATTGATTCAAAAATTTATCAGAATATTTCTTCATACCTTCTATATATTAAATATTTTCTCTGAAAATAATTTTTTATAAGGAGCTTATTAATTGGATATATAGATTTATAAAATAAAGAAAATGAATGGAGTTTTTCTGCGTCTATTGCAAAACAAGGAAGAAATTTGATAAGTTTATTAAAATAAATCGAATAAAGAATAAATATATTATAGATATAAAGAAAATTCTTGACGAAGAGGAGGTAGATTTTAATGATGATAAAACTTATTTAAAAATAATTGTGTTTAATAAAATACAACAAGCAATAGACAAAAAGAAAGATATTTATTATTTACCAGATTTTGATAATGATTTTTCAATAGAAAAACTACTTAATCTTAAAAAGATACTTGGTGAAAATAATTTCAATGTTTTAATATTCTATAATGAGTTTAGAAAAAGTCCTGATATTATGGACGATGTCTTATCTAATTTATCAAAATTTTCAAATTCACAAATCATCAGGGACTATTAATTTAATATATAAAAGAAATTAATTATCTCGACAAATGGCAAATACTTATAAACTTGGTGGTTCTCCTTTGGGTTTAATAAATATTTTATCTCGACCTACTAGAGATAATATGTCAACCTTTAACGCTGGCAAATCAAGAAACGTAAATGTTATTTCTTATAACAGAAGTAGACCACAAGATACTGGTGTTGTTCAAGGCGGTAAAAACGTTCAGGCACCTAGATCTTTATTTACTGGTGGTTCTATACCAAGATTTTATGCAAATCCAGATCCTTTAAATGAAGGTGAAGTTGATGAGTTAGGTTTATCAGCATCTTCTCAATTTACTAATCCAGCTTCTGATACTTATAGAACACTTCCATCAAAAATTCATAATGATAGGATGTATGATATGAGTTTACTTAATATCATAGAAAATTTAAGTAAGTCACCTAGTGCTGCACTCCGTCCGGGTGATTTTGCATATTTAAAACATCTTGGTGTTTACCCAAACAATAGATTGATGATATGTCGTAGATTTGGTGGTCCAGTTGGTGATAATATTTTTGGAAAGTCTGCTGGTGTTCCAAAAGCCGTATTAATCGGTTGGAAGCCGGAAGATCAAGATTTTTTAAGTTTTACATTTGGTGAGGAATGGATTGAAGCAGATGCTGATTTTACAGCGGTACTGAATAAAATGGGTCAAGATTTTGGGTTAAATAATTTAGGCGATGCTGCCGGTAAAGCATTTAACATAATACCTCTTCCTGGTTTTACAGAAGTTTTACAAAGACAGGTTTTAGTTTCAATGGGTGTTTTGAGTGGTAGTTCAATTTCTGGTCCATTACCATCGGGTAATCCCAATATCATAAAACAAGCAAAAAGAAGAAAAACTATTGGATATGGTGAAAATGCATCCGGTTTAAAATGTGCTATTTCGGTAAAAATGGAAGTCGAATACGAACAAAAATTTATTTCTGGTATAGATCCTACAATAGCATTTATGGATATAGTTAATAATATTGTAATTTTTGGTACTTCTCGTAGTGATAACTATGGATTATCAAGTGCATTTACTGCTAAATTAAGAAAGTGGATGAATGATCCTGGTAGTTTAGTAAATGATATTTTAACTGGTATACAGGCTGGTATATCAAAAATTACAGGAGAGTTACAAAAGGCTGCTGATAAAGCTCTAAAACTTTTAAATGATGCAGTACCTTCATCAACACCAGCTGAGCCAGTAGATCCTTCACAAGCAGAGGCTGATGCTTTGGCAAAAAATCAAGATTTAGTTGATAAAGCTAAAAGTTTTATAAGTGGATTATTAAGTAAATTAAGTAATTTATTTAAACAATATATTACTAAATATAAAGTTGAAATATTAGGTATCGCTAATGCTTTATCAGGTGCGCCTTCTACACCCTGGCATTTGACATTAGGTAATCCTATGAGACCATTTTTCTGTTGCGGTGATATGTTAGCTGGTGATATTACTTTGACATTTGGTCCCCATCTTGCTTTTAACGACTTGCCCGCTAGTATAAAGGCGGAGTTTACTTTAACAAACGCGAGACCTCAAGGTCTACAAGAAATATTAGCAAAATTTAACACTGGTAATTTAAGAGTTGTCAATATCAAAAAAGATTATATTGAGAGTAATGATACTGGTTCTGATAAAGGTCAATATTTTGATCCTATATTTGACGCGTCTGGTCAACAACTTAATTTACCACTCACGCCTCCGCCTTCTCCAGGTTTATCTGGTGGTAGCCCATCAACCACACAAGATGCGACAACTCAAACAAATGCTGCTACTGATCAATTGAAAAAAGAAAAAGAAGAATTGGATAAGATTAAGGCTGAAAAAGGCGAGACTAGTACTGAATATACAACCGCTAAGGCCGCATATGATAAGAAGGTGGCTGAATTGGCATCACAGGCTCAAAATACTCAAAAAGAAGGTGCAAAGACAGAGGATAAATCAGGAGCACCAAGTGGTGGTAATGTTAATCCAGCTGTTGTTGCCAAAACTGGTGATGAGGTAAATTTAGGACAAGGTAATGCTTCAGTTTTAACATCATTCACAAATCAAACAGTTTTCACTCCACCTAGTTAAAAATAATAATATAAAATGAATGTAAAAGTTTTATTTGAGTCAGTAAAAACAGACGGTTCGCAAGGTGGTCTATATAACCTTTTTGAGCCATACTGGGTTGCCAGAACCGACTTTCCTTTTAATGAGTATGTCGTTAAGAAAGGCGAGGACATGAGAATTGATTTAATTTTTAAATCAATGTATGATATGGAAGCTTTTGAGGTTGAGTACTATTTAGAACAAGTTGATATAATTTTGTGCATTAATAATATAGACAATCCACTTAATATTATGGAAGGTGATATTTTAAAGTATCCTGCATTAGACGCACTTGATAACTTCAGAATTAATGAGGATCCTTTTGTAACTAATAATAATAATTTAACTCAAAAATTATCAAAACCTAATACATCAAGAAAAGTTGATCCTCAAAGAAAGAAATTTTTACAAAATAATTATTCAATCCCACCTACAGTGGCTAAAACTCCTAAGGATCCTGTCGTTGTAAAAGATGGTAAGTTTTATGTGGGTGGAGTATAGTTTTTTTTATAAATATAAATTATGGCGGTATTAAAAGAGGTCAGAGTTAGACCAAGATTTGCTAGTGTTGATGAAAGATTAGGAGAAGTGACACCAAATACAAGTGTTTCCAATACTTCAACCTCTGGTACTTCAGGTACATCTGGAGTTTCTGATTTAGCACCAAGTAATATGAAAGGTGCATTAAGTGATGCAAAAATAGTTGTCTCGGTTAATGATGATAAAACTGAATATTCGGTAGATTTTTTACCAGTCGGGGATCCAAAAGGCACTCTTAATTTTAAAAAGACTACTAAGGCGGATAAGCCAATTACTGAAGATAGTTTAATTAGCGAAATGATGACTACTGCTGCACAAAAAAAATTATCAGCCACTAAAGGTATAGATGTTAGAGCTACACCTGAAAATTATTACAAGATAGTACAAGATCCGTGGCAGGATACTCCAGCAAAAGTGAGAAATTTTGGTTTTGATAAATACTATTTGAATAATGGTGCTGAAATAAATATAGCATGGATTATAAATGGTAAAGAAGCCAATTTGTGGTTATCTGGATATGATAGTAAAACAAAAGAACCTATTTATAAAAATATTGACGGAAATTCACCTGAAAAAGGAAATTGGTTGGGTGGTGAAATTTGGTCTACCAATGGAGGTATTGAAATTGAAACATCAGATAAAACTATTGGCTCTGCTCATTGGTTGAATCCTGATACTTCAAAAATAGAAGTGTATCCTGAAACATTGATAAAAAAATATGTATTGGTCAAATACAAAGACCCAAAAAGTCAGAAAGAGGAATATTTCACTACCAAAGATGCCACGATATTAGAATTTGAAAGGAGACCAAAACCTGGTTCATCTACTGATGCTGGAACAGGAACAAGTGGAACATCTGGTTCATCTACTACAGGAACTAGTGGTACCAGTGCTTCAACATCAGGAACTAGTGGCACCAGTGCTTCCACATCAGGAACTAGCGGCACCAGTGCTTCAACATCAGGAACTAGTGGTACTAGTGCTTCAACATCAGGAACTAGTGGTACTAGTGCTTCAACATCTGGTACTTCCGGAACAAGTGGTATATCTGTAACATCGGGAACATCTGGTTCTTCAAATCCAGCATTCTCAGTAAAATTACCAACGACCTGGAGTCCAGCAATAGAAAAAATTAACTCAGATAAATCATTGATTACTGCAATCATAGATGTTTGGAAGAAATCGACACCAAATTATGAAAAATTGGCTTTATGTGAACCTGATTTTTATCCGACAGTCGAATTAGAATATGTCAGTCCATTTGCCAATGATCCGAATGATCCAGTCAATCAAGAGGCACTAGCTAATAATGAAAAGTACCAGCTTAATGTAAAATTACCAGATTTGTTAGATGTCAAAACAAGAGTTGATATGCCAATGTTTTCAGTTTATATTGGTGATATACCTGCTATTGATCCAGATAATATATTTACTGATGAAATCGAGCAATATCTTCAAGATGGTGATGATGAATTTACTGAAGCTGCTTTTGTTGGTGAAGGTGAAAATATACATACCATTGAAGAAAGAGCTGAGATAGAAGCTGAACAAGCCTCTATAGCTGCTCAATTACCAAACGGCGGCCAACAATTGACAGTGCCACAAGGTTCATATTCGGCTACTGGTCTTGAGCCAGATACACCATGGGAGGCCTCTAAATTAAAAGTACCTCCTGGTTTCAATGGAGTTCCTCTACACACTCAGTGTGATCCTAGATTTAATAAATATGCATATGGTAAAGGTAATAAAACAGTTTGTACCGATGGTTCTACTATTTGTTCTTCAGGATGTATGCCAAGTAGTTTATCGATGATGATAAATTACTGGGCTAAAAAGGGTTATGCTAAAAGTTTTGTAACACCATCAATAGTAGGTCAGTTTGTTTTAGATTATGGAGGTAGAGTTTGTGGCGCCGGTGGTACACTCTTAGGAATTAATAAGGCTAAGTTTAAAGAAACTTTTGGATTAAATATAGAAGCATTTTCAAATATAGGTGATGATAAAGTTGAACTTTTATTGAAAAAAGGTTACCCAATAAACCATGCAGGTAGTACTACTGGTTTATGTGGTGATGGTAGTACAAAAAAATCTTATGGTGCTCACTACTTATGTATGACAGGCATAGATGAACAGGGTAGAATAAGGGTAAATGATTCGGGTAACAATCCAGCAACCGGTAAGAAAGCCATAACTCATTATCCAGGAAAGTGGTCTCAAGCAAATACTAAAAAGACTTCTCAAAGTTTTTTATGGCCTGATGCTTTAGGAAATCCTTTAAAGGGTTAAAATTTACCAAGTTCTTGTTTGAGAATATGGTAAATATCCAGGATTTAAAGTCGAAGAAGCAGTTGCGATATTAAGTAAATTATTCAAAGCAGAAGAATAATCTGAGCCTGTTGCTGATATTTTTAATTCTATCATGCTCGCAACAAAATAACCACCTTGATAAGTTATTGATTCACTTACTAGTGTGCTAATTACTTTACCATTTACACTAGAAGTCGCATAAACACCGGATTTACCTAGTGGTCTCACTGGTTCATAGCTAATTGAAACTTGATATTGTGGATTTGTCATAATTAAAAATAAATTTTTTACTTATTATATATTAAGTTCAAAATTTATTTTTTATACAACTTCAAAGTTTCCCAAAAATTTTCAGCTTCAAAAGTTTTTCCTTCTTTTTTTCCTTCAGTTACAACAAGTTTTCTACCACCATTTTTGAAAGAACCTTTTGATACAAATCCTCCGGGACTTGGATTGTCAAATATAGCAAATCGTTTATTGTTATAAAAAACAATGTAATTTCTTTGAGAGTTATAAAATAAAACTATTTGTCTATCACCAGATGAATTTTTTTGAACTTGCGCTGTATTTATTCTACTTAAAATTAAATCTAATTCTTCTTCACCTGTAAGTTCTTTATTGCCTCTTGCTGCTGCCTTTGCTTCTTCTTTTTCTTTTTCTTTCTGTTCAGAATCAGGTATGAAATCATCAAATTCACTTTTTCTACAAATAGCATAGCTGAAAATGTTATTTGTTTTTGCTTGTTCCTCTATTATAGTAATAAATTGATTATATTGGTTTGTATTTTTGAAAACCTGAGAACCATCTTCTGAGTAGTTAAATACTTTTTCTACACTGCCCGTACTAGATGCTCTTCTAATCCATAAATTAAAATCACCTGTTTCGACTTTAGCTCTATAGTTATATTTGTCTAATTTATCATTTCTATAGATTGCGGCTTCTGTGAATCTTAATGCTTTATGTTCTTCTGTTGAAGAAGGAACCAAATTTCCTTCTGCATTAACATATTCTGGTTTAGTCTTGACATAGGTATCAAGTTTCAATTTGTCGATAAACTGAGCATAAGCTATTATTGGAACTTTATCAGGTAAATTACTAGTTTCTGGTACATAACCAGGAGTTGTTGTTATTTCATATTCAAGTAATTGCCAATTTAGATTATCTTTTCTAAAAAATACATAAAGTGTGTCGTCAAATTTATTCGTTATTTGCCCAGCATCTTTTGTTCTCATTGCTACTAAATTTACGGTTCCTGGATCTTCATAGACTTTGTAACTTTTTGACCTAAGGAATTTGACTAGTTTTTCTAATTTAGGATCAGATTTGATAGAAGAAAGTGACTCTTTTGTTGGTACTGAAGATGATGGTCCTGCCGTTGTTGGTGTTGGTTGTTCATAGGCTGTTTTGGGACCTTCTACTGGTTTGAAATCTTCTTCTTTCTTTTCGGTAAATGTATTTTCTTGTACTGTTGATTCCCAGTTGTCACCTATAGTTGCATCATCTTCTCTTTTTGAAAGACCTACTGTAGTTACTTTATTATTATCGACTATGTTGACATGATGTGATAAAAAAGTAGTATCTCTTAGCGCTTTATATCTTAATAGACAAGATATAAATGCTGGATTTGGAATTACAGGTGCTCCTAAATTACCTAAAAAAGGTCCTGCTTGTGAACCTAGTAAATTTTCAACAAATTCATCAAACCAATCCATCCAGTGATTTCCTAATACCGCTTGTTGTGTGGCTGTTGCATCACCTATATTTATATTTCTATTGTTATCTTTTAAATTAATATCTACTGTGTTTTCAGTTATATTGATATTATTATATTTGTGGTCAATTTTTAAACCATCTTTATCATTTACATAAACTTGAGTTTTATGGTCAAAAATAAGTGATTTCATAGAAATATAATCAGACTCTGAAAGAGATTTCAATTTTTTTTCTAAATTAATATTATAATGGTCTGCATAAATATACTCAGGTTTATTTCCATCACCATCTTCAAAAACTACCATTACAACTTTACCTTTGTCTGGTAAATTAAATTGAAGTCCATTTAAATCTTTCCATGGAAATGCCCAAGGAATTTCTTCTAAAGGCATTTTGTCATAAACGTTCATGACTCTTACTTTTACTCTTCCTTCCTTTTTTGGATCCTTATTATCTTCAACAACTCCAATATAGGTTTTTTTTGCATCTACTTTCATAAATTACTTTTGACCTTTTATTAAATCTCCTAATGCATCACCAGCAAAGCTTAATAATTCTCCTCTGATATCATAGAAGACTCTATTTGCTGTTGGATTACCAGTTATTGAACCAGTATAAACGTTTCTTGGTGGGCTTATTCCATTGATACCTGTGACTTTATTAAGCAACCCTCTAAGAGATCTTCTTACTTTTCCTTTTATTCTACCCAATTCTGATTTCAAAGCTGCTTTTCCAGCATCTAGTGCTCTGTCTGCTCCTTCTTTTGCTAATTTTTTTGAAGTCTCTTTAAACTTTTGAAAGCCAGTTGAGTTTTCTTCTTCAGTAGTCTCTTTTTTATCCTCTTGTTCGTTAATTTTATCATCTGTTGGCGTTGACTCTACTTTTTCACCAGTGACTCTACCACTTGGTATTGATAAAACTATAGGTTCTGTTACACCATTTTGATTATATCTATTTTGTTTTTCCGTATAAAATTTAGGTATAGAGCTATCATTAACACTTCCACCATTTTCTAGTTTTCTATTATCTCTTTCACCTGGGTTACCAACTTTCCATAAAGCACCCATGTCATATCCTACATATTTACCCTGGCCTGTGTCACCATCTGGTACAAATCTTTCAAATTTCATAGTAGAATATTTATAATCGAATTGAACTTGTACGTGCTCAAAGTTTTTTGGTTGTGATAAATCAAGTGCGTCTTCGTGTGGCATTTTATCAAAATAAAATTGACACTCTCTAAGAGAGTAAATGTATCTAGATAAGTTATCTTTTATTACTTCTAAATTATTTCCCGATTTTCTTATTCTGGCAAAGTTTCTCATTTCTGAAATTATGATATCACAATTAAATCTCAATAAATTTTCAGGAACCATGCCTTTACCATTTGGTTTAGACCAATATAATAATTTATAAAGATGTGCTAATGTACCCACACTAAGAGACACACTTTCATGAAAGTCTAAAGTTATAATGTCTTTATTGTAATCAACGATGTAATTTTTATCAACAGGAGTATTATTTTCAATTAATTTTGCTAAACCAGCTATTTTCTGAACATAATAACTTTTGTATGCTTTTTTTCCAGCTTCGGAAATTTTTTGATTTTTTTCTGTATCAGGAAAACCAAAATTACGTGTTTTAGTTATAGAAAGTTGACTTTCATCGTACCTTACAGTTGCTTTTGTCTTAAAAAATTTGGTAAAATGGTATTTAAATTCTTCATAAACTCTTTTTCTTGCGTTTATTTCTGAAACATTTCCTATCAGATTTAGAAAATCTAATACAGAGCCATTTAATAGTGGTGAACTTACATCATCAAAAATAATTTCAAATCCAAAAATTACTGGATCTGAATTTTCAAATGGTGTATATTTGAAGTTTGTTTTTCTATAATCTGCACTTTGGCCTGCTTTATAAAAATCTTCCATAGATGGTGGTAATGTGCCAATTCCGTCTACTATTTGTAAGCCGTGTTTGAAATAATCGGTAGAGTAGTCACCAAATATTGAAAGTAAATCTCTTGTTGAATACGGATTATCTATCAGGTTTTGATTGTTTTTTCTTGGTAAGTCACCTGCTAAGCTCAAATTAAATCTCTCTGAAGTGTCTCTGCTTTTAAAATTTTGAGCAGCGTTGGGAAACCCCGTTTTCTTTTCAATAATTTGGCCTCTCCAGTCTTGATAAATATATCCGTCTTTTTTCTTGACAACTAATTTTGTTTTTCTTTTATCACTTTCTGATTTTAATTCTTTTGATCTTGGCACACAAAGAACTGGAGGTAAGAAACCTTTACTTTTCCAACCTGGATAGAGTTCTCTAAGGACCTCTGAGTTTTTAAAGTCTGAAACTGTTTGAGTTTGTGGCCAAGGATCACCTGTTACATTTAGCGCTACGCCTGATACATCAAGACCAACTCCTGTGAATTTATTTTTCAAGTTTGATATCGTATTACCAACAGAATTAAGAAAACTCTTATCGCTATTTGGCTTTGGTCCAGTCTCCTGGCCGCCTGGTGAATCTGGTAAAGTGTAACCTTCTGGCATACTTAAATTATATTTTGTTTTATATATAAAATAAGTCTTTCTTTTTAGTAAATAGATTTACTATCTGGTAGTAAAAACAATTGAGCCTCTTCTTCTCTTCTTCGCACTAATGCTTTTAATACCTTACCACCTGCACTTCTTGGTCCGTTTAGTATTTCTTTTGCGGCTTCTTTGTAGTCGCCTTTATCTATAGCTTTTTTAATTCTTTTACCATACCCTCTTGATGTGATGTAATAAGCACCAACATTATAACCAAGACTTGTAAGTGCTGCTTTTTGGTAACCTGTTAACTTATCCCAATTAGCACCAATATCTTTACCTATTTGTTTAGAATATTCTGGAATACCATACTTCGCTAATGTTACAACTGCTTCTTCTTTTGTACAAGTATCACCCTGTTTCACCTCGTATTTTACTCCATTTTTCACTATAACTTCAGTACCATATCCCATTCTGTAGTGATTGACATCCCAGGATGCTTTTGATGTGAATCCTTCTTTCAGTGAAATGTAATTTGCTGCATGGTCTTGCCAAGTATTTCCTTTAGTCAATCTGCTAATTTTTCTTGTCCATGGTGACAGACCATCTATTGAGACAGTAGGTGCTGTTTCATTAGAACCTCCTCCACCGTCATTTGTGCCAGTTCCTGTGCCGGAACTTTCTGAAGTGCTTGGTTGATCTGCTCTGTCGTCAATTAGGTATTTAGGAACTTCCTGTGACGCTTCGTCTAAATCTGTTGCTGAAACCTCACTATATTCATCATCAACAATATTCTCATCGAGTTCTGTATATTGATAAGGATTCTCATCAAGAAATGGATTGACTACGCTGAATGTGCCTAGCTCTGAATTTGTTAAAATACCACTATTGCTTACCGTACCTACGTTAAAGATATATTTTCCACTTTTGAATGGTTCTACTATTGCTGGTTGAGTTGTTTCTGGATCAGGTGTAGCTTCTTGTTTTTGTACCGGTACTTCAGATTGAATTAGGTTAAATTTAAACTCCGGTAGATTATGAATATTTTCATAAACTTTTGTAAGTTGTGCATCCGTAATTTGATTATTTTTGAATTTTTCGTAGGCTTCTGTCCATTGTGTAGTTTGTTTAGTACCATAAACGATATCCTTATAAAGACTTGTAAGATAAGTGTTAACTTCTAAATTTATAAAGTCATCCACCGTACTACTTTCACTTAGTTCTTGAGTTTCTAATCTGAAGCCTCTTGTTGTATCTAAATTAATAAATTTTTTTCCTTCTCTTTCTCGAACCTCGTAAAATGGATCATAAAGTGGTTGTTTAGTTTTAGGATTCACCTCTGGAAAAGAGTATATGTGACCAACAAGATAATAATTATCCTTTACTGGTCTCTGTATTTCAGTATTATTCACAATTTTAATACCAGCCAATACTTCAGCATCTTTTTGATTTACTTTAGAAAATTCTTCCAAACTCATTACCCAGACCACTGCGTAAACATTACTTTCTTCTGGATATGTTGGTGGTTCTTTTATTATAAATTTATAACTTTTTGTGTAAGCATTTTCGCTTATAAATCCATTTGATGTGCAAGGTATAAAAGTTTCTTCTGGTTTGAATGGTGGTGATGGTTTAGTTTCTAAGGCTTGAGGTGGTATTACATCAGGATTCCAAGGATTTTGTATTATAGTCCACGGACCATCTTCAATAAAATCATCTTTATATTTTGCTTGTATTTGAAACTCATTATATTTTAGCAGGTTATTAATCACCTCAAGTTGTTTTTCTTCACTTTCTATTATTTCTTTTACACCATCTTTACCCCAAGTGACTCCATTTTGCCCAACAAGTGTTGACCCGGAAGGTGAATATGCTGACATAATAACGGTGTAACTACCATCATCAAGAATAATTTGTGATTTAATAACATATTGAAGTGTTTTTTTATCATTCTTAGCTAAGAATATAACTTTATCAAGTCCTCCTTGATATTTTGGTTTTAATTTAGAGCTTCTAATTCTTACCGCTGTTAAAAGATCTTCGGCTTTGAATCCAGTATTACCCATTTTTTGACCTTTCGAATCATATGCGTATGTAAAATAGTCTAGTACTTTTTGAGTTAGTTGTGCCATAATTTTTAATTTTTAACTTCTAAGGTTATGTTAGTATTATATTGTTGAATTATCAAATCTTGTAGTCTAATTAAACTTTCACCAATAACCCCGTCAACTGGTAATCCGACTTTTGTTCTTCCGCCTTCAATAGGCCCTATAGTTTTTCCATCTGGAAATCCTCCGATTTCGGCTTTTGCTATTCTGTCACTACCTCCTGATTCTATTACTATTTTACCGGTAATCTTTTTATCATTATCAGTTTTAGGATCTTTCATACCTATTATATATTCTTGACCTGCTGGTGTTTGAGTTGGTGTAGGTGTTTCTGATGGATCTCTCAGTTGGTCACCTGATTTTTCAACTGCTAACCAGATTAAATTTGATTGAGATATCATTGGTTCAGAAATATTATCAACTGTCATAATAATCTTACTATCTTTATCTTTTATAGTTATTTGTTTAAAAAGACCTAGTTGCATTTCTTTTTCTAAATAACTATAGTTATAAGAATTTTTAGACCTACTATTAGCCTGTTCTAAAGTAACTTCGCCTTTTTCACTTGGTTTTTGTTCACCAACTGGTGTATCCGCTTGCATAGATTCTGAAGTCTTTTCAGATACAATATTAAAATCAGTTATTGTACCCTCTATATCAACACCGTTGTCTAAGACAGATGTTACTTCTATGATATATTGTTTTCCGTTTTGTTCTACTAAAACCCGTTGACCGACGGTATAAGTACTATTTGGTACAATTTTGTTTTCAGTATCAGGATTCTCATTAATTTCTGCATTGTCTTTTTTATCTGGTTCCACAACTTCCCTATTAATCTCCTCGGCTGTTTTACTTAACTCTCTTCTACCTAATATTACCTTTTGAGAGAGTGTTCCCTTTTTAAATATAAATGAAATTTCTAAAACGGTCCACTCACCTGTTTGTCTTACATTTATTACTTCTGGATCAGTAGCTGTTGTTCTTGGATTTACAAATATGGCTTTAATTTTTTGATATCGATATATGTTGAAATTTGGAGTTGGGAAGTAACATTCAGCCGTGTTATTTGATAACATTAAGAAGTTTCGCACCTGCATATCATATGCAATTGCGTAGTTTTTATGAACGCTATCATAGTCAACTTTACCGCCAAAACTTGGTAGAGTATTGGTCTTCATGTCATCTTCTGTTCTTGTTTCAACGTTCTTAGTTCTATCACCAGTCAAAGCATCAACAACAAACACTAAAAATTTCTTTCCTAATCTATCATATGATTTACTTTCTGTCTGTGTACCATATTGTCTATTAATTTGTTCTGTGTTGTTTGTCACTTTAGCAGGGCTCATAAACGTGAAAGGACCACCATGTGCCTTATATTCATTACTTATAATCATTGGTACTATTTTCTTTTCCTCTGGTGTGTCTGTTGCTAATGTGACACCATTACTTAATAAACCAACATCCGAAGTAATATCTCTTTCTAATTCTTTTTGAACATCTACATATGTTAGGCAGTAGTAATAATCAATGTATGCCATTACAAAAGTATCGTCATTTATATAAGCATGTTGAAAGACCTCTTTTATAAAATCCGAACCTGTGCCATTTTTTCTCGACCAGACTTGCTCATCATCAGTATCAGTTATGTTTGAATTAAAGCCTAAATCCATATCTTTTGCAAATTCTCTTAGTGCATTGAAAGAAGTTGATTTATATGATTTAGTACTCTTTTTATAAAATCCTTTTATATCTAGTGTGCCAAAAATTGTCAATAAACCATTTTTTCTCTCAGAGTTTGAAGTTATTATAAATTGCAGGTGTATGAATTTTAAAACACTTGAACCCGGATTCATAAATATTTGTATTTTGGGGTCTCTTATAGGATTTGACTCGGCTATTCTTAATCTACCTGTTGTATCGTTTATAGTCATTCTTATTTTTGGAACACAATCCTCATAATAAAGCTCAAGATTATCAATATCTACTGGGTTTATCTGAGTTCCGTCATAATAAACAAAGGGAATTGCACCGGTAGACGTTGCTATACTTGCGTTATCTATGTTGTTATCACTAGCTGGATGTACCATTGGTTTAAGTTTTACACGAGGCTCATCTATTTGTGCTATTATTGGTCTGTTACCTGTAATTGGTTTGTCCTCTCCTGTCTGTGGTTGTTCTTCAATTGGCTCACCACTCACTGTCACTGAAAAAGTCGTTCCAATTAGTTGTTGAGAGTTTGATGGTAGAACTTGAATGATATAGTTACCTGGATCAGTAAATTGAATACCTGAGAAATCAGCTCTACCATCTATAGCATCAACTTCAACGACGCCAACTATTTCACCTGGTCCACTAATTTTTTTAAGACTTATTTTACTCTTTATTAAATATGGCAGTGTCGGGTTTGCTTGTGGTTGATTTGCATTTGCAGGATTTGCAGATTGTGGTCCAACCAAACCATCTGATGGTGCGTTTGTAGCAGCGTTAGAAGGTAATGGAGGATATTTTGTTGGACTAGTATATTGAATAAACACTTGTCTAATATCTTGTTGTGTATTTATATAATTTAAAACTTCATTGAAGTCTATACTACTTTCACCTATTTCACCTGGTAGACCTTTTTTCTTTTTACTCAATTGGGTCTCAATATCAGGTCTTCCACCTTTCGATGCGCCGCCACCAGCACCTCCTCTACTTGTTAATCCAACCCATGCTTTACCATCATCGCTTTCTTCTATTGTGACTTTCCAACTCACTACTGAGCCAGTCATTTCAACAGATATTGATTTTATTTTGGGATTAATTTTGCGTTCGTTGTAAATGGCTTTCAAAACGTTATTAACGTTTGTATTCATTCTACCCCCGGTTTTGTCTTTTTTTCTGTTTTCAAAAGAGTGTAAAGCGTCGCCTCCACCACCATAAGGCCAGCCTTTTGTATCATAATTACCTGATACTTGAACAGTTATTCTCGAATTTCCAGTGTTTGGTAGAATTTCAGATTTCCAGGTACCGATTACTTTTTCGGCCCAAGTTTTACTTTGTGGATTATAATCACCATCTTTTGGTCCACTTTTATCAAGTATTATATTCGTACTAGCAACTTCTATAGCCATAAACTATATATTCTGATAGTCAAACTACCCGCTACAAATTTATCTTTATGATTTTATATGGATAGCTTCTTTTTATATAAAACTTTTCTCTTTCTTTAAAGTGTCTAAATAATATATTATTAAAATTTTCCGAATTATATACATCTACTAAGTCAAAAATATTAGCTTTCTTTTTATCCGAATGTAATCTAAGTGCCCTACCTATAGATTGTATAATTATTTGTTCGGATTTGAAAGAATCTGCAAATATTACATTAAAAATAGCGTTAATTGAGACTCCTGTAGATAACGTACCATATGATGCAACTAAAACTTTTACATTTCCTTCAGTTGAATCCATTTGTTTTTTTATTTCTTCTCTCTTTTTTCCGGAAATTTCACCATCTATATAAAAAAAGTCTTTATCTTTTATTTCTTTAGAAAGTTTATTAAAGATAGTTTGACCATAGTCTATAGTGTGAAAAAGTAGTAGAGTATTTGTATCGCATTTCTCAACTATTTTTTTTATAAATTCAAGTCTTTTGTCGGAAATGTGAATGTAGTCCTTTTCTATTTCAAACGCTTCTTTTCCATAACCACCCTTTCTTATCTCCTTAATTCTTGAATCAAAATCAATATCATCGTGGTTCATCAAAACAACTTTTATATCCATAGGCGTTATGATACCTTTTTCTTTTAATTCATTTGCTGAAACCTCGGTAATTTTTGGACCTAAGACAGATTGTATAGTAAGAATCTCACAACTATCATCATCTGGAAAGGTACCTGACACACCGAATCTACAATAAGCATGTTTAAAAGTTTTTTGTAAAATTGTTGTAATTGTTTTTGCTTTTGCACCGTGTGCCTCGTCGGTTACAACCGTGTGAAATTGTTGAAAAAATTCTTTTGGCCATTTTTCAAGAGATTGGTAAGTTCCGATGTAAATATTAGCGTCTTGAGTACCTGAATGTTTTCTTGGTCTTTCGGACATAATTTCTTCTACTCTAACATCACATGGTGAATATTTTGCATCTGGATTTAATACTGAATCAATTTTTTTTTCTCTCATTTCAGTTAAGGTGTTTATACCCCAATTATATTCAATTATATTGTCGTAGAATTGTGTTACGAGAGTTATTGATGGAACGATAATTAAAATTTTTGCATCTGGTTGTATGTGTTTTAGAGTATAGAACATAACAATTGATATGATTAAAGATTTACCACCTGATGTGGCAACTTCTGCCATGCAGTATCTATTTTTTAGGATTTTATATGCCGATTCAATCTGATGATCATAAGGCATAAATTGAATCCATTCTCCGGATTTAGTTCTTACTTTATGAAATTTAAAAAACTCTTTACAGAACTCTTGCACCTTTTCTAAAGTTACATCTCTGTTTATTGGAAAATCAATTTTGTTTTCCATAAAAAAAGGTGAGCCTATTTCTTGACAGCCTTTTAGTGCTTCTTTCCAAAGACCTAAATTAATTTTTCCATTTTTGAAATAAGTTTGTTGTCCATTCCAAACACCCATTTTAAATGCGGGCATAAATCTATAGCCCTTAACATGTCTAGTCAGCCACAAATCTAACTGGTGATATTCTGTTCTGGTTGCCTCTGTAACCACAAGCTCTTCCGACTGTTTATCATATCTAAACTTCATCTCATGATTATATATAAAATAAGGATTTTTGTTTAAACCTTAATTTTTTTGTGGTTTTTTAAATAGGGAGTGTTTTGTTTATGATATATAATAAAAAATAATTATAGTCATGAGTATAGTATCGTTTTTTAAAAATTTGTTTAGTGGGAAGAAGGAAGAAGTTGTTGTCACTAAAGAAGTTGAGGTAGTTGCTAAAGTTGAGGCTCCAAAAGTTGAAAAAGTTGAGGCTCCAAAAGTTGAAGAAAAAGTAACTGCTAAAGAAATCAAGGCTAAGGTGAAAAAAACAAAACCAGAAACTACTGAAGTGAAACCTAAATCACAAAAGAAAGTTGAAGGTGAGTCAAAGCCTAAAGCTAAAAAGCCTTCTAAGAAGAAAGGAGAATAAAAAAAACCCACTTTCAAAGTGGGTTTTTTTTATTTTCTTTTAACTACAATTTCATCAATCATACCGTATTTTTTTGCATCAATTGCAGACATCCAGTAATCTCTGTCACCATCTTTATAAACTCTGTCATAAGTTTGTCCTGTTCTATCAGATATGATTTCATATAATTCTTTTTTCAAAGTATTCATTTCCTTTGCTTCAATTTCTACATCCGAAGCTTGTTGCATCCAACCACCATATGTTAATGGTTGATGTATCATTGTTCTACTACGTTTTAGTGCTTTTCTTTTTCCTTTTGTACCAGAACATAAAATTACAGCGGCCATTGAAGCTGCTAATCCTGTATTGACTGTTGCAATATCAGGCTTAACAAAATCCATAACGTCTAATAAACCAAGTCCGGAATAAACAGAACCTCCTCCACTATCAATATAGATAGAAATATCGTCATCGCTTTCCATTTCTAAATATAAAAGCTGAGCTTTTATTAAGTTACATATGTAATCATCAATATCGGTTGATAGGAAAATTATTCTGTCTTCTAATAGTTTGGAAAAAATATCAAAAGGTAGACCATTAGTATCTAAGAAATGTGAACTATTTTTTTGAATTTTTTTGAAATAATCATTGGAATAAACACTAGATATATTTTTACTGATTAAATATTTTTCAAAGTCTTTTTGCATAAATTATTATAGTTTTTTATTTTATTTGAATTTAGAAAATAGTTTTAAAAGTGAATTTTAGTTTTTAATATATAATAAAAAAAATTATTAATTTATGAAAACTAAAGTTGAAATAGAAGGATATGAAATAGAAATTGAATTCGCAAACGGTGTCATTTCTGTTAAAGCTGAGAAAGATGACGAAGTAGTTGAAGAATTCTCTATTGAAGTTGAAGAAGGTCAAGGTCAAGATGAAGACGATGATGCTGAAGAAGTTCAAGATTTTGACGAATTTGGTCAAGATGAAGAAGAAGACTTTGATGATGAGTCAGAAGAAGGTGATGACTTTGAAGAAGAAATGGAAGAAGGTGAAGAAGAAATGGAAGAAGGTGAAGAAGAAGTTAGAGAACCTGCTGCACTTGAATCTTTTCAATCTTTTATCAATAAGAAATCAAAGAAATAAATTTATGATATCAAGATTTAATCAGTTTATATCGGAAAATAGCGATTCTAATATTTTATTATATTACGCATTTGATTGGGATGATAATATTCTAAGAATGCCAACTATGATTAGACTTGAGAAAAAAGTTGGAGAACAATGGATACCAACAGATGTATCAACTGCAGAGTTTGCTGAGGTAAGAAATGATAAAGAAAATTACCGATATTTGAATCAAAGTGCTGATGAAGCATTTGCTAACTTCAGAGATACAGGACCTTTGGGTGGTCAAGTCTTTTTAGAGGATGTAAAAAAAGCAATTTCTGCTAATAGATTTGCTCCTGCTTGGGATGATTTTATAGAGTGTTTATCAAACGGTTCTCTTTTTGCGATTATTACAGCTCGTGGTCATGAGCCCGAAACTATGAGAATAGGCACAGAATGGATTATTGATAATGTTCTTTCGGAAGAACAACTTTTTAGTATGTATAATAACTTACTTAAATTTTCCTACTTCTATGATATTTCTACTGACAGAGAAAGAATTCTTAAAGGGGTTCCATCACAGAATGAATTGATAAAATTGTATTTAGACAATTGTGATTTTATCGGAGTTTCGGCACCATCAAGAGGTGGTACACCAGATAATCCTGAAAAGGCTAAAGAAGAAGCCTTACTTTTGTTTAAGTCAAAAGTTGATAGATTTGCTGGTCAATTAGGCATGAAGGCCATGATAGGTTTTTCTGATGATGATTTAGGTAATGTTGCGCATATTGAGGAGTTAGCTGATAAATTGAATCATGAAGAATTCCCGAACATAATAAAGTTTGTTGTTAAGGGTACTAAAGACCCTGAAAATATTACTAAAAAAGTAACGATGATGGGTTTAACTGAGACATCACATCAAACACCTGGACTAGAAAGTTCAGTACTTACTTGTACTCAATTTGGAAATATGACTAATAGATTAAATCCAAGTGGTGGTTTAAATAGGCAGGATGATTTTTATAATCAATTCAGAAAACAAGTACAATATTTAGCTAAAAATTCAAAAGAAATTTTAAAAGATAAAAAAAGAAAGTCCTCTAAATAAGAGGACTTTTTTATTTGTTAGTTATTTGGTCTATTTTGATATCTCTTTCAATCGCTTCTTTATTTTGGAAATACCATGATCTAAAATCACAAGCATAGTAAATAAATTCTTTTATAGTACCATCTTCATTTGTCTCAGCAAGACAGGTAGAACCAAAGATAAATTTATTGAAACTTTCTTTCCATTCTTCTGGGATTTGAGATTCTTTTACATCAACGTTTGATTCGTATAGTTCTTTTAGTGTCATAATAAACAAATATAGTTATTTTATATTAAAACTCCTAATAGTTTTGACAATATATCATGTAATGGATAAGATTTATATAAAAGACATTTTACAAAAGATTTTAAACAAAGAATTTTCAGATAGTCATAAAAGAAAAATTATGGACTATAATGATAGATTCAATGTTGCTTGTCCTTATTGTGGTGATAGTCATAAAAACAAACATGCAAAAAGAGGAAATCTTTACTTAAATCGACTTATTTATATTTGTTTTAATTGTGATAAAAAAACTACAATTGATAGAATATGTAAGGATTTTAACGAACAAATAGACCCTGATAAAAAATTAGAAATGATTGAACACTTGAATAGTGTTATGACGTATTCTGATTATGAGGGTGATTTTGTTGATGCTAAATTTGATGATCTTATAGACTTATCAGAATTAGAAAGAGTTTTTTCACAAGATTTAACTCCGATATCGGATTTTAAACCAATACAAGTAAACGGTGGTGTTTACAAATATCTTCTAGGTCGAGGAATTCCTGTTGAATTTCATAAAAATATTTATCAAGCTAAATATTGGAAGAATGAAGATGAGGCTGAGTGGATAATTGTGATGTTAAATAGAAGAGATACTAAAGTTTTAGGTCTTCAAATAAGAAATTTGAAAGAGGGTAAACGTAGAATGTTTAAGATTTATAATTATGAAAACCTTTTAGAGTGGATAAACATCGGAAAAGATAATGATGTAGAAATGGATATAAATCAATTAGTAGTTTACAATAAACTTTCTTATTACTTTAATATTTTAAACGTAGATTTTTCTAAAACTATTACCGTCTTTGAAGGTTATTTAGATTCATTATTTTTTCCAAATTCAATAGGCCTTGTTGGAGTTAATACTGATTATAGATTTTTAGAAAATAATGATTTAGATATTCAATATTTTTTTGATAACGATGAAGCTGGTTATAAAAAATCTGAAGAAAAGATAAAAGAAGGATATCCTGTTTTTCTATGGAAAAAATTATTTGAAGATATAGTAGATAAAAAAAACTCTCAAGATCCATTTTCATTACTTCATAGAATCTCAAAGGTAAAAGACATAAATAAATTATCTACTTTAGTCGATAATCCGTATAAAAAATTAGAACTTGAAAAATTCTTTTCAAAAGATATTTTAGATATCAAATGGATTCCAAAGTTTAGAAAAAAGAAAAAAAATACCGAGGAGACTGATTACAACAAAAAATTTGATGGTCTGAAATATCTTTAATTATCTAGTTATTTCCTCCCAATCCATTGATGCAAGAACATTTCCTCCTCCGCCTCCAGCGTCAGAAGCAACTACAATAGTAAGTTCAAATGGAGTCGATGTCAGTCCGTTTCTTTCAAGCTGTGTCTTAAATAGTGCCTCTTTAAGAATATCAACTTGAGTTGATCCTTGGTTTGACACACTAAAAAATCCACTTGCAAGTATTCTACCTCCCGTAAAACTCGTTCCTGTGATATTATATTCTGTAGAGGAGTTTGTTCCTGCGCTTAACCAGGTTCCACCTGTTGTAGTTCCGCTTGCAATTAGTTGCCAGTTGTAATGTCCTGTAGTAGTAGCCATTGCAGAAATTGCGGTGCATATTATCAAACCATCTAAACGATCAGGAGATGCCTTAAGGCGTATGCTTACTATGGGATAAAATGTTCCAGCAATTGGTAAGTTTCTTGGAGCAGTTAAAGGAATACCGATTGCTTGCTGTAGTCCACTAAGAGTATAACCACCTTCAGATATAACCGTAGAGCAAATTTGCTTGAGTGTGCTTATCCCACTTGTAGCGCCTGTGTTTGTTATCTCATATCTTAATGGTAAAGATGCTGTTGTAATATAAGTAGAAGTAATTAAGTTAGCATGGTGGAACTTATGACAAATGTAAAATTCTCCATTTATTACAAAACCGATTCGTACTGTTCCTACTCCTAGCCACTCTAAATCCATAAAAAGAATCTGAGCCTTTGTTAAATCAAGTGTGATTCCGCTAGGTCCAGAACCATTCATTGGGTCGATATTCCAATTTGCCTGAACAACCGGAGTATTTACAACTACTCCTGTAACAAAGCTTCTCTCTACAAAACTTACCGTGGTATTATCTTGTTCTAAATAGTAACCGTTAGATAATCCATAATAACCAACCCTTTGTCTGAGGTTAGTTTTAGCAGGTTCCATTACAAACGTGTTTAATACTAGTAAACTCTTACCAGGCTGATAAGCAAACACTTTTGTTGTCTCTCTTAGAACCTCAGAACCTGATGCTGCGGTTACGGCTAAGTCAACTAGTCCTTGTGCGGAATTAAATGTAGCTGTTCCTCCTGTTGCCGTAGTCGATGACCATAATTGGTTATCTGCATATCTATGATTTGAATCAAATAATGTAAAAGGTTCAGAGACTCTTGTTCTTCCAAATGCGTCTGTGTTTTTTGGAATAAAGGTATTACTAAATAAGTATGACATAATCTATTTATTATTTTTATATTATCCACCAAGTATTAACTCTCCACATCATAGTGATTGAACCATTATCTAAAGCAATTATAGCTTGATTTGATTGGTCAATCTTTGATGCATTTACTGTTATTGGAAAAATTGAAGCATTTCCTGACTCATCTTTAACAATTACAACCTTTCCATCGGAAGTGTAATTAGGTATAGTTATATTGGCTGATGTTGAAGAATGAGATATTCCGAAATATTGAGTTGGGTTATCATTTAAAGTTATACTGTAAGATGCTGCTGTCACTCCAGTCACTGAATGAAATCCAGAACTACCAGTAACGCCTTGTGGACCAGTTGGTCCTATTATTCCTTCCGCCATTAAAATCCAATTTGTTGGGTCTAAATCTGGTGAATCATACATTGTACCGGGTGTAAGAGAGTTTATACAGAGATATGTGTTGCCATTATATGAAACTATATCATAAAAATTATATAACATCATATCATCCCAACTACCAGCCCAATATACTGATGTACCGTTTGAGCCTGTAGGACCAGTTGGACCAACTGGTCCAATTGAATAAGTTCCTGGTCCTAAGTCTAATAAGTTGCCAAATCCATCATAATATGTTTCTGGTGTACCGTGTATTACTTGAACTAACCTACCATAGGTGGTTGAGACAGTTGAGCCGGTCAAATCGTAAATCATATCTTATATATAAATTTAGTCAACCTGATTTTAATATATAAAAATAAAAGATTATGTCTTTAAAATACTCCTCTTTACTTGATTCTTTTATAGATTGGACTGATGAAGAGATATCCTTAGGTAAAAAATTTTTAGATTGGCAAGAATTAACATTACACTGGGAATCTATTGAATTGCATTGGGAAGATATATTTATTTTATTAGAAATTGAAAGAAAAAGAGGTGGTGGTTCTGGTGGTGCGTTACAAAGAGGTGAGATAGAAAAGCTTTATATTGAAGGTAATCCTTGGAGACAGATGAAAGATCAAGTTGGTGTTGAACAAACTGAAGAATTTATAAAAGTTTTATGTAAAATTAAAGGAGTTGACTATACAAAAATTTTAGAGAATAAAAATAATATAAGAGTTGTCGTTAATGATTTTATAAGAAAAGAAAACGAAATAAAAATAAAAGTCAAATTATAAATTTATATATACAATATGCAGAAAGATGTATTTAGCTTTGATGATTTTGTTAATAAAAATTCAAATGAACTGAATTTAGATGATTCAAACGAATATTTTGAACAGAGTTTACTTACTAAAGACCGAGTTGATTATTTATTAAATGACTTCGGCCTGACTAAAGAAGATTTATCTAACATGAGTAATGTCATTGAAGATAATGATGAGTATTACAATCTTTATAGAGACGTTAATGAAAATTTCAGTTGTGATATTTTTATTGAGGGTACTAATCCAGAGAAGGCAAAGGCAAGATTGGTTGTAGAGTCAGAAGATTGGAACTTAGTTTTCAATGGAGTTATTGAAAATGGAAAATGTAATATTCCTATAAAAAAATTAGATATACTTAGTGAGAATTTGACTGGTGATATCAAACTTGAAATAATTGCCGAGGGTAATGTTTTCATACCATGGCATGAAAAGTTCATGGTAAAATCATCTAAGCGAGTTTCTACTATAAATGAAAAGGTTTCAAAAGAAATTGATGTGAAAGTCGGTAGAATTAAATAAAATGTTTAATTTTTTTAACATTCTTCTTTGATAGATAAAATTTGAAATCTAAATTGCCTCTTTCTACATTACAATCCTTACAACAAACTACTAAATTTACTTGGCAGTTATTGCCACCCTCTGATATTGGAATTATATGGTCGGCCGTGGCGTTTTCAGAAGTAAGTATTTTATCACAATAAAGACATTTAGCGTCATCGTTTTGTTCTATAAATTCTTTTGCGAAACCAGAAGTTCTCCTCCTTACATTTTTACCATTATATTTCAATCCAACAACAACAAAGTCTTCTAATACTTTGAACTTTTTTCTAAAAATCTCTACTGATTTATATTCTTTGTTTATTTTGACCGCTGCTATTATAAGCCATTTCCATTTTTTATATGTTTTTTTATCAACTGATAAAAAATGAGAATGTTTTGAAGAAATCAAAAATTTAATTACTTTAAAAATATTCATTTAGATATATATTGCCAAAATCCGTTTCTCCTAAAAAATATATAAAAGAAAATTAATCACTATGGCAAACGAAAAAAAAACAACACCGGTCACAAAAACAGATAAAAAAATGTTTTTTGGGTGGTCAAATATTAAATGGGGTATCAAAGAATTGATTAACATTTATTCATCAAAAGATTCTTATTTTTCTAAGAAAAGAATTGAATCAGGTTTAGCTTTCATAATAGCTCAGTGGGGTATGATTTTCTTCCTTTTAGAAAAACATTCAACATTGACTATGGGTGAATTTTTACTTTGGGCAGCGGCTGAATTTGCAGTTTCGGGGTATATAATTAACAAAATTCAAAAAGAAAAACAAGCTGAATAGTAAAATAAAAAAGACCATCAAATTTGATGGTCTTTTTTTATTTCTTTTTGTGAGTAAGCATCACAATTACTATTTTTTGATGTTTTACAAGAAAACAACATAATAGAAATGACTAGTAAAATTATTAATTTCATTTTTTGAATCTTTTAAATTTATAACTTTTTGATTCAAATTGTTCTGATGAATCTAAAACTTCTTCATCTTTTATAGAGGATAACTCATCTTTTGCTTCCTCTGACCTTTCAGTTGGAGTGTTTGATTGACCTCCTAAATTTGCTAAAACGTCTTCAACGGTCGTAAATGATTTTTTCACACCCTTTATATGATATTTTTCGGTTTCAGCAGGATAGGTAATTTCTTTTCCATCAATTACAACTGATTTTTGACCAGGTGTAAACTCAACACCAGCAGCATCGGCTAATTTCTGTAATGCTAACTCATATTTATCAGTTGCTACTTCCTCTTCCTCACCTTCGAATTCAGATTCCATTTCAACCGGTGGATTAACAGGTGGTCTTCCACCTAAAGAAGGTAAATTTTTTACAGGAGCCTCTAATTCTGCTTCCATTTCATAGTCTTCATTTACTTTACCTTTTACAAATTGATTATATCTTTTAATCATTTTAATTCTTATTTTTTTTGTATATATAAAATTTTGAAATTAATCTTTTTGTTCTAATTCAGAGGCTACATAGTCTAAAAATGAGTCAAGTTCATATTCTAATCCGTTACAAAACTCAAATACATCATAGTGATCACCTGATTTAGGATCTTTTTGTATGGAGTAAAAATCTGGAGATACTTGCCCATTTGAAAAAACAATTAATCTTCCTTCTAGTCTGCCTTCAATTTTTTTGCCATTTGGCCATTTCAAATCAGGAACATAAAGAGTTCCTAAATAGTGAGTCTCATCACCATAATCTTCACATGAATCAAATTCAAATTTGAAATAGCCATTATCATCCTCGAATGTTGTTTCTGTTTCAGATTTAGCTAATTTGTCATGATATTTTTCTTCTTCTCCTGATTTATGTGAGTCTAAAAATTCCTTTTCCATAGGAGTAAGCGATTTTATACCATACTTAGAAATCTTATCTAAAATATCATCTACTCTTTCTTTAGATGTGTAACCCTCATATCTCATCAAATGTTTCATAGTATGTGATGTGCTTTTCATTATGATATATATTTAGTTTGAAAGCCTTGTTTTTACTATCTTCCAGGCCCCTTTGTCTAAATCACCATCGTGTATATATGTTTGATTTAATAAGTTTTTATTAACTATTTTTTCTTTTATTATTTCTAATAAAACTTTAATTTCAATACCATCTAATTGATAAATTGATACAAAGTCATTCTCAATATCTTTACTTTTAAATTTTTTGATAAACTCATTAGTCAGTACTGAATTTATTTTACAATTTCTTTCCCATGATTTTACCTCATCTGCCCAATTTTTTATAAAACAAAATATGAATCCGTCAGTGCCGTCTTTTGCATGCTTCATTATTAAGTCAAAGTCAATTCCATTATAGAATGAAACTGAACTTTTATTAACCATAATTTTTTCAATCAAAGTCATCGAAAATGTCATCTATTTTTTTATCTCTAATTTCAGTTTTCATAAGTTCTATTATCACATCATTAAAAGTTTCATCATTTTCTATTCTAACTTTGAAATCTTCAAAAGCCGATCTGCTCATTTTTAATAGTGAGTATTTTCCTTTATTAATTTTTTTCTCACTTAATCTCCAATCTAAATAAGTAAGGTACTCCTGATATAATTCTTCATTTTTCATAAATTATATATCCTACTTTAATATATACCTCAAATGGAAAATATTAAGAATTGGCTCAATTTTAATGAGTCTCTAACAAATGCTCTAACAGAGGACGATAAAGATAAGATAGGAACAGCTCTTATAAAATCTTGTAGAAATATTTGGGGTTATATAAATAGGTATTGGGTAAAGGCTCATGGTATGAAAATAGTGGCTGAAATTCTTAGATTGTCAAAAAATAACAGATTATTAATAGATTATGTCAATAATATATCACCAACTAAAACAATAGATGATTTAACTACTTGGATTTCAAATAATGAATTTGAGTTATATCATCCGAATGGTCAATATTTCAAAAATGTTATAAACATTCTGACAAACTCTTACAATAGAGGTAGAGGATTAGAGCAAAAAGCAAAAGATGTTTTAATTGAATACTACGACTCAAAAGGTATTTTAATAGAACCATTTAGTCCTAGTAGAAAAAGAGACGAGGAAGGTTACGATATCTTTTGGGAAATAAATGGTGGTGTTAAATCTGCTCAAGTAAAACCTCTTGATAATTTAACTACTGGTAAATTTAGAGATTTTGCAAGATGTAGAGGTCATTTAAAACCACTTGTCACTAACTTTTTTGTGGCTATAAACGATAATGAATGTTACATATATAGAACATATAATCATCAAGTAACTCCGGAATACTTGAGTTTTCCTAAATCTAATTTAGTTTATCATAAAGTATTTTAAAAGCCTTTTCCGAATCCTGAGAAAATATCCATAACTACTGAAAGTCTTTTAGTAATTTCAGGCATTCCTAATGGTTCAATAATTGAATTAATTGGTGAAAGAATTGATTTTTCAAATTGCTCATCGAAGTCTATCTGTGGCGCAAACTCCATTGGAAAAGAACCTCTAATATAAGCAAACATATCGGTGATAGATTTGTCTTTACAGACATAGTATTTAATTTTAGTTCCTGATTTAATAAATTCATACTTTTGCTGCATATTTTTATCTTTAGATAAAAGATAGTTATAGTGAGCTGCTGATTTTACTGCAAAGTGAGCACCTGATACAAATTGTAACGGAAGTGTTTTATCATTTAATACTTTTATGTCATAATTAGAGCAAGAAGATTGCATTGCTATATCATCAATATCCGCTAATTCAAATTCTTTTCTCAGTTGTTTCACCAATTTTAATAAATCTTTTATATTAAAAGTGTCTGGATGAGAGAAAAGATACTTTACTATGTTTACAATTTTTTCTCTTGCAAAGGCAGGTGTAGAGGATCTTACTAGTTCTACTCCCTTTGGATAAATATAGTTTAGTCTTTCATAGGGAATTCCGTCCTCAAAAAGAATGTGTTGTATATATTTCTTTTTTGCTATGTTTATTATTGACTCTGAAATTCTTTCGAGTTCAAAATCTTCTTTATTTTCGACACCAAAAGACTCAGCATATTCTTCTAAACACTTTTTAAAATATCCAGCGTATCTGAAGTGGTCTAATCCTTGTATAAAATCAGTTTCATTTGACCAATTCCATCTTATTTCTGATGTGAAGACACCTTCATCTATCATAGAGTTTATCTTTCTGTCTTTTATGAAATGACCATCAAAGATAATTAGTTCGTAATCTTCTTTAAGAAAATTTTGTAACTCCTCAATTTTATTTGTAACACCAATGCAATTTTTATTTTTGCAAATAAAATCCTCTTCTGGTGTATAAATAATAAATTTTTTCTCTATGGCATCTAAATTGTCAAAAATTATATTTTTCCAATCACAATGGTCAATAGCTGGTTTGAAAGTAACAAATAAAGAGTCGGTATCTGCATAAATTGATACATGTTCATCCTTAGTTAGGGGTGTTACATTTTTTATTCCTAGTTTAAAATGTAGTTCATGGTCATTATGCCATTGTTTGTACCAATATTCTTCGTTGACTTTATCCATTGTTCTGGTCAAGTCTCGACCTTGTGCTGTAATTGTTCCTGCTACGTGATTGTTATAGAGTATGAAATAAGAAGTAGCAAATGCGCCATAACTACCGTTCAATACCAATTTTAGGGCAAGTTGTAATGCGTTATAATAGTCTACTTCCTTTTTTAAGTCAGAGGCTTTCTTTTTTAGAAGGTCTATTTTTTTAATCTTTTCTTCTTTAGTCATAGATATTTTATGAACTATAAATTAAAAGTTTATTTCTTTTTTGGTTTTACCATCATTAGCCACTTAGACGATTCAAGCTTTGGTAGACTTTCAGGAACACCTAACTCTTCAACTAATGATGCAAATTTTAACATAGTGATTTGTCCTCTTTCAGGATTTGCTTTTTGTCGACCTTTTAAAAGTATTACACATTTAACTTTATCTCCATCTTTTAAAAATTCATTTGCTTTCTTAGCTTTAATTTGTAAATCATGGTCGGATATTTCTGTAGAAAGTTGTATTTCCTTTAATTGAGATTGATTAGAATTTTTCTTCTTTTCTTTCTCAATTTTTTCTTGATGATATAGAAATCTATTATAATCTTCAATTCTTACTATTGGTGGATTTTGACTTTCATTAATTAGAATTAAATCTTTTTCTTGGTCTTGAGCAATTTTGATTGCTAAACTTGTTTTGATAACTTTTGGTTCACCATCACCAACAATTCTTACTTCAAAAGATTTTATCTCTTCGTTAATTTTGTGTTTTCTTTTTATTTCTGGTCTTTTTCTCATCTAGTTATTAATTTTTAGAGTATCCTTTGATTCTATTTCAATTTGAATTGATTTTGATGAATCAACTTTTTGTTCTAAATTTTCAACTTTTTCTTTATTTATTATTTTTTTCTTTATTTGGGGTTTATGAACAAGAATTTTAGCACTATCGCAATTGGTTAGTTCATTTTTTAATTTCTTAATTTCTTTATCTTTTTCTAATAAATCCATCATTAATATTGAATTTTCATCTTCTTGAAATTTTAAATCATCAAATTTGTTTTTAATCCAAACTGATAATATCAATATTATGAAATAAGAAAAGATTAATCTTCTCTTTAGCTTTATTAATTTTACACTTTCTCTAGTAAACATTTTATTATTAATTATTATACATCATCGTCAGAAAAATCTTGTTCATATGATAGCATCAAATTTGTTTCTTCGTCTTTTATTAAAATGAATGTATCAAACATACTAAACTCAATTGTTTCTCTTTCGGCGTTTATACAATTTAAAAATCTTTTGTTAAGAATTAAACTAGCGTTTCTATCTTCTATGTTACCAATTTCTAATTCCCAGGCGGCATTTTCAGATAAAACAACATTTCCAGAATTTACATTTATGTTAATAATTTTATCAGAATTTATAGATGATAATTTTTTTACGTCAGTAAATTCTTGATTAGTCAATGCAAAACACCATTTTCTATTTTTTAAATCAAGCCTTTGGTTTAGAACCTTTTTATTTATGTCTTTCATTTCATATCTTTCACCAGCTAGCCAATTTACCTTTAGTTTGCCACCAACTACTTGTATAGATCTAGCATTCATTACTGACTCATCATCTGGTGATTGTTTACAATTAAATTCGATTGTTATTTTTTCAGAGTCTTTAATGAAATTGAGATTTTTTACTAATTTTTTTGAATTAGCTAAAATTATATCATAGTCATATTCTATTTCTTCTTTGCTTTCTAAAATTTCTTTTGTTTTTATTAGGTAGTTTTTGAAAGCAAGCATAACATTACCACCAAGAACAGAATACATTAGTATGTGTTCATTATCAATTTTGAGTTTTATAGTATCGTCTATATGTGTTAGATCTGACAATTTTTCTATAAAATCTGAAAAACTTTCTTTTTTGATGTTAAACTTAATTTTATGAGACATGCACTTAGTTATTTACATGGTATATTCAAAATGTTTATTTTGTTTATTAAAAGTTAATATATATTCTACTTAGAAATTAATATATAATTGATGATAAAAAAGTTTAACGAGTTTATAAGAGAATTTATAGAAAATTCTGATAATTTAATTGATGCAAAAATGTCCGAATTAAAAGACCTTATTGATAATGTATCAGTCAATACTCAAAATATAATGTATGAGTGGCAAAATAAAGAAGACCATGAATTGGTAATTAATTTTACGTTCAATGATTTATCTATAAAGTATGAGTTTGATATTGACTCTCTATTCGTTGCAAAATATGTTGATAATCAGACAGATTTCACAAAGGATGTTGAATCAATAGACGAGGGTTTAGATATTATAGAGAAAGATATTTATATGGTCTTGGGTATAAACGAAAGTTATTATTTAGGTCAATGGGACTCATCAATATCAGAACAAGATTTAGAACCGGTTTTATCAAGTATCAAAAAATGTCAACTATTCTTTTCAAAGTTTTTTGAAGAAGATTTAGTTACAAAATCAAATACATTGAAAAGATTATTATCAGAATATCACCCAAAATTAGTAGAATTTTTGATAGAGTTATTTTTATTTTCTCAATTTACAGGTTATGAGTCTATAATAGAAAAGATTATATTATTTGGTGATGATTTAAAATATGATTATGATATTGAACCCACTAATTTGATGAGCGCAATTTATAAAATTTTAGAGCATTTCTCTAAAATTGTTGGTTTTGAGTTGTTAGAAAAAGCAAAAACTCGTGGTGAAAAATATAAAGGAAAACATATACCTGCTAAATATTTAACTCGTAAAAAGGGTGCTATGAAAAAAGAAATTGACACTTTTAGAGGAAAAAAGGAGTATAAAAAAGATTGGGAAGCAGACTACGATAAAAGAAGTGGTAAGAGAATTAAAACAAAAAAATCAGCTGCTACAAAAGCTTATCAAAGAATGTTTGGTGATAAATAAAAATAATTGAAAATATGAAATACTTAAAAACATACGAAAGTTTTAGAGAACCATCTAATAGAGAAGAGATGATTGAAACATTAACTACTACTTCGACTTTTGAAAGAGAAGAGTTAGAAGCAATGACAGATGATGAATTAGAAGAATTATTTCACTCATTAGAAACCGAAGATTGGATTGATGAGTTAGATAGAGAAACAACCGGTGGTGAAAATTGGATAGGAGGGCCTTATCATGCAAGAGAAGAGGAAGAAGGTGATTACTATGAAGAATCTTATACATTTGAAGATTTTACACATGCTGATATGGAAGATGTAAGAGAACTTTTAGATATGGGTCTTACTGATGAACAAATTTCAATTGAGTTAGATTTGGAAATTTATGTTGTTAAACAAATCATTGATACTATAAATAAACATGGAGTATCTTCTGATGAATTAGAAGAACTTGATGAATCAAAAAAATCTGGAGTTACTGCTTCTCTTAAAAAGAAATCAAAGGCTTCGGGAATTCCAGTAGGTATTTTAAGAAAAGTTTTTGCTAAAGGTATGCAAGCTTGGAACGCTGGTCATAGACCAGGTGTTGCTCAACATCAATGGGGAATGGGTAGAGTAAATTCATTTATCACTGGTGCTGGTGGTGCTAGAAAAGCAGATGCTGCTTTATGGACTAAAGCTAAGGCGGCTAAGGCAAGAAAAAAGAAAAAGAAATAGTGAAACACTTACAAAAGTTTAATGAATCAAAAGAACAAGAAATCATAAATGATTTTGAAGAGGCATACAAAACAAGTGAGTGTAGTTTTAATATGGATTATTATGGAAATAATAAAAAGATAAAAGAACTTCATCTATATGATGATTTTTATCAATACAAAGATGCTATTTTTAGAATGAATACAATACCTTCTGGTGACTGGTATCGTTCAAAACTTGTTAAGCTAACAGTGGATCCTCATGTTTTTAAAGAAAAAATATTCAAGAGGATTCAAGAATTGGAAGAAGCTATGGATAAAATTAAAGAATAGGTTTTACATATTCTTCTATAATCTTCTGAACTTCTTTTAGTTTTTTACGAGTTGTTTTTACATCTAATTGAATCCTCCAGTTTCTAACTAAGATATCATCATCTTCTGGAATCTCTTCAATTATAATTTCAAAATCATCTGATATTTCCTTTACTTCTTCTAAGATATCAAAAGATTTCATCTGTTCTTCATCTAAATTAAATATCTCACCGGTATGATGAATAATTTCATATTTACCATCTATCGGTTCAAAAACATGACCTTTGTCATAAATTTTTTTTGTCATTTTTCTATCTAAAAATGAGTACTCATGAATCCAGTCTTCAGTTAATTTAAATTTCATAATTGTAAAATTAATATATACGATTATATGATAACAAAATACGATGGTTTTATATTAGAAAGATTAAAGTTTGAAATCTTTTCATTGCTTGAAGGTCACATTTATGCAACTACTGATTTTATTATGAAGATGAAGTCATTGGTGAAACAACCCGGAATGGTTGGTCAAATTGCTGAGCATATTTTAGATGTTATTGAGAGTCAACAATGGTTTGCTGATAGTAAAATAAAACAAAATTATTTTGATTTAGTTGATAAAGAAGACATGGTTGGATTTGTTAATCAATCAAAGGTTAAAACAGTAATGGATGATGTATATGATAATCCGGAACTCCCTTTCACAATGCCTGGTAGATCTGAAGTAAAAATTGGAAAAATCGTTAATTATATTTGCTCTTTAAGAAATATTTCAGTTACTGATTCTGATAGAGAGTCTTTTGTAAATGCTTGGATAGCCTCTACTGAGATTCCAACAATTCAGTTTAAATTGGTCTACGGTGAAGATATTTCAAAATACTATGATGAGAGTAAATATCATAGTAAATCAGGAACTTTGGGTTCATCTTGTATGAGAGAAGAGAGTAGTAAAATATTTAAGATATACACTGAGAATCCGACTAAAGTTAAGTTACTTATTTATGTGGATGGAGATGATAAGATTCACGGAAGAGCTTTAGTTTGGAAAGTAAAGAAATCACCTTGTGAGTCTAGATATTTTATGGACAGAGTATATACTAACCGTGATTCGGATATAAATAGGTTTAAACAATTTGCTGATACTGAAGGGTGGTTTTATAAAAAGAAAACCGCTTCACATGATAGTGATAGTGTTATTTTTATTTATAAAGGAACAGAAGTTGCTGGTGAAGTTAAGTTAAACCTTAACGGTGATTTTAGAAACTATCCTTATATAGATACAATGTGTTATCTTAGTAAAGATAAGGATAGTCTATCAAATCTTTCAGACAAAAAGTGCTATTACTTACATAGTGTTTATGGTGATAGAGAGAGGTGTGAAGATTGTGAAGGTGATATTATAATAACTAACTATGATGGTGATAAACAATTATGTATGGATTGTTCATCTGGTCATCAAACTCTTAAAAATATGGGTATCGAAACCAAATGGAATAAAAAGGTTGATTAACGACCCAAATAATTCATTAATTCTATCATATTCTTAATTGAATAACTCAAACTTTCTAAATTTTTAGTAGTATCTCTTAAGAATTCAATATAAGATTCGATAAGTTCAAGACTTCTGTCATTTTCAGCTAGATGTCCATCAATTAAAATTCCTTTTTCTCCTAAGTTTGTTTTAACTCCAAATCCTGTTGCGTAAAAAATAAACTTGTCCTGTCTAAGTTTCTTAATTTTGGTTGTTTCTTTGCTTCGTTTATTTAAAAAGAAATTTATTTGTTCACTGATTGCTTGTCTATACGAAAGAGCCATAGATTGTGCTTCCATTATATCTTTAGCGGATGAAGGATTAGTCAAATCAACTCTAATTATTTTGAATAATGGTTCAACATTTTTATTCCACTCTGCTCTTTTATCGTTAAAAAATTCCTCTAATTTGTCATTAGTGTCTTTTGATTTATTAATTCTATCAATTTCGTCTTGATTATAGGGATTCATCTTCTTTAAATAATTTTTTCATCTGTAATTCTCTGTAGAGATTTTTATTATAGCACTCATTTAGAGTCTTTTCAAAAATATTAATTACTCTGTTTTCTAAGTCTGTATTTACAATCTTTTCTAAAATAGTTGACCATTTTTCAAGTAGTGTTTTATCCTCTACTATTAATGTATTATTTTCATCGCCTCCGTAAATCTCGATACAACCATTTCTATTATCAAATATTATTTCCATATTATCTCTATATTGATAGATGCTGTGTTGATTATTTTGAATTGTTGGATCTTCATCTACCATGAAATTTATATAGTAATATCTATGACCGTATTTCATTTTTTTTGAAACAGATATTCTTTTGTCGTCTAAGTTTTCTATAAAAAATTCTAAAAATTTGTCAATTTTGTTCATTTGTTGAAACTACTTTATTTATTAAGAATACTATGATTCTCATTTAAATTTTAGTAAAAGTTTATGTTTTTGTTTTGATATATACAAAAAAAAGAACTATTATTATGAATATAACAATCGATTTATTAAAATCAGCACTTTCAAAGAAGGGCTACAAATGGTACACCGATAGACCAAATTTAATAGGCGTCAGAGCAACGTTAGATGTTCCAGATGCGTTTAATGATTTTTTCTGTTTAGTTTATCAAATACCTCAAATGCCAAAAAATTTAGATTTAAAAGGTCAACAACAATTTTTGAATTCCTATGGATTTAAAGGTGCTAATGGTAAGCCTTTGGCTGAAGATGGCGTTGCTGGTAAAAATACTACTTTTGCATTAGAACAATATAACTTAGTGGCTGGCCAAGAAGTTATTAAAATTTTTCCGAACACAACAAACCCAGGTGTTTATTGGTTAAATAATCCTATGAGTAAATTAGGAACTGCAATCTTAAAACCAAATCAGTGGGTAGATTGTTGGTCATTAGGATTTCATCAACAAAAAACAGACCACAGAGCATTAGTTCAAACTGGTAAAGTGACTGTTTATAGAGACTCTAACAAAGATAATAACTATCAATTGAATGAGTCAAAAGTTGAGACTGGTTTATTTGGTATTAATATTCATGGATCAAATAAGGCTGGGTCTTCTGCAAAGATTGGAAAATGGTCTGCTGGTTGTCAAGTATTTTCAAATTGGTCTCATAAAGAAGAAGTTATGAATGTTTGTGAAAAGTTTAAGACGATAACTAAGAATAAATTTACATATACTCTTTTAGATGAAAAGGATTTATTATAAAATAGAAAACCCAGTCAAACGACTGGGTTTTTTTTATTTGAAATTTCCAAAACTTTTCAAATTTTTCATTTCATCTTCTAAATCTTTATTAGCTAAACTTCCTTCTGTTTCTTCATGTGATGGTTCATCTTTGTGAATATGTGTTGGATATTTAGCACCTGGACCACCTATCAATTCATCTTCGTGATTTGATTCTGGTTCATCGTGTCCAGCTAAAAAGTTAAATACTTCTTCTACATCATCTTTAGATGTTGCGATGTGGTCTAATGCCCAGTTGTGCCCGTTTGTAAGCATAGAGTCAACTTCTGCCTCATCCATTTCTAACATCTTATCTACCAATCTTTTGATTGTTTTAAGGTTTCCAAAAAACATATAGTTTTGAGTTCCTTGGTTTTCTTTCAATCCTTTAAGTGTTTTTGCTAAATTTAATTTTCTATATTTTGCTAAATCATTTTTAGATAAACCTTGAACTCCTTTTTTAGATTTATCTTTATCTTTTCCTCTAAGTGCTTGAAGTTCGGAGTCAATTTCAGTTTTAGATATTTTTTCACCTTCTTTTTTACCCATAGATTTTCTTAAAGAACCTGGTTTTTTAATGGCGTCTTTTATCCATTTTTCGTTCTTTTTTTCCTGTGTAATGGAATTATATGAATTTGAATTTTCAGCGTTTTTACACATTTGTTCAAGTTCTTGTGTTGAGCAATTTTCTAAATCGCTCATTTCATGTCCAATATTACATAGCATATTACACATTTCTTCTCTTGACATATAGTTTTCGAATTTTTTTATTGAATTCATAATATTTTTTCTTTTTTATATTAAATTTTTTTATATCAGAATATTTACAACTTCTGGATAATATTTACATAATTCGTTGTTTTTATTTTCATAATTGATTTGAGATAATACATATCTTATAGCATTCAATCTACCTATTTTTTTATCATTTGAATTAATTATAACCCAAGGTGATAGTCTAGAAGATGTTTGTTGGAACATTTGTCTTTTAAAATTACCAATAACATCCCATTTATCTAAGACTTTAGCATCATTTGGTGAAAACTTCCAATATTTCAATGGTGATTTTTGTCTCAATTCAAATCTTTTAATTTGTTTGTCTTGAGTAATTGAAAACCAAAATTTAATAAGTATTAGTCCATTTCTTATTTGCTTTTCTTCCCAATCAACTACTTTATCCATAAAATCTTGATATTGTTCTTCTGTACAATATCCCATTGCTGGTTCAACTACTGCTCTATTATACCAACTTCTATCAAAGAAAACTATTTCCCCTGTATTTGGTAAGTGATTTTCATATCTTTGAAACCAATTGTTTTTTTCTTGCTCAGTAGGAACGCCTAAAGCAACTACTTTGAATCCTTTAGGGTCTAAGTATTCTATGAATCTTTTTATAGTGGAACCTTTACCTGCGGCATCTCTTCCTTCAAAAACTATTGCAACTTTTTTTCCATTTGTTTTTACCCATTCTTGAAGTTTAAGTAGTTCTACTTGTAATTGATACTTTTCAGATTCATATTGTCTTCTGCCTAATATAGAACCTTCTCCTTCAAATTCATCAAAGTGGTCTTCTGTTTTACCCATTTGATGTAATTGGTCGATTCTAACTTCAATAGATTTGTAATAATCATCAAAAGCTTCTCTTATTTTTCTTTTTGTGTTTCTTTTCTTTAATTCAAGAATTTGGTTTAATTTTCTTAAAAACGATTCTATATTCAACTCCTCAACAACTTCTTGTGTAAACTCATTTGTTAGTTCTCTCATAATAATTTTGATATCTATATGGTCAAAATTTTTATATTCAACTTTATTTGTTTCAAAATTGTAGATTATATTTGAGAGAATAAAAGTTCTATATTCATTCAGTCTGAAAAGTATGTTTTCTTTCAGAGTATTTACTGAGTTTTTATCCATATCTTCGATATATAGCTCTTCTCTTAAAAAACTTGAAAATTTCTTTAACATAACTTATATATTAATAATATATTTAGAAAAATTATAATTATAAAAACTCCTATATTAATTTTTTATTAACTTACATTTTTTTATCAAATAAATATAGGTCGTAAACTGAATTACCTTTTACATTTTTGATACTTTTTAACACTTGTCCAGTTATAGAGTCTAATACTTTGTAAACACCCAATTGTGTTCCTTTATCTGTCAAAATTTTTACCGTGTTTCCTGGTTGGCCAAGCGCTCCTAAAATTGCTACGTATTTATTACCATAAATACTTTTCAAAAAAGATAATCTTAGTCCTGCTACATCTTTGTTGTTATTTATGTAAGCATTTTCATTAGGATTCATTAAATCTATTTGAGTGTCAGTTTGCTTTACTCTAATCGTAGCAAATTTTCTATCATCGGTTGTCATCTCAACTTCTTCTCTATTTTGAATTTTGTTTTGATTGACAAGATTTTGTTGATTTCTTCTAATTTCATTGAAATCTGCTTTAGTTATAATACCGCCTCTCATTCCTTTATCATTCATATTATAACCAGCTGGTGGAAGTCTATAAAAAGAACCGGTAAAAGTCATAGATAATATTCTATCTGTTCTGAACAATCTCCAGATTTTGTTAATATGTCTTTTCTGAGAAACCGACCAACCGTTCAAATGCCAACCCCTTAGTAATGTTTTACCTTTTGAAGACCTTCCTAAAACCATAGGATATACCACTCTTTCGTGTCCGGCAAAGTGTTGGTCTTTTTCACCTTTATAGTTTATCAACATTATCATTCCATATTTGATGCATTTTATCATCAACGCGTCTGAATACTTTACTGGTTCATTAATAGGAATGTTTGCTATATCTTTTACATTTTTTAATGAAAATCTTGGGATATACTCATTATCTTCAATCAGGTTATAATGTTCTTTCACTACAAATTCTACAGGCTTTGTATTGTAATAAGTTCTTGTTTGTGATAAATTCATATACTATATATTAATAAGTAATTTTATAAATGAAAAATTTTATATATACTAATATGAAGTATGTAAAAACTTTTGAAACTTTTGATTTTAGTCAGACTTTACCGTCAACATCGAAAAATTTTTTAAACAATTATTATCATTGTGATGGTTGTAATGCACTGTTTAAATCTTTTAACACAGATGAAAGTATTTGTAAATTTTGTGATTCTGAAGAAATTGAAGAATTATCCGAAGATGAATATTATTCTGCAGTTGGTGAAAGATTAGATGATGATGAGAAGGAAGATTTAAGACAAGATAGAGAAAGAGAAGAATCTACTTTTATAAACCTATATAATTTAAATAAAAAAAATGTCAATTAATAATAGAGAAGATGCTAATAGATACTACCAACAAATTAATTTGTTGGTTGATGATTATATTGATAAGTGGAAAATCAGACCAAAGAATTTAAAAAGTTATTTAAGGCCAGGTTCTGATAGATTTAATCGTTTTTTAAAAAGAAATAACTTAGAAAACGTGTCTGGTGCAAATGTAGTCCTTAATGATATTATTAATGACAGGGTTTCTATGGAATCAGATGGTGTTGTGACTTTTGAATCTTTCAACTATTTTGAATCGGTTGATTTCAAAATGAGTTCTTTAAGAGAGTGTCTATATAAAGGAGTTGAAAAATCTACTTTGTCACAAGAAAAAATTTTAGCGGATTATTTCGATTTGAATTTAGGTGATATAGAAGTGGTTGATTCGGATAAACACACTTTTAAAATAAGCGATTGGGAAAATGACGACTGGAATGTTGTAATCTATTCAAAGGAGGAGGTAGACCTTATTAAAACTAATATTTTGTCTTTTTTATATGGTGAATTTTCTGATAAGGAGATAGAAATTTTACCTAATATCAAAATTAATTTAAAAAATATTGTGCCGGAGGATAAATTTAACGATAAGTTAGAAGAAATATTATCTGTCGCTAAGTTAAAAGAGATTATCGCAGATTGCTTAGGTGAGGATTGGGCTTTTGAATCCGAGAAATCTGACCACTTTATTTGGGTATGCTAAACATGAAACATCATGATACATTCTTAATTGATTTTTGGTTTCTCAAAATTTAAATTTTTCCATAAGTTTTCTTTTATTTAGTTTTTGGTATTTTATATATACTTAAAATTAATTTTTTTAATGGCATTAGTTGGCTCATATTCTGTTACTGGTTTTGAAGCGGTTACAGCTACAGATTTGTATGATAACGTAGATGATTTATTGAAGAATCTATTAGATAATAATAGTAATTTAATTGATCCTATTGATATACGTAGCCCTGTTTACTCTTTGTGGAAGAAAGTTGATGATTTATCTATTGTGGTTGCGACTGCAGCATCTGCTTCTGTATCTCTGTTTTATTCAAATTCTACTCCTACACCAGTTACGATTGGTGGTATTCCAGCAGGTTCAACTTTTTCTAACTTAACTATTTCTCAGATGTTTGATAAATTACTTTATCCTTATCAGAGTCCAGTTGTTAGTATTAGTGTTTCTGGAAGTAATCAGGCTGAGTATGGCTATCCTGTACCTCTTTCTTCTATCACTTTGAATTGGAGTGTAACCAAAAAAACTAATGATATTAGTTCTATAACTGTTAATAGTGTTCCTTATTCTACTGGTGGACCACCTTGGTCTTCAAGTGTTGCTGGTAGTCAGACTACAACTGGTTTTTATCCTGTCTCACCGGGAGCATCCTATGTACAGACTTTTCCTATCTCTGTTAATGATGGTACTGGAACTTACAATAGTTCTGCTACTTTTACTTGGATGAATAGAATTTTCTGGGGCAATGTGAATTTATCTTCTATTGGTAATCCAAATTTATTTTATAATCCTGGTTCAGCATCTATGGTTTCATCTATTGTTACTGATACAGTAATACAGAATTTAAGTAGTCAATTATCTACCACTAAAAATAAAAGTTATAGTCAAATTGGAGGAGGTGGTAATTATTTAGTATTTGCTTGGCCTTCTTCGGTTAGTGGTGCTACTGCCCCAAGTTTTACAGTAGGTGGTTTTTCAAGCAATGCTTTTACAAGAATTAGAACTGCTCAGCCATTTGTAAATCAATATGGTTTTACTACTAATTTTGAGGTTTGGATAACAAATACGGTTCAAAACTCAGCTTTAGATGTTATAGTTAGTTAAATATATAAAAAAGAAAAATAAATGTTAAATGGCTAAAAACGTAGGAACATTAATATCATCAGCGATAAGACCTAACGACTCGTTAGATCCAATAGCATCCGCATTTGCTACTGAAATTCGTGGTGGTCTACACACTGCTATAGATATAACAACACGGAATGCAATTATTTTTGAAAGAAGAGAATGGGGTATGATGTGTTATGTTCAAAGTGATAATAAAACATATCAATTAACATATAATTTTGTTTCCACTAGTATCATGGATAACTCCAATTGGAAAGAATTCAGTGGTTCTGGAGGATCTGGTGGTGGTGGGGGAACCGAATGGATTGATTCCGTTATTTCTGTTGCTTTTTCTCAGCCTGGGTCTCCTTCAATTGGAGATAGATATTTATTAGGAATTGATTCATCTATAGTATTGTCGGGTGCTCAATGGAGTTCGTTTACTTCTTCGCAAGTAGCAGAATGGAACTCTTCAACTTGGACTTTGACTGTTCCTAAAGATGGAATGTCTGTGAGAGTAGATGATGAAGATAACTCAATTTATAAATATGAAGGTAATTTTCCCACTGGTGCTTGGCAAAAAGAAAAACTTGGTCAAGTAAGAAATTTAGCTGCTTCGACAAGTAATGGTGTTGATTATATTGCAACTACAACACCTCCAATCAGTAATTATAATCAAGATTCAGTTTTTTTAGTCAAATTTTCAGCTCAAAATGTTGGAACAACCGCATCTTTAAATATAAATTCTTTGGGCTCTGCTTACATAAAAAAACCAACTCCTTCTGGCGTAGTGGATCTCTTACCATCGGATATACAAGCTAATGTTGTTTATACTGTTGTTTATGATGGTGTAGATTTTCAATTGAATAGACCTTTTGTAAACGAAGATTTATTTAATGTAAAATATTACATTGAACCTACCGATTACATAGTTGTTCCACCTTATTATCAATATTGGGTATATTCTGATTTAACAATTGCTGGAACATTAGTCAATTATGGTCAAATCATTGTAGTAAATGGTTCATTATACTTATCAGGAGGTACTATTTCAAATAGCGGAAGTTTAGCTTTTATTACACTAAATACAGGGTTGACTACTTCATTTAATGATTCTGAAACTATAGACTTTACACAAGAAAACACAATTATGGGATTATCTGTGTCTGCAATAGTTAAGGATGGTTCATTAACTGCTTCAAAATTAGATACAGGAACAAATGGTGGTGCTACTGCTGGATACATTTTATCTGTAGATAATGCAGGAAAATTTAATTGGTTGGATCCTTCTCAAACTTCTGGTACACTTACTTCTAGTGATAAGAACTTTCAAATGGCTTTTACAACAAATGGTGATGGGCAATTTACTGGTTTAACTATTTCACAGACACCTTTACCTGGTGGTTATGTAGGAGTATTTGTTAATGGTCAAGAATTTGAAGTAGGTTATGGAACTACAACAAGTGTTCCTTGTTATTTCAGTGACGACGGTGGAGTCACATCAAAAATAAATGTACAATCAGGTGATGCTCTTTATTGGAATGGTAATTTCGTTGGAACCGATCTTTATTCAACATGGAGAATTTCACTTTATTATATAAATTAGAAATTTTAGAGATTAAAAATATAATATATAAGAAAATTAAAAAAATAAAATAAAATATGTCACTACTTGATGGAAAACAACTTAGAGACTCCTCTCTATCACTAAACAAAGTTAGTGGACTTAATGGTCTAGTAACCTTTACAACAGCGGCTACAATGAGCTTTAATGCTGGGTCTACATTAAGACAAGCAGACGAAAATATACTTGTGGGTCATGACGTAGTTAATAAAAACTATGTTGATGCTGTTGCTCAAGGTCTTAATATCAAAGAGTCTGTTCATGTTGTATCTAATTCACCTATAACTTTATCGGGAACACAATCAATTGATAATCATGATGTCGAAGTTGGTGAAAGAGTTTTAGTAAATGGTCAAGATAATTCTAACCCTACTGCATCAAACGGTATTTATGTAGTTGCAACAGGAACTTGGTCAAGATCTTTAGATGCTGATGGTCTTCCAACAATAGGTGAGGTTCAGATTGGTGATTTCGTTTTTGTAGGAAATGGTGATTTATATTCTGGTTCAGGTTGGGTTTTGAATGTATCAGACTCTTCTGATTTTAACATATTAGTAGGTACCGAGTCACAACATTGGGTTCAGTTTTCTTCTGCAGGTGTTATAACACCTGGAGATGGTTTGATTCAAGTTGGAAATGAATTTCATATAAATGTTGGTTTATCCTCTTCTACTGGTTTAACGATATCATCTGATACATTACAATTAAGTACGACAGGTGTTACTGCAGGTAGTTATGGTTCATCAACTCAGATACCAACATTTACCGTAGACACACAGGGTAGATTGACAAATGCTGGAACGGTTTCTTTAGATTTGACAAGTGGCTCTACAACGGTTGCAATTGGTCCAGCTGAAGACGGAACTTATGCTGATGGTGTATTTAGTTTTACTAACTCAACACCAATAGGTCATGCAGTAGATAATATCAACGAATTATTAAGTGCGTTGGTTCCACCTGATGCTCCGGACTTATCTGATTGGACTGGTAGTAAAGCTGGAACTTTGGCTAATGGTAAATTGAGTTTTGATGGTAATAATCCAATATCTGGATTTAATTATATCAGTGCTACTTTCGCACCTTCTTCACCTATTTCAGTAGATGGAACTTGGACTGCGACTGGAAAACGATTAGCAATTTCTGCTAGTGCTTCTGGAAATATTTCTGGAACATTAAATGATCAAGTGTCTGCTAGTACTACTACACCAACACCCGCATATGGTGCTGATACTTTTGGAGATGCTAACGTAGGAACGTTAAAAATGTACGTTAACGGAGTTGAAAAAACATCAGCAACAATAACACTATCTAACTTAGCGGCTCAGAATACAACGACTGGTGGTACAACGACTGGTTTCAGTGTAGGTGCTGCTACTGCTTCTAAGTTCCCACAAGGTGCTGTTTTTGAGCAATTTTGGAATAGAACTGGAACTTGGTTATTAAGAGGTAATGATCCTGATATAGTTTATGGTTATAACTATGTATATGTAGTTCATGATAACGCTCCAAGTTTCACAAGAACATTAACAAGATATGAATTTATTATTGATGGTGATACTACTGCTACATCAATTTCGGGAGCAACTATCACTGGTTACACATTAACAGGTAGCAAGTATCTATCAGGTATCAATTATTATACAGGTGGTACTGTTAGTTATGATGTTACTATAGACAACTTATACAGAAATACATATTATTCAGGTGCTGATGCTATCACATTTAATGAAACAAGTACTGGAGCAACTACTCCAATATTGACAGTTTCAACACAATATTCATTAGCAGCTTCTGGTGGTAACGAAGCAAAACAATTCAAAATATCAAATTCTGATCAGAATAATGCTCCTGCTACTTTTAACATCATCTCTTTAGCAAAACGAAGATTAAATGAATCAATTTCGTTGAGTGTAAATGCTAAAAGAACTATTCAGGGTAACTCGACAGGTGGTGCTGTGTCGGTGACAAATGTCTATTTAGACAACGTTGCTGCTTCTTCAACCGCTGTTGGTACAACTTGTGAGGGATTTGATGATGAAAGATACAGATTAGTTGGTACGTATGTTGGAAATCAATATGATACATATGGTTCTACTACATCTAATGCTTGGGATTCAACCCAATCATTAATATCTGGTGGTTCTGGTTACAATGACGGATTACAAGTTTACAATAGTACTTTAATATATCCGACTACAAACTTTAGCACACCTGGTGTGTTGACATCAAATGCTAATTTCGGAAATTTAGCAACTGATTATTCAGGAGCCACTGGTAATAGACAATATGTTAGATGGTTTAGACAGGTATCTCCAACGACTGCAAACTTTGTAATGCAGATACTAGGTTCTGGTGGTACATTTGTTGCTAAATCTACCCCTCTAACAGGAAATTACATCTGGGTAGAAATTAAAGCTCCTGGTGCTTCTTCTGCTGAGACTGGTTGGTTAGATGCTTACAATGATTTTCTTACCGGTCAATGGAATGATGGTGATGGTGTGAGAAATAATGCTACTGGTGCTGGTAGAGCATTTAATACTAACTGGGGATTAAATATAGGAACAAAAAATACAGCAAACACTAACGGAATTATGTTGATTAGAATCACCGTTGGTCCATCGTTTAGTGGTTCGTTTACTGGTATAACGTTTAATTATTCTTAAAAATAAAATGAAAAAATAAATATAAAAAATGAGTTTAACATCATCTACACAAGCGGCAATAGCTCTTAAGAATATCTTAGGTAAATCGATGACTGACACAATTAAAGGTGTTGACAACGAAGCGGAAGGTATATTTTTTAACTTAGATTCGTCTAATATATGGGTAAATGACATACCAGGAACTGCAAGTATTGCGGTTAGTCAGGGTGTGGCTATCGGAGTAACTGCTAGTTTGACTCTTGATGGAACTTCAAATGGTCGAGGTTATTTTGCAAGTTGGCCGGTTGCAGCACCATCCGGAACCGACCCTATAACATCTTTACCATATGCTTATGGTTCTGGTGTTTTATCTGGAATAACAACTGGATCTAGAGTAAGAAATGGTATTCCGCCTTCATATGGTTTGACTTTTGAGGCTAAACCTTATACTGGTGCTTCTTTGATACCTCCTGGTGATGCTAGAAACTGGATTTACCAATATAACTCAGGTGTGTTCTTTCAACAAGACGTCACTGGAGGTGCGCCTTCATCTATTGCCCTGTATGTTTATGTTGGAGACACATTGTCTGATTTTACATCAACAGGTTTAGGTAGTATAACTGGTGTAACTGCTGGTAGTGGTCTAAGTGGAGGTGGAACACAAGGAGCTATCACATTGAGTGTGAATTTAGGAGCAAATTCAGGATTAACATTTTCAGGAAACGATATTATAATAGATTCATCTTTGGCTGGAAATGGATTAGATTTCACAACTGGTGTTCTTAGTGTTAATACTTCTGAAATTACCTCAACACTAGCTGGTGATGGTTTAACAGATAATGGTTCGGCTTTAGACGTTAATGTTAATTCTGATTCATTAGAGATAAATTTAGATTCAATTAGATTAAAAGATACTATTACAGGTGATAGAACTTTTCAAGATTCTGTAACTATTAATGGAGATTTAACCGTTAATGGAACGGTTTCTTACATAAGTACAGAGACAATTTTAGTTCAAGATAATATCCTTACATTAAATGCGACTTATTCTGGTCCTTATAATGCATTAAATACAGGTATTGAAGCAAACTTAGGTGGTGGAACATATGCCGCTTTAATTTGGGATAATACTACATCATTGTGGTCTGCTGGTTTTTCTGGTTCTGTTTCATCAATAATTACAGAAGCTGGTACTGGACTTACAAAGTCGGGTAATCAATTGTCAGTCAATTTCAATGATATTACAAGCACAGGTCTTACGCAGAATGGAAATGCTATATCAATAGATTTTAATTCTATTACTGGAACTGGATTGACACAAAATGGCTCTCAAATATTTATTGATACATCGGGGTTCGCAGGTAATTTAGCCGGAGCTGGTTTATCAGCAAGTGGTGGAGTACTTTCTGTTAACGTTGGAAACGGACTTGAAATAGTATCTGATAAAGTTTATTTAGGTGGTACTTTAAGTCAAACTACTAAGATACAAGCAGCAACTAATGATTTTACAATAGAAAATATTGGGTCTCTTACATTTACCGCATCCAATGGAGCTGATGTCAAAGTTGAAAGTGGTATTCCAAATGCTGAAAATAAATTACAAATTACAAATGTAATCGCTTCTTTAAAATCTGGTGATGTTGCTACATTCTCTGTTATAAAAACAACATACAACGATTCATCATTGAATTCAGAGTCTAATGGAATTGCTAACTCAATTAGAGTTACTAATGACTCTCAGACTTTAGGTGGTATTGATGGTTCTACTGGTAACTATTTGTTAATAAAAGATAACATAGCTAATAAAGGACTTGTATATGAAGGAGATTATACGGCTAACTTTACTACATTCTCATTGGTTACTAAGGCTTATGTTGACTCTGCTGTATCTGGAGTTGGGGCAACAAATGGTTTAACTGAAATTGCTCCAGGGTTTTTAGGATTAGGAGGAAATCTAATTCAAGATACTTTCTTAAATTCTGATGGATATGATTTAACTATACAAGATTTTGATATACTTACTCTTACTGGTTCTACTGTTGATGTTCAATTAGATAATGGATTATTTTTAGTGGATGTTGGTAATTCTGGATCTATAGATATGTATGGTGGTGATGTGACTATATACGCAACTGGTAGTGTGGATATTATTTCTACTAACGAGTTTACGGTGAATACGGCAACTGGTTCAATCACAACATCAAATCAAAAAGGATTGGTATATACATCAGATTATTCTGGTACATTTGTCAGTTATTCACTTGTTTCTAAAGGTTATGTTGATGCTGGAACTGCTTCAATCTGGAATGCTATTGATTCAATAAATGGTGATTTCATAACAGGAGTTACTGCGGGTAGTGGTCTATCAGGTGGTGGTACGTCTGGTTTTATAACTTTAGATGTGAATGTTGCAAATGGACTTACTATTAATAGTAATAATGTAGAGGTTTCTCCAACAATAGCTGGTACTGGTCTTACTTTCTCAGGTGGCGTATTATCAGTAATTGCTGGTGCTTCACAACCTGTATATGATAGAACAAATGCTTCTGTTACAACTGGTGATGATTCTCCTACTGCAGTTTTATTATCATCAACACCTAATGATTACTCAAGAATACAAGTTTATGTTAATGGTCAGTTACAAAGATTAGGTAATGGTACAGCTTCTTTAGTAGATTGTTATATTTCTTCAACTGCTTCAGTTGCTGAGGCTTTTGTAGATATTGTAGCCGGTCAACAACTATACTGGAACGGATTAGTTGCTGGATATGATTTATCTACTACTGATGTTATAGATATAGTTTATGAATCTTAATAATAAATATTAGAAAGGAGTAAGAAAACTTACTCCTTTTTTTGTGCTTCGTTCAAAATAGGATAAATTGTTTTAATATATAGATAAGTGAAAAAATTTATTAGTCGTTAATGGCTCAAATTGATATTAAACAACTACGAGGAGCTTCTCAAGGTTCCATACTTTTTTTGGGAACTGGAAGTTCGGTTAGTGAAGATGTAAACAAGCTAAGTTGGGACCAAAATAGCGATGTTTTTTCTTTAGTTGGTAAAATAAAGATTGTTGATGGTAATCAACAATCTGGATATGTTTTAACTTCTGATGGTACTGGTTTGGCAACATGGACTCAGTCTTTGGTTGCTACTCAAAGTATTATAGAAATACCGATATCTGGAACACAAAATGGTGTAAACAAAAACTTTGTATTAGCTTATCCATTGTTGTATCCATCAAATCTATTTTTTATCAATGGTCAATTAATGCAATCATCGATTGATTATACTATTTCTGGTACAGCCTTATCTATAGATGTTGATAGACCGGCACCTACGAGCACAGACTCGTTAAGATTGTTAGGTTCATCTGTTTCTATTGGTTCAGTTGGTACTTCTGGAACCTCTGGTTTTAGTGGAACTTCTGGAACTAGTGGAACTTCTGGAACTAGTGGTTCGTCTGGTACCTCCGGCACTTCTGGTTCATCAGGAACATCCGGTTCTAGTGGATCTAGTGGTACCGCTGGTACTTCTGGAACAGGATTTAACACAATTTCTAATTTTTCAAATAATAGAATTTTAACATCAGATGGTACTTCTAACTCAGCTAATGCGGAAGTAAATTTGACCTTTGATGGTAATCTACTTAACATACAAGGAGATTTACTAGTCACTGGTTCTTTTTCAATTTTAGGTTCTTCTTCTACTATTAATACATCGAATTTAATAGTTGGTGATTCAATTATCGTGTTGTCACATAGTCAATCAACGCCTGCGTTAGATTCTGGTATTTTTATTGATAGAGGAACCGGTGCTACTCAGGCTTTTTATTGGGATGAAAATTCAGATGAGTGGACCTTTGCTTCAACTACTAATGACCATATTAGTATTGGTCCTGTTAACCGAATAACTTACTCAAATGTTACTGCTGGTCAGTTTACAGGAAAAACACTTAAGATAACAGATGGTGCTTCTAGTGGTTTTTATTTAATTTCGGATTCAACTGGATTGGCAACTTGGACTTCATCAGCTATTGCTACAACCCCTATAGTTATTGGAACAACATCAGTAATTGGAGGTACAAATAATCAGTTATTATTTCAATCTGGTAATTTTGTTCAACAAAGTCAAAGATTGACTTTTAATAGCACAACAAATGTTGTCCAATTAGGAATTGGTTCTGGTACTGGAAGTGGTGCACATTTGACTATAATCGCGACGGGTTCATCATCTACGGACTTACCATTAATTATTAGAAATGCTGCAAATGATTTAAATCTATTAGAGTTTACTGGAAATGGTAATCTAAAAGTTGGAAATAGAACAGATATTGGTACAAGAGATATATCTATAGCTGGTTATAATAACAATAGATTGATATTTGATACTGGTTACAGCACATCTGGTGATTGTCAAATATCTTTAACTAGAAGGTCCAATACTGGAACTTATAGTGATAACACATTTTTATTTCAACATTCTTCTTTTGTTGATGCAAATAACGTGCCTTATAGGATGCATTTTGTGAATCCAACTTTGTATTATGGTACGAATACTGCACGTGATGGATTTAATGCTGGTTTTATGTGGCATAAAAATTCAGCTTTACTTTCTAATCTTCAGATGAAATTGTCACCTGATAATGCTCTAAATTTATATAGCAGTACTTCTAGTTCAGTAAATCAAAGTCCTACAGAAAGTAATTTTATTGATGGTTTTCAATTATATTCAGCGGATAGAGGTGGTGTTGATGGAAAGGCAGCTCCTCACTTTAGAACAGAGGATGGTTCTATAAATGTTTTAGGAGATTTAGTTGGTTTTGGTACAGCTTCTCCAAATTATAAGTTGGAGGTTGTTGGTACTGTATCTTCTACTGGATTTAGAATGACTAATGGTGCTGATAATGAGTATATAATGGTTTCTGATAGTTCTGGAAATGGTAGTTGGACCGCTAGTAGATTGACAACTACCGCTCAAACTACTACAGGTTCTACAATAAATGCTGCAACTATTTCGGTGCCTCAAGGTTTTACTAGTATAGTAGAAGTTTATGTTACTGCTACTTGTAGTAATACAATATGGGGTGCTTGGAGAAGAGAGCTTGTGCTTACTAACTTTAGTGGTACAGCTAATGTTGTTTTGAGTAATGCTCAATTAGATAAGCAATCCGGTCTTATACCAACAAATCTTTCATTTACATGTTCGACAGGAAACTTGATTGTACAAGTTACTGGTACTAGTTCACAAACCGTTAATTGGATTACAAAATATCAACGAATTATATAATGCCTACTAACAATTTGATATCAAAATCTTTAGGTTCTATTGAATTAGGAAGTGGTAATGGAACCCCTGATCATATTTCACCAAAGGGTTCGTTATATACTGATACTTCAACAGGGACTCCTTGGGTCAACTCGACAGGTAATGCCTCTGGATGGGAACCATTATTAAAACCAGGATATGGAGAAATATATTTGAATGCAAATGCTGTATCTACAACCTTCTCTACTACAAATACTTGGGTCCCTACAAATAGCTTAAGTTGGTCTAATGCTGGTTTCTTCAATGGTTTTACGCAATCAGGAACGAGTTCATCTATTCAAGTTTTGACTGGTAAATCAGGTAAATATATTGTAACTCTTAATGGTTCGATTGGTAATCCTGCTTCAAATCAAACTTATGAAATTGGGGTTTCAGTAAATGGTGCTACTCCATCCAATAACATGTATCAAGCAGCAACGGTTTTATTTTTATCACCTGCTGATTATAGGAATATAAATGTTTCTGGATATTTAAATCTTTCCGATAGTGATACTATATCTACTGTTGTTAGATGCACAACAGCAACTGTTTCTGTAAATTTAAGACATGCTTCTCTTACTGCTATAAAAATATATTAAAATATGCCAGTATTAAATGAAATTTCAGTTGGTTCGGTATTGTATCAGGTTGTAAGTGGTGCGCCCACACATTCTGCAACAACCGGAGTCATTGCGCTTGATAATGAAAGTGGAAAATATTTTATTTATAATACATCGGGTTGGGAGATTTTAGTAACTCCTAATTATGGTGGTATTTATTTTACTGGATCTTCTGTGACTACTGACACTGATAGTACAACAGGAACATGGTATTTTGACGCTTCTACTTCGATTGGTGGAACAAGTCCGGGAAGTTATAGAAATGATGCTGATATGTTGGGTTTCACATCCTCGTTTAATGGTTGTTTAAGAATTACAGATCCAGGTAGTATTGGTAAATATTTAATTAGGTCATCAGCTACTTTTGTCAATATAACAGATGCCCACTCTATAGAAATGGTGCCAACTCTTTATCCGATATCTGGTACTAAAACTATAAGTCCAACTAAAGGTATTACAAATGAGTTGATGAGAAGTTCAGCTACGTATGCTAACTTTAAAATGGTTGCTCAATCTAATATTATAACTGAGATTTTACCAAATCAAGGAATTTCTATTGCTAAAAGATATAGACTACCTTCGACTGTCACATCAGGGTACCGAGTTGAAAATGCTTCATTACAAGTTTTAAAGTTGGAGGATGCAATAGTTACATATGTTTTAGATGAAGAATTTTCATCAGGTACATTCTCAACTAATTCATGGACAATAGTAAATGATTCAGTAAACCAATGGTTTGTAGGAACCGCTGCTACTGGTTCCTCTGGTACATTTTCGGCATATATTTCAGCTACAAACGGTACGACTCATGCTTACACAGCTGGTCCAACATCAAGAGTTTCACATTTTTATAAAGATATTACAATACCAAATGAAACAGGAGATTTTTATCTTAGTTTTGATTGGAAATGTTATGGTGAAAATGCTGCTGGTAATAGTCTTGGTTATGATTATGGTACTGTTCATATTGTTGCTACTTCGACTACTCCTGTTGCTGGTACTGATTTAACAAATACTCAGGCCACTCCAACCTCAGCGCCTACAAATAATGGTCGAATTGGTGCTACTACTAATCTTGGTAAATTTAATAGTGGATATGGAGGTCCGGATAGTTTCTGGCGACAGGAACTAATTTTACTTAACGGGTATAAGGGTCAAACAAAAAGACTAGTATTTGGTTGGTCAAATGATTTTGGTACTGGAAACAATCCTCCTTTTGCTGTTGATAATATAAAATTATTTAAAAGAATTTATTTATAAAGAAATCTAATTTTATATTTTTCAATTTCTTATTTAAAAAGGTTTTATTTATTTAATATATAAGATAAGATAATAAAAATTTTTTAAACAATGATTACAAGAATAGGCTATTCTTCGATTAAAGGACTTCCGGTTAAACAACCATGTAATTTAGCCACAACAACTAACATTGTTGATTTAAGTAATGGTGCTCCTGATACTTTAGACGGTCAATCTTTACAAGTTGGTTATAGAGTTTTAGTAAAGGATCAAACAACAAATATAGAGAATGGTATTTATACTGTTAATGTCGTTGGTACTGGTTCTGATGGAAGTTGGTCAAGATCTACTGATTCTAGTATAGATGATGATTTTTTACAAGGTCTTCAAATTTTTGTAACATCTGGCTCAATAAATGGTAATAAAACTTTTGTTCTTAATACTTCAAATCCAATACAATTGGGCGTTACTGGTCTAACATTTAGTTCTTATTCGTCAGGAACTGGTGGTGGTAGTGGGTCAGTAGATATAATTACTTCTAATAATTCTGGAATAGAAATAACACCAGGAACTACTAATAGTATAATTGATACGATTTATAACTCTGCTTTAGATTCATCTTTAGCTATGCCAGCTACAGTTGGTGGGATACCAGCTACTACAACGGTTGCTGATTTGAATAGTAAAACAATTGTCCAATTATTTGATGATTTGTTGTTTCCGACTGTCAGTCCTACTTATACTATACCTACTATAGCAGCTTCTTCAGATGTTACAGGAATAAGAGAGATTGGTCTTACTGTTAGTCCAACAATAACTTTAACCGGTACTGAAAATGATTCTGGTCCTTTTTCCAAACTGGTTATTAATAAAAATATAAATGGTGCTGGAAATACTGCTTTATTGACAGTTACCTCAACTGCGAGTATGACGGTAAATACAACTACTTCAATTGCTGCTCAGTTTGGTTATGCGGATCCAAATAACCCAAATTTAACATATCAAATAAATACATCTGAGTCAATAATGGTGCCTGCTCCTGTTTCGGGGGATAGTAGCACGATAGTTTATTCTGGTACAGGTGACTATGATGCTGGTATAGCAAAAAAGAATAATAAGGGTATTACTCATAGTGCTACGCCTGCTGTTAGGACAACTTCAGCTCCTCAGGCATCTAGTACAAATTTTGCATCAAACTCACAGACTATTACTGGTTACTATCCATATTTTTATGGTAAAACTTCTACACAGAAAACGGCTAGTCAAATTGTTAGTATAATTGAATCTGGTACTGATTTTACAAAAGTTGTAAATGCTGGTAGTGGTTCTTTGAGTATGGCATTTAATGCTTCAGGTGAGTGGCCTTGGTTTGCTGTATATAGTGTTTACCCAACGAAGACAACTTGGTTTGAAAATGCTTTAAATAATGGAAGTATTGGTGGTGTTACGGATTTATTTGCTTCTCCTACAACGCTTTCTGTTGTTTCACCGGATGGTTACTGGACTGTCACGTTTAAAATTTATCCAGCGAATAAAGTAACAACTTTGGGAACTGCGACAATCTCCTAAAATAGATTTAGAATAAAATGGCAATTAATTTAAGTGATAACATACTAGCTAAAACTACAGGTCCCGGTGATGCCAAATATGGTCCATATACTGGTGCCAACTTATCAGCAGCTCTTTCGGCAGCAACTACTTACTTATTACCATCTTATAGATATGAAGGTTTGACGGTTGGTATTATTGTTGGTTCTGATCCCATAGTAGAATATTGGTTTTATGGTGGTATTTTAGATGGGAATTTAGTTTTAAAACAATCAGGTACATCTGGCATGGGTGCAACAGGTTCTAATGGAACATCAGGAACTTCTGGTGTAGATGGTGCTAACGGAACTGCTGGAACTTCCGGTGTTAATGGAAATAATGGGACTGCTGGAACTTCCGGTAATCAAGGAGATAATGGTACATCAGGAACTTCCGGTAATCAAGGAGATAATGGTACATCAGGTTCTTCTGGGACATCCGGTGTTAACGGTGCTGCTGGTGATAATGGTACATCTGGAACTTCAGGAACATCACCATATAAAGGTGCTTATGTAGCTGGAACATATCAAGATGGTGATATTGTTATTGATGGTTTGTTTTCTTATCAATCCACTGCAAATAATAATAATAATGTTCCATCTTCACTTAATGATTGGATTTTATTAAATGGTCTTGATGGGGTATCGGGAACATCCGGAACCTCTGGAATTAATGGCACTTCTGGAACCTCGGGTGCTAACGGTGCTAACGGAACTGCTGGAACTTCTGGTGCTAATGGTGCTAACGGAACTGCTGGAACCTCGGGTGCTAATGGTGCTAACGGAACTGCTGGAACCTCGGGTGCTAATGGTGCTAACGGAACTGCTGGAACCTCGGGTGCTAACGGAACATCAGGTACTTCTGGAACAGGTTTCAACACAATCAGTAATGCTGGCAATTTACGTGTTTTATTGTCAGATGGTTCTACAAATGCTGCTGTTGCTTCAACATGGATGACAGTTACGCAGTCTTCGACACAGAATTCAATATCCGTTCTAATAGGAACAACTTATTCATCAACAGAGGCTACTTTATTTCTGGGCGCAAGAGGAGGTTCTGGTGAAGGTGGTCAAATAACACTTCAATCTGGTTCTGGATATGGTACAGCTTCTGCTATAGATAACTATCAAGACTCCTTTAGAATACTTAAAGGAAATAATACTACTTCAAGTGCTGTTGATTTACAAATAAATCATTTGACTGGTCAATTACAACTACCTAATTATAACACCGCTGGTAAATTTCCAGGAACTTCTATTGGAGCTCTTGGTTTTGATACAAATGGTAACATATTAACAATCAATTCAGCTGCTGGGACTTCGGGGACTTCGGGTGCTAATGGTGCTAACGGAACTGCTGGAACCTCGGGTGCTAATGGAACTGCCGGAACTTCCGGTGCTAATGGAACATCAGGAACTTCCGGTGCTAATGGAACATCAGGAACTTCTGGTGCAAATGGTGCTAACGGAACATCAGGAACTTCTGGTGCAAATGGTGCTAACGGAACATCAGGAACTTCCGGTGCTAATGGTGCTAACGGAACTGCTGGAACCTCGGGTGCTAATGGTGCTAACGGAACTGCTGGAACCTCGGGTGCTAATGGTGCTAATGGAACTGCCGGAACTTCCGGTGCTAATGGTGCCAATGGAACTGCTGGAACTTCCGGAACTAAAGGAACTTCCGGTACTAGTGGTTTAAACGGTGGTTCGTCCAATGTATTTCCGTATCAATCCAACACAACAATATTCAGTGGAGATCCAGGACCAGGTTTCATAATTTGGAATAGCTCAGGTCAGACAGCTTCTACTATTATCAACATCGATCATTTTACTACAAATAGTGATGATATTGATGTATTTCTAGGGTTGATGCAAATTGGTCAGAATATTATAATTCAAGATAGAACAAATTCAAATAATTATCAGACTTGGAAAGTAAATTCTAATCCAACTTTTGTTTCTAATAACTACTATTCATTTCCGGTAACTTATATAGATTCTGGTGGAACAGGTACTACTAACTTTAGTAATTCAATTGATTTATTATTGTTTATAACAACAAACCAAGGAACTTCTGGAACATCTGGCAACTCAGCGACGGTCACACTAAATGGTAATTCTAATAACAGAGTTGTTACTATGACTGGTACTGCTTCTACATTAGATGGTGAACCAAACTTTACTTTTGATGGTACAAATTTAGTATTATCTGGTAGTTATGATTTAATATCTGACCCTACATCCAATACTTATTTATCGGCTGATAGCACCGGTTATGGTGATATTGTTAATTTTGGAAATACAACAACTGTTGCTGGTGAAATTTACTACCTAAATACCGGTGGTACTTGGACTAAAGCACAAGGTGATGTATTGGTAAATGGCGGAAATGATTTATTAGCCGTTGCAATTGGCACAAACTCAACCAATGATGGTATGTTAGTAAGAGGCTTCTATCGTTCTTCTTTATTCACCGTTGGTAATATAGGAGAGCCATTATTTTTGAGTTCTTCAACAGCTGGTAGAACAGTCGCTGCTGCGCCTTCTTCTGCTGGAAATATTGTAAGAGTCATAGGTTATGTAATAGGAACTTCTACAAATAGAAGAATTTATTTTAATCCTTCTCAAGATTGGATAGAATTGTAAGACTTGTATTTTAATATATAAGACATGCAGAAAATAAATGGTATTGTTATAGATACTGGTACGTCCGGTACAAATGGTCAATCTGGTACATCTGGACAATCTACTAATAGCTTAGTAAGTTCTACTTCTGGTACTTCTGGTACTTCTGGTAGTTCTGGTACAACAGGTACTAGTGGTTTATCTACAACATCCGGTAGTTCTGGTAGTTCTGGTACTTCAGGTTCAAGTGGGATTTCAAGTATAAATTCAACAGCTGGTACCTCTTCTACATCAGGCACGGCTGGTAATTCAAGAAGTAATGGTACTACAGGAACCGCTGGAAATTCTTCTACTTCTGGAACTAATGGTACGAGTGGTACGTCTGGTTTGTCAAGCCAATCATCCACTTCTGGTACAAATTCAACTTCCGGTACTTCTGGTCAGTCTTCAGCAAATGGTACTACAGGAACCGCTGGAAATTCTTCTACATCAGGTACGAATGGTACAAGTGGAACATCTGGTTCAAATAAAACTTCTGGTACGTCTGGAAATTCATCAAATTCATCAAATTCTGGTTCAAGCAGGGTTTCATTGACCTCTGGTTCATCTGGTACATTTGGAAATTCAGGTATATCTGCTCAAACGCCACAGAGTACCGCTGGATCGTCTGGAACCTCAAGTAGTTTTGTTTCGGTTTCAGGAACAAATGGAACATCAGGTCTGACTACTAACGGTCTATCTAGAACTTCTGGTACGAGTGGAGAGAGTGGTGGTAACAGATTTTCCACAACATCTGGTAGTAGTGGTAACACAGGAATATCAACCAATTTTTCTACTAGTGGTACTGCTGGATTAAATTCAACCAATGGTACCTCTGGTAGCTCTGGTACGGGTGGTCTTAGCAGAGCTGTAGGTACATCTGGTACACAAGGTACTTCAGGAACTACCGGTAATAATCCAAATTTTTCTGGTTTTCAATCTTCTTTTCCTAATGCTACGACAAGTGGAACTTCTGGTATATCAACTAGTCAAGGAGCTATTGCTCCTTCTGGTTTATCAAGAACATCTGGAACATCCGGTACACTGAATGTTATTGATGTTCAGGTTTACACGGTTATTGCTAGTCCACTTACAACAATTTTTAGTTGGTCAAAGCCTGCAAATGCAGATAAGGTTGAAGTGATTTGTATTGGTGGTGGCGGAGGAGGAGGTGCTGGTAGAAGGTCAGCTACTAGTACTGCTCGATGGGGTGGTAATGGTGGAGGTGGTGGAGGTTTTTCACGAGCTATTTTCAGGGCTTCTGATTTACAAAACTCAGAGACGGTTCAGGTTGGTCAGGGTGGTAGTAGAGGAGTAGTGACTGCCAATAATCAAGATGGAAGTGATGGTGCCGCGGGTACTGATTCGATATTTGGTACTTCAGCACTAGGTTCTGGATTTGGTAGTAACCTAATTGCTTTTGGTGGTGGAGGTGGTGGAGGTGGTTCATCTGCTAGTATTCCGACTTCTAACAATTCAGGTGGTTATGGTAATATTGAACGTGGAGGTTCTGGTGGAAATAGTGCTGGTGGTATTGGTGTTGCTGGTGCTCTCACATTCAGAGCACCAACTGGTGGAGGTAGTGGTGGTAGTATAAACGCTAGTAATACTAATTTCGACGGGGGAGATGGTGGTACAGTTCAATATACCAACGGTTTAGGTGGTAATCCTGGAATTGCTAGTACTGACCCATCATTAACTGATGGTAATGAGGGTGATTCTTTTTCTGATATTGGTTGTGGAGGAGGTGGAGGAGCTGCTAGATCCGGTATTGGTGCTAATGGTGCTCTTTATGGTGCAGGCGGTGGAGGCGGTGGTGCTGGTCTTAATGGCGATAACATACCTCGTGGTGATAAGTTTGGAAACGGTGGTTTTGGTGCGAATGGAATTGTTGTTGTTACAACTTATTTTACTTAATATATATAGTTATGATAAATAAAATAGATAGTGTAAATTATAATACATCCGGTACATCTGGTTTATCATCGACTTCTGGTAGTTCTGGTACATCAGGAACCAACGGCACTAGTGGTAGTTCTGGTAATAATAGTTCTTCAGGAACATCTGGTTTATCTTCAACCGCTGGAACATCCGGTTTAACTAGAACATCTGGTACATCTGGAAATAACAATACTTCTGGTACATCTGGAAATAACAATACTTCTGGTACATCTGGAGGATTTGGTACATCTGGTACATCTGGCATAAGTAATTCTTCAAATACTTCTGGAACATCAGGTATTAATACAACCTCCGGTACATCCGGTGTCAATACGACATCAGGGACGTCCGGTAATTCTTTTTCTAATGGTTTGAATACTACTTCTGGAACTTCTGGTTTGAGTAATAACTCATCAACTTCTGGAACTTTTGGAACTTCAAATACATCAGGAACCTCCGCAAATTCGTCAACCTCCGGTACCTCTGGATTGACTACTTCTGGAACATCGGGTAGTTCAGGAACTACAGGTACATCAGGAAGTTCTGGTCAAAGTAGAACTTCTGGTACATCTGGAACTTCTTCTTTATCTGGAAATTCAAGTACATCAGGAAGTTCTGGGGTATCAAGTGTCTCTTCATTTTCTGGTGGTTCTGGTGTATCAAGTGGTTCTGGTACTAGTGGTACACGAGGTACATCAGGTACAATTGGTTTATCATCGACTTCTGGAACATCTGGAACTAATGGTAATAGTGGTACTTCAGGAACAACAGGAAATAGTGGTAATTCGGGTACATCTAGTGCATTCAGAACTTCCGGTACTTCTGGTTTATCATCTACTTCCGGTACATCTGGTACTACTTCAGGAACTTCTGGTTTTGGTACTCTTAGTGGTTCTTCAGGAACATCTCAAACATCCGGAACTTCTGGTATCTCAAAAACTGGTGGAACCTCTGGAACTTCCGGTTCTGGTGGGTTTTCGGGAACATCGGGTACTTTTGGTACAAGTGGTACCAGTGCTGTTTCTATACAAATTAATACCTATTCGGCTGTAAATGCTACATGGACTAAACCAAGCGGTGCTAAAATGGTTGAGGTCATTTGTATAGGTGGTGGCGGTGGTGGTGGTTCTGGTGCTTTGAATGCTTCTGGTAGAACAAGATTCGGTGGATCTGGTGGTGGTTCAGGAGGACATGTTAGAGTTCTTATTAATGCCTCAATACTACCATCTAGTGTGCTTTGTAATCCGGGTGCTGGTGGTGGTGGTGGTGCTGCAATTTCAACTATAAACACAAACGGTAATGATGGTAATAATGGTGACGATACTATATTTGGTGATTATATTACTGGTGCTAATGTCTATTTGACTGTGGGAGGTGGTCGAGGTGGAGATGGTGGTAAAACCGCTTCATTTAGTACCGGTGGTATTGGTGGTGATGTTAATTATCCAGGAACTTCAGGTAATACTGGTGATGGTGGAACATCGGGTGGTGCTGCTGAGGATACTCCTTATAAACCGACTGGTGGTGGAGGTGGTGGTAACATTTCTGCTACTAATGTATTCGGGACTGGAGGAAACGGTGGGTCAATATTGACGGTTGATAATAGTACAATATTTGCTGCTGGTGCAGCTGTTGGGGTAAATGGTCAAACTGGACCTGGTTCAGATGCTTCTTTATTGGGAAGAGGTGGTGCTGGTGGTGGTGCTGGAAGTAATATCGCGCTTACTCCTGGAGGCAGGGGAGGTGATGGTGGTCTATATGGAGGTGGTGGCGGAGGCGGAGGTGCTTCTACTAACGGATTTAGTTCGGGTCGTGGTGGTGATGGTGGTGACGGTGTGGTTGTTGTCATTACTAGATTTTAATATATAAATTATGTCGTTATCTAAAATTAATAGTGTTAGTGGTTTAATACAGAGTGGAACGTCTGGTACAAATGGACTTTCTGGTACAAATGGTTCTTCTAAAACCAGCGGTACTTCTGGAAATTCTTTGTCATCCGGTGCATCTGGAAATAGTAGTATTTCAAATACTTCTGGTACAAATGGTCAATCTGGTCAATCTGGTCAGAATTCAACTTCTGGTAGCTCAGGTGCTGTTTTTAATGCAACATCTGGTACAAATGGAACATCTGGAACATCTGGTACAAATGGAACATCTGGAACATCTGGTACACAGGGTTTTTCTTCAGTCAGTAGTCTCTCTGGAATATCAACTAATAATACTTTATCAACGACTGCTGGAACATCTGGTTTATCAAGTACCTCTGGTACAAGAGGTCAAATAACAACATCAGGAACATCAGGAACATCTAACACATCCGGAACATCCGGGAACTCTAATACATCCGGAACATCTGGTAATTTTGGTATTTCAACTGCAAATGCTTCTCTTACGACATCTGGTACATCAGGTAACATAACTACAAATGCTGTTTCTACTCAATCTGGTACATCCGGTACATCCGGTGTACAAACTGGAACTGCTGGAACATCTGGTCAATCTGGTACATCTGGTACTCAGGGTACATCTGGTACTAATGGTACATCTGGTCAGTCTGGTACTGCTGGAACAACGGGTCAAGTTGCTACTTCCGGTACTAAAGGAACATCTGGTACTAATGGTGATGTTTCAACATCCGGTACCTCGGGAAGTTCAGGTGGTGTTTCTACTGCTGGAACAAGTGGTTCATCAATAGTTGGCTTTTCTGCACTCTCATCTACATCTGGAACAAGTGGTATTAGTACATCTGGAATAAGTCGTTCAAATGGTACAAGTGGAACGAGTGGAACATTTGGTACATCTGGTACTCAAGCTTCTGAAGGTACATCTGGAACAAGAGGTCAAGCAACTACCTCTGGTACTTCTGGTACGTCAGGTTCTACTTCTGGTACGTCGGGTCAAGGAAACGTTAGTGCTTCAAATGTCCAAGTTTATACCTCAAATTCTACTTGGACTAAACCAAATGGAGCTAAATTAGTAAATGTTATTCTTATTGGTGCTGGTGGTGGAGGTGGCTCTGGTAGAAGAGGTGCTGCTTCTTCTACTAGAATGGGTGGTGATGGTGGTGGAGGTGGTGGTGTTTCTGTTACTAATTTCATCGGTCAAGATTTGCCATCTACTGTCTCGGTTACAGTTGGTACATCTGGTACAGGAGGTGGTTCTCAAGCAACTGACTCAACTAATGGTAGACCTGGTTCGGCTGGTGGTAATAGTCTTTTTGGAACTTTTTCTTTTGCTGGAGGCGGAGGCGCCGGTTTTGGTGGCTCTTCTGCTAAAAGTATACTTCCACCGATTGGAGGTGTTGGTAATACTTATCTAACTAACCCTGCTAATGGAGGTAGATCGAATACGGCTGCTACTGCGGATGATGGTGCTGAAATACCATATGGACCGAGCGGAGGCGGAGGCGGAGGCTCAATTAGTTCGGCTAATGCTTTACAATCTGGTGGAAGTGGTGGTAACATAAGACAAATATTTATTACAGGTGATACAAACGGTGGTCCTATTGCTGCAAGTGGTGGTCTTGCTTTGAGTCAAGTTGCTGGAACTTTGTTTGGTCAAGGAGGCGGAGGCGGAGGCTCTAGTAATATTGCAGCCGGTTCTGGATCCGCTGGTGGTCTATATGGAGGCGGAGGTGGTGGTGGTGCTGCTTCAAGTAATGTTGGTGTTGGTGTTGTATCAGGTGCTGGTGGCCGTGGTGGTGATGGGATTGTTGTAGTAACTACGTATTTTTAAAAAAAAGATTTTATGGGTTTATTAATAAAGAGTACAGAAAAAAGAAAAATTCACATATTAGGTACAGATGTTGAGCTTGATTCAGTTTATGCTAGAGTTGGATTTAAAGCACATTCAAATGGTAGAAATATGGAAATTGAAATTGAGATATATTATTCAAAAGAAAAATACCATCAAGGCATCAAAATATTCACTGATTTACATGATGGTAATATTTTATGTAGTATAGACGCCACTAATGAGATACAATCATTGGATTCGGTTTACACATATGCTGTTCAGAGATATGAAAGTATGGGATATATATGTGAGGTAATATGACAAATGGTAGAAATGTTGTATTTAGTGAAGATTCAATTCATTTAGAAAATGAACCTAATTCATTTGTTATGATGAGTTGGGAAAATGAGCTTATGTTTGAACATTCAAAAGTAGTCTGTCAGAATGGTGGTCATATTTTAGAAATAGGTTTTGGCATGGGAATTTTTGCAAATTATGTTCAAAGTTTTTCAATTCAATCACATACAATAGTTGAAGTAAATCCACAAATCTACGAGAAGTTAAAAATATGGTCAGAGTCAAAGGAAAATGTTAGAGTGATTTATGGTGATTGGTATAAAATATATTGGAAGATAAATCAACATAAATATGATGGTATATTCTATGATGCTGATTGTGATAATATCTCATTTTTTAGAGAAAAAGTTGTTGATAGATCTCTTTCTAAAAATGGGGTTTTTTCTTATTTTGATCCAAAAGGAAGAGACCGATATAAATATGGTGATAGATTACATCAATATATTATGAATATTACTTGTGACATTCCGACCAATACTTATCATAATAGTTCAGATTGTTATGTTAATTACGTAAAGTATTTATAACATCATTTATTTTATCTATTACCACTTGACTACTTATTTCCTTACTACACTCAAAATGTTTTTCAGTTCCTTTAAATATAGGACACCAATTCCAATCTCCTGGATCCAATCTATGAGTATTAAAGCAACCTGTGCAAGTCTTTTTATTTATTACTCTCCACGTATTTGAAATTGTTTCAGTATAATCGTAACTAAATCCAGACACAATAATGGTTGGTAATTTTGTAGCCCAAGATAACCAACTGAGACCTGAACCTATGCCTATGAAGAATTCACAAGTTGCTAAATCATTTATAACATCTTGTAACGTTCCGCCTGGATATTTAGTTATACCAGATGGATGATAATTTCCCATATAGCCATCTCCTTCTCGTGAGTATAACATTACTTCATAGTTCAAACTATTTAGATAATCTACAACCTCTTGCCAACCAGTTGGATTGTTCCAATATTTAGCTTGTGCTGTTGCATGTATTGCAATACCTACTTTTCTTTTCTTTTCTACATTGGGTAATGTGAGTAATGGCATAACTTCCTTATACTCTAAACCTAAAATATCAGAGGCAGTTTTTTGCATAGGTTGCATTCTAAAGTTATTTGGAACTCTTGAATAGTCTACTTCCATTGAAGCGTCGTAATACCAGCCAATCCTATATAATGCGTGTAGATTGTGAACAACTTCACCTGGTTTTGAGAAAATTAAATTTGGATAGTTTTGTTCAAAAACTTCATTATTGAATGTTGATAATATGACCTCACAATTATGTTTTTTTCTAAATTCCTCAGCGTATGGCATCCATGCTAGAGAATCTCCAAGTGATGAAGATTCTATTGTTATCAAAACTCTTTTATTTTCTAAATTAATTTGTTCTTCAAAAATAACCTCTCCGTTTTCTATTATTTGAACGGTATAATCATCATAATATCTTTTATTTGCTCTTGTCCACATATTACTAGTGATTTCTGAACGATGTATTAATTTCATTTTTCCGTCAAAGAAATTTACAATAAAGTTTCTTTTTTCATTACATAAAATTTCAACGTATGGTCCATCTATGTAGTGTGATATTATTTGAATATTTGTTTTTTCTAATATTCTATTTTCGGTAAATTTTATGTCTTTATAGAATGATGAAATTCTATCGGAGAAACTACCATATTCTCTTTCAGATACATAATCATTTATTTTTTTTGCAACATTTGGATCTTTTATACAATGAAAGAACATTATTTGTTCTTTATCAAAAGGTATAAAGGATTGAAAAGGATGACCTATACCGTAGTCATTTAAATCGACACGATCATTGAATGTATTATTATTATAGTTATAGAAAAATTTAACATCTTCAATTGAGTCAATATTCAAACCAAACCAATAATATTTTGGCTTGATGTTATTTTTCCACATCAATCCATTTAACAACAATTCATCATGTAGGAACTCTACTTTTTTTATTTCTTTTATCTCTTTGGAAAAGCATACATCCTTCCATTGTTGAAATAAATTCTTGTGATTATTTGTAAAAAGAACTACATTGGTTATCCCATGTGGGTATTTTTGATTAGGAAGCTCTAACAAATTTTGAACCAATGGGCCTGGAACATATTCTTTACCAACTAAAGTGTAATCATGTGCGCCTTTTTGAAAAATCGGACCATCTTCTATTTCACTCAATAATTCGAACATTTTATAGATATTTGGTCTCACTTGTATATCAACATCTAAAAATATGCAATTTTTATAACCTTTCTCAATCACATCTAAAAACACAGGAGCTTTTGAAAACTGCATGTAGTGAGGATCATTTGTGTCTTCACCAATTCCAAATTCTATATTTTTTAGATTTGGATAGTTTAGTGTAGATTTATAACCGATGTTATAATGTAAAATATCAATATCGGTATATTTAACTAATCCTATGATTAATTGTTCAGCTAATTTTTCAAACTTATCATTTGTTAAAATCACAAAACATTTTGATTTATCATTATAACTTTTTTCAATAATCAACTTATGGTTTGAATAAAATTTAACATTAAATTTTTCATCCTTCCACTCTTCATAAAAATTATCTTTTGATAATTGAAATGTTATAGTTTCGTTTGGTGATAAATCGAATGTTTGATAACATATTGTTCCGTAAAGAATGTTCTTTATATCTAATAAACAATTTTCTAATCTTATATCGGTCATGTTTGTGACTTCGACTACATCAGAGCCCTGAAAATCTATTTTAACTTTTGTTTTAATCATAATTTATTAGTTTTTTCTGCGTAAATTATACCCATTTTATTTGAAATGATAAAATCATCATCCCAATTTTGCCATTTGGATAATTTATATCTAAATCCGTTTTTAGCTAGTGTTTTTAATATATTCATCACTCTAAAGTCTTCGTTATTATGAAACTCAATAATAAATCTTTTAACTTTAGATAAGTTTTCTTTTGTGATATTTTCAAAAAATTGATACTCTGCTCCTTCAATGTCAACTTTCATAAGGTCAATCTCAGATTCATCTATGTAATTTTCTATTAAATTGTTTGGTGTTATGGATTCTATCTCGATAGATTTTCTACCATTTTCGTTACCTAAGGCATTTTTTTCAAAAATGCTAGATACAACACTCAAATTTTCTTCTATGTAGAAATTTATTACTCCATTTGTGTCTGATATTGCTTTATCTATTATTTTTATATTATTTGAGTTACTCCATATATCTTTTAGAATATCTAAATTATTTGTATCGGGTTCAATCATGTATATTTTACAATTATTTTCTAAAAAAGGTAAAATAGAAAGACCATAGCAAGCACCGATGTCTACATAATTATTAATTTTTTTAATATCTATCCCAAATTCTGAATAAAGGTCAAAATTTGTAAAATCACAATATTCATTAAATTTGACTTCTTTTCTTTTGATTCTTTTAAATTTTTTTGAGTTAGGATCTTTTAGTCTAAAATCTTTTATTAAGATATTTTTTGTTATAGTTTTATTTTCTAAATAAATCTCTAAATAATATCCGTTTTTAGAAAATTTTAAATAATCTGTCACTGGTGATACTATCCAATGGACAGCTCCTTTTGGTTGATTAAAATCTTTATTTACATACAAACAAGTATCGCTGTAGTAATCAAAGATTCTAAGTTCTGCTGAATAATCAACTCCATTATTTTTTACATAAAATTTATTTTCTTGTTCTTCGTACCAGAATTCAACATTGTGATAGTTGAAACCAACTACATCTATTATATTTGAATTACCAAATAACTCTGCTTTACTTTCGTAGATATAGAGTTGGTCTTTTAAGTTTTTATTTAAAATATCATTTTGCCAGCACAATTCTAATACATTGCTGTTTTGGAACATTTCTTCTACTGTTTTGTAGAAATTGATATTATTGAGTATAAAATCTACGTTTGCAAAAAAAGTATGGGTGCATATAAAATGATCGCCCCAATTACATGTTACAAATGGAAATTTGTAATTATTAGTAACTTTAGAAAATACTGAAACATCATTTAATATGATATCATAACAGGTTTTAAATGTCCACTCAATATTTTGATATTTTAGGTGATTTAGTGACATTTCAATTAGAGAGCTTTCTGCAACACCGTGTGAATATTTTCTATCATCTGAGATGTTTAGAGACTCATAAATAAAAAAGTCACATTTTTGTTGTATCTCAACTGGTACTAAGCTATGTGCTGCTAATACTAAATAGAAATTTTCTTTACTTAATACTTCGATCATATCAGAAAGTAATTTTTCTGATTCGTCTGAACTTCTAAAGTAAGTTACAATAAATCCGTGTTTAATATCTGTCCTCATTTGCTAAATTTTCTAATATTGATATACCACCAGCTTGTTTGGTAATTGGTTTTGGAAAAATTCCATGAACAAAATTTCTGAAGTTGTTTCCCATAAATAAATCCGCAACATTCCATTTTTCGTTCTGATAAGTATCGTAAATTGTTTTATAAGATTTTCTAGGAATTAAATAAGCATGTGCGCCTATAAATTCGTAAACTTTATAATATTTTTCCTCTTTTGATAAAATTGATTGGTTATTGTGAAAACCAAAAGAAAACATAAACAGGTCATTCTTTTCGACTATTTCAATAGCTTCATTTACTTTTTTTACAAACTCTTCATGTGTAGTGTCTAAGATGCAATCACATTCAAATATAATCATATACTCTGGATTATCTATGTAGCCTGTTTCAAAAGCTTTTCTGTGTCCTAAATAACAACCATAGTGTGCGGGTGTCAATTTACCACCTGGTTCCATAGCAACTATGTCTGGAAAGGCACAAGTTTCTTTTGGTGGAAGTTCTGTCCATCTTTTACTAATTATTGTATTGTAAGAGAAATCAAAATCTTCTAGTTTAGATAGGTCGGCAATAGACCTTATTTCTCTTTCTGTGTCAATATCGGTTAGTATATGATATGTTGAAATTCTATTTGTATTTTTTAATGAGTTTTGATTAAAATTTGTATCAATTTTAACAGAGTTTTTATTTTGTTTATTTGATTTTTGAATAGAAAGATTCTCTAATATTAAATTTATATTAGAATCAAAGTCAGATGTTAAAAAAGAAACATTATTAAATCTGGCAAAGTCATTTGCATAATTAGTTAAGTTATACATTAAAACTTTCATGTCGCTATTTATTGCTTCTAAAACAGACAGAGGTCTATTTTCCCAAATTGATGTAAATAGAAATAGATCCATAGAATCATAGAAATCCTTAACATTTTCCTTTTCACCCCATACTATACAATTATCTGGTTTGTTATCCATTATTGGTTTCCAATAATCTTGAAAATTACCAGCTTGGTTTCCTATAAAGTGAAACTTAATTTTATAATCTGTTAGTTTTCTGGCATAATCAAATATTTCACCTTGATTTTTACCACTGGTAAAAAGGCCTACATTTAAAATATGTTTGTAACTTGGGTCTAAACCTAATTTTTCTAAGTTTTCAACTCTTTTTTTATTTTTTTCAGGAAATTCTATCACATCACAATCTTGAGTAATTGTTCTGTATTGATTAAAATTACCCTTTGAGACAAACATTATTTTATCAGGAATGAATTTTTTATCATTAATATTGAAAGATGTACCGTGTGTGGTTTCGGTTATAAAATAATTTTTATTTTGATAAATACTATGTAATATTTCAAAGTCAATAAATGTTTCGGAAAACTCCTCAAAATGAACAACATTCGGTTTCAATTCGTCTATTATTTTTAATACCATTTTTTTATCTTCACCTAAAGTATAAAAGTCATTTCCGAGTAATTTAGAGATTTTATTTCTTTGAACTACAAATACTCCACCAGTTATATTTGACCATTCTATTAGAAAGACTTTATAATTTTCTATTAGAATCTGAATTTTTTCTAATAGAAATTGAGGTAATCCACCTGTTGATAAGTGCGGCGCGATAATTAGAATTTTTTTCATAATCATTATATTTAGATTATCAAATTAAGTTTTCCTAATTTAATATATACTGGTATGAAATTGACAAAGTTTTTTGAATTCAAAAGAGGAACATTTACACCTATAAAGTCATTTAGATTGCAAGACAATTTACCTACTAAATTATGGGATGATTTTGAATTAGACAACGAAGTTAGAAAACAATTACTTCAAATTGGTCAGGATTTTTTTGATGGTACTGAAATTAAAGCGGATGTAATTGATATAATTCTTTGTGGTTCTCTTTGTAATTATAACTGGTCCGAGAAATATTCTGATTATGATTTACATATAACAATTAAATTTAAAGATGTTGATGAAGACTATGACTTAGTTGAAAAACTATGTGATTATGCTAAAAAGATTTGGAATGAACAACATGATATCAAAATAAAAGGATATGAAGTTGAGGTTTGTATTCAAGATGACGATGTTATGAGAGATGAACTCAAAACCGGGAAAATGGGTGGTGTTTATTCGTTACTACATGATAAATGGGTTAAAAAACCAGTCAAAATGGATTTCAAACCCAATGAAAGAATGATAAAAGAAAAGTCTAAAAATATTATAATGTCAATAGATGATATTGAAGAAGAGTCAAAGAGTAAAGACTTTGACGAATTAGAGCCAAAGATAAAAAAAGTTTGGAAAAAAATCAAAAACTATCGTCAAAGTGGTTTAGATTCTGAAAGTGGGGAATTTTCTTTAGGTAATTTAGTTTTTAAACTACTTAGAAGAAATGGATATATCGGTAAAGTAATGGAAATGAAAAGAAAGTTATACGATAAACAATTTAAATAATTAATATGGGAGTAAAAATATCAGAGGTCGAAGAAATATTTAAAGAGTTGTTTACAACTGAAGATGAGACAGTGGTTTCGTCTATTGAGACATTATATGAAAAACCAGATGATGATAGTTATTTAAAACTTGTAATAACTTTACATGGATTGTCAACTGAAGATATTTCAATAATTCATACTAAATTTATATTTAAAGTAGACTCGGAAAAAAAGAACTTAATTGAAAATTCGTTTATTTATTTGTACGAAATTAATTGTGTTTATCATAAAATTCAATTTGAAAATCTCTTAGATTTAAAGAAAAAGATAGAAGATATAGTAGATTCAAATGATTTTGGAGAAGATTTACAGATACTTTCGGACTTTATTGAGGCACCTTCAATGTTCTTAAATTATTATATGCGCAGAGAGAATATAACTGATTATTCGGTTTTTGATGTTCAGTATCAACCAAAATTTAAACACACTCCTTGTGACAAAACCACTTTTGATTTTAAAATCAACATTAATAATCAATATGATATGGAGTTGTCTATAAAAAAAGTTTATATTGATGATAGTGATAACTCAAATGATTATTATAGATTTCAGTTTAGATTTATGGACGAAATAGAAACTTTTGATACAGATACACTGAAAAACTTTCACTTTTTTATAGGAAGTCATATTGCTCAGATATTAGATAAAAAACTTAAAAACAAATAATGAAATACTTACATAAGTTTTTACAACATTTAAATGAATCTCAGGATATAACAGATTTATCTAAAGAAGATTTAGATGAGTTATTACTTCCTATTGCTGACCTAGGAATTGAATATTCTTTTTCGGAACCAAGAATTATAACCGAAGGTGAATTTTCTGGATATAAATCTATTAATATAATATTTAGAAACTCTTTTAAATTAGGACCATCTGGTGGATACAGTGAAACAATTATTGATGATAAATTTTGGGATTTCTTAGATGAGTTAATAGCTCTTAAAAATCGCTTAGAAAGCTCTAGAGTTTCAATAAATCCACATATGAGACATCATATAGTAGTTACTTTTATACAAAAATCTAAAGTCGATGGACCTTTGTTTTTAGTTCAACAACTTTATAATGAAATGACTAAAAAAACATTTGCTGCTAAAAGCGACTTTGTTAATGGTATGACTAAGAAATTGGATAAAGAAGAATTGAAAATCACTGTTAATTGTAATGGATATGTAAGTTCTTATACTGATAGAAAATGGAATGGTCTTTTTAGAGGTATAGATTTTTCAAAATTTAATGTTGAAAAGGAAATAACAGAAGATAGATATGGTGATAAAAGTGCTACTATTACAATCACTCTTAAAAAGTAAATTAACCCCAGCAAATATTTTTTTGTTGTAATGTAGGTGTCCAATACAATTTTAAAGTGTTTTCTGATATATCAACCTTTTTTTTATTAAAATATTTTCTTGCTTTTTCTTTGTTACCTTCTCTTATTATTTCGATTGATTCTTTATAAAATGGAAATGGTATTTTATCAATTAATTCTTTATCTGTCTGGTTGTAGTTTTTAAATTTAGTGTACCATCTTTCAAAATTTGAAGATTCGTAGTGTAAAACGCAGATTTTTCTTGGAAGAAGTTTAAAAACCGAACCTTTGAATGAATGTGGACCATGTGTTTCGGTTTTTTCATTTAATCTAGACGCGGATTTACCATTTCCGTATGCTAAAAAATTATTTTCTATAAAAGTATTTGTTTCTATGAATGGATTATCAACGTTGTCATTTGAGTAAACTGCCTCGTAATTAGATATTTGAACAACGTCATAATTTTTTGGAACATTTTTTAAAATTTCATTTATGTTTTCACAACAAAGTAGTTCGTCAGAATCTATATTTGAGACGACCCATTCAATGTTTAAATCTAACATTTTTTGTTTTATTGTTTCAAAAAAATGGTTTTGTCTTTTTTGAATTGTCCAGTAGTTATTAAAAGTATTAACATCAGAGTCGTAGTATGCAAATACGTTTGAATATTTTGAAATAATTTCTTCTAACTCCGGAGTATTTTCAACTCTCAAGAAAATATATTCGACACCTATACTAAAGTGATAGTTTAACCAAGTTTCAAAGTGAAATGGTTTGCATATCATTGTGCAAATGGCTACCATTTAAATAGTTTTTTTTGTGATTAAATCTTTCTTTAATGAATGAATTTAAAAAATGACATTTCTCGTATTCTTCTATTTCTTCTAATTCTTTCAGTATTGATTTCAAATATTTTTCCGAGTATATTTTGAGTTCTTTTGAGAATGGTTTATTTATTTTGCACCTATCAAAAACTTCTAAGCATTTCATTTTAATCTAATTTTGAGTTATAGTTTTCTTTAAAAATTCTTATTACTTCATCATACTCTGTTAAAAGACCAGATTTGAACTTTTCATTATCATAGTTTTGTTTCAGAATATATTCTTTTACGTAGTCTTCATAGTCAAGTTGTATAGAAATGTCTATTTTTTCTTCGTCTAAATTTTCATTTATTGATTCTTGTTCGTTATCTTCTAATTCTTTAGTTATATCATCTATGTATTCTACTGATGCAAAATTGCTCTTTTCTAAAATGATCTCAAGCTTTCTTCTTAATTTTCTATTAGATATTAGTAGATTATTTGATATTGAAATATCAACGTAGTCTTTTGTGTCTTTTAATGTTTCTAAAACTTCTATATCTTCCTCTCCGACCACTCTTACCTTTTTGAAAACCGGTGATACTTTATTAGGAATAAACTCTTCTGTATTGTCTTCTGTATCAATAACGAAGATTCCTTTTTGGTCACCAAAATCATTTCTATCCATTTGGAATATAGAGCCAACAAAAGTAAAGTTTTTATTTGTCTGTACTAAATGAATGTGACCTGAATAAACACCTTTAAAGGCTGAAAAGTTTTCTATGTCAATTTTGTCTGAATTTTTGTGAGCAACTGATGTTAGGTGCATTTTACAACCATTTAAGTCTGAGTGACAGAATAAATAATCACAATCTCTATTTTCGTCTATGTGTTTGACTTGTTCTAACCTCTTTTCAATGTATGGCATCATTAATAGTTTTCCACCATTATATTCAATCTTTGATACTTTATCATAAATTGTGACATTAGGAATATACCTAAATGGTCTTATAGAGTTGATTTCAGAGGCTGATTTTGACCAAAGGTCGTGATTTCCAATGATAATGTGTGTCGGTGCTATTTTAGATAGTTCTTCAACTATATCCATTCCGTAATTCAAAAGATTTATAGGAATAATGTTTCTGTTATCAAATAAGTCACCTAAGTGTATTATTATATCTCCTGATTTGACTCTTTTTTTTAATGTCGGTATAAGAAATTCCGAAAAATATTCTTTGTGTACTTTATACCATTTGTCGACTGAATTTGGGTATCCTAAGCCTATGTGGCTATCACCAATTAAATATATTTTACTCATATTTATTGTATTGTAAAGTGATTTGTTTGTTTAGATTTAGAAAAAAATCAATTTTTTAAATAAATATATACCTTATAAAGATTAAAAAAGATAGAGACGAATAAAATTATAATATATAATACATAATTTGTTTATAAATTAAATAAAAAATAATAAAAAAAAGATGCCATTACCACATTTTACCAATTTAAAACAAACTGGAACACCGGGAGTTCCTGGTTCATTACCAGAAGAAGTTGTGTATCTTAACTTATTTGAGATAACTTTTATCTTACCTACAATATTAGTAGATGATCAAGGTAGAGACCCAGTTCTTTTGTTAGAAAATGCTACAAAAGTAAACTTAGGAGGTGCTAACCTTACAGCCTTTGATGTTGGACAAGCTACTCAACGTTTTAAGTATTCAACAAGAGAGTTTTTAACTACACCAACTAAAACGTCTGGTGAACTTTCTATACCATTCCAAGTCAATGTTAATGATGCTGGTTCAATGGAAGTTTGGAATACGTTAAAAGCTTGGTATGATTTGTTATTTAACTCTCAAAATGGTTATACTCACTATAAAGCAGACCTTATTGGTTCTATTATTGTAAACCAACACGATAAAAAAGGTGTTGTGTTAAGAAGAGTAACTTTTAATAGTGTTCAGTTAAAGTCATTGACTGGTTGGGATTTAGATTGGTCTTCTAATACAATCGTTCAGGATGTTACAGGAACATTTGTATGGGATTACTTTGTTGATGAATACATTGATAGTGCTAGTGAGCAAACTGTTGCGGCTCCTACTGGATTATACTAATACTAAAAATATTTAGTAAAACCCTCTTTAATAAAGAGGGTTTTTTTTGTGCAAAAAAAACCCTCAGAATCTGAGGGTTTTTTATTTAAAATTTAGGGACATTGTTTGTCATACTTTGTGCATTTCTCATCATTGAGTTTGCATCGAAGTTACCCATTTGTTTGTTTTGAGCTTCTTCGTCTTTCTTTCTCTGTTTTTCTTCCTCTTCAACAATCTCATTAACAATTTTAATATTTTCTTCGAACATCCAAAATGGCCATTTATCAATTGATAATTCTTGAAGATTGAAATGTTTCTGAAGTAAAAGTTTATTCTTTAATATATGCTTCAAAGGCATCGTGAATAACGAAAATGCCTGAGGCTCCGTTGGGAAATTGCATATCTGTGCGGACCTCCTCTCCGCACGAACAATCATATTTCAGTTCTTTTACACCAAATGTCATTTTACCTATGGCTGAATTCAAAAATTGAAATGATATATCATCCATATCTTCAAATTCGCGTAGTTTTGATTTTATACCATCGTATGTTATAGATGTTCTACCAGGTAACATAAAAGGAATTATTTTCAAGAAAGAAAGGTTTGGTGTTCTTTTTTCTTGATTTTCTTTAATGATATAATCTGTAAAAGATTTTTGTAAACCAATATTTGGAGGTGTCACCTCGAATTCTTTTCCGTTTTTCAATCTAAAATGAAAAGAATTTGTAGATGGGCTGTAGAATTTTTCTAATTTTTCATCTACGTCATAATATACAAATGTACTTCTTTTTATTTCTATTTGTGTTTCTGTATTACAAGCTTTACAATTTGTTTTTACTGATAGACTATTTCCCTGTTGAAAAGTCAATTCTCTTATAAGGAATATCAGATATAATCTATCTTGGTCTCTAATTTCTAAATAAGAACCAACTCTACCGTCAGAGTATTTTACTCTTATACAAGATTGTAACATAGAATTCATCTTTTCTACTATATCGTAAAAGTTATTATCGTCAACCATTGAATATGCTTGAATTTCTTTTACTTGTGCTGCTCTTACTTGTAGTAGTGTTCCGGATGGATAAAACTTACCGCAAGGTAATTCTTTTACATCAAAACTGAAGAAATGTAAGTCATCTACTCTTTGTTCTATCACGGGTTCTGCATTTTGGAAAGGTATATCGCTAAATTGATTTTTACCTTGATCCATTTCGGTCAAATGTCTTTTTAAGTATTCTTCTTCAGACATTTCATTCTTATTATTTGACATATTAATTTGTTATTTTTTAAATATATATTCTATATAACTATTCCTCTATTATAATAATTAATACGTTAAAAGTTTAATATAAAACAAAAAACCCTCAATAAATTGAGGGTTTCTATTTTTATTTGATTAAATTAAGGATTTATAAATCCACCAGCGCTTATAGCTCCTGTTCTTAGAATTGTGATATTGTTCACAATAATACCCATACCTTTAATTGGTTCTACATAGGTATCAAGAACACCAATTTGATTATCTATAATCTCTGGTGTATTGTTTTCTTCGTCCATTTTGTTGAAGAAGTTATAAAGACCATTTCTACTTACAAATGATTCACAAATAGAGTCAGCTCTTAGTTTAATTTCCGCTCTAACATCAGATGTGTTAAATTTCCACTGATAATCAAGTAACATAGCTGATAAATCTCTTTCAAGTTCAATCAATACCTCTCTAACGTGAATGTAAGATAGAGCTGATTTGTAAAGTGTTTGAGCAGTGTTTTCAGTTTCAATTACATATCCTCTGTTTCTTTTGAATACAAGTGGATTCATTTGTGCTTGATTCATATACTCTACATCACTCGGTGTGAAATCCATTTCAAGTCCGTTTATATTTGTAATTCTACCATTAGTAATACCAGCTGATATTGTCCACGGTGTAACAGATGTGACATTTGAAATGTGTTTTCTCATAAATGTAGTTGCTACGAATGGTGCTGGTGGGTGTTCTAATGGTCTACCGTTGTCATTAATTAACACGTATGGACTAAAGTAACCTACACAAGTAGAACCAGCTCCTTCTCCAAAAGAGTAAAGGAATGCCGGGTTGCTTTCAGGATCACCTCCTTGTGCAACATATTCTAATTGTAACACACCCTCTGCGTTTACAAATGATGGTGAAGAAGAGTTTTTGAATTGTCTCAAAGATGGCATATTTAATATACCAAATGCGTCTAATCTTTCACCACATATATCAACTAATTGTTGTTTTGATCTCTCAGTAAGACCTAATCCAAATGAATCAATTAGATATCTGAAGTCTATTGCCTCTTTATTTGTAATTGCTTTGAATAAAGGTGTTCCTTTAGATACTAAGTTTAGTATTGAATTTTGTCTAGTTTCTGTACCATCTGGTAAAGATGCTTGTCTTATTCTGAATCCATCCAAAGGAATTGCTTTGTATGTAGTTACATAATTTTCGATGGAAACGTATCTCATTGTTTGATAATCACCACCAAAATTGTATTTTTTAATTCTAGCATCACAAGTTACTTCTGTAAGAGTAGAGTCACCTGACCAAGCTCTTTTGCTAAGAATTCTTGTTAGTTTTCTTGGATATTGACCTAATTGTAGAGTACTTTCGTCTACATAAGCTTCTAAGAAATCACCTACTTTTACTTCAGTATATCTATCACCTTTGATAAGTATCTTATTTGGTGTTTGAACATATGATGTAGGTATTTCAATCTCAACTGTTTGTTTAAGATTTGATTTATTAGATTGAATATAGAATGTATTATTAGCTTCAATATTAACATCTTCATCTGATTCAAGAAGTTCATCTAAAAATTCTACTTGTAGGTCTCCGTCATTTTCAAGATACATTTTTAAGTAATGTTTCTTTAAGAAATTATAAACAAGATTTTGCTCAGGTAAGTATTCAAATTCAACTTCCTCATTAATCTGGTAAGCGAATCCATTTGGTATACCCAATTCATTAGCTAATTCATTTGGTGTCATTAACGGATCAACCGCATTTGTTACTATGGTGAATGTGCCTTTATTTAATTGAGCACCTGGGAACAAAATTTGTTCATAAGTCTGAAAATCTAATTGAATTGCCGCAGCAGTGGCTGACATCGCATCTGTTTCAAAAACAATGTAGTCATATCCTGCATATGATGAAGTAAGACCCGCAGCTACTTCTCCGTCTAAGAACGTAATGTCAACCATTTCACCTAATAAAGTGTTTGTTGAACCACTATAATCTTGATAAAGTCTGTTGCTGTAGAAGAAGTCTCTAGTATTTGTAATACCATCATAGTATCTTGAATAAAACTTAGAATATTTAGCCACGACACCGTCTGTTGTTGTTGCTGCTGATTCTTTTGTAGATACTGATTCAGAACCAAGAATAAATTCGTTATCTAATGTATAAATAACAAGTTGACCCTGTAATACTTCTGATAATTCAGATGAAGTTAGTCCTGTTTTCAAAACAAAAGATTTGTTTTGAGTTGAATTAGTTTGAATATCACTAATTTCAATTTGGTCAAAACTAATTTTTCTATAATTTTTAGTTTTTCCTAAGTTTAGAGACATTTTATTTTTATTAGGGCTATCAATAAGATTTACTAATCTATTAAACATTTTAAACCTTCTGTATTGTGCATAGTTTCTTACTGAAGGTTGTGTGTTTGTGCCTAAGAATTCAATTTTTATTGAATCTCCAGAACCAACGCCATTCACTTCTGATATATAGAAGTCATTTCCTGATGCTGTTCCAAAGTTAAGGTTTTTGAATCCGTTAGAGTCAATTGTTACTCTAGACATAGTTTTTCCACCAGCGAATTGACCATTGCTACCTATTCCGAATGTTACATAACCTAAAACTACATCTGTGCTACTTACCGTCGGATAATTAGTGCCGTCAAATGCTAAAGTAGATGTTATTGTTTTAAATTCTCCTGTAGAGTCTACAACAAAAGTTGCTACATATGAGTTTGTGCTAGATGATATAGGATAATCACTAGAATTAACAGTCAATGTTTCTGTAGTTGATGATGTAGTTGATAAAGTTATATAAGTATCACCAATAATAGCAAAAGCTCCTGCGCCTACATTATAACTAATTGAAATAGAACCAGTTCCAGTTAAGCTTGTTGTTCCTTCTTCCACGTTATAAACTGACCCTTCACCAAACCATCCAGTTCTATTATCACCGTTATTGATAACTGCTGATGTTGTAGCAGGATCACCGCCTCCGTTAGGTCCGTAAATACCTGATTCACCAAAAGCGTGTTCATCCTGACCTTGATATCCTGAACTATAAGCACCGGTTGCTCCAAATATAGATGTTACGTTTCCTGGTAAATCTAATGGAACTGCTGTTATTTCAATTTGTTCAGCAATTGTTTCTTTATATGATAAAAAGTCAATATCTGCTTCTACTTGGCCAACAATTGTATTACCAATTATATCTAGCAAACCATTGTAGTAATCATCTTCTACTAAGTCTGTGTTGAATGCGCAGAATAAACCAGTTCTATCTGTGTCTCTGTTAATAGTGGTTTCAATGAAAATATTTCTACCATTTAAATCTCTAAAATATGGAATTAATGATAAACCTTCGTAGTATGCTAGAAGGTTTATCATTAATT
>Ga0315901_10000224_pt1 | contig 84336 bp, 85 predicted proteins | sample LakEriMetagenome_10_FD_203761 | JGI IMG/M metagenome (GOLD analysis project Ga0315901, IMG submission 203761) | Freshwater fungal communities from buoy surface, Lake Erie, Ohio, United States - Buoy 2 MA116 | ecosystem: Environmental > Aquatic > Freshwater > Lake | place: USA: Lake Erie, Ohio... | reverse complement strand
TCTAATCTGCGGCTGCTGCGTATGCCGTTCAGGTAGCCATAGAGATAAAGTTTCAGAAATACTTTAGGTTCAAATGGCGGACGACCTTCGCTATTTAATGTCTTGATATGGTATTGCAATGGTTTCAAATCCAGTTTCTCTACAAAGGCATCGAGCACACGTACGGCATTGTCGCTGCTGATGCTTTCATCTAAGCTGCCGAATGATGTTTGATATCGGTTTAGGGGTATGATGTAGTTCATAAAATGATTACAAGGCATGAAAATACTTCATGAATCACATTACAACAAACTCCTTTTGGACATTTAAATTGTGGATAGTATTTTCACAGTCTGACGTTAGCAGTAATGACAGAAAACACATTCCCAAAGAGAAACTCGTTTGAAAAAACATAAATTTGTACCATATAGAAATAAACAATGGACAATCGCTTTACGGACATAATTCAATTAATAAAAGAATCTCGGTCCAATGCCATAAAAGCCGTAAACGCTGAATTGATAAACCTTTATTGGAATATTGGAGAATATATCAGTAAGAAAATTGAACAATCAGAATGGGGCGATTCTGTGGTAGCAGAATTAGCAAATTTCATACAGACACACGAACCAGAAATAAAAGGCTTCTCCGACAAAAATATTTGGAGAATGAAACAATTTTATGAGACTTACAAGAACTTTCCGAAACTCTCACCACTGGTGAGAGAAATTAGCTAGACAAACAATCTTCTGATTTTTTCAAGAAGTAAAACCATTGAAGAAATGGAGTTTTATCTAAAAATTGCTAAACAAGAAAATTACAGTAAAAGAGAACTAGACCGACAAATATCCGCAGGTTTTTTCGAGCGGACAATGATTGGCAATTCAAAACTCGCACCAGCGGTGAGAGAAAGTAAAAATGATCTTTCAGCCACATTCAAAGACAGCTATGTATTTGAATTTTTAAACTTACCTGAGACACATAGTGAGAGCGATTTGCAACGTGGGCTTGTAAGACAAATGAAGAACTTCATACTCGAACTTGGTAAAGACTTTTTGTTCATTGGGGAAGAATATAAATTGCAAGTTGGAAACAATGACTTTTACATTGACTTGCTTTTCTACCACCGTGGACTTCAATGTTTAGTAGCATTTGAACTTAAAGCGGACAAATTCAAGCCCGACCACTTGGGACAACTTAACTTTTATTTAGAAGCACTGGACAGGGACGTTAAAAAGCAAAATGAAAATCCGAGCATTGGAGTTTTACTCTGTAAAGACAAAGACAGTGAAGTGGTAGAATATGCTTTAAGTAGAAGTCTATCTCCTACAATGGTTTCGGAGTATAAAACACAACTGCCAGACAAGAAGCTTTTACAGCAAAAACTACACGAATTATTTGACACTGAAATGGACGATAAATAGAGCCACTACTGCTAACAGCGCATAGGCAAAAATTGGGGTTTCGTTGAAGTTTGGAAATCCGTTTCCTTTAGATACATTCGTGAAACCATGAGCATTGATGAACCTAAAGCCCAATCTTCGCCTCATGCGCGAACCGTCAGGCTGTGAAATAACTTACAATGCATCGCAAGGGTGTTTTTTTGTTGCTCATATATGCTTCTGTTGCCTCATAACATTCATTTAAGCGAAGCCATTTTTTAAGCGGCTATGCTCCACGCTTTTTTTATCTTCGCGCTATTCGCTTCTAATGAGGTCTGTTTTGTATAGGCACAGACTATCCCTTTATAGTCCGGTTTCCAGTTTTTGAGTTTTTCCAGTATTTGTTCTGTTCCTAATATGGTTATTGTTCTTCGAAGGTTATAGACCAGAGCTATCAGGCTGTGCTCTCCCGCGATGTTAATCTGCGCTCGGCTCTGTGCGGTTGGGATAACGTTGCGGTTGTTTCAGGTAAAAGTTCTTTATCGCTTAATTACTAACGGCTTTAGCACTTACTGTCGGCATTAGTCAACTTGATTGAATTAATAAGTCATACTCCATCTTAAAAACTATATTTACGAAGTTAAAAAAAGTAAAATCATGCAGGATAATTCTACCATACTTGATCAGGAAGTTGTGTTATGGGAAGAGAATCCCTCACATTGGACCCGCTTTGCCTCGTACTTGTTGGCCACCCTTCTGATTGCCGCCTTTGGATTAGGTCTTATCATCATGCTGATTATTTACCTCACCGTACGTTTTACAAAATATAAACTCACCGATCAGCGACTTATCATAACCAAAGGCATCTTTACGCGCCATATTGAAACGGTTGAACTCTACCGCATAAAAGATATAAAATACGATGCGTCTTTCTGGCAACGTATGGTGGGTATCGGCAACATACGTATGATTAGTAGCGATCGCAGTACCGATAAAATAAGCTTACTCGGTTTTGCCGATTCAATGAATAAATTTGATCAGATCAGGCATGGCGTGGAAACCTGCCGTATGAAACGTGGGGTAAAAGAATTTGATCAGAACGATCGTATCGTATAAGCCTTAGGCCTCATCCCGTTATTATTCCTTTCAATCATAAAAAAAAGTCCTGCATTTGCAGGACTTTTTACGGTTACATACAAAACCTTAGAATCGATACTATGAAACCTTGATTTCTTTAGCGGGTTTTGAAACGCTTACTTCTTTTTTAGGTAGGGTGATGTGCAGGATACCTTTATCATACTTTGCCACAATGTTATCGGGCATGCAGTTGTCGGGCAAGGTAAACGAACGGCTGAAACTGTTGTAGGAATATTCTCTGCGGGTATAATTCTTCCGCTCATCTTTCCGTTCCAGTTCTTTTTCTGAACTAATGTAAAGTACGCCCTGCTCTACTTCCACCTTAAAGTCGTTACGCTCCAGGCCGGGAGCCGCCATTTCCAGCTGATAATCCTTCTCGGTTTCGTTGATGTTTACCGACGGTATCTGTCGAGCGAGATCAAGCGCTGTGGAACTGCCGTTCCCAAAAAAGTCCCAAAAAAATGGGCTAAAAAAATTACCTGAATCAAACAGGTCGTTTGACCGAGTGGGGGCCAAACCTTTTCTTGTGAGATTTAAATTTGACATGTTTTTTAATGTGTTTAATTGTGAAGAGATGATTTTTGATGGTACAAACGTACCCGGCTCACGTGCAGAAAAAAATGGGATAGATCAACCTGAACTATGATTCTTATCAGTTAAAAAAGAAAGGCCTTTTGGTATCATGGCCCGTACAGTTGAATACATATAATTCAATCAACACGAATGATATGAAACGCATTTAAAAAAATGCTGTTACTTTTTATAGCAACAGGTATATAAATAAACGGGGTTAGTAATGGCGCTATGTACCTTTGAAAGATGGCTTGCGTTTTTCCAGAAATGCGGATGTGCCTTCTTTGAAATCATCGGTATTGAAGCAGTTGGAAAACTCCTGTATTTCCAGTTCAAAGCCGTCAGTTTGTTTGTGGTAGTAGGCATCCACACAGTCGAGCACCTGCTTCACAACGAGCGGACTCTTGCCGGCAACTTTCTTCATTATTTCCTCGCATTTAATCATAAGCTGATCGGGAGCGGTTACATAATTTACCAGTCCAAGCTGCAGTGCAGTGCCTGCATCAATCATATCGGCTGTAAGCAGAAACTCTGTAGCTCTGGCGCGGCCTATATATCGCACCAGTCTTTGGGTACCACCATATCCGGGTATCACACCCAGTTTAACCTCCGGTTGCCCGAACTGCGCGTGCGTAGAGGCAATGCGCATGTGGCACGACATGGCCAGCTCGCATCCGCCGCCTAAGGCAAACCCATTTACTGCAGCTATTACCGGCTTGGTGCATTGTTCAATTTTATTAAATATGCGGTGACCGTTTTCGGCAAGTGCTTTAGCCTGTTCAGTCCGAAACGATGCAAATTCTGCGATATCGGCTCCGGCGGCAAATGCTTTATCGCCCGTACCCGTAATAATGATACCACGAACATCATCGCTTTGGATAGCCTCATCCAACGCGCGCTCCAGCTCTCCGATCAGCTCAATATTCAGCGCATTCATTTTATCGGGCCTGTTAATGGTTATGGAATAGATACCGTTGTTGCTTGCTGTCAGTAGGGTGTTAAAAGCCATAATTAGTTGTTTGGTTAAATTTAGAAATTGCGGTGTGTATGCACCCATTGGGTGATATAGCTGACGATTTCTGATGTTGTTGTGCCCGGAGGAAATAATTCGCCACAACCCATTTCTTTAAGTTGGTTCATATCCTCTTCGGGTATGATGCCGCCGCCGGTAAGCAGTACATCATTCATCTGCTGTTCGTGCATCAGTTTTAGGATACGTGGAAACACGGTCATATGAGCACCGCTCAGTATGCTCACTCCAATGGCATCCACATCTTCCTGCAGGGCAGCCTGAACAACCATTTCGGGGGTCTGACGCAGTCCGGTGTAGATCACTTCCATGCCGGCGTCGCGCAGGGAGGATGCAATAACCTTGGCGCCTCGATCGTGGCCGTCGAGGCCAACCTTAGCTACTAATATGCGTATCGGTCTTTTCTTTTTTTCGATGCTCATTTCTTTTTGGTTTTGCCGGATGTTTTGATTTTGGTGTTTTCCTCCTTAAGGGCTTTCTCCTCCAGTTTTAAATCAACAAGATTCTGATTAAGAAAATTATTAATATGGTCAAGGTTCTCATTGGTTTTTACTCGGCCAAACTCATCAAGAAAAATATCAAAACCCTGCAAGGCTTTGTTCAGCTTGGGCAGTTTCTTCTCTTTTTGCTTTTTGGATTTGCGTTTTACACTCATCAGGCCGTTGGAAATTTTTGTTGGAAAATACGCATTCTCTCCAATGTTTTATCCTTGCCCAGTATCGAGGCAATATCATAAACGGCAGGGCCATTCTTAGTGCCGCTCAGCATAATGCGGAGCAGGGGCAATACATCGCCGTTTTGCAACTGATTACTGCTGATAAACTGCAGTATGGCCGTTTCTATAGATTTAATGTCGAATGACTCAAGAGTCGCGAGGGTGTCTGCGAGCAGGTTAAACCGTTCTTTAGCGATGGCATTCCATTTCTTGGAAACAATTGAGTCATCATAATCACGGATAGCTTCAAAAAAGTAATAACCCTGTTCGTATAACTCGTGTACAAACGTACAGCGCTCCTTCAGCGACAGGCAAATTGCACCGAGTATCTCTGCGTTGGGTACTTCGATATTTTTTTGTTCCAGGATATGCTTCAGGGCTTCAGCCAATACCGAGGCATCCAGTTTTTTTAGATACTCCTGATTGAACCACTTTGCTTTTTCATAATCGAATCGGGCACCGCTCTTGCCTACATGTTCGATACTGAAGAGCTGAACCATTTCGTCCAGCGTAAAGATCTCCTGTTGCATATGTCCGGGATGCCAGCCCAATAGGGCAATCATATTGGTAAAGGGTTCAGGAAAAAATCCACGTTCACGAAAACCGGTAGAGAGTTCGCCGGTATTGGGGTCTTTCCAGTTCAGAGGAAATACCGGAAATCCGAGTCGGTCGCCATCGCGTTTACTTAATTTGCCATTGCCGTCGGGCCTCAGGATCAGCGGCAGATGAGCGAACTGTGGCATAACCGATTCCCATCCCAGAAATTTATAGAGGGTTACGTGCAGTGGTGCCGAAGGCAGCCATTCCTCACCGCGTATAACGTGAGAAATATTCATTAAGTAGTCATCCACCACATTAGCCAGGTGGTAGGTAGGCATACCATCGCTTTTAAATAATACTTTATCATCCAACTGCGAACTGTTAAAGGTTACCCATCCTCGGATTAAGTCGTGAAATTTAATTTCATCCTTACGGGGCATTTTAATACGAATGACATAAGGCTCGCCTTGTTCCAGGCGGGCTTTCACCTCATCCTGTGGCAGAACCAGTGAGTTTTTCATGTACTCGCGAGTCACGGCGTTGTATGCCGCGGCGGCCATACCGCTTGCTTTAAAGCGTTCGCGCATGGCGTCCAGTTCCTCGGCAGTGTCAAAGGCATAATAAGCATGACCGCTCTCCAACAGTTGATCGGCATACTGACGATACATAGATTTGCGCTCAGATTGCTTGTAAGGGCCATAGGAGCCACCTTTAACAGGTCCTTCGTCGTATGTGATGCCGCACCAGTTTAAGGCATCAAGCATATACGCCTCGGCTCCGGGAACAAACCGTGTTTGATCGGTATCCTCGATGCGGATGATGAATGTGCCATTGTGCTTTCTTGCAAATAAATAATTGTACAGTGCCGTGCGCACACCGCCAAGATGTTGAGGTCCTGTGGGGCTTGGTGCGTAACGAACTCGTACCGGTCTTTCAGTCATAATCTATGTAATGCGCGGCAAAAGTAAAGGTAAAAGTGCGGCTCTTGTATATCTGTTTTGTCAGATTCGTTGTGCCTTCACATCGTGACCGCCTATGCTTACTTCGTCGAATACCTTTTCAATATATGGCGCTATCTGATCATCCACATCAAAAAAGGTTCGGTTCTTTTGTACATCGATTTTGCCAATTTTGAAACGTTGTTTTTTTAACTCTTTATTCAAAAAACGAATCAAGAATTCCGGTGATACTTTTTGAGAGGCACCGGCATTGATAACAAACTTAACATATTGAATACCCTGATCGCTTTTGGCAGGTTCTTTACTTTTCCTGGTGCTCTCTTTTGAGTGCACATTAATATCCTGAGCATTTTTATAGTAATTCGTGAAGCGATGAAACTCTACAGCCATAAACTTTTTTATCAGATCCTCTTTGGTCATCCAGGATAACTTGCTGATGATAGCCGGCAGAAATTCTTCAAGTTGTTCGTCGCATACGGCTTCTTCAACTTTGTTCAGATATACAAAAAGTTGTTTCTGGAAAATATCGCTCACGGTGGGTACGGCCTTGTGCTCCAGTGTTTTTCCGGTGAGTTTTTCGATTTGTTTTATTTTATAGGACTCTTTGCCATTGATAATACATATCGACTCACCCAGTTTTCCTGCTCGTCCGGTTCGGCCACTGCGGTGTACATATACTTCCGTTTCATCGGGCAGATTATAATTAATGACGTGAGTCAGATCTTTAACGTCCAGTCCGCGTGCGGCCACATCCGTAGCAATTAACAGTTTAAATTGTTTGTTTCTGAATCGGTCGGTGACGCGGTCTCGTGCATCCTGAGTGAGGTCGCCGTGTAAGGTGTCGCTGTTGTAGCCATCCTGCTCCAGTTTAGTAGCAATGTCTCGGGTTTCCTGTCGGGTGCGGCAAAAGATAATGGCATACATATGCGGGTTGAGGTCTATGACACGCTTCAGTGCCGCATAGCGATCGCGCTCGTGAACCATATAATAGGAGTGGGATACCTGCGCGGTGCTTTCATTCTTTTTTACAACGGATATCTGTATGGGGTCGTTTAGATATTTTTTTGAGATGCCGGCGATAGCTCCCGGGAAAGTTGCTGAAAATAAAAGGGTTTGCTTTTCTTCGGGCGAGGTTTCCAGTATCTCGTTCAGGTCGTCCTGAAAACCCATGCTCAGCATTTCATCAGCCTCATCCAGCACCAGAAAACGAAGTTCACTCAGTTTCAGCTGTTTCCGTTTAATCAGGTCCAGGGTTCGGCCGGGAGTGCCGATGATGATCTGCGGGTTTCGTTTGAGTAGTTTAATTTGATTGTTTATGCTGGCGCCTCCGTATATGGCCACACACGACACACCGGACAGGTATTTTGTGTATTTCTCCAAATCTCCGGTTATCTGCAGGCATAGTTCCCTTGTTGGGCACAATATCAAAGCCTGAACTTTAAACAGGTTGGGATCGGTTTTATGAAGAATGGGTAAACTGAATGCCGCGGTTTTCCCGGTTCCGGTTTGAGCCAGACCAACAACATCACGGTCGTTTTCAAGTATGTGGGGTATGGTTTTTTGTTGAATCGGTGTTGGATTAACATACCCGATTTCGTCAATGGCACGTAATATTTCAGGTTTCAGGGGGTAATCTGTAAAAAAGGATGGATTCATATTGGTTTAATGTAAAACCCCGAAGATGGAAGTAATTGTTGACGTCGGGGAATTGATGAGTAAAGAATTATAAATGCAAAGAACGGCATTATTTCTCGCATGTTCGCTTTTGCCTTCCCTTTTTGCCATCGGATAACCTGTTTTATGACCATTAATGTATACTTATTTAAAAATATTCAGGAAACCATGTGGGAATTTTAGAAACAATTAATACATTTGCCGTCCCTTTTTAAACGGGGTAGTACAAAATGGCTAAGAAAGAGAAAGTAAATTTGGCTGATATGTCGGTGGAAGACTTGAAACAGTCTATTGCTGATGAGAAGTCTCAATTGAAAAAAATAAAGTTCAATCATACGGTTACTCCATTGGAAAACCCAATGCAGATGAGAGAGTTACGTCGTAAGGTAGCCCGTTTGCTCACTGAAGAAAACAAAAGAAAAACTGCCCGTTAATCAATTATTATTATGGAAAGAAATCTCAGAAAAACAAGAATTGGCATAGTGGTAAGCAACAAAATGGATAAGTCCATCACCGTTACCATGGAGCGTAAGGTAAAGCACCCTATGTATGGTAAATTCTTGAAAAAGACGACCAAGTTTCACGCACACGATGAAAAAAATGAAGCAAACATTGGTGATACCGTACGTTTAATGGAAACCCGTCCGATCAGCAAACTCAAGCGTTGGAGATTGGTTGAAATAATAGAAAAAGCGAAATAATTTATTTACAACGGTCAAATACCTGAACAAATGATACAGCAAGAATCCAGATTAAACGTAGCCGATAACAGCGGAGCCAAAGAAGTGCTCTGCATCAAGGTATTAGGCAATTCCGGTCAGCGTTATGCCGGCATTGGTGATGTTATTGTAGTCTCAGTAAAAGATGCATTACCTGCAGGTGGTGTAAAAAAAGGTGCGGTTTCCAAAGCCGTTATCGTTCGCGTCAAGAACCGCGTTCGCCGTAAGGATGGCTCATACATCCGCTTTGACGATAATGCCGTGGTATTGTTGAATGAAGCACTGGAACCAAAAGGTACCCGTATTTTCGGCCCTGTGGCTCGTGAGTTGCGCGAAAAACAGTTTATGAAAATTGTTTCACTGGCCCCGGAGGTTTTATAATCCGATTAAACAGACAATCTAAAGAACATGAAAACGACTAAAAGACATACTCCGAAGATGCACATAAAAAAGGGCGACACCGTTTATGTTATCTCGGGTGATGATAAAGGAAAAAAAGGCCGTGTGCTGGATGTAAATACTAAAACCATGCGTGCATTGGTTGAAGGGGTAAACATTGTATCTCGCCACACCAAGCCCGATGCTAAAAACACCCAGGGCGGAATAATTAAAAAGGAAGCTCCGGTGTCTGTGTCTAAACTGATGGTATTAGATCCAAAATCAGGAAAGCCAACCCGTATCGGTCGCAAAGAAGTGAACGGGATATCCGTTCGTTATGCAAAAAAATCAAACGAAGTCATTAAATAATGAGCACTGTTAAATACGAACCTCGTTACAAGAAGAAATATGCTGAGCAGGTGGTTCCTGCGTTAATGAAGCAGTTCAATTACACCAGCATTATGCAGGTGCCCCGTCTTACTAAAATCTGCATCAATCAGGGTTTAGGTGATGCTGTGGCTGACAAAAAAATTGTAGAAACGGCCATCAATGAGCTAACATCTATTGTTGGACAAAAAGTGGTTCCTACAAAATCGAAAAAAGATATCTCTAATTTCAAACTGCGTGTTGGTGTAAACATCGGTGCCCGTGTTACCTTACGCGGCGATCGTATGTTTGAATTCCTGGATCGTTTGATATCCGTTGCTTTACCCCGCGTGCGCGATTTTAAAGGAGTAAATGAAAAGAGCTTCGACGGTCGTGGTAATTACACCTTAGGGGTTACCGAGCACATCATCTTCCCGGAGATAGACATTGATAAAATCAATAAAATCAACGGTATGGATATCACATTCGTTACTACTGCCAATACTGATGCCGAAGCACACGCATTGCTCAAGGCATTAGGAATTCCATTTAAAAACCAAAACAACTCATAAATATACCTTAATGGCTAAAGAATCAATAAAAGCACGCGAAAGAAAAAGAGCTCGTATGGTGGCTAAGTACGCAGCGAAGCGCGAAGCACTCAAAGCAGCCGGCGATTATGCCGCATTAGACAAACTGCCTAAGAATGCCAGTCCGGTTCGTAAGAAAAATCGTTGCAACCTTACTGGTCGTCCAAAAGGGTATCTCCGTTATTGGGGCTTATCCCGTAATCAGTTCCGCGAGTTGGCGGTTTACGGTAAAATACCCGGGGTTACCAAATCGAGTTGGTAAAATCACTCCGCAAATCATACAACAGCAGCCCTGTTTCCAGCAGGGCTGTTTTTTTTAACTTTTTATCAAAATAATTTACGCAGATGTATATCAATTCTCGAAACAATTTATACTTTTGCGTTCCCAAATTTTTAACGTAATACACAAATGGTAACCGATCCGATTTCAGATTTTTTAACACGTATTCGCAACGCATCCAAAGCCGGTCACCGGATTGTAGAAATACCTGCGTCTAACATCAAAAAAAATATGACCAAGATTTTATATGATCAGGGTTATATCCTCAAATACAAGTTTGATGATGCAAAAGGGCCTCAGGGAACAATAATGATCGCGTTGAAATATCATCCACTGACCAAGCAACCTGCAATACGCTCACTTTCTCGCGTAAGTCGTCCGGGTCTTCGCCGTTACACCAAGTCGGCTGATGCACCGCGGGTTATCAATGGATTGGGAATAACGATACTGTCAACCTCTAAAGGTTTAATGACCGACAAAGAGGCAAAAGCCACCAACGTTGGCGGTGAAGTATTGTGTTACGTTTATTAAAAGAAAATAAAAGAAGAATTAAGAGAATATGTCACGCATAGGAAAATTACCGGTTTCGCTTCCAAAAGGAGTTACTGTTTCCGTAGCCCAAAACAATATGGTTACTGTTAAAGGAGCGAAAGGTGAACTTAAGTTAAAAGTAGATCCCGATATGACCATTGATGTAAAAGATGGTTCAGTTGAGGTTAAGCGTCCAACAGACAGCAAACGTCATAAATCCCTGCACGGGCTATACCGCGCCCTGATCAACAATATGGTAGCAGGTGCCAACGAAGGCAATACTGTTATACTGGAATTGGTTGGTGTGGGTTACCGTGCCAGCGTTACCGGACAGTTACTTGAACTCAACGTTGGTTACACGCATCCGGTTTTATTTGCTTTACCTAAAGACATTAAAGCATCCGCCGCTCAGGAAAAAGGACAAAACCCAATGGTTACATTGGAGTGTGCCGATAAACAATTGCTTGGACAAATGGCTGCCAAGATTCGCGCTATTCGTAAACCGGAACCTTACAAAGGAAAAGGTATCAAATTCAAGGGCGAAGTATTAAGACGTAAAGCCGGTAAGTCAGCCGCATCCGCTAAATAATAATAAACTATAGATTACCATGATTACCAAACAAGCACGCAGAAATAAAATAAAGCTGAGGATACGTAAAAAAATCAGAGGCGCAGCTGAAAAACCAAGACTTTGTGTTTTCAGAAGCAATGCCGAAATTTACGCCCAGGTAATTAATGATGCCAACGGACACACCTTGTTGTCAGTATCTTCATTAAAAGCGAAAGATATTAAAGGCACCAAGTGCGAAGTAGCTAAACAAGTGGGCATCCGTGTTGCTCAGGCTGCTCTGGAGGCCGGCATAAAAGATGTCGTATTTGACCGTAACGGATACCTGTATCATGGCCGCATCAAGGCTCTTGCTGAAGGTGCACGCGAGGGTGGTCTTCAATTTTAATTCAGTAATAAACAAGAACATAAAACATGTCACAATCGAATATACAGCGTGTTAGAGCCAGCGAAATTGACCTAAAAGACAAACTGGTTAATGTGCAGCGTGTTACCAAGGTAACTAAAGGTGGTCGTACATTCAGTTTTTCTGCCCTCGTAGTGGTGGGTGATGGAAACGGAATCGTTGGTACCGGCTTAGGCAAAGCACGCGAAGTGCAGGAAGCTATTACAAAAGCTATTGACGATGCTAAGAAAAATTTAATCAAGGTTCCTATCATGAAAGGTACCATTCCTCATCTTCAGGAGGCCAAATACTCTGCGTCTAAAGTATTGATTAAACCCGCTTCGCACGGAACAGGTGTTATTGCAGGCGGTGCTATGCGTGCCGTTTTAGAAAGTGCCGGTGTTACCGACGTGTTGGCAAAATCGTTGGGATCAACAAATCCTCACAACGTCGTAAAAGCAACGATTAAGGCACTCTCCTTAATGCGCGACCCGGTTACCGTTGCACAAAGCAGAACCACATCATTAAAGAAAGTTTTTAACGGATAAAGATTGAGTTATGGCAAAACTTCGTATTACACAAACTAAAAGTGCCATCAAGCGCCCAGAACGTCAGAAACGTACCTTGCGCGCCTTAGGCATTACTAAATTGAATCAGACTGTTGAGTTGGATGACACTCCTCAGGTTCTGGGAATGATTAAAAAAGTAGAGCACATGCTCACCGTCGAAAAGGCTTAACTATATAAAGAATAACAAACATGGAATTACATAATCTTAAACCGGCCAAAGGCTCGGTTAGAAAAAATAAACGGGTAGGTCGCGGACAAGGTAGCGGACACGGTGGAACCTCAACACGCGGCATGAACGGTGCCGGCTCACGCAGTGGTACTAAAGAAAAACGCGGTTTTGAAGGTGGTCAGATGCCGTTACAACGCCGTGTACCTAAACTCGGTTTCAAGAATATTAACCGTATCGATTATGTTGAATTTAACTTAGGTAAACTACAACATATTGCCGATAAGCATGCAGCTACCACCATCGACTTCGACTTTTTACGCAAGAACCGTTATGTACAGCAAAACGACCGTGTAAAGATTTTGGGCAACGGTGAATTAAAAGCCAAACTGAATGTTAACGTACACGCTGTTAGTGCCAAAGCAAAAGCTGCCATTGAAGCTGCAGGAGGCTCGGTAACGCTCTCCGTTAAATAACTAACTAAATCAAATACAACCTTAATACTGAAAGCCTCCGATTACCGGGGGCTTTTTTTATTGACTATAAAATCACATAACGTAAACCGGATAGCTTTTACTTCATCACTTTTACCTAACAGGTACCATCCGAGCGCCTGTTATTTATTCAATGGATTTCCCTGTATCAGAAACCAATCTACCCAAGCATCCACCTGACTAATGCTGTTGGGCCTTAACAAAATTTCCCGTTTGTTATTCAACAGAAAAAAAGTGGGGGTGCCAAATACGTAGTACTCTTTAACTACGCTGCTCTCCCATTTCTTAAAATCGCAGTAAGTAAAAAAAGGATAATTCTTTACTGTTTGTTCAAAGGCGGTAGTATCCGTGTCTAATGAAATATAAACCACTTCAAGGCCTGCATTCCTCCATTTGGCATACTGCGCTGCAGCTGTCGGTAACTCTTCCTGACATTTCGGGCACCAGCTTGCCCCAAAAAAAATCAGGGTGTATGGGGTCTCTAACCCGGAAAGAGCAGGGAATTGGGTTTGGCGCATGCCGTTTACATAGGTCTGCGCTCCAAAGTTGATGTCCGGGGCGGTGTTACCTTTTTTCATAGCACGATAACTCTCTAATTGTCCGGCTAAATCGCTGTTTATGGTACAGCTGGCATCGTTAAGTACCTTGAGGGCCAGGTATTCTGAGGCCTCAAATAAACTATGGCGCTCCAGCAAATCAAACAAATAGTGGGTAACCTCGTTTAGTTTCTTTTGGTCGAGCACCAGATGCACCAGCATGGCATCAATAGAGCGCCTCATTTCTACAAAAACCGAATCCAGGGGCTTGCCACAATTTTCCAGCAACCAAAAATGACTTTCTATAGCATCTTTAAACAAGCCGCTTTTGTAGAGGCGTTCATCGGTATAGTCCAGAGCCCTGAAAGCGGCAATGGTGGCAGGTATTTCTTCGGTGCGGTATTGCGCAATAGTAGAAACTGAACTCACCAGGTTGCGCATGGGTAAAAACCAACGTACATAACTATCCTCCGGTAGTGCTGACAGAAATTTTGCTTCCTCTTCTTTAAGGTGTTTTTTTTCGCTGCGGATGGTTTGCAGTGCCTTTTTATGCGGCGAGAACAACGAGTCTGCGGCATAGAGGTTCTCCAGATAAATCCAGGCACTTAATGCTTGTTCTCTGCGGGGCTGCTCTTGGGCATATTGCTTAAACCATTGGTTTTGTTTGCCTTTGGTAATCGTTATGGTTTCGGGTTTGCTCAGGGCCTCGCCGGCCAGTTCTATGTCTTCACCGCATAAAACCACAAATAAGGGTTTTTTATCGCTGCTAATCAGGTAGCCCATTCCCATATCCGAAGGGGTATAGCGGAGCGTAAATGAGCCGTTTGCCTGTATGCGGCCTGTGGCTATATTATGGTTCTTGAACCCGTTGATGCCCTCGAGCCTGATCTCCTGATTGGGCAGTAGCGACAAACTACCGGTTATGGTCTGTGCATTTAATTCATAGCTAAGCAAGATGCATAGTAATATGATTCTTATTTTAAATTTCATTGCTCCGGCAAACGAGGCTATGCAACAGAAACCGAGCAGTATAAAACGGAACAGATGCATATTAATTTTTTATGCAACGTACCGAAAGTCCGTATGATCGTTGACCACTAATAATTTGAATGTTTTGAATGTTTAGAATGTATGATATCGCTTGTGGAGATAATGAATTAGGATTCAAAGTGCTGCTCCAATAATATCCGTAGCTACCCGAACTGACAACAGAAGTATACCTTATTCCCGCAGCCGGTAATTTCAATGGAGAGGCAAAAGCGCCATAACCGTCTAGCGAACTCCAGTTCTGATACTCCTCATTCCATTCTGCTTCCGTGGGTACCCGATATCCGGCAGGGCAGGGATTATTAATACCGTTTACCCCTTGCCATAAATCATTATTTTGAGGTGAAAGCCAGTCCCCGGGATTTGAATAAAAGATAAAATCGCCGTGCGGTGGTTGCGGAGTGCTGCTCGGGATGTTTGTTGTGGGCGAAGTGCGGCACTGATGCCCGTCGCTGCGGCGCCCCCACTGATACAAGCTGCCATAAGAGAGGGCATCATTATATGCGGTGGCCACTTGTATGGCACCCAGATTTCGGTCCATCCAGGTTTTACCGGTTATAGGATTTAACACATCCACAACAGCAGAAGGGCCGGTGCCGCAAAACACGGAGCCCGCAGGATATAAGCTGTTGAGCGATGCCGTTACCGTGCGGGTTAGGGTACAGCTTTGGCCTCCAAGGTTAAGGGCAAAGCTGGCGGTGCCGCTGCCGGATGGGGTACCGCTTATGGTATAGGTTACCGTGCCGGAGCCGGAACTGAAGCTGCCTGCCGTAAGGGTAGCTGTTAAACCGGTAACGCCGGTTGAGGCAACGGTTTGTCCGGCATAGCTCGCACCATTGCCGCCGGTATAGGGTACCACACAGCTTACACCGCTTGCCGGCGTGCCCGCAAATAGATTGCCGTTATAAACGGATGCGGCGCAGTTTAGCACAGTAATACTGCCATTTCCCGGGCACAGTCCATTGCTGGTCCAGGTGAGTGTGCCGTTGCAAAGGGTTAAAGTTTGTCCGTTAGTTCCCGGATTCAGCGTAACCCAACTGCTTCCGTTCCAGTATATCAGTTGGTTGGTTGTGGTGCCATCGGGAATGCCGTTTTCGGCATACAAGGCATACGGCACACTCAGCATTTGCTGGGTGCCCATATCGATAAAGGCGTTGCCGCCCTGCGGGTCAAGTTCCACTTGCATAAACTTGGCGCCGTTGCTCCAGTCTATGCCGGCAAAGGTGCCGGCGCTCACCGTGCCTTCGCCTATGTTTACATTAAACAAACCAATGTTGGAGGTGGTGGCGGTTTGGGTTTCCTGATATACGATGGTGCCGCTGCTGCTGGCATTTCGCACACTGAAGCGAAGCTTTACCGTTTGGTTGGGCAGCACGGTGCCCGAGGCATTGCGGGCAACGGCCTGATAGGATATCTTTTGTGGTGCCTGGGCTTGTGCAAACAAAGTACCTATGAGTAAGAGTGTCAGGAGGGGCAGTGTAAATTTGTTTTTTTTCATATCGTGTAAATAATTAATGTTTGCTTATGATGAGAAGATATTTTTATATACAATCAAAAGGCTCGAATAGCGCGTGTTTTGGTGAAATTAGTACTTGCAGCTTTTTCGTTAAACTCTAAGTAGCCAAAGTAAAAATTATAAAATAGTATTTCGTTTGCTCTGGTTTCATTACTAGTGTAGTAATATGCATACTGGTCGAGATGGTTCAAGTTCTTTAAAAGAGTTGCCCCCGGGATAGTGGACAACGATTTATTCACATTAAATCGGTTTTGCCATAACAAACTCATTTCGTCAATTGCCGGCAAGTACCAATCATCTTGCCCACCATTACTGGAGTTTAAGCACTGTAATGCTGCGCTGCTTGTATGGCCCGGTTGTGACACGATTGCATTACTGTTATTCAGGCCATCCCAAAGACTTTGTGCAGAAGGTCCAATTAATGATGAGATATTACTCCAGAAAGAAAGTGTATCTAGGTCACCAATATCAACAATTAAACCATGCTCAATACCCTGTGCATCTTTCCATAAATGGAATATAACACCACCGCCAAATATCTCACCAATAAAATGTGAAAAATTACCGCCGCCGGTTGCGTAGCCTGATTGTTCTGCATACAACGCATACGGCACGCTCAACATTTGCTGGGTGCCCATATCAATAAACGTATTGCTGCCCTGCGGGTCGAGTTCCACTTGCATAAACTTGGCGCCGTTGCTCCAGTCTATGCCGGCAAAGGTGCCGGCGCTCACCGTGCCTTCGCCTATGTTTACATTAAACAAACCAATGTTGGAGGTGGTGGCGGTTTGGGTTTCCTGATACACAATGGTGCCGTTGCTGCTGGCGTTGCGCAGGCTAAAGCGCAGCGTAACCGTTTGGTTGGGCAGCACGGTGCCCGAGGCATTGCGGGCCACCGCCTGATAGGCAATTTTTTGCGGCGCCTGAGCTTGTGCAAATAGCTGGGACATTAGCAAGATGAGCGTTAGCAAGAGGCAGATTGAAGAAAGAATATTCATCAGTGATTTAGTTTTTTTATTTTACCATAAATTAAATGATTCCACTCGTAAAAAAGCTAAGGGATTCTTTTTGAACTGTTTGATAGATGCTTTTCTGGAAACTCAGGTTATAATTGATGTTTGCTATGAGTTAAAGAGATGAAGGGTACCACTACTAAAAAGGTTCGCGGTGAATTAGAGTGTAGATTTATAATTTTCAATTATTAAAAATCCACAATCATCACATTAAACTGTTGACCACTTAAAATACTTTCCTCACCTGTAGTATTTGCTGTGTTTTTAATATACCAACGTTGAGATGTTGCATCATAGAAAACAGCCGGAGCAACCGCAAACGCAGTATTGTTTCCTCCGCTTAAATACTGTTCCACAGGCGTTACAAACAACATACAAGTGCTGTTGTTATTGCTTAACGGACTATCAATCCTCAATACAGCTCAAAAATCAATCACCAAAACATTGTATACCTCACCGACTGCAATGGGGCCATTTGACGATTTTCGTATTCTCCACTTTCCCGTCGCAGAATCATAAATTACGCTTACCGCTGCTTCCCCGGCAAGAGAATTGTTGTCAACTCGGGTAACAAAAAGCATACAGGTTTGGTTATTATTGGCATTGGCATTATCAATGACCAGTGCATTACTAAATTCATTTGGTCCGATGAGAACCAAATTTGAAAATGCTGCCGTTATTTGAAAAGCCGCTCTGTTTGCAGAGGTTCCGCTTACTTTAATACCTCCTTGCAGTTCAATGGCATCTCCTCCGGCTGCAGTATTGGCAAATAATCCGGCTGCATTGGTTGTATTGTTTGTTTCTCCAGTAACACCCACGCCTGAAGTTGAGGTACCCCAGACTCCATAACCCTGAGCGCCGTTAGACCGGCCCCAAACGCCATTTCCACCCGACGCATTGGTGCTCTCACCGAAAACACCAGCAACGGATGCATTCCCCGATGTAATTCCAGTAATGCTTCCTCCGGTTCCTGAATTTGTAACGGAGATTAATGTTGAAGAAGAATTAACGGTATTTGTATAGGGTAAGGTTAATCCCGAATTATCAGCAGCTGGTGACCAACTAGTTCCGTTGTATTTTAAAACCTGTCCGCTGCTGGGTGCGGTGGAACTCACCGGCACCGACTGCAGTCCATCAACCGTTGGATTGGGATAAGTACCCGCTAAATCGCCCGTTGCTGTGCCGGTAATATTTCCAGCAGTATTGGCATACAACGCATAAGGCACACTCATCATTTGCTGTGTGCCCATATCGATAAACGTATTGCCGCCCTGCGGGTCGAGTTCCACCTGCATAAACTTGGCGCCGTTAGCCCAATCAATACCGGCAAAGGTGCCGGTGCTCACCGTACCCTCACCAATATTTACATTAAACAAACCAATATTGGATGTGGTGGCGGTTTGGGTTTCCTGATACACAATGGTGCCGTTGCTGCTGGCGTTGCGCAGGCTAAAGCGTAGCGTAACCGTTTGGTTGGGCAGCACGGTGCCCGAGGCATTGCGGGCCACCGCCTGATAGGCAATTTTTTGCGGCGCCTGAGCCAGTAAAGTCAGTGAACTAACCACGGTAAATAATAACGTGAGGGGTAGTAGGTTTAATTTTTTCATAAGATGTTTATGGATTATTGGTTTTAGCAGAAAAATGATAATTATTAAAAGGCATGTTCTTTAATCAGCTTTAAGGTTTGTGTGTGTCCGTTAAGGGTAATATGTATCAGATACATACCCGAGGCAAGATGCCCGGCCGGGTAGCTGATGGTATTGCTGCCTGCAGTAAGGAACTCTGTTTCGTTATACAGCACTTTACCGCTGATGTCGGTTATGCTAATTCGTGCTTCAGCATCCTCAGGCACCTGTAATACCACGTTAACAATATCGGCTGTAGGGTTAGGATAGAGCAGTGCGGTTATGGCATTTGGCTCCGATTCGCTCAGGCGCAGTGCCGGAGTGTTAAAGGTAAACAGCGACGAATATGGTGAGAACTCATCCGGGTTGCTGTTGCATTTGGTACGCATTTGAAATTCGTATGTAGAGGATGGGCTTAAACTCTGCAGGGTGGTGGTACTTACGCTGCTGTTGGCTGACTGGGTAGTCCAGGCAGTAGTGCCCGAGAGGCGATAGCGCAGGAAGTATTGAATGGCTCCGGTGGCCGGTGTCCAGTTTATGGTAGCCGAATTTGGGGTAATATTTGAGCTGCTTATAGGTAGCGGAGGCAAACAACTAAATCCCTGACTGTTCAGGGTAGTAAAAGACGTAATCGGTGATAAATTGGCAACCACACTGCCGTTCTGTGAGCACTGTGTTCTTATACGCACCTGATAGGTGGTGTTTGGCTCCAGCCCGGTTAGGGTATAGGATGTGGTGGGTGCATTTACCAGTATAGTGGTTTGTGTGGTTACCCCCGACTTTTTAAGCACAATACGGTATTTGTTTGCACAACTTGTAGCAGGCCAGGTAATCGTGGCCGAGTTTTGTGTTATGGCACTCACCGTTTGTGAATTGACCTTAGGGCATACACTGCTGTTAACGGTGGCGGTGGTAGCAGCGGTGCACCCATTTACTCCCGTAACGGTAAGGCTGTAGGTGCCCGGATTTAAGTTGCTGATAGCCGCTGTGGTAGATCCGTTGCTCCATAGATAGGCATAGGGGGCATTGCCTCCGCTAATGGCACTGCTTAGTCCGGCATTTGGCAATCCGCAGGTTGTAGGGCTTATGGTGTTATTGATTTGTATCGCACTGATACAATCCGGTTGCTGGAAACCCTGCGTAAGGGTTAATGCAGTCTGATTCAGCGGTGCTGAAAACACCTGACCAACACTGTAGGAGAGGGAGAAGTTGCCCGATGTGGTTTGCGTACCGGAGGTAGTAAACACATTGGGCGACAAGCTTTGAGCATACCCGGTTAGCACGCAAGCAGACAGGGCAATAAGGAGGGCGAGTTTCTTTTTCATGGATAAAACATTATACTGTTCGGCACTAAATATAATGAGGCTTTATAAATTTTAAAAACTTACCGCCTGTATAATGCTGATATCCCGCTAATACAAATTGGAATGATGTTTGACTGCATAACACTAAATTTGTGATTATGAATAAAATCGCTACTACATTCATCTGTCTTGTCTTGCTTACACAATTTGCAACGGCTCAAACAACTAAATCCAATAAAAAACCCAAGCTACCGCCACATACGGGTTATTTTGACTTGAATTTACTGATGGGCGTGCCCATGCAGGAATATGGTACGGCAACCTCATCCTTGCCATTTGGTTTTAATTTTAGCTATATGCATCAGCCCAGCCGATATGTTCCTTTGCTCATTGGCGGCGATTTTGGGTATATGAGTGTGGGCAATAAAACGATCAATCGCACACTAACTGCCGATATTACGGCTAATGGGGTATTACTTGATCAGTTGATAATACCGTTGCAATTTAAAATCAATAATAACCTGCTGACATCGCATTTGAAACTGCGCTTTTTAGCCCCCACAAATTATATAAAGCCCTATGTAGATGGTATTGGAGGTTTTAACTATTTATGGACCAGCACACAAGTATTTGACCGTAGCGAACAGCGTTTTTTTGCCAGGGATAATGATGACGGCCTCATAAGCCGTAAAACACAATTACAATCGTTCACGTACAGTGCCGGTGCGGGAGGAGGTATTCTTTTCCAGTTAAAGCCTCATATGTATCTGAATCTGGGGGTACATTATGCCTTTGGTGGCAGGGCTAACTATTACGATAATTCACAAATCCAGAACTGGGATATACAACTAAATACCACCGGGTATAACCCGAATCAAACCAACGGCACCTTCAAGGATGACGATTTAACTGTAGATGCCACACCCAAACGGTCTAAAACCGATATGCTCTTGATTCAAGTGGGCTTAAGCTGGAATGTGGTTGACGGTAAGTATTAGCGGTTTGCATCTCTGCCTGAGTAGTATTGTTCCAACGACCCGATAATCGATTTTTTATATCCAATAAAGCCGGGCTGCCGAAGCAAATCGGTAACCGGTTGAAAACGTTACGGAATTTTGATAACCTTCTGTTGCTTTGATTTCCCTGTTTTTGCATCTATCTTTTGTAATACCATCATATTACTCGGCATACATGGCATCAATTTCCTGAGCATATTTCTGTAATAGATGTTTACGTTTGAGTTTAAGGGTAGGGGTTAAGTCGCCACCGGGCACAGTCCACTCTTGAGTAATCAAAGTAAACTTTTTGATTTGTTCAATGTGACCAAACTCTTTGTTCAGATCATCTATAATGTCGTTAAACCTGGCCACAACTTTAGGATTGCGGATAAGCTCTTCGCGCGAGTTATACGTGATACCATTGTTGCTACACCATTTTTCGATGTTCGAAAATGAGGGCACAATAATAGCCGATACAAACTTTTTGGCATCGCCAACCACCATAATCTGTTCTATGAAAAATGACTCTTTAAATTTGTTCTCTATTGGTTGAGGTGCCACATATTTACCTCCCGACGTTTTAAATAACTCTTTCTTGCGATCGGTAATTTTTACAAAGCCTTCGTTGTCTATTTCTCCCACATCGCCGGTATGAAACCAACCATCGGCATCTATGACCTCAGCTGTGAGATCGGGTCGCTTGTAGTAACCCTTCATGATAATGTCGCCTTTTATCAGTATTTCTCCGTCGGTAGCAATTTTTATTTCCACTCCCGGCAATGCCTGACCTACCGTGCCTATTTTATTGTATCGTAAATCGAAACGGTTTACTGTGGCAGCAGGGGAAGTTTCGGTGAGGCCATAACCTTCCATAATGGTGATGCCGGCGGCGGTAAAAATTCTGGTTAGTTTTTGCGGCATAGGCGCCGAGCCGGTAACGATCATTTTTACTTCGTTGCCCAGAGCCAGTTTCCATTTACTGAATATGAGTTTACGGGCAAGGTTCAGTTGTGCCATATATAATCCTCCGGGTGGGTTTTGATTGTCCCATCGTTCACCAAGGCGCAAAGCCCAAAAGAACAAGGCTCTTTTTATACCTTTTAATTCCAGGCCTTTGGAGACAATTTTTTCATAAACTTTTTCTAACAAGCGCGGAACAGCTGTGAAGATGTGTGGTTTCACTTCGCGCAGGTTGTCGCCAATCGTTTCCATACTCTCCGCATAGTAAACCGAAACTCCGAAAGTGATATAGAGATAAATAATCATCTTTTCAAAGGAGTGGTTCAATGGAAGAAAGCTCAGTGCCCGGTGATTTTCGTTTACAGGCATCAGCGGTTTGGCTGCTATGATATCAGAAACGATATTTTTGTGAGTGAGCATAACGCCTTTGGGAAACCCCGTTGTACCTGACGTATAGATGATGGTCGAGATATCTTCCGGGGTGATGCTGTTTTTTATTTCGTTCAATCCCGGCTCCTGATTGAGATCACCTTTTGCAAGAAACGATGTCCAGTGGGGTGCACCGTTTACCTCGTTAAAAGTATATACTTCCTGAATGCTTGGCACATCCTTTCTGATGTTCATCACTTTTTGATAGAGTTCTTCTGAACTCACAAAAACGATTTTTACTTCGGCATCATTAAAGATGTATTTATAGTCAGCTTCGCTGATAGTAGGATATACGGGCACATTGATAACACCACACTGCATGGCTCCAAAGTCCAAGAAGTTCCATTCAGGTCGGTTGTTGGAGATGATCGAAATCTTATCATCTTTCTTCAGGCCACTATTTATCAGAGCATAGCTGATGCGATCAGCATATTTTATGCATTCATCAATATTATAATGTTTCCACTCATTATTTACTTTACAGCAGAGTGCATCTTTTTTAGGATAACTATTTTTCTGATGTTCGAGAATATCGAATACGCGGGAAATTTTCATGAGTATGGTTGTTTAACGTTTGATAGTAATGAATTGTATTCGTTTAAGTTGATCGAGTGGAACAACAGTTTTTTTTCTTAAACCGTAATGAATTCTTTCGTGTTAGCTAAAATCCAAAATTGATGCCCGCCCTGAAAATAAGGGGGCTTGGATTAGGGCTTGTTGATGCATTATATAACACATCATAAAGAGCCATGATAACCACAGCGGAGCGTTCTCCGACCGGTTGCATAAATCCACCGCCCATAAGGAAAAAAGGGACGTTGCGGCGCTCTGTGGTATAACGATAAGCTACAGGATCAAAAACCGGAAGCTCCCAGTTGGTAAATCCATATTCAGCATGGGCAAATAGGTTATCAGAAACCACATAACGTCCAAAACCATTTGCACCGTATATGGACGTTTGATATACCGGGCCGTTTCGTTGCCATCGTTCGCGGTAGTATAAATATTCGAGCCCCACTCCGGCAGATAACCGTTTATTTATTTTATAGCCGATAATTGGTGAGGCCCCCGCAACAGTGATGTTTCCGAACGATAAGGTTACTCCTCCACCAAAGAAAAGTTTGTCCTTTAAGCGCATTTTGGGTTGATCATCAGCTAGTAGTTGATGGCTGAATGGTGAGCACAAGAAGCATATCAGCGTTGCGATGAGGTGGATACATTTCATAGATCAGGAAAAATTTTGTTTGGATTTAAAATGTTATTCGGATCAAAAGTTCGTTTAATTTTTTTCATTAGGGAGAGTTGTACCGGATTAAGCGCTATAGGCATATAGTTTTTTTGAACCAATCCGATGCCGTGCTCACCGCTCAGTGTTCCCCCAAGACGAACCACTTCAGTAAATAATTCACTGATAGCTTTGGGTAATGTATCGTGCCATATGGAATCAGATAAATTTCCCTTGATAATATTTACGTGCAGATTTCCATCACCGGCATGGCCATAACAAACAGACTGAAAGCCATATTTAAGTCCAATGTGTTTTACGGTTTGCAAAAGCTCCGGTAAATGTGCTCTCGGTACTACGGTATCTTCCTCTTTATAGACCGAATTAGCTTTTACGGCCTCAGCTACACTGCGGCGCAGTTTCCACAGTTCCGATTTTTGTTGAGCACTATCAGCAAATAATAATTCGCCGCAATGATGTTTTTCCAGTTCAGTTGCTACTTGCTCTGCTTCGTCCATCAGAATTTCTAAATCATTGCCATCCAGTTCAATGAGCAAATGCGCCTGAACCGAATCCGGAAGTGCCATCGTGGAGCCGGTAAATTCCATTGCCCATTCAATGGCATTACGTTCCATAAATTCCATGGCTGATGGCGTTATTCCGGCACTAAAGACTGAAGCGACTGCAGCACAGGCATCAGTTGCAGACTGAAATGGTGCCAGAAGGAGCACGTCGAAGCGCGGGTGTGGAATTATTTTAAGAACAATTTTTGTAATCACAGCCAGGGTGCCCTCACTACCAACGATAAGTTGTGTAAGGTTATATCCTGTGGCATTCTTAATTACGTTAGCACCGGTCCATACAATGGCGCCATCGGGCAATACAATTTCAAGATTCAGCACATAATCCTTAACCACACCATATTTAACAGCTTTGGGGCCACCGGAGTTTTCAGCAACATTGCCTCCTATAAAACAAGACCCTTTACTAGCCGGATCGGGAGGGTAAAACCAACCACGTTGTTTTAACGTTTCCTGCAATACTTCTGTGATGACAGCGGGTTCGGTAATTACATAACCATTGCGATCATCAATTTCGATGATGTTATTTAACCGCTCAGTACTTAATAAAACACCTCCTTCGGAGGCAAGAGCACCGCCGCTGAGGCCGGTTCCTGCCCCCCTTGTGGTAACAGGTATTTTAGCCTCATTACAATATTTCAGAATGGCCGAAATCTGATGAACATCTTTAGGTAATAGCACAATGGAAGGCTCAAATATTAGATCCTCAGTCTCGTCGTGGGTATATCGTTGAAATTTATCGTGAGCAGAAAGATACACATAGTCGGCACCAACAATTGATGTAAATTGCTCAATATCGCTTGTGTTCAGCGTCATTTCTTCTTCTTTATGGGCGCATCAAACTCCTGACCGAAAATGACGCCAAGCCTCAGTTGTAAAACATTATTGAATACGGCATTATCTTTATACAGACTGCCTTTACCGTAACCTATCGGGAAAAGTGAATATCCATAACGTATATTCAAATTAAAAATATTGTTAAAATAATAGGTGCCACCTAAAATCACCTGAACATCATCGTTCTCAAATGCATCAACCCCAAATACGCGGGTACTGTTTCCTAACTGAACAATCTCCTGTTTTATTTTACCTACATTTCGGCTGTATTGCAAGCCGGCAGTAAATCCAACGTGTTGTCTGTCGTAGAAATTAATACATAATGGTATATCAATATAATTAATATTAATGAGCAACGCCCTTGGGAAACCCGGCGACACTCTGGTTTGCGCTCCTTTCTGGGCATAGCCGAGGTCAAGAGACATAAAAAATTTTTCAGCAACGGGGTATTGCACTGTTGCGGCAAGGTTTAACCCCCCTTTGTTAAATCCTGCGGTGGCATCGCCGTCTATCTGCGAACCGATGATGCCGGCATAAAAACCTCCGCTGAATTGAGCATGCGATGCTGAGGCGGTCAGCAGTATCCATATCAGGTATGTGTATTTCTTTATGTTCATAACGTTGAAGAGGAGTAAAATTCCATCTTAATTTTGAAAACAGTTATTAATTAAGACATGTTTAAGTACACAACCACAACGTTAGCAAAAATTGAAGATCTGATGAAAGAAGCCGCTTATAATGTTCGTTATGAAAAAGGAAACTTTAAGGCGGGTTATTGTGTGCTTAAGGACAAGCGCATCGTCGTTATCAATAAATTTTTTAATACCGAATCGCGCATTAACAGTTTTTTAGATATCATCCCTACATTAGATATTAATGATGGGTCTTTATCTGAAAAAAATATTCAGTTCCTGAAGTATTTAAAAGAGGCTAACCGCAACAATTGAAAATAACCTTTCTCGGAACCGGTACTTCACAGGGCGTTCCGCTGATTGCCTGCAGATGCAATGTATGTCTTTCGGATGATGCAAGAGACAAACGCCTGCGTACGAGCATTATGATTGAAGATGAAGGTGTAACTATTGTTATTGATTCCGGACCTGACTTTCGCCAACAAATGCTTAGGTATAATGTATGTAGTCTGGATGGGTTGCTCTTTACCCACGGGCATAAAGATCATACCGCAGGGATGGATGATGTGAGAGCGTTCAATTACATCCAGAATAAAACAATCGATGTATACGCCGCTATACCTACACAGACTACCCTGAAGCGGGAGTTCCAGTATATATTCGACGGAACGGAGTACCCCGGTATTCCGAGAATTAATTTGAATACCATTAGTGCCAATGAGCCGTTTAGTATTGGTCACCTCAACATAGTACCGTTCGAGGTTATTCATCACAAAATGCCCGTACTTGGATTCAGAATAAAAAATTTTACTTACATAACCGATGCGAATCATATACCGGAATACTCCAGAAAAATGATACTGAATTCCGAAATACTGGTACTCAATGCACTGAGAAAAGAGGCTCATATATCTCACTTTACCTTAGCTCAGGCAATCGCAGAATCAACACAGGCAAAGGCGCATAAAACCTATTTAACACACATTAGTCATCAGCTTGGCCTACATAGTCAGGTTCAGCAAGAATTGCCGGATGATATTTTCCTGGCATATGATGGCTTAACAATTACTTTGTAAACATCATGAAAAATTATCTCTCGTTTTTTACTTTCATATACATAGTGCTGCTATTTGCTATAAATCCTCAACTCTATGGTCAGCATATTCGGCAATTACCCTATGAATCAGACAGTACATTTTATCGTGTCGATCTGGCCATTAAGAACGCATCTCGCTGTGCATACCTCTATCTCGAATATGATAGTATTAAATCCTTGCCCGATAATTTTGGATTACTGACTAAGCTGCGTGGCATCACGTTTAAATATTGTAATCAGGTTGAATGGGATCGGTCAGTTTCTGTTATGGCGCAGTTGCCGCGACTGGAATATCTTGAAATTACGGTTTGTAAGATTAGTAAGCTCACAGATAAAATTGGGCGTCTTTCCGGATTGAGATCCTTGGTGTTAAAGACAAATAATTTTTTAACCATACCGGAGTCAACATCCGATTTAAAGAAACTTATATATGTGAATCTATCCTTTAACCCGGGAATGAAGTGGGATGAGGTGTTTAACCATTTGCCTGAACAAATTCAGGAGTTGGATTTGTCCGGAAACTCTTTGTGGGAAATTCCAACATCCGCCTACCGGTTTACTGCCCTAGAGCAATTGCATTTGAACAGTAACAACCTCAGAGTGTTGCCATCTGAAATATCTTCATGGAGTGAACTCAGCTATCTGAATTTAAGTAATAATACTGGCATAAACTGGAAGTCGACTTTCGATCAAATGCTCCAATTAAAAAAATTATCCATTATTAAACTTTCAAATAATCAACTTACAGAGTTGCCGGCAAAAATCGGTTTGCTTACTGAACTTACCGAAATTCATGCAGACGGCAACATGCTTCAGGCTCTTCCGGAGAGCATCGGGAGTTTAACTAATCTTCGTCTGTTGAATATCAGCACGTCTAAAACAGGTCAAACACGTAACCAAATTGAGCGTTTCCCCGCTTCATTCGGGAAACTGAGAAATCTGGAGGTGCTGAACATGAATGGTACATATATGATTTCATTGCCATCGGGTATTTCAAAAATGAATAAACTAAAAAAATTATATATTACCTGGTGTGGACTTACGTCCTTAAATGAGATTAGAAGTTGTACTCAACTGGAAGAATTGCACGCATCACATAATTATTTTGATTGTATACCGGATTGGATAGGTGAACTCGCCGCATTACGAATTCTTAAACTTGATGGTAATTACTTCCCAAGTAAACCAATTCCTCATATCTTAAATTGCCCGCCCGGACTGGGATTACTATCCAACCTGGAGGAGTTGAGCCTCAATGATCAGCTGATCGATAAACTACCGGATGAGATAGGCGATCTGAAGAAACTTAAAACACTGAATGTGAGAAATAACAAATTAGAATCATTACCTGAAACTATAACTCGCTGTACATCGCTGCGTTCAATTGATCTTAAGGCCAACCTGCTGATCACGCTTCCTGATTTCAATTCGATGAAATCACTTTTGGAATTAAATATAAGTTTTAATCCTACAGTAAATTTTGATGCGGAGGCAATTAAATTTTCAAAAATTCTATCATTAAAAAAATTAGATATCAGTTTCAATAATATCTCAGCAAATACCCTTCAGGTGATTCGCTCTCAATATCCCGGAGCTGAAGTGATTTGTTTATCATTCGATGATTTAAATTTTAATCCGGATAAGAAAAACTAATCCGTTACAAAAAGTGAACTGATGATATAATCACTTAACATTTGCCCTTCTATAGTTAATACATAATTGGATTGATTGTATTCAATAAGTCCTCGTTTGTTGAAGTCGGGGAATAGTGCATCAAAATGATCAATAAACGTTATTGGAAAATTCAATAATTGTTTTCGGTTCAGGCCGTTTACAGTGCGAAGTCTTGTGAGGAGCAATTCGTTAAAGGTGTCCTTTACGCTTAATACTTCCGTTGTCATTTCAGGTAACTGACCGGACAATAGTCTGCGGATGTATTGAATATTATGAGGCTTATTCTGCGTTCTTGTATTTTGAAAATAACTATGTGCTGAGGGGCCCAGGCCAAGATAGGGCTGGTTATTCCAGTAATTGCTGTTATGCTTTGATTCAAATCCGGCTTTTGCAAAGTTGGAAATTTCGTATTGGTTTATCCTATTTTGTTTACTCCATTGAAGCAGGCTATGATATTGTTTAATCGTAAGGTCATCTTCGGCAGGTTTCATCTTATTCTGTTTAACGAAATGAGCCAGTGCGGTTCGTTCCTCTATGGTCAGGCTGTAGCAGGATAAGTGGGGCACTTGCAACTCCTGTACTATGGATAAATTTTTATTCCATTCGTCAACGGATAAATCAGGCAGCCCGTAAATTAAATCAATAGTAATATTTGAAAAACCGGCATAGCTGGCGTCAGCAATAGCGTTTCGGGCTTGTAATTGGTTGTGGCTCCTGTTCATCATCTGAAGATGCTTGTCGAAGAACGACTGAATACCAATGCTGAGTCGGTTAAATCCACATAGCTTAAGTTCTTTTAATAAGGCAATTGAAAGGTCATCGGGGTTGCATTCAATCGTTTGTTCAATATTGGAAGCTATATTGTATTGATTGTAAAGTGCCTGAATGATTGAGCGGATCTGATTACCGGATAAGATCGATGGTGTGCCACCGCCAAAGTAGATGGTCTCAAATACTTCATCCTGCCATGCTCCGGCTTTAAGGCTAATCTCGGTCAATAAGGCCTCAACAAATTCGTTAATACTTCCTTTATCTGTACTAAAATGGAAGTTACAGTAATGACAGGCTTGTTTACAGTAAGGAATGTGAATATAGATACCGGCCATTTAGTTCAGATAACACGAATTTTAATGCGAATTTACAAAGAGTGATGCTGCGTGCGATTATTATTATGATTATTTCGTGTTCGGGTATAGTTCGTGCCCAGCATGTAGTTTTATTTAAACCAACAGATAAACCCGAATCAGCTATAAAAGATTATTTCAATAAGCCGGTTCAGGTTTCAGATACGAATGCAGTAGAACTCACCTACAATAAGTTGCTCGCTCAATTGTTTTCTCAGGGTTATGTTAATGCTCATATTATATCGGTTGAACATAAAATCGATACCAGTATCATTAATCTATTCACCGGATCTCCTGTTAAATGGGGCAAAATCAATGTTCCCGATGATGTATTATCATCGAGAGATATGGCCCAGTTCAGGTCATTATCCGGTAAGATTATCTCAATAAAAGAACTCGATGTATTATTTAACCAGCTAATTACCTACTATGAAAACAATGGCTACCCATTTGCATCAGTCCGGTTAAATAGTATAACTCAGGAAGAAAATAAATTATATGCTCAACTCGAAGTAAATACAGGCAAACTCATTATCATTGACAGTGTCGCTGTTACAGGGGATGTGCTACTCACCAATCGCTACATTCAAAATTATCTGGGTATTAAAAATGATGCGGTATATAATGAAGAGTTTATCAGAGGAATATCCAGAAAAATAAATGAGTTGCCGTTCATTGAACTTGCTAAACAGCCATCCGTGAGCTTTTACGCTGAACGTGCTATAGTAACACTGTATCTTAAGAACAAAAATGCAAATCGTTTTGATTTTATCTTAGGTGTTTTGCCCAACAGCACCTTGCAGGCAACACCCGGACGGCTACTCATAACAGGCGATGTACAACTTAATCTATACAACGCCCTTTCGTTTGGCGAACAGGTTTCCGTACGCTTTGAAAAATTTCAGGCACGTACAACCAGAGCAAAGGCTCGCATAGTTTATCCTTATGTGTTGTCATCTCCGTTTGGCTTGGATGCCGGATTTAATCTTTTTGTCAATGATTCAATATTCAGAAATCTTGAATATGATTTCGGTGTTCAGTATTCCTATTCAGGAAGTAATTATATTAAAGGATATTACAAACGATTTGAATCCCGTATCATCTATGTTGATACGTCATTAATCCTTTTTACAAAAAAATTACCTGCCACACTCGATGTTAATAACAGTACGTATGGCGTGGAGTATGCCCTGGATAAAACAGACTTTAGATTTAATCCCAGAAAAGGTTTTGGTCTGATACTTAATGTAGCCGTTGGATTGCGTCGCATCGAGCCCAATAATAAAATAGTCAATCTCACCGATCCAATTAATCCGGAGTTCTATTATAGGTCGCTTTATGATTCCATCCAGAACAAGGGTAATCAGTATCGGGCAACGTTTAGGTTTTATAAATATTGGCCTTTAGCCAATCATTCCGCGATTAAAACACAAATGGACTTGGGATACATCATTGGCAAGGATATCGTAGTTGGTGAGTTATTTCGTTTGGGAGGAAATAAATTTTTACGTGGCTTTGATGAGGAGAGTATTCTTGTTTCAAATTATCAAATACTTAATCTGGAGTATCGGTTATTATTGGATCAGTATTCATTTCTTAGTGTCTTTACCGATCAGGGTATTATGAGTCGGTTTACCAATCTTACCGATTACACAACGATTTACACAGCCGGAGTTGGAGCCGGATTTACTTTTCAGACAAAAGCAGGCCTCTTTAATCTAAATTATGCTCTTGGCCGAACGAATAATAGTTCCTTCAGTTTCAGAGCCGCAAAAATTCATTTTGGATATATCAATATATTCTGAGTTTACTTTGTAGTATGAAATGGCCTAATGTCTCTTTCATCCATCGGTTCTGTATGATAGCCCTGCTGATACTTAGTGTCAATGCAGTGCTAATGGCACAGGCCGATACTGCGACTCTTAGGCCTGCTATTTCCTTGCAACCTGATACCATCAATACAGGGGCGCTCGCAAAACTGGATTCCGCATTGAATGAGTATGGTTCGAATCAGTCTTCAGCAATGATGATTCAACCATTACACGACCAGCCAATCCCTTATTTTTTATTTGTGATATTCCTGGGCCTATTCGCACTGATTACGTTGATTCGATTTCGCTATTCCAAGGAGTTCAATGACTCTATATCCGTATTTATGAATAACAGTAACTTACAGCAGAGTTACAGAGAGGCCTTGGTCAGTGGTGTGCGCCCCGGCAACATCATGTTGATGGTCAATTTTATCACGCTCTTGTCGATTTGGATTTATCTGAATACGTTAACAGATCAATATAGTATTTCACGATATGGTTATCTCACAATAATTCTATCGTGGCTCATCATTCTTCTGATTCTTGTTATACGAACAATAACGATCCGTATAGCCGCCTATTTGACAAATAAATCCAAAGAGGTAGGTTTTTTTCATTTCATTGAGTTGCAACTTGTCAGAATCGTTGGTATAGCTTTATTTCCCTTAGTCTTGTTACAAGGTTATGCCCCGCAGTTGATAGCAAAGTCCTCTTCTTATGTGATACTTGCCCTCTTATTATTGATGTTCCTTTATCGCTATTTCAGAGTTTACGGCACCTTGTCGCAGGCCTATGGCAAAAACCTTTTTCATTTTTTAATTTATATTTGCGCACTCGAAATAGCTCCGGTGCTGATTGGAATAAAACTCATTCTTAAAAACATTCTTTAAAAAACGTTTATTCGAAAATCTGTCAGAATGAAGTCAGCCGCAAAGAAAAGTTCTAAAAAAAGTACGGTTAAAGCCAAACCAAAAGCAAGTAAGAAAAAAGCTGTTGCCCCGAAAAAAGTTGTAGTAAAATCGGTCAAAACTAAATCAAGCGCCCCAGCAAAAATTCAAAAGATATTAATTACACAACCCAAACCCGAAACGGATAAGAATCCTTATTTTGATCTGGCCAAAAAATTTAAAGTTCAGATTGATTTCAAACCACTAATTCATCTCGAAGGTATTTCAGCACAGGAGTTCCGTAAGTTTAAAATTAATCCGGTTCAACATACAGCCATTGTTTTTACCAGTCGGAATGCTATCGATCATTTCTATAAGCTATGTGAAGATTTACGGGTAAAAATGTCACAGGAAACCAAGTATTTCTGCATGACGGAGTCTATTGCTCTATATCTGCAGAAGTACATACTCTATCGTAAGCGGAAAGTTTTTTATGGGGATGGATCCTCAAAAAATTTTTTTGATGTTATACTCAAGTATAAAGACAAAGAGCGTTTTTTAGTTCCTTGTGCAGACAGTCACAAAAGTGAAATACCCGATTTTCTGAGTAAGCACAAATTGGATTATAACACAGCGGTTATCTTCCGAACGGTTCCGGTATCAATACCATCCAAGGAACTGCTATCTTACGATATGATTGTGTTGTTTACCCCTGCGGCAGTGAAATCATTATTTCACAACATCCCCGGCTTTAAACAAGGCAAGTTGAAGATTGGCGCATTTGGCCCACAGACTTGTAGCGAGGTCATCTCCAGTAAATTAAGTTTAGATGTGCCGGCACCTACCGAAGGATTACCATCAATGGCCGCGGCTTTAGCCAAATATCTTACCGCCAATAAATAAGTTCCATAGGTATTTATGAATCAATCCGGTCGTAAAGCCAATCGACTTATTAACGAAACAAATCCTTATTTACTCCAACACGCTTACAATCCGGTTGATTGGTATCCCTGGTGCGAGGAAGCATTTGCGTTTGCCAAGGAGCAGGATAGACCGGTAATTTTGAGTATCGGCTATTCTACTTGCCATTGGTGCCATGTGATGGAGCGAGAATCATTTGAGAATAATGATGTTGCTTCATTTATGAATGAACACTTTGTATGCATTAAACTAGATCGCGAGGAACGCCCCGATTTGGATCACATTTATATGGATGCCGTACAAGCTATGACAGGGCAGGGGGGCTGGCCCTTAAATGTATTTCTTACTCCGGATAGAAAGCCTTTTTATGGGGGCACCTACTTTCCAACTGTGTCTTATGCAGGTCGACCTTCCTGGATGGAGGTACTTCGACACATACTGAAATTATACATCTCAAAAAAATCGATAATACGCGAGCAAACAGAGAAATTACTGCAACATCTCAATCAGATGAATCAACTACAAGGCACGGGTTCTTTCCTTGATTTGGATGATGATTATTTTCATCGCACCTATACTATTATTAAACAACATTTCGATAGAGAAAATGGAGGTTATGGAAGTGCTCCTAAATTTCCTTCAACCTATACCACACAGTTCTTATTGCTTTATCACCATACTTATGATTCAAAAGATGCATTGGATCATGCACTTCTTACAATTAAGGCTATGTTACGAGGGGGTATTTATGATCAGATTCGTGGAGGCTTGTGTCGCTATGCCACAGACGATGGGTGGTTGGTTCCCCACTTCGAAAAAATGCTCTATGATAATGCTAACTTTGTAAAAGTACTTTGTGAATTGTATAAACATTCCGGCGACAGTGAGATTCTCAGCGGCATCAAACAAACTACTGATTTTATATTGTCTGAGTTTCAATCAAGTAATGGTATGTTTTACGCCGCCTTTGATGCCGACTCAGAAGGGATAGAAGGGAAATATTATTGTTGGACTGCTGAGGAATTAAAACAGTTACTTGGAGATGATTATAACTGGTTTGCAGACTATTATCAGATTACCGAAACAGGTAATTGGGAGCATACCAACATCTTGTGCCGCAAACAATCTCCTGACCAATTTGCATTATCAATAAATTTAAAACAGGAAGAGTTCCTATCTAAACTGCAAGAGGTACATAGTAATCTGATCACAACAGCTCAGCATCGGATTAAGCCCGGTCTTGATTATAAACATATCGTATCGTGGAATGCAATGATGATTGATGCGTTGGTTCAGGTGTCATCCATTCTAGATGATGAGAAAGTTATGAACCGTTCAAGACTAGCCTATGACCGATTAATTTCTTCTGTATTCAACGACGATAGATTGTTTCATCAGGTATCAAAAGATAAAATACAGCACGATGCACTACTTGATGATTATGCCTTTTTAATTCGCGCATCTATCAGTTTATACGCCCATACTGGTATGGCCGGGTATCTGCAACAGGCACAAAAACTCACAAACCTCACGATCGCAAATTTCTGGAATCGGGATCAGGGCGTGTTTCAATATGCCCATATGAATAAACAGGATGTACTTATTGATAAACTGGAGATTTTTGATAACGTTATTGCATCAGGGAATTCAGTAATGTTGGATAATCTCATCGTACTAAATAGGGTTGATCAAAACCGAACTATGCAAGATTGTATCGATCAGTTGATCTCTAAAAGTGTTGCGCTGTGTGGCAGATATCCAACCTCATTCTCTAATTGGCTTTGTATTTTCCTGCGTCTTTTTAAACATAAAGGTGAGATTGTACTAACCGGTACTCAAGCTATAGCGCGTATCAACGTGCTATCTAAACGGGTATCCCCTGAATACCTGGTACTACCCCTAACAGATGAAAACACCCCGGGTAGTTTGTTCAAATCTAGATTAGATCGGCAGAAGGACTTTTTATATTACCTGTGTCATCAAAATACTTGCTCGTTGCCATCTTCCGATTGGGAGGGCTTGCTATATAAATTGAGAAATTAATCCTATTTTGGCATTGAATGCTGAAGTTTCATTTACATACTTTTTTTTGGGTTCTAATAGTTCAATTATTTTTCTCGCGTATATGCAGCGCTCAACAATTTCCTCAATTCGCACTGTTTGCTGACAATCTAAATACGTACAACCCTGCCGCTACCGGTGTTCAGGACTATTTGGTGGTAAATGGTGCGGCACGTTATCAGTGGATTGGTATGAATGGATCTCCATTTTCTCAGGCAATAAATGTTCACACGCCATTATACAAATGGCGAAGTGGGGCAGGTGTCACGATTATTAACAGTCAGCAGGGCCTGCAACGAAACACCAGTGCCGGATTTAACTATGCCTATATTATTCGTAAGAAAAACAGCACATTCAGCCTCGGAGTGCGCGGCGGAGTTCAGCAGTCTTATCTTGATGGCAATTCCATCATAACTCCTGAAGGTAGCTATGAAGCAGGAACGATAAATCATAACGACCCGATTTTACCACAATCCGGCATCACAAGATATTCTCCCGATTTCGCTTTAGGCTTGTTATTTACTCGAAAAACTTTTTTTCTTTCTTTTTCATCAATTTACTTAAGTCAGCCTTTTTTAAATCTTACATCCACCAAAAGCCCTATATTAAATAGGCATTACGTAGCATCTATAGGTAAACGATTTAAACTAGGTAGCAAATCGACCTTGGCTAATAATTATCTAATCAAATACGATCAATCAGATCTGCAGGCCGAAACCAACTTGATTTTTCGCTTCAAGCAATCGCTGGCATTAGGTTTGGGATACAGGGCATCATCCCTGCAAGCTGATGCGCTGATGGCTTTCCTGGGGCTTAATCTGTCTAAGAAATGGAGTGTTTCTTATGCCTACGAATTTCCTATGAATGCAATTAATAAAGTCTCAATTGGATCGCAGGAAATTCTCATTTCCTACAAGCTGCCATTGAGCACAACGGCAAGCCCCGGTAAAATTATTTACACACCTCGTTTCTGATTCATGTAACATTTTATAAAAGTTAGCGTTAAACTATCCAATCTAATGTTTAGAAATATAACAATCGGATATTTGGATAAATACTGATTATTTATATTTTTACACTCTAGACAATCCTAAAGCCCAAACACAGACACACAAATCAAAAACCTAATGCTAAAAGTACGCTCTTTTCTTGCGCTGTCAATCCTTGCGATTATTGCTGGTTGTTCTGGTGGTTACAATGGTCAATTACTTGGTGTTCTCGATCGTCCTGAATGGAATACAATCATTCCTTACGGCATGGTTTACATTCCATCAGGTACCCTCCACATTGGTCAGAACGATGAGGATATGAACAACTCATTGTTTCAGCCATCCAAGTCCATATCAATACAGGGCTTCTTTATGGATGAAACAGAGATTACCAATAATGAGTATAGACAGTTTGTCTATTGGGTTCGTGACTCAATAGCACATATTCTCATTGGCGGTGAGCACATCATCAATGAGGGTGAGCCGAACCAGCGTATTAACTGGCGTGAAACTATTGACTGGGAGGACGAATCTATACAAGAGACCTTAACATCAATGTACGTGCCATCTAACCAGCAGATATTAGGCCGCAAAGAATTTGATACCCGTAAATTAAACTACGTTTATTACTGGGTAGACTTTAAAGAGGCAGCGCGTAATGTAAATCGTAACAATGCTGACTTTGATCGTAGTACAGTAATTAAATCAGATATTGTAAACGTCTATCCAGATACTTTGGCTTGGGTTCACGATTATACATACTCCTATAATGAGCCAATGACTCGTAATTATTTTTGGCATCCTGCATTCGACAATTATCCGGTAGTTGGTGTTAAATGGAAACAAGCTACTGCATTTGGTAAATGGCGTTCCCGTTTGTGGAATGATTTCCAAACTGAACGAGGTGAAGTAATCAATGACGAGTTTCGTCTACCTACTGAATCTGAGTGGGAATATGCGTCACGTGGTGGTAGAGATTATTCACCTTACCCTTGGGGTGGACCATACATGCGCAATAAGAAAGGATGTATTTTGGCTAACTTTAAACCTGGCCGTGGAAATTATCCTGATGACGGTGGTTTTTATACAGTCAAGGCTGATGCTTATTTCCCGAATGACTATGGATTGTATTGTATGGCAGGTAACGTCGCTGAATGGACATCTACCGCATACAACGAGAATTCCTATCACTTTGTACACGACTTAAATCCTGATATGCAATATAATGCTCAGGATAGTGACCCAATCACACTAAAACGTAAAGTCATTAGAGGCGGATCCTGGAAAGACATAGCGTATTCATGTCAAACAGGTACCAGAAATTATGAATATCAGGATACTGCGAAATGTTATGTAGGGTTCAGAAATGTAATCACCTTCTTAGGCAGATCTATTAATGATTAACAATCGTTAATAAAATTTATTGCAAACAAGTTCGTTTCGCGCTATTTTTCACAAAAATTAAATCATTAAATCATTAACTAAAAATCAAAACAACACACAATGAAGAAACTGGCTCATTTTTTTGAATCAGAACGTGGAAAGCGTTTAAAAAACATGATTATCGGTATTGGAGCATCTGTAGTACTGATGGGAGCGCTATTTAAGCTCCAGCATTGGCCCGGTGCGTCTGAAATGCTTATTGCCGGAATGGTTACGGAAGCTGTAATTTTCCTATTGCTTGGTGTACTGCCTCCTCACAAAGATTACTACTGGGAAAAAATATATCCCGAAATTGATATAGCACCGGATGAAGAAGAATTAAAACGAGCACACTCAAAAGCTATTCATGGCGGTCAGGGTCTCACTCAACAACTGGATAATATGTTGGAGAATGCTAAAGTTGAACCTGATATGATTAAGCGATTAGGTGATAACCTTAAAAAGCTAGGTGAAAACATTGAAAAAATGAACCAGCTTGGTGATGCAGGAGCCGCAACTAAGGAGTATTCTGATAAGGCCAAACAGGCAGCTCAGGCCTTAGATGGCATGAAAACGGCATATGCAGGCGCAACCGAGGCCATGACTAAGTTGCAATCCGCTCAATCTGATACTGTAAAATACCACGAACAGGTTCAAATGGTAACCAAAAACCTTGCAAGCTTAAATGCTATGTATGAATTGGAGTTACAGGGAACAAACAACCACCTGAAGTCAATGAATAAGTTTGTAGGTAGCTTATCTGAGGCCTTAAATAACCTTACAGACTCTGTTGAGGACACCAAGAAATTCAGAAATGAAATGAACGGTTTGGCTAAAAATCTGAACAATCTGAATACCATTTACGGTAACATGTTGTCGGCGATGCAAATTGGTCATTCCAAATAATTTTTTAACCTAAGTACGTTTATAAAATAACACCATAGAAAATGAGTATACCTAAGGAACCCAGGCAAATGATGATTAACATGATGTATCTCGTGTTAACGGCACTGCTTGCATTAAACGTTTCCGCTGAAATCCTGAACGCATTCCACGTCGTTAATGAAGGTATTATTAACTCCAATAAATCAGTTGATAATAAGAACGACAAATCGATGCAGGCTTTTCAGTCATCAATGGAAAAAGATGCTGCAAAAACAAAACCCTGGCTAGATAAAGCAAATATTGTTAAATCGGAATCTGAGAAAATAGTAAAAGAGTTAGCCGCTCTATCAGATGAGATTGTTAAGTTGACAGGTGGTTGGGCAGACGAAGCCGGTAATCATTTCGATACAGGTTGGACATCGGATAAGGGTAAACTTTCCGACGAAAAAAATCTTGATGTATCTACCAGACTTCTTGTTGAAGAGAAGAAAGGTTATGAACTACAGGATAAACTTCTTGCTTTGCGAAATAAAATGATCTCCCTGGTTGATGATCCGGGTAAAAAGAAAGAAATTGAATTACAATTGCCCTTAAACATACCCGGTAAGGAGGTTATGTTTAAAAATGCTGAAGGACAGCAGAAAGACTGGGTTAATATGAACTTTCACATGATACCAACTGTAGCCGCAATTACCCTGCTAAACAAGTTTCAGAATGATATTAAAAACTCTGAATCGATGATGATCGATTATTTCCTGCAACAGATCAATGCTAAGGATTTTAAATTCGATAAACTCACTGCACGTGTTATTGCGCCTACAAGTTATGTAATGCAGGGTCAAAAGTATACTGCAGACATATTCGTAGCCGCGTTTAATACAACACAAAATCCTGAAGTAATCATAGGCTCATTAAATGCTAACGCGAAAAAAGATCCCGATGGAGGATATCTTGAAACTAAAGAAAATCCTGTAAACGGGGGGCGCACTATTGATGTCAAAGGCGGTATGGGTAAATATGAAGTTGGTGCAAGTGGCGAAGGCGAACAAAAATATGCCGGTGCAGTTAAAGTGATTGGTCCTGACGGAACGCCTACATATTATCCATTTGAGGCAGCATATACTTCAGCTAAAGGATCAGCCGTTGTATCATCGGATAATCTAAATCTAATCTATGCGGGTGTTCCAAACCCTTTCTCTGTGTCAGTTCCCGGCTTTGCCTCCGATAAGGTAACTGCTTCAGCCAGCATCGGTTCATTTTCCGGTTCTAAAGGTAAATACATTGCCAACATGACTGCCCAAGACATTGGTAAAGAAACAACCATATCTGTTACAGTAGATGATCAGGGAGCCAAAAAAACAATTGGTACAACAGTATTTAAAATCAAGCGAATTCCAGATCCGCAAGCCGTTGTTGCCGGAAAGTATGAGGGAAACATCAAATCAGGTGAATTAAAAGCCACCCCCGGAGTAATCGCTCAATTAAAAGATTTTTACTTTCAGGGTGTTACATTCTCCGTTACTTCTTATGATTTTATTTTCATTGCCAAGCGTCAGGATCCCTGGATTAAAGAAAACAAGGGGATGAAGTGGGAATCAGATGTCGTTTCTAAAATTCAAGGAGCCAAACCCGGTGATCAGATCATCATTCGTAACATCAAAGCTAAAGGCCCTGATGGTCAAACCCGTTCACTGAATCCTATCACCCTTTCAATTAACTAACAAATCCTTTTTGTTATGAAAACCATACGTCAATTCCTATTGTTCATCGTTGTCAGCTTGCCTTTTGTTGCAATAGCTCAGCAAACGAACAGCGACAAACCACTCGATGGATTTTATGAGCGCGTCTCCCCAATGGAACGCGAGGTAATTCCTTATGATCACATTCGTGAATCGGATGTGTTCTGGCATCGCAGAGTTTGGCGTGTAATTGACGTTAATGAAAAGATGAATTTTCCATTTCAATATAATAATAGCGATTGGCTGGATGTAAAACCGCTAATCGTCGTATTGATGGATGGTTTAAAATCGGGAGAGATTACCGGTTTTAACGAAGATAACTTCAAAACAAAAACAGACTTTCAGGAGGCATCCAAACGCGGCGGAGCCGGTTATGATACGGTACCTAAATATGATCCTTCAACAGGCGAGGTTATTGGTGATACCGTTGTATATAATGACTTTGATAATTCTGCAGTTAAGAGATACCGTATAAAGGAAGACTGGTTTATCGACGAAGAAACATCAACTATGCAATGCAGAATTATAGCCATAGCTCCACTATACAAAGACGAACAACTTGGAGACATACCATTGTTTTGGGCAGCATATAATGACTTAAGAAAAGTATTAGTTAAAAATGATGTATTTAATCCTAAAAATGATGCAATTCGGTTTAGCTGGGACGATTTATTTGAAGCCCGTATGTTCAGTAGTTACATCATCAAAGAATCAAACGTTTTTGATAGAAAAATATCAGAATATTCATCCGGTATTGATGCCTTAATGGAATCTGAACGAATAAAAAGTGATGTTTTCGAAAAAGAACACAACATGTGGTCGTTCTAATTAAAAATCTTTAACTATTTCGAAGCCCTGTTGAAAGACAGGGCTTCTTTATTTTATGGCATGCAGGTAATCAAATACCAATTCTGCTTTCGACTTTCCCACACACGATTCGATTTCCTCAAAAGGCGCCATAGAAAGTTTTTTCGTACTCTTAAAATGTTTCATCAGCATTTCAAATGTCTTTAGGCCGATTCCATCAATTTGTGTGAGAGTTGATTTCAAGGTGTTCTTGTTACGTACTTTTCTGTGAAAGGTAATAGCAAATCGGTGTGCTTCATTTCTAATTTGCTGAATCAGTTTTAAGCTTTCAGACTTTTTGTTGATATACAGTGGAAGTGAGTCATCAGGATAGTATATTTCTTCCAGTTTTTTTGCAATTCCAATTACAGGTACTTTCCCTGTTAGTCCCAATCGATCCAGGCTTTCGCAGGCGGCACTCAACTGACCTTTACCACCATCAATGATGATTAAATCAGCTAGTGGAAGATTTTCGTCAAGCACTCTTTTGTATCGCCGGTATACAATTTCGCGCATGCTGGCAAAATCATCGGGCCCTTCTACACCTTTAATATGAAAATGACGATATTCCTTTTTTGCGGTCTTACCATCTATAAAACAAACCATGGAGGCTACCGGATTTGTGCCATGAATATTTGAGTTGTCGAAACATTCTATCCGCCGCGGTATTTGATTCAGGCGTAAATCATCTTTAAGTGTATTTAGAATTCTTTGAGCAGGAGGCACTTTTTGTTGAGCCAATAAAATGGTTTTTTTTGCCTGTATGTAGTAGAATAAATTTTTATCTGCAAGCTCAAGCAGTTTTAGTTTATCGCCGCGCTGTGGGATAGTAATGGTTATATTTTTGCCTAATGATTCAACAGCAAAAGGTAGAATGATTTCATTAGAGCTGCTGCTGAACATTTCACGTAATTCAATGATGCCGAACTCCAGTACCTGCTCATCATCCTCTTCTATCTTTTCCTGCAACTCCAGTGTTTTAGTCTGTACGATTGATCCGTTCACTACTTTCATGTAGTTAATGTAAACTACATCTTTATCTTTCTTAAAACCAAAGACATCGATATTATCTATATTAGGATTAACAATTGTGCTTTTGTTCTGATATTGTTTTAAGGCCTCTACTTTTTGTCTTAAAATTTCAGCCTGCTCAAAATGCATTTTTCCGGAGGCCTCTTCCATTTGTTCCGTGAAATAATTAATTATCGGATTTATATGACCTTTTAGTATGCTACGGACTTGCTTGATGGTCTCATTATAGTCTGCTTCAGTCTGTAACTTTTGACACGGGCCTTTACAATGACCTATATGATATTCCAAACATACCCTGTACTTACTTTTATCCAATGCTTTTGAAGATAAATTCAAGGTGCAGTTGCGAAGAGGAAATACGTCACGAAAAAACTCAAGCATGGCATAAACCCGTTGTACGGATGTATATGGTCCCATATACTCCGAACCATCACGAATTATTCTACGTGTAAGGAAAACACGTGGGAATGGCTCCTTCTTAATACAGATATACGGATAAGTTTTATCATCTTTCAGATTGATATTGTAGCGAGGCTGAAATTTTTTTATCAGGGCATTTTCGAGCAAGAGTGCATCTTGTTCAGTATCAACAACTGTAAATTCAATATTCTTAGCTGTAAACACCATTCTTTCCGTTTTAACGGAGTTCTGTGTTTTTAAGAAGTAAGAACTGATTCGTTTCTTTAGACTTTTTGCCTTACCAATGTATATCGGGTAATTGGTTTCGTCAAGAAATCGGTAAATACCGGGCGCATCGGGTAATCCGGGTTGAATGATTTTATAATCATCGACATTCATGGCAGATTATTCACGGAGTAATTTGCCTATATGTTCAGCCACTAATTCAGCATTGGGCAATATTTCTTTTTCGAGTCCCATATTTAGAGGTATGGCCGGAACAGGTTTTGAGCCAATAATACAAACAGGGGCATCCAGTTGCTTAAAGCACGCCGAACTAATTTTACCTGCCAAAGCCTGTGCGAATGAGTTTTCAATAGGTTCTTCGGTCAGTACAATGCATTTACCATGTTTTTTTACGGTCGACAAAACCAAAGATTCATCAAGTGGATGTAGGGTTCTTAAGTCGATTACTTCAACCTGCCCCGGATAATATTTTGCGGCATTCAAGGACCAGTGTATGCCCATTCCGTAAGAAATAATACACAGGCTTTCTCCGTAGTCAATCATTTCCTCATCTGCGTGAAGCACAACACGGCCTTTTCCCAGAGGGATAATATAATCCTCATCAGGCTCTATGGTCTTGGCTTCTTCAGTTCCGGGCACTTTACTCCAGTATAAGCCCTTATGTTCAAACATAACAACCGGGTTTGGGTCGTAGAATGCGCCCTTCATTAAACCTTTTAAGTCTGCCGCATTGGAAGGATAGCACACTTTAATGCCCCGAACGGCCAGAACACTGGACTCAATGCATCCACTATGATATGGACCTCCACCGCCATATGCTCCAATCGGTATTCGTATTAATGACTGGACAGGAAATTGACCTCGGGACAGATAACAGGATTTTGATAACTCAGTTACCAGTTGGTTTATACCCGGCCATATATAATCGGCGAATTGAATCTCAACAATGGGTTTCAGGCCTATAGCACTGAGCCCGGCGGTTGACCCAATGATGTATGCCTCCTGTATCGCTGTATTGAACACACGTTCATCGCCGTGCTTTTCTGCCAGAGTTGCCGCCTCACGAAAAACACCACCCAGACGTCTACCAACATCCTGCCCGTAAAACAAGGCTTCAGGATGTTGCCTTAGTATTTCATCAACTGCGTGAAGTGCGGCATCGACCATAACCGTTTTTTCAGAAACATGGTAAGGTGTTCGGGATCCTTGTTCATCTGTTACTGGGCTTTCAGCGAAGATGTGATTCATTACGGAACCGGATTCGGGCTCCGGTGCACGTTTTGCTTTTTCGAAACTCGAGTCGATGTAGTCTTTAGCTTCCGTGTTGATCTTGGTAATTAACTCTTTAGATAGCCCTGAACGAATCAGATATTGTTCTAGTTTGTTGAAAGGATCATCGGCCGCATGCTTCCTTAAATCTTCTTCAGACCGGTACCATTCTTTTCTTACGCCCGATGTGTGGTGACCCAGCAAAGGTACTTTTGCGTGGAGTAATATGGGTTTTCGTTGATTTCTGACAAATTGTATACAACTGTTTATTGCATTCCAAGACAGAATGAAGTCAGAGCCATCTACACGCATACGGTTAAGACCTTTGAACCCGGCGGCATATTCATAGGCATCCATAGCTCGGGCCTCGTCAGAGGATACAGAAATCCCCCAGTCATTATCCTGTACCAAGTAAATTATGGGCAGTTGTTTTAAGACGGCGAATTGCAGGGCCTCTGAAACTTCGCCTTCCGTCATCGCCCCGTCTCCAACAGAACATAATGTAACCGGTGGAGTAGGATATTCCTTTAATTTTTGTGTCTCGATATATTTTATTCCCTGAGCCAATCCGGTAGCCGGAATAACCTGCATGCCCGTTGCACTGGATTGATGTGGAATAAGCGGTCGGTTGTTACCCCGGTTAGCTGGATGTGAATAATAGGTTCGTCCGCCGGAAAAAGGGTCATCAGCTTTAGCAAGTAACTGCAACATAAGTTCGTATGGCGACCAACCCATTGCTAAGAGCATGGCCTCGTCTCGATAATAAGGGGCCGCACAATCGTGGGAGGCCAATTGCAGGCCGGCGGCAATCTGTATGGCCTCGTGCCCCCTTGAGGTACTATGTACATATTTACAAATCGATCGGTTATCGTCGTAGGTAGCGGCCATGTATCTGACATAACACATTATCTGATAGGCTTTTATAAGGTGATTTGGAGCAATTTTTTCAGTTTTCCCCGTAATAGTTTCTTGTGTATGTGGCAACGGTTTGTAAGTATTTATAAGTTGTAATATTATCGTAAAGAAAAATAAAATAAAAATCTATAGTTATTTCAGTCATTTATTAATGGGTATTTGCATAAATCAAGCAAAAAATGTTCTTAAGGCTTGCTTATCAAATAAAAAGAAATTACTTTTGCCTTCCCTTTTAAAAATGGGTTGACATTTAATGCCAAAAGAAGACCTGATTAAACAAGATGGAACCATAACAGAAGCCTTGTCAAATGCTATGTTCAGAGTTCGATTGGAAAATGGTCACGAAGTTTTGGCAACGATTTCAGGGAAAATGCGAATGAATTACATTCGTATTCTACCGGGCGATCGTGTAACTGTTGAGATGTCGGCCTATGATTTAAGCAGGGGAAGAATTACCTACAGGTTTAAATAAACGAAAATGAAAGTAAGAGCATCCATAAAAAGAAGAAGCCCGGAGTGCAAAATAGTGCGACGCAAGGGCAAATTGTATGTGATTAACAAGAAAAACCCTCGTTACAAACAACGTCAAGGATAAAAAATAAAAAAACATAATTAATGGCAAGAATAGCTGGTATCGATTTACCAAAAAATAAAAGAGGCGACATTGGGTTATCATACATCTTTGGAATAGGTGTATCAGCAGGTCGCAGTATTTTGGAAAAAGCGGGTATTGATGTTGAGAAGAAAGTTAAGGACTGGAATGATGATGATCTCAATGCAATACGTACAATCATTAATAACGAGTTTAAAGTAGAAGGTGCATTACGCTCCGAGATACAGTTAAACATTAAGCGTCTTATGGACATCGGTAGTTACCGTGGCATAAGACATCGTAAAGGGTTGCCTGTAAGGGGACAACGTACACGTACAAACTCCCGTACCCGTAAAGGAAAACGCAAAACAGTTGCAGGTAAGAAAAAAGCACCGGCCAAGAAGTAAACCATAGTTTAACATTAATCATCTATAACATAATGTCTGAAGCAAAAAAAACGGTTAAGAAAAGAACAGTTAAAACGGAGCCTGAAGGGAAACTTTTTATACAGGCGAGTTTCAACAACATCATCGTTTCATTCACTAATCGTAACGGGGATGTGATCAGTTGGTCATCAGCCGGTAAAGTAGGTTTTAAAGGTTCAAAGAAAAATACGCCCTATGCCGCACAAGTTGCCGCACAGGATGCTGCTAAGGTTGCATTTGACGCAGGGCTTCGTAAAGTTGAAGTGTTTGTTAATGGCCCCGGTTCCGGTCGCGAGTCGGCCATTCGCTCTGTTGCCGGTGCTGGCATTGATGTTACCATTATTCGCGACGTAACGCCATTGCCACACAATGGTTGTCGTCCACCAAAGAAAAGAAGAGTTTAATCCATAACATTTATCTGATTACCCCATGGCAAGATATTTAGGTTCTAAGTCAAAGATTTCAAGAAAGTTCGGTGAACCGGTTTTAGGTGCATCTAAGTCGCTGGAAAAAAAGAATTACCCTCCGGGAATTCACGGTCCGGCTAAGCGTAAAAAATCACTTTCTGAATACGGACAGCAATTAAAAGAAAAGCAAAAAGCAAAATATACATACGGCTTATTGGAAAGACAATTTGCAAAAGTGTATCACGAGGCGGCCCGTAAAAAAGGTGTTACCGGTGAGAACCTTTTAAAACTCCTTGAAGCCAGATTAGACAATACCATTTACCGCCTTGGCATCGCATCATCGCGTCGCTTTGCGCGTCAGTTGGTTGGTCATAAACATATTACTGTAAATGGCAAAGTTGCTAACATTCCGTCGTACACACTTCGTCCGGGGGACATCATTGGCATTAATAGTAGTACAAAAAATAAACAAGCCCTTACCGCTCGTTTTAATACAGCGCCATCCAAATTCCCCTGGCTTGAATGGAATGCCGATAAAATGGAAGGCACTTTCTTAGCGATGCCGGAGAAAGATCAAATACCGGAGAACATCAGAGAGCAACTCATTGTCGAGTTATACTCTAAGTAACAATTTCAAACAATAAAAAACACAACCCATAAGATAATGAGCATTCTCACTTTTCAAAAACCGGATAAAATAGTATTACAGAAAGCAACTGATTTTGATGGCTACTTTGAATTCAAACCATTGGAACCCGGCTTTGGTGTTACCATTGGTAATGCATTACGCAGAGTATTGCTCTCATCTCTTGAGGGATATGCTATTTCGGCTATCCGCATCAGCGGCGTTGATCACGAGTTCTCTACGATTAAAGGTGTAATTGAGGATGTAACTGAAATAATTCTTAATCTTAAACAGGTCCGCTTCAAAAAAGTAACGGAAGATGATATTCACAGCGAGAAGATTCTCGTTAGCATAAAAGGTAAAGATGAATTTACAGCCGCCGATATTGAGAAGTCAACAGCTTCTTTTAAAATAATGAATCCTGAGTTGGTTATTTGCAGAATCGACAACGACAAGGCCACAAAATTTGATCTTGAATTAACTGTTTCCAAAGGTCGCGGTTACCTGCCCGCAGAAGAAAATAAACTTAAAGATGCACCTGCCGGAATGATTGCTATCGATGCCATTTATACGCCGATTAAGAATGTTAAGTATATCGTTGAAAATACCCGTGTTGAACAAAAGACAGATTTTGAAAAACTAAACATCGAAATTCAAACTGACGGCACCATTCATCCTGATGAAGCCATCAAAGAAGCATCTAAAATTTTAATTCAACATTTGATGTTGATTTCTGATGAGAATATATCATTCGATAGTCAAGATCGTGTTGAGGAAGATGCTGTTGATGAGCAGGTATTACATATGCGTAAATTATTGAAAACTCCTCTGGAGGATATGGATTTATCTGTTCGCGCATATAACTGTCTTAAAGCAGCAAAAATCAACAGTTTGTCTGAACTGGTTAAATATGATACCAATGAATTATTAAAGTTCAGAAATTTCGGTCGTAAGTCATTAATGGAGATTGAATCCTTGATTAACGAGAAAGGCCTACATTTCGGAATGGATTTATCCAAATACAACATCGAAGACTAATATTATTACTGATAACGTACCATGAGACACGGAAATAAAATAAAACATTTGGGCAGAAAAAGTGAACACCGCAAAGCCCTTTTAAGCAATTTGGCAAGTTCATTAATAACGCATAAGCACATCATTACTACAACAGCAAAAGCAAAGGCTTTACGTGTGTTTATTGAGCCGCTTATCACCAAGTCGAAATCAAACACCACACATTCCCGCCGTATTGTTTTTTCCTATCTGCGTGATAAAGATGCTGTGGATACGTTATTCAGTGATGTGGCAGCTAAAGTGGCAACACGCCCCGGTGGATACACACGAATCATTAAACTAGAACCCAGACGTGGTGATGCCGCCGAGATGGCACTCATTGAGCTGGTTGACTTTAGTTTAACATCAGGCGTTTCCGGTGACTCAACTGAAGCAAAATCAACGGCACCAAAGAAACGTACACGTCGTGGAGGCGCCGCAAAAAAGCAAGCTGATACAACGTCTACTGCAGATAAGCCTAAAGTTGCTACAAAAAAGACAGCGGCTCCAAAATCTTCCGGTGGTTCTAATGCTCCTAAGATCAGACAGCGTAAGAGCGGAGGCGCTTAATTAGTCGTTATACCCCACATGGGTAATTTTTACTTTTTAAGTAACAAATTGCTATCAATTAGATTATTTTTGAAGGGTTATTAATTTAACAGACGTTTATTAATTTGCTAATTATACTTATCATATGCCATCAAAATCCAAATCTGCTCCGATTTTATCGAACAAAATCTTATTTATTGACTACCAATTAACCAACAAAGCTGCTCAGATCAGTCGCGCATTCAATAATACCTTCAGAAAGCGGATCCTTGATTTGTTAAATAAAAAAGGTTCTCAGACGGTTACAGAGATATATCGTACACTTAAACTTGAGCAATCGGTCGTATCGCAACACCTATCCATATTACGTAAAGCAGGAATCGTTAAGAGTGAGCGGGATGGCAAGCAGATTTATTATTCTCTAAACAAAATCCGAATCAAGCAATTACATCAGCTTTTCAGCGATATGCTTTAGCGATGGATGTAACACGAGGAAAGGATTATTTACCAGACTTTCTTTGTTGTAAACCATGGTTTGTTTTGTTTTAATGTCTAATACAGAACCACCAAAGTTGTGTATCAGGGCTTCTCCGGCGGCGGTATCCCATTCCATAGTTGGTGCAATTCGCGGATAGATATGCGCTTTATTTTCACATATTAAGCAAAATTTTAATGCACTTCCTGCATTTACGATATTAACTGAATAATTTAAGGCTTTGAGTTGCTCAATCATATTAGTAGTCTCCTCGTTCATATGAGAGCGACTGGCAACAACGTTAATTTGATCTACTGATGAATCTGCTACACTCAATGGAATTAACTCCTCAGATCCGGCATTAAGTTTAATTAACGAGCCGTTAAAATTGTGCCATAAAATTCCTGTAGCTGGTTGAGCAATTAAACCATAGACGGGTGTGCCATGTTTAACCAATGCTATATTGATAGTGAATTCGCCATTTCGTTTTACAAATTCTTTAGTTCCATCAAGAGGATCAACCAGCCAAAACTCCGTGTAGTGTTTTCGTATTGTGTATGGTGTGTTTTTTTGCTCTTCTGAAATAATTGGTATCTCAGGAAAAAGTTTATGTAGTGAGCGAACGATGATTTCATTGGAATGTAAATCTGCAAGGGTAAGTGGAGATTCATCCTGTTTAACCTCAACGTCAAAGCTTGTGTTGTAAACATTCATTATTGCCTCGGAAGCATTCTGTGCGGCAAGGACAAGCTGTTCTATTTGATCGGGGGAGAAATTCAACTATGGATTCAGATTTTTAAGGCATTGCGCCAGGCTTGATTGCCAGTTAGGAATAATCAGATTGAAATGTTGTTTTATTTTATCTGTGTTTAAAACACTGTACGAAGGTCTTCGGGCAGGTGTTGGAAACGCTGATGTACTGATTGGTATAATCGGTGTTTTACTGTGTTTTAGCTCAAGTATTTTTTTTGCAAAATCAAACCAGGTTATTGCTCCCTGATTACAATAATGGTAGATAGATGGTTCGTTGATGTGAATGGTTTGTGTTGCAATTTTTAGAAGGGCTTCCGCAAGATCGTGAGCATACGTTGGAGAACCAAATTGGTCATTAACGACGCGCAGTTCCGGCTTTTCGGAGGCAAGGCGCAACATCGTCTTAACAAAATTTTTACCGTGAGTAGAATAGACCCATGATGTTCTGAATACATATGCACGCTGATAGGATAGAGCGGCTTTTTCTCCTTCTAATTTAGATAAACCATAAACACTCAAGGGGTTTGTTGCAGCATCTTCCTTATAAGGTTCATTGGCTGTTCCGTCGAAAACAAAATCAGTGGAGATATGAAAGAGATTTGCCTCCTGTATTTCGCAGAATGAAGCAAGCATAGAAACAGCTTTACCATTAATTGCGTAGGCCATTTCGGTGTCTGTTTCTGCTTTATCAACAGCAGTATATGCCGCACAATTAATCACCGTGTTAAAACGATACCGATTAAATATTGAGGCAATAGATTTTTTATTAGTAATGTCCAGCGTGCTGCGATCAGTGAAAATCAGATTTAGCCAAGGATAGGTGTCAGACAATTTTGCTATTTCAAATCCCAGCTGTCCGTTTGCCCCTGTGACAAGAATATTTTGAAGTTTCCGCATGCTTAAAAGTTTGACTCGGCAGAATGAAATGACACATTCAATTTATCTTTCTGACTGACTATAGCATCCTGTTCATTAACCAACCAGTCTATCGCAAGATCAGGATCATTATAAAGTATACCGCGTTCCGATTCTTTGTGATAGAAACCATCGCACTTGTAAAAAAATATGGCTGTTTCACTCAATACGGAGTATCCGTGAGCAAAACCTCGAGGTATATATAGTTGCAGGTGATTATCGGCAGACAATCTTACAGAGAAATGTTTACCATAAGTTGGAGAATGTCTTCTCAAATCGACGGCTACATCAAGCACTTCTCCATAAATCACCCGAACCAGTTTAGCCTGTGCATTGGGATTAAGCTGATAATGTAATCCGCGGATTGTATTTTTTTTCGAGTAGGATTGATTATCCTGAACGAAGCGAGTTGTTATTCCAAAGTCGTTGAAAATATTTTCATTGTAACTCTCATAGAAATAACCGCGTTCATCTGACAGAACTTTAGGTTCAAATACATAAAGCCCTTGTATTCCGGTTTCTTTGAATGGCATTATTTATATCAATTTATTATTTAATAATTGGGGTTGGTTCAATAATTCAATAATATGTTTATCCTCTAAAGCCCGTTTGTTGAAATGAAGATGTTTTTCATTGTGCATGTCGGATCCAAGTAAATCAATCCAACCGTACTTAATGAGTTGTTTAGATACATTTTGGATGGGTTTAGAGTAATATCCAATGGGTGAAAGCAGATTCAATTGTAAAAGTACACCTCGGTTTTTCAATTTTTCATAAACATCAAGTCCCTTTGTATGCATATATAAATACCGTTCAGGATGGGCCAGCACCGGGATGAGGTTTCTTGTGGTAATTTCAAAGATGACATCTTCCAATTGAGGAGGTTTAAACATGACCGGTAACTCGAATAGAACGTACTTATCAGAAAATAATAACAACTTTTGATCGCTGATTTGTTTTATAAAATGATCATCAAAATAATATTCAGCGGCGGCCTCGACTTCAACCTGAATGCCGGATGATTTAATGGCTTCACGTATTTTTTGCAAACCATTATATATGATTTCAGGAGTGTTATTGTATGTGCCAAGCATGACGTGCGGCGTGGTAATAATTTTCTTATATCCAAGATCGCATAAACCTCGAATAAGTCTTAGAGACTCGTCTATACTCTGAGCACCGTCGTCTATTCCTGGTATTAGGTGCGAGTGTATATCGACATTGAGCAATGGTTTTGTTGATACCGAATTATTCCTATTAAACCAGCTCAAAAATTTCATTATACAAATAACGTAAAATTATTTACCTCTAATATCAGCAGATGCTAACTGGAGAAGAGCTTCATCATAAATAAAAGCCCCAATGCCATAACGAGCAGGATTATAGCACCAACTATTGATGCAACAATTGGGTCAAAATATTTCACTTCAACCGTGAAGTCAGGTTCATCAATAACCTGAATGACCGGCGCAGTGGATATTAAAGCAGTTTTGGAAGCCTCGAAATTATTTACAGCGGCAGAGTATTGGATATTGAGTAAGGTTTGTTCCCGAATGGCATTATTTAAGTCTATAAGACCAGATTGCTTAACCGTATTTGCGCTGTTATCCTTTAACCTTGCCACCTTTGAGTCCGCAATTCGAATTGCTTCAGCGAGTGAGTCAACTCTTCGGGTTGCCACATCAAAATTGAATGCGTTCATATTTTCAATCGACAACAAATAATGTTTATGGATTAACTCAATTTGGCTATTGAGAAAAGCTATGCTGAAGTCACGGTTTGGTGAAATGAAATTGATGTGATTGAATGCAAAGTTTTCTGCAGTGGTTAGGGTTAAATATTTATCAACGATGTAATCATAATAAACGGTTAATACGCTATCCTCCAACCGTGTCAGGCTTTTAATGGTATTATGTTTGAACTTAAATTGATAGAGTGGATCATCGGTATCGTCCCATTTTTTATGAAACTTAGAACAATAGTAGAAGTGGTTTGCAAGCAAATCTTCTTTTCCATTTATTTTAACTTTTTGCAGAAGCGTTTCTTTAATGATTTTGCTGGACTTACTTAACTCAGAAAAATAATTTACATCAAATGATCCGGTTGTCTTGCCGGCTATACCAAAACTCGAGGCTAATGACAAGGCTGATGAAATTGCACTACTTGTTGCATTATTTTGAATAGCGTATGATAAAGTTGATGAATAGTTAACACCAATAAACCAGGAAAATAAGCGACCAATACCGGCACCCAATATCAGTGCAATAACTAACACTTTCCAGCTTGATAATAAGCTCCTGAGATAGGATTTCAGAAAACGACTAATCAGCTTGAAATCAATTTCGTTTTTTTCTGTGTGTTGATTTTCCACTTCAATTATAGTTGAACTCGTGATAAGATAACCAATAAGGTTGCGATTGCAGTAACCTTTAATGTAATACTTTCAATGGTTCTGTTCCAGTCCACAGGGGTTCGTTCAGCTAGTGCACGTTGTTCTTTGCCGGGTATAGGAGGCACAACAATAATGGCATCCTGCTTAACTTTAGGGTAGGAACGAACGAACAAAATGTTTCTGCAAGTTCGTGTGTTGTTGCCGGGATTGATTACGTAGGTTGCTTTGCGTTTACTGTAGCTGTTGAATCCTAGGCCATATTTTTTAATGTAGTATCGAGCCCGTTTACCATATTCGAATGGTACATTAACATAATTAGAAGAATCGGATAATGTATACATTACCTCTCCGGTAATGGTCACAACATTTGATTTTGATTTCACGTCAATTAAATCACCTTTTTTTAAAATCACATCAAAACGGCTTCCCGGTTTTTTTAATATTTTATCTAATCGTAAGGCCACAATACCCCTCTCGCTTTCATTCCTGAATAATAGGGTGTTTTCTGCATAGGCAAATCCCGTTAACCCTCCTGCACGATTGATGAGGCTACTGATGCGCTCATTTTTATCCAGCAGTGAATAGGTTCCCGGAAATAAAACCTCACCTTTAACCGTTACGTTCAATACTTCACTGAAAGAGGATACGGAGCGAATAGCGACTACATCAAAAGGTTTAAGGAGATAGTTTGCATCGGTGGAAGATAATTTTGAATTGCTGAGTTGTATTGTTTTTACGATTACAGGAATTGGAGCAACATTATTTTCGCCATCATAGATTCTTGATATTTCTATGCGTTGTACATCCGCATTTGGGGTTAGGCCGCCGGCAATATGAATCAATTGTGATAGGGTCATGTTGGTGGCATATTCAACGGTGCCGGGATTTCTTACTGCACCATTTATAGTTACATTGAGTGCATCAATAAAATCTTTCTTTGATAAGAAGTGAATTACATCTCCGTTAATTAACGTCTGATTATCGGAGGAATTTGGATCGGCAAGTATGGCATTCAGAGAGAAAGGAATGTTAATTAAAGTATAATCACTCTGACGGCGGGTTAGAAATGCTTTATCCAAATAGGTTTCATCCAATAGAGGATTACGTTTAATCAGATCTGCGATTTTATCATTTGGTGCAAAACTTTGTTCGCCCGTAAAACTTATGGCACCTTTTACCGTGATGCTTATTGTGTTTTGAGATGGAATGGATTTAACTATAATGATATCGCCGGCTTGTAGGGTATAGTCCTGATTTTTTCTGGATAATGAGTCAGCAGGTATATCCAGATAGATAAATCCCTGAGGAGTAATTCGTTTAAGAATAAGGTGTTGTTTGTTTGCATTTGGTTTATAACCACCTGCAAACGCCAGTGCTTTTATTAGATTTTCACCGGCTGATAACTCAAATTCGAATGGCCGAATTACTTCGCCCTGAATTTCGATAGTTCGCGAAACGGCTGATATGAAGATATAGTCATTATCCTGCAGGTAATAGTTGTTTTTTGAATCAGGATTAAGCAGGAAATCATATACATCAAACGTGTACACGGTTGCACCGTTTCGTTTAACATAAATATTTCTGAAGGAACCATTTATCGTCGGACCACCTGCGGCAACCAAAGTATTGAACAAGGTATTATAAGCAGGAAGTGAATAGGACCCCGGCATTGTAATATCTCCAACAATATTTACTGTGATATTTCTGCTTCCGCTCAAGGTCACTTCGATATCATTATTAGAGAAGTTATAAGAGTCCGAAAAGCGACTTTTGATTAATGCACGTGCATCACGGAGTGTTAAACCTCTCAAGTATATTTTACCGATAGTGCTGGGAAAGATTGAGCCGGATTCATCAACTATAAAAGAGTTCGAATAATTCGAAAAGCCCCATATGGATATGTTAAGTCTGTCGCCTGTTCCAACAATATAATTTTCGGGAGCTACCAAATCGGAATTAAGTTTATACACTCTATAATCCTGATTGCGGAATAAACTCATACCAAACCTCCTATGATCGCTGTTAAGGTTTTTTGTGCTATCGGATGTCAATAATTTTGTGCTATCAAATTTTGTTGGATGATGTGTTATAGCATCCTGACTTACCGAACTCTTATTCACGTCGGTTTTAATTGTATCTGTTAATTTTTTATCCTGATTTTTTAACAGGATTTGACCGGCCTGGTCCTGGGTTATACCCATTGATTGCAATTGACCTGAATAGGATTGTATAATGGACTGGATTTTCATTGGGTCTATATTTTGCAGGTTAACCGGAATATCCTGAGCGGAAGCCGCAAAGCCCAATCCGAATAATATTAGGATTAAGATGATGTTACTTTTCATTTGGGTGCGAATATAGATTATCCCACCTTGCTATGCAATAATGAAATGCTTAGCTAATCATATAATTGTTACAATGAAAGAGCTATACTGATAATTTTAGTACTCCTTACCTGCTTTAGGTCCTTTAGGCTTTGGAGGATTGCTTGAACCGGTTTCGCCATCCTTGGCCCAACGGAAATCAACACGTCGGTTAACATATTGACGGGACTCATAAACAGGCGACCAACTATTGTCAGGCAGGCCGGGTATTTTAGGATTACTTTCACCCTTGAAATTAATAACGAAACGATTCCTGTCCACGCCATAAGTTGTAACAAGATAATCAACGACTTTATTAACCCGTTCCCAAGATAAAATGTCATTGTAGGCGTTGCTTTCTCGAACGTCAGCATTACCAACAGCAACCATCTTTTTGTCCGGACAAGAAATCATAGCCATGGCAATGATATGCAAATGTGAGTAAAACTCGGGTTGAATGAAATATTTATCGAGTTCAAAATGAACGGATGGGAAAGTGGTCGTATTACAATAGTTAGCGCCGCCAACATTGAGTTTTGGCAGATCGCTCATATAAACGATTTTATCTTTCATCACACCATTTGAGTCCGTTTTGGCACCTGGAGGTGTTAAACGTTCTTTATCCAAGAAATCAGGGATACCATCACCATCCTGATCCTGAGTAACACCGTGTGTATCTACTACTGCCCCTTTTGGTGAGCCGGATTCCCGGTCCAACTTATCTAAAACACCGTCATCGTCGGTATCCATCAGGTCGTCAACATTCTTTTTTATCAATGTGTTTAAAGCATCGTAAGTAAATTCTAATGGATTCTGCCAGTATAATTGTTCAACGCGTTTGTTACCACCTAATGCATAGCCAACACCAAGGGCAGTATATTGATAGCTATCAAAATCTCCGGATAAAGCAGGGTCGATATAAGGATGTTCCTGCCAACGCATACCGTCAATTAAATCATCTTTTGAGGCAGTAAATCGGGTTGTTAGAGAGAGGCTTACGTTCTTAGTTACATGATAACCCACACCAAACATTCCATTGAATACCGGTTTAAACGATCGGTTTAGGAAAGATGGATCTTCAGGTTGCCCTTCTACCGGGGTTTCATACGAGTCGTCCAGCAAGGCTCTGAGCTCTGAACGTATTTCCTTTTTGTCTTTGATGTTCTGAGTATTGGAAATTGGGCGAAAATCATATCGGTTGCCATTTGCATCCAATGCGTTATACCAGGATGCATATACCATTCCTCCTGCACCTACACCGATATAAAAGTTCAATTTCCTATCTAAGGCGCGTTTATGGAACCCGATATTGTTGATAGTAAGGATTAGGTTTGCCGTAAGTTCATCCGTAACATTTCGGTAGTTATAAAAAAATAAGCCTTCATTGTCGGCATAGTTTAAGTTTTGACCAGAAAACCCATTTAGTACTTTATTATTTAATAATCCAGAGTGAGGTTGAAAGTTTAAACCGTACGTTGTACCGTGGAAATAATGTAGTTGGGTAGATAAAGCATATCCGAATGATTTACGAACCGCAACGCCGAAGCCCATGCCACCTACAGATTTAACATCACCACCAATGGTAAAACCACCTATGTGAGCACCAACCTCCCATTTATCTCTTGGTTTTGGAGGATACAAGTAGGTTCCTTCCGTAAACTCTTTTTGTTGAGGTAATTTATTTTTTGAAATAACTGTAGTATCACCAACGATGTCGCGGTATACAGGTAGAACAGGCTTATATAATGAAGAGTCATTAGTAGTCTGACCCGAGGCCCAATCACTGATTCCGAGCAGAGAACCGATTAATATAAAAAGGTAAATGTTTCTCATCGACTTTGTTAAAGTTTTCAGGTTTATTAAAAAAGGTGACCAAAGGTATAATAAATGCTTAAATAATGCAATGCTCAGTGATATTTATTTATAGCAAGAGAAAGCCTATTTTTTTCTCGATGTCGTATACTCAATTAAGGATGCAATGGCGTCTTTACTTTGCGATGCCTCAAAAGATTCAAGAATCTTCAGGGCATCGGATTTCAGGTCATTCATCTTAGTAATCGCATATCGGATACCGCCTGACTCATTGACAAATGTTAACACGTCCTTAACCTTGTCCGGCTGCTTATTCTGATTTTTAATGATGTATATCATCTGTCGTTTAACCGGTCTGCTACTATTTTGCAAGGCATAAATTATGGGCAGGGTGAGTTTTTTTTCCTTGATATCGATACCTCGTGGTTTTCCGATATCGTCACTGCCAAAATCTAGCAGATCATCCTTAATCTGAAAGGCCAAGCCAATTAATTCCCCCATTCTTCGGGCTTTTTCAATTATGTCCTTTTCACAACCGGCAGAGGCGGCTCCGGTAGCGCAGGATGAAGCAATCAACGTGGCTGTTTTTTGTCTGATAATCTCGAAGTAGATATGTTCATCTATATCCAGTCGTCTTGATTTTTCCATCTGAAGCAACTCCCCCTCACTCATGTCTCTAACGGCTTCGGATACAATACGTAGTATTTCAAATTCATTGTTATTTATCGATAGTAAAAGCCCTTTTGCCAATAGGTAGTCGCCAACCAGCACAGCAATTTTATTTTTCCATAAGGCATTAATGGAAAAGAATCCTCTGCGTTCGTTTGAATCATCCACGACATCGTCGTGAACCAGTGTTGCCGTATGCAGAAGTTCTATCAGTGATGCGGCAGTGTAGGTTGATTCCGTAATGCCTCCCAACATTTTGGCCGTATGAAATACGAACATAGGCCTTACCTGTTTTCCTTTCCGTTTAATGATATATCGCATCACCACATCTAAAAGCGCAGTATTGCTTCTCAGGGCATCTCTGAACTTCTTTTCAAATACGTTCAGCTCATTTTGAATGGAATCATTGATATGGGAGGGTAAGGTACCTGACATGATGGCGGCCACGAAAATACTTTAATCGAGGCAGAGGTATTTGAAATTGCCTGAATACTGTTCGGTTTTGATTGTAAGCGTAGTCTTACATTTGTTTAATATGCAACATATAAATGGTTTAATAGCGGGGGTTAATCACCGCCCCATTTGCTACGATTTAACCTATGATGACACGATAACTGCCAAGGCTCTTGTCCTGTTCATACATGGGTTTAAGGGGTTTAAAAACTGGGGACATTATCCATTGCTTGCCTGTTCATTTGCTGAGCTCGGCTATCCTTTTCTGAAATTCAATTTTTCACACAATGGCACCACGCCCGATCAACTTCTTGATTTAACCGACACCGAGGCATTTGGTCATAACAATTTAACCATAGAGCTAACTGAGGTTGCGATCATGCTCCATCACATATCGAACCTGATAAGTCAGTATACAGGCTCGGTTCCTATAGTCCTTGTCGGACATAGTCGGGGTGGCGGAATTGCTATAATTAAAGCGGCTGAAGATGAACGCATAAAAGGGCTCATCACCCTGGCTTCATTAAGTCGTTATGGGCATTTCTTTGGAGCCGACCGTTATGAGGAGTGGCGTGAAACCGGAGTGATACATGTAATGAACAGCAGAACAAGGCAATATTTGCCCTTGTACTGGCAATATATGGAAGATCTTGAGCTAAACGGACAAAGACTAAATATTCAGGATAATGCAAAACGGATAACAGTGCCTTGGTTGATTGTGCACGGCACCGCCGATGAATCAGTTCCGGTCTCGCACGCTTTAGATCTTCACAAGGCTAATCCCCAAGCACAACTAATGATTATTGAAGGTGCCAACCATACATTCGGGGGGAAGCATCCTTATCAGTCGGATGCACTTCCTAAGCATACCTTACAGTGGTTTAAGCAGTCCATAGGCCTGCTGGATAAATATTTTAAAGCGTAATATTCTTAAAAATACCACGTGATTTATTCTGCGCCGTGGTTATATTCGCCGTTCTAAAAAAAAGACAAGTCATGAACTTTGAACTCAGTGAAGAGCATTTGATGATCCAACAAGCCGCACGCGATTTTGCCAGAAATATTTGTTTACCCGGTGTTATTGACCGAGATGAAAAACAGCAGTTTCCTAAAGAGCAGATAGAGGAGCTGGCTAAATTAGGTTTTATGGGGATGATGGTGTCGCCCGAATACGGTGGCGGAGGTATGGATACAATCAGTTATGTATTGGCCATGGAGGAAATCTCAAAGATTGACTCATCGGTATCTGTTTGTATGAGTGTAAATAACTCTCTGGTATGCTGGGGACTTGAGACTTACGGCAACGAAGAACAAAAAAGAAAATATCTGGTGCCGCTGGCAAAGGGAGATCTTATAGGGGCTTTTTTACTTTCTGAACCCGAAGCAGGCTCGGATGCTACTTCACAACGCACGACGGCTATTGATAAAGGCGATCATTACCTGCTCAATGGAACCAAAAACTGGATTACAAATGGTAATAGCGCGTCGGTATATCTGGTTATTGCTCACACGGATGTGTCTAAAGGAAGCCACGGTATCAATGCCTTCATCGTTGAAAAAAATACCAAGGGCATTACGGTAGGAGCCAAAGAAAATAAACTAGGTATTCGTGGGAGTGATACCCATTCCATCATGTTTCAGGATGTTGTGGTGCCGAAGGAGAACAGGATAGGAGAGGATGGATTCGGATTTAAATTTGCGATGAAGACCTTAGCCGGAGGGCGCATTGGTATTGCCTCTCAGGCATTGGGCATAGCCAGCGGCGCTTATGAACTGGCTCTTGAGTATTCTAAACAGCGTAAAGCATTCGGTAAAGAAATTAGTAAACATCAGGCAATACAATTCAAGCTTGCCGACATGGCTACGGAGATTGAAGCGGCTCGTTTACTGATACTCAAATCAGCCTGGGAGAAAGATCAGCATCTGGACTATACATTAAGCGGTTCCATAGCTAAGGTATTTGCATCAGAGGTTGCGATGAAAACGACCGTTGAAGCTGTTCAGATCCACGGCGGATATGGATACGTAAAAGAGTATCACGTTGAACGACTGATGCGTGACGCAAAAATTACACAGATTTATGAAGGTACATCCGAGGTTCAGCGCATTGTTATCAGCAGAAGCATTCTCAAATAAACCAATCCGTTAATCATACTTTCTGAAATTGGCATTATTTTTACACAACCTAAAATAAAAAAATATGAAACCTTTACTTACTACATGCCTACTGTTTTGTTTTTTGCAGGTTTTTTCCCAGCAACAGCCACCGGCGCCCTACAGCGCACAAATATTTGCCGAACAAGGTGAACGTTTTTGGGTGATTATCAATGGCGTAAAACAAAATTTAGATCCTCAAACGAATGTATTGGTGCAAGGCCTACGAGCCCCCAATTATAAAATGAAAATTATTTTTGAAAATAACAATCTGCCCGAACTTGATCAAAATCTGTTTTTTCAGGATCCCGGTGAATATATCTATAACATCAAAAGAAACAAAGAGGGTAAATATGTGATTCGCGCAAATTCTTTTGTTCCTATCGCTCAAATTATGCCACCTCCTCCCGGCCAAACCGTAATTGTATACGGCGCTCCGGCACCGGTAGGTCAAACAACCGTTACAACAACGACTCCCGGAGGCGTTGTCCAGCAAACCACTACCACCACAACCACCGGAGGTATTCCAGGTGACAATATCAGTATGGGAATGAGCGTTGGTGGCGTAAATGCCGGTGTTAATATTAACGTTAACGGTATGACAGGCAACTCTACCTATACTGAAACGACCACAACGACTACTACAGTGGGCGGAACAACGAGTATGACCACGACAACCGGAGCTCCTGTTCAGCAACAAATTATTTATGTGCCCGGATATGGTGGACCAATAGGTTGTCCTATTCCGATGGACCCCGGAGCATTTGCTAATGCAAAAAATAGTATAACTAATGCCAGCTTTGAATCGACCAAACAGGATATGGCCAAAAATATTATCGGAAATAATTGCTTTACTTCTGCACAGGTTCGTGAATTACTCACGCTATTTGATTTTGAATCTACCAAGCTGGAGATTGCTAAGTTTGCCTATCCCCGCACCTACGACAGAGGTAACTACTTTATGGTTAATGATGTATTTGATTTCGACAGCAGTCGCAGTGAACTTAGTAAGTTTACCGGCGGATACTAGAACCTATTCATCCAACAGTACACAAAGCCCTGCCGAGCAGGGCTTTTTTGTTATTATCATTGCAGGTATTAAAATATGATTTCCCGTCTAATCCGTTATGTAATCAGTTTTGTTATACCAATCCGTGTGACGAAGACATCGAGTAGCTATCACAACTATCTGGAAGTTGTGTATTCACAGGGCAGATTAATGCTTAATACCAGAAAGGCGAATTACTCATTCGGTGGTCTGCATCGGGTGTTTCAGATAGCATTCAAACACATCAACTATAAGGATATTGAGGCTGAACACATTTTGATACTTGGTTTTGGTGTTGGATCGGTAGCGTCAATTATTCAGGATGAGTATGGCAAGACGAATACATCAATTACAGGCGTTGAGTTGGATCCGGTTATTGTAGAATTAGGTAAAACCTATTTTAATACGGACCGTTTCAGGCAAACCGATATTATTTGCTGCGATGCACATGACTTTGTGAATCGAACTGATGAGCGCTTTGATCTTATTGTTGTTGATTTATATGAGGAAGTAAATGTTCCGGAAAAGTTTGAGACAAGTCAATTCTTGATCCGGTTAAAGGATATGCTATCTGCGAATGGACAGATTGTTTTTAATAAAGTAGCCCATGCTAAATTCCACTACAAGCAGTTCGAATTATTATATCAAAGAATGAATGAAATATATAAATCTGTTACGGTGATTGAGGCGTTGGGAATGAACAGAGTTTTAATAGCGAAAAATTAATCAGTCAGGTTTTCCTTAACCTGTATGGTGCCTCTTATCTTCTTGATTTTATAATTAGTAAGATCTTCATTTGCCTCAAGTCCGTCGCCATAGATAATCTCATCTTTAGTTTGTATGGTCACAAATTTTTCCGTGTATATTTTTTTGTTTTTGTTATTCCAGATCAGCTCTTCACTATTTAGTTTTTCTCCCTTAATGTTTATGACCTCAACATTGTTTCGGGCAATCATCTCATTGGTGGTTTCATCAATACGTCCGTAGCCTGCAGTAAGCCGGCTAGACTCCACGAGTTGTTCGTCGAAGAATAGTACACGAAGCCCATTATTAAATTCAAGGTATGGCTTTCGTGTATTAAAACGCTTGAGTTCGCTGGATAATAATCTGGCGCGTATGCTGGCATCTGTACTGTATAATATTTCAATATTATAGGCTATTTCAACTTCCGCATCAATTTTATCAGAAATCTTTTTTATTTCATTCCAATTATTTTCACAAGCATTGCATACAGTTAATAGTATAAATAAACTTAGTATACGAAGCAGTTGCTTAATCATACTTTCGCTTAATAAACCAACGGTCTGATATAGAAAAGCCGAGCGTTCCACGAAGGAAGCGCTCTTCAAGCAAATTATTACTCGTGGTTCCCATTTTTCCGATTTCAAATGCAAAATCGATATCGCTGAAAAAACGTTTTACAGGTATGCCAAAACCGGCAGTGATGGCGTATTGATTAATCTGCTGATTATTGAAGTAGATCGGTGTCTGTTGATAATAGCCGCCTAAACGAAATTTTAAACGATTGTATAAACCTTCAAGAGCTGTTTCGTTAGGTATCCACTGAATACCGGCCGCAACTTTATAGCTTGCTCTGAACGAGTCTATCTCATTAAAGCTTCTGTACGATTGTGCGTCGGTATAATTAAAGTTTACACCAACGAGCCATTTGTTTTTAAAATTGTACAGTAATCCTGCATCAAACGAGGCCGGTAAGATAACAGCGCCTCGCTGATTAAATGCAGCGGTTATCGTATCAAAAGCAACTTCAGCATTTGCGGAGTTGTAATAAAAACGATTCATCATCATATCTCTGGTACTTCGAATGCTATTGTTCAGATTTCCGGCAACTCCAACCGTAAGGGTGTTTTGTTCTTTCCATTTGATATCGTACTGAGCTCCGCCATAAAATGAAAAACCATTTAGGTGGCGATCATTGTAATATCTGGAATTAAATCCATTTAAGGTGTCATCAAATACTAACCGTGTAGCATTTCGGATGTTCCCGAATACGAATGCCGCCCGAGCGCCTATGCGTAAATTTTTGAAAAGAGAAACGCCTGTAGCCAAGTACGCCTCATTGACTGATCCTTCACCATTGAATATCTGAACATAACGGGGTAACCCGTTTGCCGATTCGTTAAACTCAAGAATGTTGTAGTTTACTCTCGAAAGTGGAAGCAGGCCAAAAGATACGGCACCGTGTTTAATGGGGAACGCTAATGTGATATAATCAACAGTTCCGTATCCAAAATTTTGTGAAGCACTATCGCTCCTCACGGTCATTCCCTTTGCGAATAATCCAATCTGATAGTTAGTTAATTTAAGTGCGCCGAGGGATGCCGGATTGGCTATGTTAAATCGATCTTTTGAAGAGTAGGTTGCCTGCATATTGCCCCATCCACGCATAGCGGCTGTGGTCATCGGGCGCATATCGCCAATACCAAACCGGGTATATGGGGAATTTTCCTGTGCCAGAATGGAAGCACTCGCGAATAGAAAAATGAATGTAATCAGGTGTTTATACAAAGTCGGGGTAGTTGAGTTTAAGAATGTGTTGTAGCCCTCTCAGAGCCAAATGATCGCCTGCAAATATCTTATAATTTATATGAGGCTCAAAATAGGAAGCATCGCCGCCGGTCAGAATGATATTTAGTTTCTTGTATTTCTTTTTGTATTCCCTGATGATGTAATTAAGTTCGCCTATAATACCATTAATTACGCCACTTTGCATAGACTGTTCGGTAGTGCGACCAATGAGGGATGCTGAGCGTGATACGGATACCAAAGGAAGACGGGCCGTCAAATGGTGCAGTGCTTTGAAGCGCATATATAATCCCGGACTGATACCACCGCCGAGATAGTCATTACGGGAATCGATAATATCGTAGGTGATACAGGTGCCTAATGAAATAATCAAAATATTAGACTTGCCTAATAGGTCGGTTGCTCCTGAAGCCAGGGCAATTCGATCTTGGCCCAGTGTGGCACTTTTATAGTTATTTCTGAACGGCAGTATCAATTGATTGTTTAGAGGAATAATAGTGATTTTATTATTTAGGCTTTGTAAGTACGGGACGTCCTTTTCGCTTACATTGGAATACAGCAGGCACTGTACATTATATTTTTTTATCAGTGTGTTGAGGAACGTTTTTGTTATTTCCTTAGTATTTGAAATCAGTGTTAATGCACCTTGATTGGAAACAGCAATTTTTGTTCGGGTATTACCAATATCTAATAACAATGCGGGCATGGCTTTGCTAAGGTAACAAACTGTATGATGTATAAATAACAAAGCCGGCGTAAGCCGGCTTTGTAGCAAATGTTATGCGGATTTTATTATTGATCCCACCAAACTTTTTGAAGCATATCTGATACGATGATTGCATTGGTATTATAAATGCGTTCATCAACAGGTGTGATTAATCTGCGGGGTATTTCGGTTAATTGAGCATCAGGATTGGGTGTTAATGCCGGCAATCCGGTTCTGCGCCAGTCTGCCCAAACTTCGGGTTGAGTAAATAGGTCAACATATTTTTGCGTCATAATCTTATCTTGAGTTATTGAGCCGGCTGTTTCATTGGCATACGTAGCCTCGTAAGTAGAATCTGACGCTCCTGTGGTGCGCAGAATACTTTCTTTTACGGCATCATTTAAAGCTGTTGCCGCCTCGGCATTTTGTCCAAGTCGCCAATGGGCTTCTGCTTTGATAAATAAGGCTTCTGAGTAGAGTGCCAAAGGAAGCGGAGAGTCATCGCCGCCATACAGGGAGCCTAAATTACTAGTTGTTATATCGAAACTATTTTTAGGAGTGCCACTATAGCCACCAGTATCATCAACACTGCAGTATAATGATAGTCTAGGATCATTTGTATTTTTTAGTAGATCTACAAAGTTTTCTCCCATTTTGATGTAATTAGCTCTGATTTGATTAAATGCTGACCAAAGATTTAACTCATTACCATTAAGACCATACACGGCAAATGCATCATCTCCGCTGGCAAGGCCCGATGCATTGTAAATATCCAGAACGGTTTGTGCTGATCCTGATCCGTCTTTTTTACTTAAGCGATTTGCATAGCGTAGTTTAATAATGTAGGCTGTTTTAATCCATGCCGCAGCGTCGCCGCCATGAATAAAATCATCTGTTGAAGGCAATAATTTATTTTCCTCATCAGCTGATTGCAAGTCTTCAATGGCAAGATCAAGTTCACTTTGAATATTCTTAATTATTTCCTCCTGCTTATCGTAATTCGGATTATAAAAATCATTTCCATCCAAACCTTTAAGCGCTTCGCTGTATGGAACATCGCCCCAATAATCGGTACATAGACCTATCGTCATGGATTTAAGCACTCTTCCTATGCCACGATAGCGGGGGTTATCATCTCCGGATAGTTCTATCAGTTCCTGCATATTGATGAGTCCATCCGCATAAATGGATTTCCATTCATTCAAATTTGCGGATTCATCGATTGAGTACAATGCTACATCCTGCATCTGAAAGTCTGTGCCTGCTGATTGTTGTGTAAAAATGGAAGCTGTACGGGCTAACTGACCATTATAGGCAGAAAAGACCGCAAGTTCTGATACAGATAAGAGTAGGGATGGGGTGTTTTTTGCGGGGCTGTTTGGAGAAACCCGATATCCATCAACCCACTTTTTACAACCGGTGCCTATAGTCACCAGAAGTATTGAAAAAATTATAATTGACTTTTTCATGGTATTAAAAGTTTTGTTTTTATGAATGATTAGAAACCTATGCTTAAACCGAATAACCAGGATTTGGTGCCGGGCATATTAAAGTAGTTGTATCCCTGAACATTTGATCCAGCTCCGTTTAGACTGGTTTCAGGATCTGTGCCGGGATATTTGGTTTTGAGCCACACGTTGCGTCCTGTGACACGCGCTGTTAACGACTTGATTGGTGTGTTCTTAAAGACTTTTGCCACTGGCAAATCGTATGCAAGGGTTAATTCTCTCAAACGAACCCATGATCCATCAAATATGGCATTCTCACGAACACCAAATGCACCATCGCCAACAACGTGATTGTAGTATGTGAATGCATCAATCTCGATATCGTTTTTTACATAGGTTATATTTCCATTGCCATCGTCAACTGCTTTTACGCCATCTACGATAAACGTTTTATCACGATTATCGCCTGACTCTTTGGTTGTGCCGATTCGATTCATGCGGGCAATGGTTCCATCCCATATATCGCCACCTTTGCGAATATCGAACAGCACTGTAAGAGAAAGCCCTTTGTAACTGAATGTATTGCGAATATTAGACAACCATTGCGGATAGGGAGAGCCAATGACACCAAAGGTGTCGGCAGCCAAAGGAATGCCGCTCTCATCAACGATAATATTTCCGTCAGGATCTCTGGCCCACATCGAGCCAAAGAGTACTCCATACTGCTGACCTACGTATGCATAGGGCTCGGGATCACCAAACGTAGATTCGACATTAAAACTATTTAGGCCGTCAGCAATTTTTGTAACCTCGTTTCTGTTTCTGGAAAAGTTGCCGCCAAGATTCCAAACAAAGGCTTTACTTCTGATGATATCTGCATCTGCAGACACTTCAATTCCTTTGTTAACCATCTCCCCGGCATTGGAATAAACATTAGAGAAACCTGATGATGAAGCAATGGGACGAGTTACTAAAATATCTTTCGATAGCTGATTGTAGTACGTTACATCTAAGTTGATTCGTCCATTCAGGAACTTTAATTCAAGACCGATTTCACGACCAATTTGTCTTTCGGGTTTTAGGTCAGGATTGCCAAGAATATTTGTTTGGCTGTAACCAAATCCGGATTGACCGAGATAAGGGAATCCAATTCCATCGGTAAATCCGTCTGTAAACAGCGGGCTTACATAATAAGTGGAAGATGAGTAGGCAGGTGGATTAATACCTACCTGAGCATAACCTAGTCGAACTTTTCCAAAAGAGAGTATTTTATTTTCTTCTAGTAATTCCGTAAACACAAAGCTACCGTTCACGCTGGGGTAAAATACTGAATTGATGTTGGGTCCCCAGGTGCTACTCCATTCATTACGTCCGGTGATGTTCAAGAACACCGTACTGCGCCAATCAAATCCAAAATCACCAAACCAGGCAGCTGTGCGAGTAGTTACGTTTGCTTCGCTTGCAAAAAGATTCGACGCATTGCTCAGATTGTAAAATTTAGGTATGGTAAGATCGCGGCCACGGGCATATAAATCCTGCGAATATATCTGAGTCAGGTTGTTACCGATAGTGCCGGTAAAGCCAATATCTTTAGTGAGATTATGTTTAACATTAATCAATAAATCTCCATATACCTGACGGTAACGCTTGGTGTTTTCCTCGATTTGACCACCCGGCGCATTTGCTGGATCATTACTGTAGATTGCAAATACTTGTTTACGAGAGTCTGTATAAACGTCGGTACCCACACGATAGCTGATATCCAGCCAATCGGTTGGGGTCAGGTTAAAATTAACATTACCTAATATGCGATTCGTGTTATCAGTATAAGGATTATTGTATACGGTCCAGTAGGGATTATCGTAGATGTAATAATAACTTCTGTTATCACCGGCATCTGTTTCATAACCTGCTGAGAGGTCATAGCTTGCAGGTGCGCGCATCAGCGAGAGCATAACCCCGGAAAGATTACTCCCATTTTGCGCACGCAGGCCGCCGCTGTTAATATAGTTTATAGATGCCCCTGCAGAGAAATAGTTAGTTATTTTATGATCAGCATTCAGTCGAATGGTCGTACGCTTGAATTCAGTATTTGGAACGATACCTTTATCGTTAGTATGGCCAAAGGATAAACGAAATGAACTGTTTTGCCCACTTCCGCTGATGGCAAAATTATTATTGAAGGTTACACCGGTTTCGAAGAAATTATTTGCATTATCAACCGGTGTTCTGTCAATGCTATTAATCAGCGGACCCCAGCTGTTAGGTGTACCGGAAGATACATCATCATCAGTAAACCATAAACCATCCGGACCTGGATCACCTTCATCGAAAGCTCCCTCTGCAATAACGTTTCCAAGAGAGTCAAATTTACCACCCCCTACACCTTGTGCGTATTGTAGCTGTCGCTGAGGTAATTTATTTACCTCGGAGAATTCCAAGGATGTGCTGTAGTTGAAATTAATTGACTTTTTACCCATGCCACCACCGCGCTTGGTGGTGATCAGAATAACGCCGGAACCGGCACGAGCCCCATAGAGTGCTGTAGCGGCAGGGCCTTTTAAAACGGAGACATTTTCAATATCATCCGGATTGATATCAACGGCACGGTTAGAATTATTTACTCCGCTTAAGGTTTCGTTAAACGGGTAATCGCCGGCAACTGTACCATCGGTTGAGTTATCTATGGGTACCCCATCAATGACAATAAGCGGTTGATTATTTCCGGTAAACGTTGAAGGCCCGCGAATAATGATTTTACTGCTGGCACCCGGAGTTCCACCTGACCCGTTTACAAACAACCCACTGAATTTGCTGGATAAGCCTTGTATGACATTCTCTTCACCACTTTGTGAAATAAGGCCACCTCCGACTTCCTGGGAACTATACCCGAGAGATTTTTTCTCTTTGGATACACCTAAGGCAGTTACCACAACCTCATCTAATCCGAGTACATCATCTTCCATTGAAATCATCAGACTGGTATTCGCACCAATTTCAACTTCTTTATTTTTCATGCCGAGATACTTCACCACTAATGTGGTAACATTTTGGCTTATAATCAGCGTAAACTTACCGGACGCATCGGTGTAGGTTCCGGTGGTTGTTCCCTTCGCCAGTACAGATGCTCCAATTATCGGTTCGCCTTTTTGGTCATTAACCACACCGGAGATGATGCGATTCTGAGCCGAAAGATGTTGCATAAAAAGCAAAAGCAACACCCCAATGAGTGGAATTTTTTTCTTCATTTTTTATTGGGTTTTAGTTAAAGAATGCACCCAATGTGTTTTTTTTTATAGAATTGTACAATGCATGGAGTTACATAGGGTAAAAAAAAACTTGTTCACATATGCGGCCAAAACACTATCTATTTCAAAACGCTTATCTGTATTTGTTTACAGCAAAATAGTTGCATTCCATATAAAATGAAAATGTATATAACTTATTAACTATTTGTGACCGGCTATTTTCTGTTCGATAGCGGTCGTGGAATAACCCTCAATTAATTTAATAATTTCAATACGACCACCATTAGCCAAAACATCCTCTGCTCCGATTATTGTTCCCCGGGTATAGTCTCCGCCTTTTACCAGCACCTCCGGTTTAATGGCTCGTATTAATTCAAGAGGTGTATCCTCATTAAAGATGATGATAGCATCTGTACAAGATAAGGCCGCCAGAACAAGTGCACGTGATGTTTGGTCCTGAATTGGGCGTCCATCTTTTTTAATTCGCCTGATGCTCTCATCGCTGTTTAAACCTATAACCAGATGTTTACCAAACGATGCAGCCTCGGTAAGACTGTGTATATGTCCTTTATGAAGCAGGTCAAAACAACCATTAGTAAATACAACGGGTTCACTTTTAAAGAGCCAGATATTTCTGAGTCTCAGTAAATCCTGAAGGGACATGATTTTCTGCTGAACGGCTTCGAGGTGATTCATGTTTCGGATTTTGATTTCGGCTTATTAATAATAGGTAAGGCGATGAGCGCTATCAGTCCGAAAAGAATTACACTGATGGTTTGCACCGAGTGATTAAGAAGGGCATAGCTTAGCCCATTGTTGATTTCAACGCCATACTGAGCAAGCGTTTGTGAAACGATAAAATGAAACACGCCAAATCCGCCCTGAACCGGAGCCGCAAAACCAAATCCGCCAAAAACCATAACCACGAAACCGGTAAGTGGAGAGAGCATTGCGGTGAAATCGAACGAATTGAAACACAAATAGGCCATCATCCAATACATCACCCACATCATGGCTGTATGAAATATCAGTAGCGGAATATTTTTCACTTTTCTTATGGATAGTAGTCCTTCATTAAATCCATTAAGAATTTTTATTATGCGTTCGTAATAGGATGATTTGAGTATAAACTTCCAGATCAGGAACAATAAAACAAGCAGTACTAACAGCACGCCCATTGCGATAAGATTTGTATTTGCTGAATGACCAAGGAGGGATTGTAGTTTATTTAAAATCGGATTTACGATAAAGTCATAAAATATATTGCTGACGCGTTCAAACTCAAATAGCAGTACGATAGCCAAACAAACAAACAGCGATATCACATCAATGATACGCTCGGTTACAACGGTACCAAACGATTTGTCAACGGGCACATTTTCATAACGGTTCAGAATACTGCAACGGAACACCTCGCCCATTCGGGGGAGACCCAGATTGGCAAAGTATCCAATTAATACAGCAATAAAGGTGTTGTACAATTTCGGTTTATAACCCAGAGGCTCCAGTAACATATTCCATCGAGCTGAGCGGTTAATATTACTGATGAATCCAAATACAAAAACCATGGAGGCCCAGTAGTAATTCGCTTTTTTAAGATTAGTGTATATGAGGTCTATATCTTGATTTCGAAAAATCAACCACAGCAATACAATGCCAAATGTTGCAAATAATAAAACACGCAGTACAGAGGAAAATTTGCGATACAACAGTTAAGTAAGTTTATTATCGGTTGGAAAAACAAGAGCGGGTTTAAACTGAGGGGCTTCTGATGCCGGAAGTAAGCCGTAAGCAATGATGATGACCAAATCGCCTACCAAAGCTTTTCTTGCGGCAGGTCCATTGAGGCAGATGATGCCACTATTTCGTTTGCCCTTGATAACGTATGTTTCAAGACGTTCGCCATTATTGATATTAACAACCTGAACTTTTTCATTTTCAATCAGATTCGCCGCTTCCATGAGCGCCTCATCAATGGTAATGCTACCCACATAATTGATGTCAGCCTCTGTAATCTTAACCCGGTGAATTTTAGATTTTAAAACTTCAATTAACATACTTGCAAAAGTAAACTTTATAAGGTAACGTCAGAATAACCCAAAAAGCAACGTTTTTCAAAATATTTAATATCAGAGACCCTACTATGGCATATATCATTTGATATATTTGAACGCATCAATACAAACATGATGCGCATACTTGTAATACTATGGCTAATCAGCCTGACACTCCACGTTCAGGCTCAGCAGGAACAACCTTTCTTTAAACCAATCAGCAGTGATGAGGCTCCAACTTTTCTGGAGAACATCATATTGCCCCGTGTAACTACGCCACCTCCTGTACCGGTTCGAGCCGCGGCTCAATGGGAAGAGATGAAAGGTGTTGTGATTTCTTGGAAGACCTATTCCGGTGTCGATTTATTTGCTACGCTGGCATCTATTTGTGATCACATTCAGGAAACGGCAACGGTATATATTCTATGCGAAGACTCCAATAGTGTTAAAAATTACTTAACTAGTAAAAATGTGCCGTTATACAATATAGAATATATAGTAACACCAACCAACTCCATTTGGGCACGCGATTATAGCGCCAATACCATTTATGAAAATGAAGTATTTACAAACTCACTTGTAGACTGGCAATATAACAGACCACAGCGTCCCGAGGACGATGCCAGTCCGGTTGCCTTGGCAGATTTCCTGAATCAGCCACTTTATGAAACGACTACGGCACCCAATAAACTAGTAAACACCGGAGGTAATTATATGAGTGACGGCCACGGCACTGCATTTTGCTCCAAACTGGTTTTAGAAGAGAATGCACCCGGCGGTGGCTTTAATAACAATCTAACGGAGGCCGATGTAGATAGTATAATGAAGAAGTACATGGGAATTAACCGATTCATAAAAATGGATATGCTGCCATACGATGGTATTCATCATATCGATATGCACATGAAACTGCTTGATGAGGAGACTTTGTTGGTTGGCTCTTATCCGGATGGGATCTCTGATGGTCCTCAGATAGAAGAAAATCTGCAGTATGTATTGGATAATTTTCAGAGTTGTTTTAATCGTCCTTACAAGGTTATTCGCATTCCCCAGCCACCTAGCCCATCGGGCAATTACCCCGGCCAGCCATTTGGAAACGGTTATTACCGTACATATACCAATGCATTAATCTGTAATGACTATGTACTTGTGCCAAACTATTATGAGAAATACGACACGACGGCATATCGAATTTGGACAGAGAGTATGCCCGGCTATAAAATTAAATTGATAGATTGTAATGATATTATTCAATACAGCGGCGCCTTGCATTGCATCACACACGAGATTGGTGTAGATGACCCCATCTTTATTTCGCATGCCAAGCTATACGACACAAATAATACAAGCACTCCTTACGAGGTAAATGCCTATGTGAATACACAAAGCGGTGTTGCATCGGTTAATCTATTCTGGACTATCGATACGCTAAGTGGCTATGCTTCATTGCCAATGAGCTCTTTAGGCGCCGGAAACTATCAGGCATTTATTCCGGCGCAATCCGCCGGCACAAAAGTGTTTTATTACATCGAAGCATCAAGCAACAGTGGAAGAACTATACGCAAGCCTTTGGTAGCACCTGAGGGAGTTATTATGTTCAACGTTTTAGGGGGCACAACGTCGGTATGGAACGGTCAGAGCAAGGCTCAACTTTTTGTACCCTATCCGATTCCGGCTACGGATTTATTGAATGTTTCCTATTTCGCACCTGTGGGAGGTCAAACTACAATAAGTGTGTACAACCTTATAGGGCATCTGATATACACGGTATCTAACATCAACGCTCCCGGAATGCAACAATATGCTCTGGATATCAGCAATTTGAGTGAAGGAACCTATTTGTTAGAATTCAAGAACGGCGAATACACTCAGATGAAAAAGTTTATCAAAATCAAATAAATTAAATTATCGGTCATTTCAACAAAAGCGGACTAACAACGGTCCGCTTTTTTTACGTATTGTCTTGTGGTGTTAGCGCAAATTTGCGGATAATATGATTACAGACAGAAGCATTGCCCCCGAAATTCATCCTATATCCGGAATACGTTATCCTGATGTGAAATCGATTCAGTTAACGAACAAGATACCGGTACATATACTTGCGTCCGGTATGCAGGAAGTAGCAAAGATTGAATTGATTTTTTTTGCCGGTCGCTGGCAGGAACATAAGCGGGCAGTAGCAACCTGTACGGCCAGCCTGCTCAAGGAGGGTACCAGCAAACGCAGTTCGCTCGATATCGCCAATCTGATTGATTACTATGGAGCCAGTATTCAGGTAAGTAGTTTTATTGATTATTCGTCGCTGACGCTTTACTGTTTGAATAAACATCTGGAATATCTGTTGCCTCTAATGACAGAATTAATAACCGAAGCTTCTTTTCCGGAGAGTGAACTTGAATTATACATCCGAAATAACAAGCAAAAAATTGAAGTCAACGAGAAAAAAGTGGAACATCTCGGACAGCGATTGTTTACTTCTGTTTTATTCGGTAAAAACCATCCTATTGGCTACACCACATCCAAGCAAGACCTGGAAGTCCTGAGCCGCAAGGATCTGCTGATGTTCAAGCAACAACATTACCATCACGAGAATGCCTTCATCATTGCCTCCGGAAAATTAACCGATAGTCATATTCAATTGATCGATCGTTACTTAGGTGTTCCGTTAAATCAGCCTGCCGATAAAAAAACGAGCATCGTTTCATTAGATGCTTCACCCGTTGATTTATATATAGATGAGAAAGCTGATGCCCTGCAGAGTGCCATACGAGTAGGCAAGCGTTTCATCAACAAATTACATCCCGATTATCCTTTGGTTAAGGCCACGAACCTCGTTTTGGGAGAGTATTTCGGTTCCAGGCTTATGAGTAATCTCCGCGAGGATAAGGGCTTTTGCTACGGCATCTATTCAACCATAGCCAGTTTTGTTAATGAGGCCTATTTGTGTATTGCTACTGAAGTGGGCGCTGATGTAACTGAGTCGGCATTGCACGAAATAGAAAACGAAATTTTACGTTTACAGAATGATTTAATTGATGTGGATGAACTTCAGTCGGCGATGAACTACCGTATGGGTGTATTTCTTGGTGATCTTGATGGCGCATTTAATCAGCATGATTTCTTAAAAGGATTATTGCTTTTTGGTGCTGATAAGGAGTATATGCTCCATTACGTTGACCGTTTGCGCAGTGCAACCCCTCAGGCAATTCGGGATATTGCACAACGTTATTATCGTTCGGATACTTTTTATAAGGTGATTGCAGGAAAAAATATTAACGTATCGTGATTCGAATTATTCAGATATGGATTTTGAGTTTATGCTTCAGCACCCTTGCTAATGCTCAAACAATTAATCCCCCTAATCTGAAGTGCGCTACTGCTCAGGCTAACGGACAAGTGTTACTGGAATGGAGTGTACCGGATAATCCTTGCGGCCCGTTTATTTCATATGCCATTTATGTCGCTACCAATATTAATGGACCGTATAGTGTGCTCACAAACATCAACACCGAGTTGCAAACATCCTATCTTGATGTTTCGGCAAATGCGCTGGTTAATACCTATTATTATTACATGCTGTCATTTTATAATTGCCCCGGTGCCACACAGCCCACTTCGGATACATTAGACAGTAATCCTCCTGTAACACCGGAAATTGCCGTAGTTACGCTGAATGGAAGTTTTGCTCAGTTAAACTGGTTGCCCAGTCCGAGTCCCGAAACGGCGGGTTTTATCATTTACAAAGTAGTTGGTGGGGCTAACCTGCCCGTTGATACCGTCTATGGCGCCACAGTTAATTCATACACCGATGCAAGCAGTAATCCAAACAGTGCTTCAGAAGAATATACCATAGCCGCTTTCGACTCCTGCTGGAATGCCAGCCTCATTAATATTAAACCGCAACGAACCCTGTTTATGAGCGGAGTGCCAAGTGCGTGTAAAGGAATTGCCATTATAAACTGGACGAATTATATCAATTGGAATAATGGAGTGGAACAATATAAAATCTATCTGTCTTTTAACGGATCACCTTTTACGCTTTATGATTCTACTACACAGATTATTGATACGATTCCCTATACATCGGACAATATGTGCGTATATGTTACAGCCGAAGAGCTGGGCACCAATGAAGTTTCTGTATCCAATACCTTGTGTTTTTCACCTAATCCTCAGAATCCCTTAAGTGATGTTTATGTACATAATGCAACGGTATTGCAACCGGGGGTTAACCGTGTTTTTTATTCGGCTAATCCTGCTTCACAAGTCATTAACTTATTGATTGAACGCAGTGAGGATGGATTAGTATTTAATTCTATAGATGCTTTCAATCCGGGATCAGTTCCATCCGTTCAGTTTTATGACGATGAAGGTGCATTTAACGAATCGCGCAGTTATTACTATCGGGTTACAATGAAAGACAATTGCGGAAATGAACAAACATCCAATTATGCCAAAACTATTTTACTGCAGGGCTATGCATTTAGTAACCTTACCAATGAACTCAACTGGGATGATTACATTCATGAAAACGGAACGGTATTGCAATATGAAGTAAAACGGAACTCAGCCACAGGCTGGCAGAATGTGCTAACCTATGCGCCGCCTGAGAATCTCTTTTCGGAGGATGTGAGCGCACTGGTTGGTGATTCCGGCAATATATGTTACGTGGTTGAATCGCTTACTGCAACAAACCGTCCGGACGGAACTCTCGACACCGTAATCAGCAGATCGAATGAACTCTGCTTAAGTCAGCTGATAAAAATAGGTATGCCCAATGCCTTTGCTCCGGATGGTAAGAACCGGATATTTAAGCCGGTGATGCGTTTTACCGGAGATAAATCGTATCTGTTTGAAGTATTTGATCGCTGGGGTGCGGTACTCTTCAGTACAACTGATTTTGATCAGGGATGGGATGGCACATATAATGGTAAACCTGCCCAGCAAGGTGCTTATGTGTATTATGTTCGTGTAGTAGATAATCTCGGACAAACCACAGAACGGAAGGGCACTGTAGTGCTGATTCGATAATTATTTAACCGGTGTCGGCGGTTCCATCACGGTGCCGCATTGTTTACAGGTTCGTTTATGGATATCGCCGTAAAAACTTTGCATCAGGGGTGGAAACTGTGTCACAATGTCTGTAAGTTCAAAATAGACTTCGTGGAGTAAATGATCGCATTTTTCACAATACCATTGAAATCCATCTTTCATTCCGTTTTTTCGATGCATCTCCATCACCAGTCCCACGGTATTGGCAGGTCGTTGTGGTGAGTGGGGCACTCGGGCCGGAAGTAAAAATATTTCTCCTTCTTTTATGGGCACGTCAACCTGTTTACCATTTTCGATAATACGAATATTTACTTCACCTTCCAATTGATAAAAGAATTCTTCGCTTTCATTGTAGTGATAATCTTTTCTGGAGTTTGGACCTCCAACTACCATAACAATAAAATCATCATTGCCCTTGTATACGACCTGATTGCCAACAGGTGGCTTTAGAAGGTGTCGGTTATCATCAATCCATTTTTTAAAATCGAAGGGGCGTTGCAACATAGTCTTAAATTATTTCAATTATAAAAATAATATTTATACGGAATCGTGTTTTGTTGCGGCGGAATTATCGTTTTACCATGAAACTAAACGTAATGAGAAACTTATACCAACTCAGCAAGCATACACCGCACACTGCCACCGCCATATTTTTCAATAGTATCTATCTGCGTGGCCAGAATGGTGCCGTCGTTTTCAAGGACTTTTATCTGTTGCGGGCTGTAGGATTTCATTGCCGTTGTACTCATCAGCCAGTATCCCTGACCATGTTGGTTGGTAACAAACAAGGTGTTGGCGGCAAATTGTCTGATTTGGTCCTCATCAACCTGCACCAGGTGATAATACAGATCGAGGTGTTCCAGCAGATGGATCCGCTCCGATTCATCGGGGATGAGCGTATCACCGATAATACAAACTTCATGACCAATACTCATCATCACATTGGTATGATAGATTTCTTCACCTCTGGGGGTACGGGCATCAAATACCATTTTTTCATAGCCCAACCGGGTACAGAATTCATCAAGCAAGGCCTCGTGACTTCGCTGTGAGCGACACATGTATGCATAACGAAGTGTTCGGTCGAGTATCAGACTTCCGGTACCCTCAAGAAACATGTTTTTATTTTCGTAGGTCGTGAGATCTGTAGTATGCAGATATCCTGTTTGATTGAGGTAGGTAATAATATCCTTTCTACGTTCTGTTCTGCGATTGGGGGCAAGCATAGGATAAAGAATAAGTTGTCCGTTGTAATCGGTACTAAACCAGTTATTCGGAAACACGGCATCGGGCTTTAATGGTTCGTCGGTATCGTCAAATACAATATGTTCTATATCGTGCAGATGCAGAAGTTCAATGAGTGCATCAAACTCGCGCAGTGCCCGCTCCTGAATAGCGGCATCGTCGGCCAATGCCTGCTGAAACACATTACTCCCTGCTGTTTGAGCATTAAATCCAAAATGTTTTGGCCTGATCAGCAACAACATCTTAATAGTTGATGACCTGTTGTTCCATCAGTTCGGGCAGTTCACGAAATCCATATTGCTGATTTCGTAATCTGGGCTCAAAGCCTGCTTCGCGAATAGCTTCCTGAATACCTTTACTGGTAAAGCGATGCGGTGCGCCCGCCACACTCACCACATTTTCTTCGATCATAATGGAACCAAAGTCGTTGGCGCCGGCGTAAAGACAAACCTGCGCAATCTGTTTACCTACGGTGAGCCAGGATGCCTGTATATTTTTGATATTGGGTAGCATCAGTCTGCTCAGGGCCAGCATTCGGATGTATTCCTCACTGCTTACTTGATTACGTATGCCTCGCAGTCGTTTCAGCAGCGTGCCTTCATCCTGAAAGGGCCAGGGTATAAATGCAATAAATCCTTTTGCCTGGTCGGGCTTCTCGCTTTGAACCTGGCGGAGCCAGGCTAAATGTTCAAATCGTTCGTATAGTGTTTCCACGTGACCGAACATCATAGTTGCTGATGTGGTTAGTTGCAATTGGTGGGCGGCGCGCATCACGTCCAGCCATTCTTGTCCACTGCATTTACCTTTACTGATTAAGCGGCGCACCCGGTCGTTCAGAATTTCGGCTCCTGCACCGGGAAGGGAATCGAGCCCGGCATCCATAAGTGTTTTTAGGACTTCGCGGTGGGTACTTTTTTCAAGTTTTGTGATATGGGCTATTTCCGGTGGTCCCAGGGCGTGTAGTTTAATGGCAGGATAGCGTTCCTTGAGTTGTTTAAATAAATTCACATAAAAATCAAGGCCCAGATCGGGATGATGTCCGCCCTGAAGCAACAACTGATCACCACCATAGCGAATGGTTTCTTCAATTTTTTGAGTGTACTGATCTATGGTCGTAATATAGGCATCGGGGTGTCCGGGTTTGCGGAAGAAATTGCAAAATTTACAATTGGCAATACATACATTGGTTGTATTAACATTGCGATCAATGATCCAGGTTACATCATTACCCGGCACAGCTTGTTTGCGCATCGTGTGGGCGGCTTGCATCAGATCGCCCAGGGGGGCGTATTCGAATAAACAGATACCCTCTTCGGGGCTTAACCATTCCGAACGAAGCGCTTTATCTAATAGGTTGTTAGTATCCATTTCACTCTGTGCAACAAAGATATTAGGTATTGGTTGAATGATTGAGCGAAGTAAGCGGAAACCGGATTCAATTTTGTTGGTATCGCTCAGACTGAATCGCCGGGCTGTGATATAATTTATAATGTATCGTACGTTTTTTGCTTGTAGCTATTACCGTTATTTCGTAAGGTTCATTTAAGAGGAGCCTGAGTTTAGACGAAAATGTAGTAATTGATTGATTTGTAAACTCGGAATAAATTCCTATTTACCTTTGTGCCTATTAAACACTTAAAATATGCTTATAGAAACTAAAAATCTAAAAAAAATCACAGACATAATTAATTCCGAAGGTTGTATACTCGGCCTTTATAAAAACGGCGAGGTGTTGATATTATCGAGCCACCTGATGGATATAGGCGGGGATGTGTTTTATACTACTACCGGCGAACTCTTAAGGCACTATCTTAATGGCGACATTACACTGAATCAGTTATTTATGTTGAGTGAGGATATTCTGGTAACCCGTAAACTTGCCAGCGAAAAAACAACACACGTAAAAGCTGACCTTGTTTCGCGGATTACATTTGGGGAAGAGTATTACACCAATATCAGTTATGGCATGAAGAATAAAAATATTCTCAGCTATCTGTAAGGATTTATCTAAAGTTATCCATATACCAATATGCAAATGAGTAAATTGATTTGGATCGTAGGATTTGTGTTTGCAGGTCCATTATTCCTTACTGCACAAATCAGCGGTAAGGTCACCGATGTTTACGATGGCGATTCCTTTACATTACTGGCCCCGGGTAATGTGGAGATGAAGATCAGACTGCATGGCGTGTATTGTCCCGAACTCAGCAGGATTATGGTCAGCGAGCCAAGCAGTTTACCTCATCCCAGATTTTTGGCAAAACAGTAACAGTTAAATCAAGTAAAAAAGACCGCTATGGTCGCACGATCGGCACGGTTTACCTTGCTAATGGTCAAATTTTGAATGAGCTCTTACTCCAGAATGGCTTAGCCTGGCATTCTAAGAAATACGACAGCAATACCTATTGGGCTCAATTGGAAACTAATGCACGAAATGCCAAAAGGGGGTTATGGGCTATTTCGAACCCTATACCGCCCTGGACATACCGAAGCAGTAAATAACCTGTTTGTTTTGTTGACCTTTTTTCGACTCTTGTTACTTGCACTGATCATGATACCTGCCGGTGCATTGCGTGCACAAAAAAATATCATCAGGCAACATCTTATCTGGGAGGGGGTATTCATCAAATTAGAAGTCAATGATAAATGGTACTGGCAAAATGAAATTCAGGAGCGTCATTTTGTGAGTCCAATGGCCCATCATCAATTTCTGTTCAGAAGTCATTTACATCGTTACATTGCAAATACCGGTTGGGATGCTTCAGTTGGTATGAGTTTATTTTTACAAAACCCTAACGACCCGGAAGCACCGGTGAAATTAACTGTTCCGGAACTCCGACCTCATATCGAAGTAGCCTACAGTCAAAAACTAACTAAACTTACATTTGATCATCGCTTCAGAACCGAGGCGCGATTTTTTCATAATACTAACCATACCAGAACTGAACTCGAGGATGGTTTCGGGTTCGGAAATTTCAGATTCAGATATAGACTTCAGGCTACAATACCCTTATGGCGGGTGTTTACAGATCACGATCTCCGGCTAAAGCTGAGTGATGAATTGCATGTGAATATGGGTAAAAAAATACTAACGAACATCTTCGATCAGAATCGAATTTATGTAGCCCTTAATTATGAATTAACACCTAATGTGAATGTTGAAGCCGGATATTTAAACTGGTTTCAGCAAACACCGGACGGGCAGTTTTATAATAGGGACATCCTAAATCTAACCTGTCAATTTCGAATAAGAGTCGGCGAAACCAAATAGAAAAGACATTGAAAAAATATATTCCAAGCGACGATTATTGAGGCACATCGTCGGTGTGTGATTATAATCGTTCCCAGACGCCGGCAATTCCCTGCCCTCCGCCAACGCAGGCAGTAACCATTCCATATTTTTTGTTCAGTCGTTTCAGGTCACTTAATAATTGAATGGACAGTTTAGCGCCGCTGCAGCCTAACGGATGCCCCAGTGCAATAGCGCCACCATTAATATTTACTTTGTCAGCATCGAGTTGGAGTGTTTTGATTACAGCTAAACTCTGTGAGGCAAAAGCCTCATTCAGTTCAATCAAATCCATGTCGGTCTGTTTGAGTTTTGCCTGCCTGAGTGCCAGTGGAACAGCCTCAATAGGCCCTATGCCCATAGTGCGGGGATGAACACCAACGCTGGCGCAACTAATCAGCCGACCTACCGGCTCAAGGTTTAGCTCACGCATCATGCGTTCACTCATTACAATAACAAATGCGGCGCCATCACTTGTCTGTGATGAATTACCTGCTGTTACCGTGCCTTGTTGTGCAAATACCGGTTTAAGTGCAGACAGGGCCTCCATGGAAGTATCTGCTCTTGGTCCCTCATCGGTATCAACCATCCAGGAACGTGTTGCCCGCTTGCCTTTTTCATTTACATACACTTCTTCTACACGAACCGGCGCAATCTGCTCTTTGAAATAGCCTTGTTCAATAGCGTAAATAGCACGCTGATGGGATTGATAGGCAAATGCATCCTGATCCGCCCTTGAAATCTTATAATCCTGAGCAACGGCCTCTGCGGTTAAGCCCATACTCAGATAATAATCAGGATTAGTTTTAGCTACCTCATAATTGGGAACCGTTTTCCACCCAACGGTTGGCACAAGCGACATCGACTCGGTGCCACCTGCAATAATACATTCGGCCATACCACTTCTGATTTTTGCTGTGGCTATGGCAATGGATTCAAGACCTGAGGCGCAGTAACGGTTCACCGTCATGCCGGGTACGCGCATTGGCAGTGCCCGAACGGAGATCATGCGCCCGATCTGCAAGCCCTGCTCTGCTTCAGGAACAGCATTGCCCACAATCAGGTCATCAATTCTTGAGGTGTCTAATGATGGCACCTTAGCGATTAGCTGACCGATAAGATCAACAGCCAAATCATCGGGCCGTGTAAATCGAAAGCCGCCTTTTTTTGCTTTAGTTACGGCACTGCGCAATCCTGCTATGATATATGCTTCCTGCATTATGTTGATGTTTAAATTTTAGTGAGGTGTTGATTTAGATTGTATGTCCACGTTATCGAATTCATGACGGCAGAGGATTTTATGATTATTTTTTTTGATGATGATCAATGACTTCGCCTTCCCATTTACTAACCACACAAGTTGCTACCGCATTGCCAATCACATTGGTGCAGGCTCTGCCCATATCCAAAAGCCAGTCTATGGCAAGCAATAGTGTAAGGCCTTCAGCCGGTATAGCAAACATCGTAAGCATGCCGGCTATAACCACCAGGCTGGCCCGAGGTACACCGGCCACGCCTTTACTGGTTATCATCAGTACAAGCATCATGATGATCTGCTGTTCGAATGAAATATTCATGCCGTATGCCTGAGCAATACTGATTGTAGCGAAAATCATATACATAATACTGCCATCCAGATTAAATGAGTACCCTAAGGGTAAAACAAAACTCACTATACGGTTGCTAACGCCGAAACGCTCGAGTCCCAATATTACTTTAGGCATTGCGGCCTCACTGCTGGCAGTGGTAAATGCCAAAAGCATCGGTTCTCTTACGTGAGCCAATAAGCGAAAAAAAGGAATCCTGGCGATGAGGCAGATACCATAAAGTATGACAAAAATAAAAATCAACAAGCCCAGAAAAAAGGATAGGATAATCTCGGCATAAGCTCCCAGAATACTTAATCCCTGTTCTGTGATCACGGCGGTTGTTGCCCCAAATACACCAATGGGTGCGAGCTTCATTACATACGACGTAACCTTTAGCATTACGTGACCAACAGCATCGAAGAAGTCAAGAATCATTTTTCCGCGCTCCTGAATTGCGGCTGTAGCCACAGCAAAAAACAATACAAAAATGATAATCGGAAGGATTTCATTTTGAGCCATGGCTTTCACGATACTTTCAGGGAAAATATGTGATACAAAATCACGCAGATTAAACCGATGCACCTGATTGGTATTGGATTGAGTGACCGCCTGCAGATTAAGTGCACTGCCTGGTTTAAACAGATTGACCATCACAAGCCCTGTAATCAGAGCCAAGAGCGTGGCTCCAAGAAAATAGGATAATGTTTTTAATCCAATGCGCCCCACGGTTTTAAAATCGCCGGCTTTTGCAATACCGGTTAGCAATAAACTAAATACCAGAGGTGCAATAATCATCTTAACCAGACGAAGAAATATATCGGACAATACCTGAATGTTAGATGCGAAGTTTTTCTGCAGTGCAGCATCGGGATATATGGTGCGGTATACCTGTCCCAGTATGATGCCTGATATCATTGCGATAATAATCTGTACGGTAAGGTTGATTTTTTTCAAAGCAATAGACGGATTGGTGTTGTATCGGTTAAAGACAAGTTAAAAATTAGTTGCGAAGTGGTTTTCCGGTAGTCAGAATACTTTGAATGCGCTCCATACTTTTCTTAGTGGTTACCAAGGAAAGGAAGGCCTCGCGTTCAAGATCGAGAAGATATTGCTCACTTACCCGGGTGTCGGTACTGAGGTCGCCCCCACACATGACGTAAGCCAGTTTTTCGGATATCAGTCGATCGTGTTCACTGATATAGCGGCCCTGAAGCATACCGTTCATTCCGGAAAGAAAGGCTCCCAGTGCACTGCGACCTAAAACCCGAATGTCGTGTCGCGGAGCCGGTTGTGTATATCCGGAGTGGCTGAGTTCGATAACGGAACGTTTAGCTTCGGCAATAACGCGCGATGGATTCATCACCACCTCATCACGACCTGCTTTAAGAATACCCAGTTCAAAGGCTTCGTGCGCAG
>Ga0315901_10000221_pt1 | contig 84667 bp, 77 predicted proteins | sample LakEriMetagenome_10_FD_203761 | JGI IMG/M metagenome (GOLD analysis project Ga0315901, IMG submission 203761) | Freshwater fungal communities from buoy surface, Lake Erie, Ohio, United States - Buoy 2 MA116 | ecosystem: Environmental > Aquatic > Freshwater > Lake | place: USA: Lake Erie, Ohio... | reverse complement strand
CAGCAATAACGGAACCAAGAGATTGATTTTTCAACCTCGCAGCCATCTGATATGACATTTTATTATCTGTAGCCATTTTATTGTTGTTGCTTTCTTGCATAAGGTGGTCTATCGTCAACCTTTTGTTCAGGTTTAACATTGTTTGTCTGGTTGTTTGTCGTAGTGGTATTGTTCGTTGTTTGAGCCGACTTATCTTTATTTAACTTTTCTTTCAGGTCTGCATTTTCTTTAGATGATTGGTCAACTTTGGTACCAGTATCAGAACTTGGCACGGGTGTAGATGAAACTTCAGCTTGATATTTCTCAGCTAATTTTGCTCGATGTTCTGATTCCATTTCACCCGATTTTAATTTTTTATCTTGAAATCCAACCGCTTTACTAACTGTTCCTATATTTTCCAAATCTTGTGGTTTTTTAATCAGATATCCTTTATATTTTAAAAAGAACCAAGGAATAGATTTTGCGGCAACAGAAATTTCATTTAATTTATCTGGATCACCTACTAAATCTACACCAATATAATCACCTAAAGATTTGTATGCATCTTTTCCTGTAATTTGTAAAAAACCTCGTCCTCTATACTTAAAACCATCGCCGTCAGCAGTGTTACCCAAATCTTTTCTTTTTCCATAAACAGCTTCAGCAATTTTTTCTGGATTTTTTGCTATATCTGTCGCTATTTGATTTGGTAAAACTCTGTTATTTTTATCCTTTAAAAGTTTACCGTCAGGTCCTTTTTGGCCAAATCTATTTGGCCATGTATTCGCCAAGCCATCGGCTGAATAGTATAAATCTTCACTTTTCGGAACAAAATTTGATTCTGCTTCGACTTGTGCTAATACATTTGCTTGAGCTTTTGCTGATAACCCAGCAGCCAATAATGCAGCAATAACTACACCTTTTCCACCTGAAATTGGAGGAATTTTAGTAGTTGGTGCTTTTGGTGGAGGTTTTACTTGTTCAGCTTTTGGCGGCGGCTTCACTTGAGCTGGCTTTGGTGCCGCAGGTGCAGCTTCTGCTTTTGGTGGCGGTTTAACTTCAGGTGGTTTAACCTGTTCAGCTTTTGGTGGCGGTTTAACTTCAGGTGGTTTAACCTGTTCAGCAGACTTTTTAGCCTTATCCTCAGCAGCCTTCTTGGCTCTATCCTCAGCTTCTTTTTTAGCCTTATCCTCAGCTTCTCGTTTAGCCTTATCCTCAGCAGCCTTCTTGGCTTTATCTTCAGCTTCTTTTTTAGCTCTATCCTCAGCAGCCTTCTTGGCTTTATCTTCGGCAGCCTTTTTAGCTCTATCTTCAGCTTCTTTTTTAGCCTTATCTTCAGCAGCCTTCTTGGCTTTATCTTCGGCAGCCTTTTTAGCAGTATCTTCTGCTGGTTTCTTAGCTGGTTCTGGTGGCTTTTTAGCCGGCTCAGGTGGTTTCTTAGCCGCTTCAGCTGGCTTTTTGGCCGCTTCTGCTGGCTTTTTGGCCGGTGTAGTTGGTTTAGCTGCTTCTTTTTCTTCCGCCTTTTTCTCACGGCGAATGACCCTCTTAGGCTTTGGTCTTCTACGAACCGTTAACGCCTTCAACAATTCTTGATGGCGACTTTCTTCTTTTCTGGTATCGGTTTTACTATTCTTTTCGTCTATTTGTCTTTGTTCTAATTCATCTTTGCGATTATCAACCATTAACTGATAAATTTGACCGAGAACACCATCCATGTCGCCACTATCCGCAAGAGCCTTAGGTGTGGCCTTGGTGGAATTCAGCAATGAAGCTGAAGTTTGTTTTGATTTTTCGGACAATTTACTCATCGTTTGTTGATGAGTAACATCCTTACTGTTGTCTCTTGCCATTTATCTCTTTTGTCGTTCTCTTATTTTTTGATTTTCTTCCTCAATATACTGAATCAACATAGAGACATAGATATCTCTTTCCCATGGCAACATAGCTTCTAATTCTGTCAAACTGTATTTGTGATGCTGCATCAAAGAGAAATTAGTTTTGTAATAATTCCTCAAGTTATCGTGACGCAGCGTCAACCGAAAAAATTTTCGAGACCTTCTACATCAATCGTGTGATGAAAACCACATTTACTACAAGTCATCTCAACAGTTTCTTTTAACTTTGGTAAGTTATTAAAGAAGTGTTCAACCTTTTCAAATTGGGCCTGATTCAGACCTTCAACAAACTCCAACATTTCACCTGGTTCGGCCTCATGTGCATAATAGAATTGGTCACCATCATAAATGTGTTCAATGCTTTCTGAAATCAAGTTGAAAGTCACCTCAGTAATATCATCCATGTTAATAGAATCTTTGATGATACCAAATTCTGGATACTTCATCTTAATCATAACCTTGTCAGTCAATTGAATTTCTGGACTAACTTCTTCTTCACGGTATGGTTGAATGTTCTGTAGGTTAACACTTGCTTCCATAATGTTACCACAAACCTTTTCTTCAACCTCATTATTACAACGGTATCTGGTCTCCACAATTTCACCAACAGATTTACTTCTTAGATTGATGAAGTAATATTCAACATCAATGATCGGCAATTTGTCGATATTGATACCTTCAGTCAAGGTACAATTGTTTAGTATGTCACGGACATTCTGTTGAATCGTTGAGGACTCATTTGATTCCAGAGCCATCAACAAGTTCTTTTGTTCTTTAACTAGAAAAGGTCTATATTTAATTTTCTTCTTTGAAATTGGTAATTCAATTTCGTATGTTGGCACATCAAGTTTAGGTAAAGCCATAATTTCTCCAATTTAATTATACAAATCCATTAATATTATCAGCACTCTTTCCAATCGAATCAATTCCCGAACCGATGGCACCGATGGCACTATCAGTAATTGCACCGACAGCACCTTTGGTAGTACCACCAAGGCCACCGTATTTGTCGGTAAGATTTCCAATCTGAGAGTCCAACAGTTCCATGGCAAGGCCTTGGAGAGAATTGTTCTTCCAGTAAGTATATGCAAATGTCACAGACAGTTTGTGGTAACCATCATTAGACCAATCTAGGTCCATTTGGTTTATTGCGATTGGAAATGCCTCATACAAGTTGCAAGAATATGATGGTTGGTTTGTCACATCATATTGTGTTATTGTCAAATCACTACAATAATCACTCTTGTATCTGAAATTATTGTTGTACAACGGGTTGATAAAGTTCAACCATGCATCGAAGAATACTTTTTGTGACATATCATCATCAACAATAAATGTCAAATCAATGTCACTGTATGTGTTTTGATATGGAAACTTTTCAACAGGACCATAGGTCTTTTGTTCGATTGTTGCAAGAGTTCTACCTGGTAGATTTGCGTTCTCGCATCTATATTTCAGGTTTCTATTGGTTTTCACATAAGCCAATAGTGTAACAGGAATAGGAACATCCACCTCAAAACGATTCGGTCTGGCCAAATCGCCGGTGAAAGATGATTTAAAACCGCTAATTGAAACTGGCATCTTAGTTCCTTATTTCTTCTAATGAGTCTTTCCAGACTTCTTTTGGTTGTGCCTTCTTGAATTGATGTACAGGCAAGTACATTGCAACATCCCATTCGTTAGGTTCAACAGCCAATATTCTGGATTTAATGTGGCTATACAGATAATGTTTGATGCATGGTTTGAATTCTTTTAACCTAGACGATGCATCTAACATTGGATATGTGATACGAATTCTTTTAATCTCATCCTCATCATTGTAAATTGCAAAATTCTCCAACTTCTTCATAAAAACTAATCTATAACGAAGTGGCAAATAGTGTATGTTTAACCCTATAAAACCATCGGATTGTCGTTTTAGAGGCAAAACCAGTGGAAACCTATCATAATATGGTAAATCATTTTTGCCTTTAGGATCATATACAAAGTAGTATAAACCACCCATCAAGAACTTTTGTCTATCAGTTGGACGTGTCCATCGTGACTTTTCTTTAGTTATAGGAATCGACAGGCGGCCAGGGTTTCTTAAATCTGCAATTCGTTTTAATAACCATGTCATAGATTCTCGGCTCATCGTTTGATGGTTGGCCGAGACTTTTTCTTCTGTCAGTGTAGTGAGTATGGATTTTGTTATCATCGGATATTTAGTTATAGTCCGAGATGGTCTTCCGTTATAAGTTTGAATTCCCAACCACGATCCAAGCAATATTCTGTTGCAGCCTTCCATTTGGCCTGATTGACACCCCATGTTACGACTTCTTGTATGTACTGTTTTGTGACTCTTTTCTTTTTGTCTGGTTCCATGGTTTGTTTCTTGGGTTTTATTTCTATTAGGTGTGTCTTTATCACACCATTTTTATCTTTGACTTTTACAAGACAATCTACAAAATATCTATGATATTTACCATCAACTGGTGATTTGTAGGGTATTATTATTTCTTCGGAAGCAAATCCAACCACATTTTCATTGTTATCACACCAAGATAAGAATTTTAATTCCCAGGAAGACCTATAAATTACATTAGAATGGTCACCTAAATATTTTTCTGGATGACGAACTATATATTTTCCTTGCAAATATTTCATTTTATGTTAAGTAGTTCTTTTAATTTATTGTCAATAATTTCTTTATCTTTTTCGGTAATCAAATAAACATAATCAGATTTTTGTCTTTCAGACATTGTATTTAATCTTTTTTTTGTTATTTTCATAAATTGTTCATCAGTAATTTCTTGCCAATACTTATATAAAGTTTCCCAATAATTTTTTTGAATGAATTTTTGTTTTTCGGATTCACTCAATTTATTAATCCAACCAAATTTTTGTATTTTTTCTTCATAAGACATATTTTCTATTGTTTCTTTTTTAGTTTTTTTGGCCTTTTCTATTATTTCATCTTTTTTACCGGTTTTTTCTCTTTTTTTCCATTCTTTTATCATATTATCACTTATTTTTTGTTTAAATTTGTCATACCTTTCTTCATTTGATTTTAAATTGAATCGAAATAATTTAGCACTACAAGATGTTGAACAAGTTTTACTGTAACCTGAGCCTAAATTTGAATATTTTGTTGCATTTGCACAAATAACACACTGTCCTTCAGTTTTTGTCTTTATATAAACATCATAATATTCTTTTATAGTAATATCTTTATGATAATCTCGTATATGTTTCGACAATTTTCTAATGTTATCGTTTTTTTTGTGACAAATTTTACAAATCATAAATTTATACTCCTTTATATTTTATTTATAAAGGAACCAAATTTAATGAATAACATTGCATCTAAGTTTCCGTATTCAACATAAATAACATATATCAATCTTTTTAGAAAAGACCATGGCAATAATTTCAATCCCAACATCAATCGGTGGCGTATCAATTCCTGGAGCTGCACTTAAAGGTCCTTTGGGTAAATTGTTTGGTAATAAAAACAATGTAGAGATTTTATCTTATCCAAGAGATTTACAATCTGCAACAAGAAATCATGTGGTTCAATTCCGAATCAATGAAGTTCAACCTGTTGGATATGAAAAAGGACAATCATATGGTTTTTCTGAAATTTTTAAGGGTGTGGCAAATAGCGCAACAGATATTGGAAATGCAGCAATAGAAGGATTTAAAGGTAATGATTTTGTCGAAAAATCAATTAGTGCCGTTGGAGCTGTTTCAGAACAAACAAAAATAGCATTTACGCAAAGAAAAACAAGGCTTATAGCCGGAATAAATTTGTATATGCCAGATACATTAGAATTTACCAATGCCGCTTCATACAACCAAACAAGTTTACTTGAGGTTGCATCAAGTGTATTGGAATCATTACACAGTAAAGAAGCAAAAGGTTTTAGACCAATTAATTTTGCCGCAGGCGTGGCTGCAGGCGCTATAGCAAAAGCACAAACAAATGCTGCAAAATTAGGTTTAGCTACACAAGGGCTTGCACTCAATCCACAACAACAATTATTGTTTGATGGTATAGATTTTAGAACATTTCAAATGTCTTTTACTTTTACACCATTCTCAAAAGATGAGGCAACTACAGTAAAAAATATTGTAAAGATGTTTAAAACACATGCTGCACCAAGGATTGTTACTGGTGCTGCTGGTATGTTTTTTATACCACCATCAACATTTAATTTGGAATTTTTCTTTAATGGTGAAGAAAATAAAAACATTGGTAAAGTTGCCGAATGTGTCATCGAAAATATTGATGTGAACTATGCACCAAACGGATGGTCTTCACACACAGATGGTTCACCTGTTCAGACTACAATGTCGATTAGTTTCAAGGAAATAGAATTGATAGACAGAGAAAAAATAGAAAAGGATGGTTATTGAAATGCAATATTTTGATACACTTCCAAAAATAATTCACACAAATAATAATGGTGTTTCTACCATTATGACAAATCTTATGGCTAGAGTTAGTATTATGCCAGAAGTTTTGAAGAATCCAATGGTATACTACAAATATGATGTACAAGAAGGTGATACACCAGAAATTGTTGCACACAAGTACTATGATGATCCATATCGTTATTGGATAGTATTGTTTGCAAACAAAATGTTGGATCCACAATGGGATTGGCCACTTTCTTCATTACAATTCAATGAGTATGTGAATGAAAAATATGGTAATACTTTGACTGATTTACATCATTACGAAAAAGTTATCACAAAAACCACCCGTGGTACAGATGATGACCAAACAGTAATAGAAAAATTCATCATTTCTCCTGACGAATATGTGAGTTTACTATACTCACACCCCTTTGGCATTGACGAACTTAGAACATTTAAGCTTCCTTCCGACTTATATGCAAATGGTGCTTCGTCAACAGCCAATTCAATGAGTTATCTGGATATCACCATACAACCAACAGCAGTGACTAATTATGATTATGAACTCGATTTAAATGAATCTAAGAGAAACATTAACATATTGAATTCAAAATATGTTGACCAATTAGAAAAAGAATTTCAAGACTTGATGAGTTAATTATGGACACAAATAATTTTACTCCAGTTGAAGCTTCTGGTGCATATTCACCGCAAGACTATTCTTTAAAAACACTCAATTTTTTAACATCGAGTGGTAACAGAATAGAACTTAAAAAAATAATGTTGGAGTTTTCATATTATGAAGATATCTACACATTTGCAGCTTCCGGTTATGTGACATTGGTTGATGCACAAGGTTTCATTGAACTTCTACAGTTATCAGGCAATGAATATCTTGAAGTAAATTTTAGTAAAATAAAAAATGGTCCCAATGGAAACGACCAGATTTTTAGGGTGTATAAGATTGGTGATAGAAAACCTGGCGGCAATTACAACTCCGAAATATACAAATTATATTTTTGTTCAGAAGAATTGATGCTCTCAGAACAGACAAAAATAAGTAAATCATATTCTGGCCAAAAAATTTCTGAAATTGTGCAGGATGTATTGGTGGAAAAACTGAAGGTCAAACCAAAAAACATCAATGTAATTGAAGAAACAACTGGTGTTTATGACTTTGTTGTTCCAAGGTTGAAACCATTTGAAGCCATTAGTTGGGTATCAACATATGCAAGGCCAAAGAAACAAAACAGTACGGCGGATATGTTGTTTTTTGAAACAAAAGAAGGTTTTAACTTCAGGTCTCTACAATCCATGTACAAAGATGAAGTTTATGCGACATATAAGTATGAACCGATGAATTTGGATAACAAGAAACAAGACTTACAAGAAAAAGCATTCAATGTGATTGAATATGAATTTTCCAAAACATATGATGCACTCCAAGAGATTACATCCGGTTCGTTTGCAAACAGATTGATATCTATCGACCCACTAACAAGGTCTTTCAATGTGACCGATTTTGATTATAACAAGATGAAAAACACGATGGAAAAATTGAATCCTGGTAGTATTTTGAATGAATTGAAGAATCGTTTTGATAAAGCTTTGAATCAATCACCAGAAGGTGTACTGAAGGTTGCAACAGGTAATGCAAACCACGGAAATGTACCTTATATCAAAGAAAAAGAAGGTGGTTTTGCAAAAGACATTTTCATTGAAACAATCTTACCACTTAGAACTGCTGCAATTTCACTTGCAAACTTCACGGCACTAAAGATGGTTGTACCCGGTGATTCGGGGTTGACAGCAGGTAAAGTAGTTGAATTCAACCTTTTCACACTAAAACCAACAAACAATACAAAAGAACTGGATAAAACGTATTCAGGTAAGTACCTTGTCACTGCGGTACGACACATTATTAAGCAAACTGCATATCAGACAATTTTGGAAGTGGCCAAAGAAAGCTTACCAAAAGCACAAGAAGGTGCAAATAATTCAGACAAGAGTGTTAGACAGGCGATTACAACATGATGAACAATTTTATTGGTAAAGATGGTTTTCATTGGTGGTTAGGTGTCGTTGAAGATAGATTCGACCCATTAGGATTAGGCCGGGTGCGTGTCCGTATGTTCGGTCACCACACAGACAACCTTGAAGAATTGCCTACGGATGGTCTATCTTGGGCGTTACCGTGCCTACCACCTAATGTGTCAATGACTGACGGTGCACCTCTGGAAGGTGACTATGCGTTTGGTTTCTTCACTGATGGTGAATCTAGTCAAGCACCTGTCATTATTGGTATATTTCCAGGCATACCAAAAAATGGACCAAACACATCTAAAGGTTTCTCAGAAGGTTCATTTTATCCACTAGGTGAACCTACTAGTAGCAGACTACACAGAAATGAAAAAATTGAAGAAACTGCAATTGGTTACCACAATAATAACCTAGATACCAGTGTGCCTACGGCTAGTGGTGGTACCTGGAGTGAGCCAGAATCACAATATGATGCAAAAATCCCATACAACCGAGTGACACAGACTGAAGCAGGGCATGTATTTGAGTTGGATGACACACCTGGTGCTGAGAGGATACACCTACACCATAAGGCCAACACATTCTTTGAGATTGCACCTGACGGGTCAAAGGTTACCAAAGTGGTTGGAGACAACTATGAAGTTTATCTTTCTGACAATAATGTACACATCAAAGGTGTTTGTAATATTACGGTGGATGGCAATGCAAACCTATATGTCAAGGGAAATGTACAGGAAAAGGTTGATGGTAACTATACCTTAAATGTGGCTGGAGATATAGTTATGAATGGTAGCACTATTAATATGAATCATGGTACGATGGGTGCTGCAAGAATTGGAGACACGGCAGATACTGGTGATGATGGTACTGGCAGTCACTTTGATAGTAATCCACCAGGCACCAATGTTATCGAAACTGGTTCAGGTACAGTATTCATTGGAGATTAAAATTTCGAAATTTCTCATTCCGGCCCAAGAATTTTCTCCGACAGAACTCAGATTCCAAAAAGCGCATTTACTTTTAGCTCATAAATAAAAGATGACAACTTTAACCAAAATATACTCAGACATAGACTTTACTTTCACCAAAAAACCGGTGACAGGTGATGTTGCTTTAAGTTTTGATAATAAGGCTGTTATAAGATCAATCCGAAATTTGTTGTCAACAAGAAAATATGAAAGACCATTTGATCCTGAATTGGGTTCTAATATTGATGCACTTTTATTTGAAAACTTCTCACCACTTGTTGCAAGTTTAATTGAAAGAGAAGTTACTGATACCATAAACAACTATGAACCGAGAGCATTGTTAGATAGTGTCCGGGTTTCTGCTGATCCAGATTCAAATCAATATAGTGCCACAATAACATTTTACATAGAAAATGCAACATTACCGACAACAGTAACACTTCTTTTAGAGAGAAATAGATAAGATGGCTGCAAATACTGGTTTCAATATAACAGAACTAGATTTTAATCAAATAAAAACTAGCCTGAAGAGCTTTCTTCAGTCACAAGATACTTTAAAAGATTATAACTATGATGGTTCTGCACTTTCAACACTATTGGACATTCTAGCGTACAATACACAATACAATGCTTATTACTTGAACATGGTGGCCAACGAAACATTCTTGGACACAGCATTACAGAGAGCATCTGTAGTTTCCCATGCAAAAACATTGGATTATGTACCAAAATCTTCAATTGCACCGACAGCCACAATCAATTTAAAAGTCAATCAAGTTACTGATGCATCATTAACATTACCTAAATTTACATCATTTTTGGCAGAATCTATTGATGGTGTCAGTTACAGCTTTGTGACAACTGAAAATTCTACAGTTACAGTATTGAATAACACAGCAAATTTTGATAATATCACATTGAAACAAGGTACACCAGTATCTTTGTCTTTCACTTATGATAGTACCACAAATATCAAATCAATATTTGAAATACCTGAAATAAATGTGGACACAACCACATTAACAGTTTCGGTGCGTGAATCATCATCAAACAATTTTTACAATATTCACACCCACGCAAAAGATTATCTAACACTCTCAGGTTCTTCTTTGGTATATTTCTTACAAGAAAATGTCAAAGGTTTCTATGAAGTTAGTTTTGGTAATGGTGTACTAGGTAAAAAATTGACCAATGGCAACATTATCACACTTTCTTATGTGGTGACAAATGGATCCGCTGCAACTGGTGCAAACAATTTTGTGTTGATGGATTCAATATCAGGTTATTCAAATACAAGAATTTATCCATTGACCTCTGCAACTCAGGGTGGTGATAGAGAAACAATAGAATCAATCAAGTTTCAGGCACCAAAGTCATACTCAGCACAAGGTCGTGCAGTAACCAAAGAAGATTACATCACAGCAATCCAACAAAACAATCTTGGTTACTCATTCGATTCAGTGAATGTTTGGGGTGGCCAAGAGAATGATCCACCAGTTTATGGGCAAGTATTCATTGCAATGAAACCATCTGGTGCATATATGTTGACAGAAAATCAGAAATCAAAACTGATTAAAGATGTATTGAGACCTATATCGGTTCTTACCGTAGAACCAACAATTGTTGATCCAGATTATACCTATATTCAAATCACTGCAAATGTATTGTATGATCCTAAGAGAACAAGATTGACTGCAAGTGAGATAAAAGAAAATGTCAAGACTGCAATCAATAACTATGCAAAGTCAACACTAAACAGTTTTAACTCTACATTTAGATCATCTGAATTCAATAATCAAATCAATTCAGTTGATTCTTCTATAATTACAAACGAAATATCTATTCAACTACAGAAGAAATTTTATCCAAATCTATCTACACCAACCACATACAAGTTGTATTATGGTGCAGGGTTAAAGCGTGGTATGTTTTTGAGTGGTATAGGCAGTTCACCTTCAGTTGTATACAGAAACCCATTAAATTTAGCACAAACAATTAATGGCCTTTACATTGAAGAAGTACCATCATCAACAGGTGGTGCAGAATCTATCACAATAACTAATCCGGGTTTTGGTTATCAAGGTCAACCAACAGTTACCATACTAGGTGATGGTACAGGTGCAACAGCAGAAGCTGTTATGACAAACAACGGTACCATAAAACAAATCAATGTCCTAACAAAAGGAACAGGTTACACATCAGCAATACTTAAAATCACACCAGCAGCAGGAGATACTACAGGTTCATCTGGTGCAGGTATAATTACACTTGAAGGCCGTTATGGTGTGTTGAGATTATATTACAATGACACAACAAATGTCAAGACTGTATTTAAAGGTAATATTGGTACTGTAGACTACAATTTAGGTGTTGTTACATTGGATGCATTTTCACCATTGAATGTGAATAATGATTTAGGCCTATTAACAGTAACCACCAATCCAACAACAACAATTATTTCTTCCACATATAATAGAGTTATTACTGTAGATGAATTTGATCCACAATCTATTATTGTAAATGTTACCGCTAAAACAACATGATAGACAATAATCAAAAAACATCCAATCTGGTTTTATCTCAGTTACCTGAGTATGTTCGGGATAATCCTGATTATGCCAACTTCAATCTATTCTTAAAGGCATACTACGAATGGATGGAAACAACTGGTAAGGTAACGGATAGGTCTAAAAACTTATTGAATTACAAAGATGTTGATGCAACAACGGAAGAATTCATAGATTATTTCAACAACGAATTCTTACCCTTCTTTCCAAGAGAATCTTTAGTAAGTCAAGAACAAGCTGTAAAAGTTGCAAGACAGTTGTACCAAAGTAAAGGTACACCAGCATCGTATGAATTTCTTTTCCGTGTACTCTACAACACAGATGTTGAAATATTCAATACCAAAGACTCGGTGTTCAAAGCATCTGGTGGCACATGGTACATCGCAAAGAGTTTAAAATTATTATCGGCCAATCCATATTTCTTACAGACAAAAAACTATAGAATTTTTGGTGAAGTTTCAAAATCTATTGCAACAATTGAAGCTGCTGTATTGGTTGGAAACAAAACCGAAATATTCATATCAAACATTGAAAGACTATTTAACTCTGGTGAGACTGTTAGGATTGTAGATTCAAACAACCAGGATGTTTTATTTGGTGGTAATATACTTCGTGCAAAAATTGTTGGTCAAATTAGCCAGATAAGAGTTAATCCAACAAGCCGTGGTTTAACATATCAACCTGGTGATCCAGTTGTTGTTTATGGTGGCCTAAATGCAAACGTTGCAAATCCAGTTGGTGCAACAGCAAAGGTTGGTGAAATTACCAAAGGTTCTATTCAGCGTATCAATGTGGTTGATGGTGGTTATGGTTACTCATTAAAACCAAACACTATTATTATAATTGAAGATTCGGCTATAAGTGGTGCAAGAGCAAACGTTGCATCTATATCTCCATATTTACCTCCATCATTTAAAATAATTAACGGTGGTACAGGTTATAGAATTAACGATTCAGTTGTGTATGAAGAATCCACTTTTGCATATGTTTCTGAAGTTGATGCACAAGGTACTATAACAAATATTAGATATACTCAAACAGTAAATGCACAAGCTATTGTTGGCATAACTGCACAAGTATTTTCTTCAAATGTACAAGCCTCTGGTGCAAATATACAAACTGCCACGGCAGTAGGCAACGCAAGAGCCAATGTGGCTTTCATACCAATGGATGTTATTGGTTTTAAGAAAGAGATCAGATTAAGTAATGCAAATTTCTTCTTTGCTAATGTTGGAACATCTACTAAAGATACAACTCTTGCAAATGCATTTACTTTTGGTTCACTAACAACATTTCCTATATCTTCCATTTTTGTTGACAATGGTGGTGGTGGAATAACTAAGATACCAGAAATAACCGCATTGTCTACATATAGAACAGAAGATTCCTTTGATGAATTTTCTGTTAATTCTTCACTAGAATCGCTTGGTATATTAGGTCCAGTTCAAATCAGTAACGGTGGTTCTGGTTATCAAGTGAACGATAGAATTGTTTTTAATGGTGGTCGTGGCCAAGGTCCTTATGCAAATGTAACAGGTGTGAATGGAACTGGAGCAATTACAGCAGTAGATTTTTTTATTGATCCACAGTATCGTACATATCCAAAATGGCCATTAGGCGGAATGGGATATACGAATGATTATTTACCTAGTTTGTCGGTAACATCTGCAAACCCATCAGCGACCGGTGCAAGTTTGTTTATTCCAGGTATTCTAGGAACAGGCGCAACTTTCTCTCCAGTCGTAGACAGAGCAGGTTCAGTAACAACAATCTCAATTGAAAATTACGGTGAAGATTATGAATTCAAACCTAATGTGTCAATACGAATACAAGATATTGTGGTATCTAATGTTGCAATTGAAAACTTGCCACAAAAAGATGATGTAATCTATCAAGGTCCAACAATCAATCTTGCTTCATACACAGCAAGAGTCAATTCAGTTTCATTGTTGTCTGCTGATGCGAACTCACAATTGTCATTATACAATTTGAGGGTTTACAATTACGATTCAAAACCAAATCCAAAACTACCTTTGGTGATTGATGGTAAGTACATCAGTCTGCCGATGGCAAACTCTGCATTTCCACAATTTGTACAGACATATAATTATTTTGATGCAGTTGGCAACCAAACAGTGTACACCAGAACTTATGATAAGTTTGGTGTGATAACATTTGGTGATGGATCCGCAAAGGCTAACGCAACATTCTTGAATGGTCTTGTGATTGGTGAAGGCCAGTATTTAACAACACAAGGGCAACCAAGTTCTTATGATGTGTTGCAGAGTACCAAGTACAACAATTTCACATATCAGATTACACTTGAAAAAGAAATTGCAAAATACAGAGAAGTATTGTTGAACCTATTACATCCAACCGGAACAAATGTAATTGGTCGTTATGCATTGAAATCGAACAACAACCTTTTTCACCATTCACAACAAGGTTTATATGGTGGTGAACCATTAGCTTACTATTTGGGTGAACACACTTCTGATGCACTGAGTATCACAACCAGTTTCACCAACAAGAGTAACAATGTAATTAAATTTAACAATAAACTTGGTTCAAATCTGGAAGAATTTATATTTCCAAATGTAAGTACGATTGAAATTAAGAATGATCGTGGTGTCAACATTAAGTCTTTGGTTGTTGATGTGAACGATGCACAAGATTCAATTACAATTGCAAGTAATGTTTGGTTAACATTTGGAAATGTGGCAGTTGTTACTGGCACCTCTGGCACCAACACACTAAATATTACATCACTCACTGGCCAATTTGATTATGAGAACAATGGTGTTTATAGTAACACAAGTTATCCATTAAAAGATATTGTTTATACTGGTGACTCCATCAAAGTAAACAACAATATATACACGGTTAAATCAGTAAACTATTCGGACGATCAGATTGTTTTAACAACCAACTTATCATCTAATGAAAATACTTTACTTTCAGTTAAAAGAAACTTCATTGCAAATAGTACAATTTCATCAAATCAAATTAAGATATTTGGCCCAATTGGGTTACAATATATACCAGAGATTGCCACAGAAGATGGTATTACATTAACAACAGAAGATGATAGAACAATCCTATTGGGGTAAACAATGTCAACAGTAAAAATTTCGCAATTACCAAATCTAACACACTTAGATAGTAACACATCCAATACAATCTTGGTTGGTATTGATAATTCAACCAGTGTCACCAGTAAATTCACTGCTAGAACTTTGGCCGAAAGTTTATATTCTAATACAGCACTGAATGTTGGTAACAACGCAATCATTCTTCCAAATGTTATTGCACAGTTTATTGGTAACAGTTCATCATATCTACAAACAAACTTACAGAATAGAACATCTGACGGCTCGGCTGACTATGTTATTACTGCTGACACAGGTACAGATGAAAGAAACTATATTGATTTGGGTTTGGCAGGTTCAACCGATACAGATGCAACATACACTTCTGTATTGCCACTAGATGGTTACTTGTATGTACAAGGTAACACTGCTACAGGCACTGGTGGTAACCTAATCATAGGTACAACAACCGCAGGTAGAACAGTCAATATCATCGCAGGTGGTCCAGAGTCAAACAAAGTTCAAGTAAAGATATCAACAGATGGTGTGAACTTGGTTGCAAAACCATTGAAGTTTGCAGATGGTTCATCACAGAATACTTCCACAGAATCAACTGGTCCATTTGCAAACAGTGCATTTGTGAGAGCAAATTCTAGTTTTGGTGTAGCAAACTCAGCTGCTCTGTATGCTAACGGTGCTTTTGCTGCATCTAATTCCGCAAGTCTATATGCTAACGGTGCTTTTGAAGCATCTAATTCCGCAAGTCTATATGCTAACGGTGCTTTTGAAGCATCTAATTCAGCCAGTTCTTATGCAAACAGTGGATTTGGTGCAGCCAATTCTGCATCATTATATGCCAACGGTGCATTCATACAAGCAAATGCAGTATTCAGTCGTTCAAATAACCAAGTATGGCCACAGGCGAATGCTGCGTTTGGTACCGCAAATTCTGGTTCATTGTATGCCAATGCAGCATTCATACAAGCTAATACAGTCTTTAATCAATCTAATAACCAAGTATGGCCACAGGCAAATGCTGCATTTAATTCATCCAATACAGTAGGTGTTTATGCTAATGCAGCATTTGGTGCCGCAAATTCTGCATCGTTGTATGCGAATGGTGCATTTACAGCAGCAAATGTGGCAACCTCAGCTGCATTATATGCCAACGGTGCGTTTGGTTCAGCTAATTCTGCTGGTGTATTTGCAAACGGTGCATTCATAAATTCCAACAATGCATACACAACAGCCAATTCTGGTGGTCTATACGCTAACGGTGCGTTTGGTGCAGCCAACTCTGCATCGTTGTATGCCAACGGTGCATTCACAAAAGCCAATTCTGCACAATCTTTGGCTGCCACACAAGCAGGTCGTTTAGATATTATTGAACCGATTGCACAAGCAGCCTTCACAAATGCAGCAAGTGCATTACAAAATACATCAACAATTGTAGTTGATGCAAATTTAACAGTACCGGGTACATTAACAGTAACGGGACCACTGTATGCAGCCAATACAATAAGAACACCAAATATATTTTCAAGTTTACAAACAGCAATCACAATCACCTTTTCCAATTCCGGTATGGTGAAAGCAAATATTGCGGACGATTTAACAGTGACTTTAAGTTCTTTTGTACCAGGAAAATTTGTTGATTTGATTATTACCAACACATCAGGACAACAAAGAATAATTACACATGGATGCACAGCAATAAATTCTACAATTGGTGCAATTGATTTCAATTTAGGTGCAACAAAAACAACCTATTTAAGATACTTCAGTTTTAATAATGATCTTGCAAATACTTATGTTGCAGTCACATATCAGTAATAAATAAAATACTATGGCAAATAAAAATATTCTCACAAACGGTTCAAAAGTTTCCCAGATAGGGTTGATGTATTATGCACCGGTGGCTGTGGTACCACCGTATTTGACAGAGCCAATCAATGTGTTCTATTGTTTTCTGGCAAAACCACTGCCCTGGAATGATGATGTAAACCCACCTGTTCCTGCAACCGACTTGAAATCAATCAAGCAGGTGTACAAGAATATGTTTATTGTGAAACAGATAAAGACTAATGATATATCACCAGTCATACAACGTGTAGATTGGACTTCAGGAGTAATGTATAATTATTTCCAAGATGAAGTTGATATGCTCGAAAAAGATGCAAATGGTTATATCATTCAGGTTTTTTATGTAAAAAATAAATACGACCAAGTTTTTAAATGTTTATGGAACAATAACGACCAACCATCAACAGAAGAGCCTTATTTTGAACCGGGCACATACACTGCAAACAAAATGTTCCAGGGTCAAGATGGTTACAAATGGAAATTCATGTATACCATTGATACTGGTCTAAAACTCAAGTTTATGGACAGAGAATGGATGCCAGTGGCTATAGGTACAAACACACCAAACCCTCTAATTACATCTGCCGGTGTTGGTAGCATAGATGTTATTAATGTGGTTGAAAGTGGTTCAGGATATGATCCAGGAAATTCTGTTGTAAATATAGTAATCACTGGTGATGGAACTGGTGCGGCTGCTACAGCAAATGTACAGAACGGAGTTATCCATGATGTTATTGTTACCAATCCAGGTAGTAACTATTCTTATGTGAACGCTGTAGTGGAATCCGGCATCGGTGAAGGTTGTGCATTAGGTGCATCAACTTCACCTGTTGGTGGGCATGGGTTTGATCCGGTTTCTGAGTTAGGTTGTGACCATGTGATGTTGACTTGTGAGTTTGAAGGTACAGAAAATGGACTATTACCAACAGACATTGATTTCCACCAACTAGGTATCATAATTTATCCAACAACCAAACAGTATAATCCTGTATATGCAAATGGTGTTGCATATAGTACAACAACAGATATCGTTGTGGCGGCAGGTTCAGACATTGGATTCCAAATGGATGAGATTGTTTATCAAGGTCCAGTTAACAATCCAACATTTACTGCAACAGTTTTATACTTTAATCTTTCTACCAATCTAATAAAGCTAATAAATACAAAAGGTGTTCCAGTAATTAATAGTCCTATTTTCGGTCAAACAACCACATCAACAAGGACTGTATTGTCATATAGTCTTCCAAATTTTGCAATACATTCTGGATATTTGGCATATATTGAAAATAGATCAAGTGTTCAGAGAAGTGATGACGGAATAGAACAACTCAAATTTGTATTAGGTTTCTAAGGGAAAAAAATGGCTCTAAATTTTAACGTTGATCCTTACTATGATGATTTCGATGATACAAAAAACTTTCATCGAATTTTATTCAAACCAGGTAAGGCAGTACAGGCCAGAGAATTAACACAGGCACAAACGATCCTACAGGATCAGATTACTAAGTTTGCCAATAACATTTTCAAAGAAAATTCTCCCGTAACTGGTGGTCAAATTACCACCAATTTCAATTGTTACTACATCAAATTACAAACCACATATAATGGTGCAACAATTGATATTTCCGATTTCAGTGGTTTATTGTTAACTAATGCAACTGGAACAATTAGAGCTAAAGTTGTTGCTGTAGCACAACCAACAGGCACCGCAGGTGAAGGTGATCCACCAACATTGATTGTTGTATACAAATCAGGTACAAGATTCACTGACAACGATATTATCTATGATGTGAATTCAAATAAAGCTTGCCAAGCAGTAACAAACAATTCAACCGGTGAGTCTTCTGTTGTTTCGATTGCCAAAGGTGTTTTCTATGTTCTTGGTAACTTTGTACAAATTGAACCAACAACAATCGTTTTAAGTAAGTATGACAGTACACCATCCAGACGGGTTGGTTTGGAAATTACCGAAACAATCTATGACTATGCAAACGATGCGTCATTGTTGGATCCTGCGGTCGGTGCATCAAACTACCAGGCACCTGGTGCAGACAGATATGTTATTAGCCTTGAACTAACATCAAAACCATTGTACTTTGGTGATGACCAATTTTTCATTGAGTTACTTCGTGTTGAAGATGGTAATGTTTTCAAGATGGTTGATGGATCAGTTTATGCGGCGATTGATGATTACTTTGCAAAGCGTGACTACGAAACCAATGGTGATTACATTGTAAACGATTTCAGTATAACACCAAAAGTTGATCCGGATGATGAGGACAAGTACATAATGGGTGTGGGTAAAGGCCTTGCATATGTGCATGGTTATCGTGTAGAGAATCCTTCACCTGTTAATATATCTTCCAACCGTGCAAGGGCAACATCTTTAAAAAATAATGACACAACAGTTATTAACTATGGTAGTTATTTTATTGTATCGAATGTGCATGGCGCAAACTCAAAAACATTTGAAGTAACAACAGCAAACACAATAGACTTTCATTGTGTTTCAACTGATAGTGTACATACAGCCAATACAACAACTTACAATTCCACATTGGTGGCAAGAGGATACATTCGTGGTTTAGATTATCAGAGTGCGCCAACAGCCAATGCAAATACACATATCTTCAAGGCAATGGTATATGACTTGCAGAACCAGGCTTTAACAGGCACACTTGTTTCAGCAAGTTCAACCACAGTAGTTCTACCAGGAACAAATGGCCAAACGTCTTCATTTAATGATGCTTATGTTGGTGTTGACATTTCAATTACATCAGGAACAAATGCAGGTGAAACAAGAACAATCACAGCATACGTAGGTTCAACAAGAACTGCAACTGTGAATAGGTCTTGGAGTGTAACACCAGACAATACATCCACTTTTGTGATGAATTTTAATACCGCTGATGCGGAATCTATGTTGCAAGTTAACAACAGTAACTATACTGTATATGGTAGTGCAAAAATAGATGATACTGGAAAACAAAATGGTATAGCTTCTGGTGATGCAATTTTTGAAAATCCAAATAAACCAGAACTATTGTTTCCAATAGGTTTACCATTTGTCTCTGATATTACCGATGCAATCTACACATCTTTTATTGAAATTAGAGGTGTACCTTTTGGTGTTGCTGGTAGTACATTGTCTGCAACTGTGGACCTTTCAAGTTACAATGATAAAATTTCACATATAGGTACAGCAGGCCAGGCTTTGAGTGCAGATTTGGTCAGAGAAAACTTCACAATTATTGTGACGAATGCTCAATCAAATTCAAAGTTTGCAGCTGGTGATATTGTTAATTGGTCAGTATCTCCTAGAGCCATTTCAATGAATGGTGATTTATCTGTTGCAACATTGACAACCACAACAGCAGATTTGACCGCATTTACAGCAACAATCATATTTAAAGTTGATGTGCCTGTTGCAACCGATTCTGGTTTTGTCTTAAAAATTAAAAATTTAGTTACTGCGGCCAATGCAACAGTTGTAACCAATGGAACACAAGTTAACACCTACACATTTGTTGACGATGGTGTAAGTTCTAGTGGCCAAGTTTACATACAAGCCGCAGGTGTTGCTGCTCCTGGAACAAAACAATCATTGTATCTATCTGATGTGAAACGAATTGTAAAAATCATTGATACAAAAGCTTCAGGTACATTGCCATTAACAACAATGTATAATAATTCAACATATGATGTTACAAATAATTATGTTTTCGATAATGGCCAAAGAGATGGTTATTATGACCATGCATCAATTACATTAAAACCTGGTGCACCTAAGCCAGCAGGCAATTTACTTGTGTACCTTGATTACTACAAGCATTCTGGTGGTGATGGTTATTTCAGTCAAACATCTTACACCAATTCAGATTCACCAGAAAATTATAGAGAAATTCCAGATTACACAAGTAAAAATGGAACAACATATTCGTTGAGAGATTGTTTGGATTTTAGACCATCCCGTCAAAATGCTCAAACAGATTTTGTTTTCCGTTACTCTAATCCATCAGACACAAGAGTTGGAATTTTATTGCCTGTAGATTCAACAAGTTTTATTTGTGACTATGAACATTATCTTGGTCGTAAAGATAAATTAGTTTTAACCAAAGATAGAAGTCTACAAATAGTTGAGGGTTCTCCTTCAATCAACCCTATTCTACCTAATGAACCAGATTCTTCTCTAACAATAGCCAACATCACACATAATCCATACACCGGATATGTGACAACTGAGTCACCTGTTGGTAAATTACCAGATTTGTCTATAGAAAAAGTGCAACACCGCCGTTACACAATGGCTGACATTGCTGGTCTTGACACAAGAATTAACCGTGTTGAATACTATACTTCTTTGAATTCATTGGAACAAAATGCAAACTCATTGCAAATCTCTGATGCATACGGATTAAATAGATTCAAAAATGGTATTATGGTAGATGATTTCTCAAGTTTTTCTGCTTCAGACTCTGGTGTTACTGATTTCAATGCAAACATTAATAGAAGAACCAGACAGTTAACGGCTGGCCAAAATGTTAAAAATTTCCCATTGAAGAATTTGGCCATGGTGTATAACATGAATTCACCAACATCATCATCAATTTCTGCGTTGAATTTTAATGTTAGTCGAGATGGTTCAGTGAATTATTTCACATTGCCATATACCACAAGCATTATAGTATCACAAAAATTGGCAAGCAGAACAACCAATGTGAACCCATTCAATACACCTTTTTCAAAAGGTAGCTTGTCGTTGTCTCCAAACATGGACAATTGGGTTGATACAACATATTCACCTGCTTTGTTGGTTGTTGATCCTAGTTTGCAAATATACCAAAGAGGTAATGTAAACAACACATTATCTTTTGGTGATTGGCAAACAGTTCCTGGAACATCAGCAACAAGTTTACAGTCACAAACATCTAGCCCCTGGGCAACAGTATCTAATAGTGTTGGTTGGACGGGTGGATCAACTGGATTGCAACAAACAACCATACAGAATTCCACACTTTCTTCAACTTACCTGACAAAGTTTAAAGAACAACAAACTAATATACTTGGACCATACAACAAAATAGATAACACCTATTCATTGAATAATGGTTACATAAATGATATTAGTATTTTGCCGTGGATCAAACCACAGCAGATTATGATTAAAGCTTCTAACCTGTTAATTAAAACCAAGTTATATGCTTTCTTTGATAATGTAAGTGTTGATTCTTATGTTCGCAGATTGAATACAATTGAAGTTGCATCCGTGACTGGTACATTTAAAGCTGGCGACATTATCGGTTACTATTCAGCTGGTACATTCACACCTACAGGTAAAGTTGAAGGTGTGTACAACTACACAGATACAACCAAGATTCGTTTATATGTTTCAAATGACTTTAAGACAACCACATACAATAATGGTTTAGCTTTACAAAACGGATTCTTCAATGCATCAGGTGTTTATCAGTCATCTACTGCTTCGGGTAGTGTTGTTGCAACACAATTTAGTAACTCTAGTGAACACTACAGTGGTACATTAAAAGATTCAACATCTCTTACATCAATACAATTATCACCATTAGCATCAAGTGTAAATGATTTCTATAATGGTTTAACGATTTACATAACTTCTGGTGCAAATCCTGGCCAATCAGCTGTGATTTCAGATTATGATGGATCAACAAAAGTTGCAACACTTGCAACACCTATAGTAGTATCTTCAGTTGTTGGATTACCAGATAAAGAAACATATTCTATTGGTTCAACTACAGGTTCGATTGAATCCAATGAACGTGGTGATTTCTTTGGTGTGTTCACTGTACCAGCAAATACTTTTCACACCGGCCAAAAAGTCTTTCGTTTAGACAACCGTATCAATAACAATGTTGGCACAGTAACAACATATGCTGAAGGTACTTTCTATGCGGAAGGTTTGCAAATCAATAGACAAACTATTGATTTTGGTGCATCACCATCTGGGGCAAAAGATACTTTCAAACAAACATTGTATAAAGATTCTTCTTATACAACCAACACATCAGAAGTTCAAACAAGAAGAATAATTACAGATTTGCAACCGCCACCACCATGGACTGGTGATCCTGTTGCTCAAACTTTCCAGATTGATCCGACAAACTTTCCAAATGGTGCTTTTCTTTCTTCAATCAGAGTGTTCTTTGCTTCAAAACCAACATCAACAAATGATGGTTCACCAATAACATTATCAATTGTTGGTACATTAAATGGTTATCCAAATGGAGTAACATTGGACCATTCAGTGGTTACTTTGGATCCAACTAAAGTTAAAGTTTCTTCAACTCCGCAGCATTTAGATTCAACTACATACACTGAATTTACCTTTACTTCTCCAGTGTATATTCAATCTGGTGTATTATATGCATTTATTGTTAAATCTTTGTCTAATGAGTACACATTGTGGACCGCATCAAACAATGAAGAAGCATTACCATCAACAGTAAAAAATCTATCAACTGATCCATATCCAAGTTCAATTACAAAAATATCAGCTGCACACTATGTTGGTGGTTTATTCCTTTCTCAGAATTCACAAACATGGGAAGCTGACCAAAATCAATCTGTGATGTTTACAATTGATCGTTGTGTGTTCAACACATCAGTCACACCATCAATTAGAATGGTTGTACCTAAGAAGTTGCCACAAAGAACTTTGGTTGATTCTGAAATTGATTTCTACAAAAATGCAAACACAATGACAGATTTGATATCAACAACATCAAATTCTAATATATTAGTGGATGCTTTTAATATATCAACAACCGATTTTGTTCCATCATCAACCTCAATCAACTATACCTATGATGCAACACTGCAAGGTGGTACATCTGCTGGCCAAGTTGCAATAAATCCAGGTAAATTTGGTACAACAATGTATGAACACATTTATTTGGATGATAATCAACGTCAAAGAGTTTTGGTTGCCAATTCGGAAACATCTTTCTCATTGTACGGCCAGTTATCATCACAAGATAATGCAGTTTCTCCAGTCATTTCTGATGCTGGTACTACTGTATTTACAGTTCAATACAACATAAACAATTGTGAATTGTCAAATAGTTTGATATCTATTGTGTCGCAAGGAAATAGTTATGCAACAGGCAATACAACAGTTTCTATTTCTGCACCAACAGGTGCAAATGCTGTACAAGCTTATGCATCACCTGTGATTGAAGCTGGTAAAATTACTTCAATCTATCTAACAACACCAGGTTCTGGATACATAGAAACACCAACTGTTTCGATTGATGTTTCTGGTGGTTCTGCGGCAGGTGCATCTGCAATCATTACAGGTGAAACTTCTAAGAATGGTGGTCCTGCAACAACAAGATATGTAACCAAGAAGGTTGTGTTGGAAGCAGGTTTTGATTCTGGAGATTTGAATGTCTATTTGTCTGCATATCGTCCTGCAAAAACAGATATACAAGTGTACTACAAGATTTTGAATAGAAATGATACACAATCTTTTGCTGATGGTTCTTGGATCCTAATGACCAAAACAAAGAATTCTAACACATTGTATTCTAAATTTAGAGGTGATTTGCATGAATATACTTTTGCACCAGGAAGTTTAGGTACAGAACAAGGTTATGTTTCTTATACATCAACAAATGGCCAAACATATAACTCATTCAATCAGTTTGCAATCAAAATTGTTTTGTTGACTACAGATACAACTATTGTACCTCATTTGACAGACATGAGATGTATTGCACTGCCTTCAAATATCAATAGTTCGATTGGTTGATTATGTATTTGAGAGTTGAAGGTACAAAACTTGTTAGGGACACCAGAACCGGTGCAATTATAAACCAAGATAAAAATGGTTTAGATGAATATTTGAATAAACGCCGGGCCCTGGAGTCTCAAAAAGAAGAAATAAATAATGTTAAGTCTGAGGTCAAAGTGCTCAGGGAAGATATAACGGAAATAAAAAGTTTGTTATTAAAACTATTAGAAAAAGGTTAAAATGGCTAATACAGTATCCTCATTAAGTTATGCCAATACATTTGGTGATTGGATGGTTGCAACCAACAATCTGGTTACCGAAAACAACATTCTTGCCAAAGAAAATTATGTCAAAGATTCTGGAACATTATTCCTTTCAGAAAATTCACAGACAGCATTACAATCAAACGGAAATGTTATTGTTCAAAAGACATTTTCAGTGCAAGGTATTGGTTCTTCTGCAATCATTCAAAACAATTTGAATGTGGAAGGGCAAGGTTACTTTTCAAATGGAAATCTAAGTCTTGCAACAACAGGAACAGCCAATGTTGGTAATGTATTAAACGTTTTAGGATCAGACACAGCACTAAGAGTTGCAAATAACTCATTGTTTGGTGGAAGCATTTCTGTAGTAGGTGGAACATTTACAGAAACATTGCAATCAAACAATTCTGTTAACACTTCTAATGCTTCAATATATAATTCACTTTATACAAACAGAATACAATCAAATACCAGTGTATTGACAGGTACACTTTCTGCAAACAACAAAGTGTTTACTAATGATGTGCAAGCAAACACAAGTATTCTTACTGCAACTATTCAGGCCAATACACATGTTACCACAACATCTGTTGGTGTAAGTGGCACAGCTTGGGTAAATGTATTACAAGCTAACACATCTACCAATACAGCCAATGCATCCGTTATACACACCTTGTGGGCAAATGTAGTACAAGCAAACATATCTACAAACACAACGACAGCTTCTGTTACTGGTACCACATTTACAGATGTATTGCAAGCAAATACATCATCTAATACTTCCAATGCATCGGTTATGCACACACTGTATGCAAATGTAGTGCAAGCCAACTCATCAACCAATACATCTAATGCATCGGTTATGCATACACTATATGCTAATGTAGTGCAAGCTAATGTGTCAACCAATACAACAACAGCTTCTGTCACTGGTACTACATTTACAGATGTATTGCAAGCAAATACATTTACAACAACTGCAACAGCTTTTGTATCTGGCACCACACACACGAATGAATTGCAAGCAAATACATCAGCAAATACTACAACATTATCAGTAACAGGAACTTCTTTTACTAATGTGTTACAAGCTAATACATCATCCAATACATCTAATGCATCCGTAGTTTGGACAATGTATGCCAATGTTGTGCAAGCTAACGTATCAACTAACACAACAACAGCTTCTGTTACTGGTACAACCTTCACCAACAGACTTCAAGCCAATACATCGGCAAACACCGATACATTGTCGGTTTATAATACCACATTTACAGATAGACTTGAAGCTAACACATCAGCCAATACTGGCACATTGTCTGTGTATGGTATCACATTTACCGATAGGTTGCAAGCAAATTCCCGTGTCAATACAGCAAATGTTTGGGCAACCGACACAGTAAGAGCAAACACAATAAGAGCAAACACTGATGTTTGGACACCAAATGTACGCATTTCGAATTTAATTGATGCCGAAAATGCTGAAGCAACAGTTAAGAGCTTACAGGTAAATGAAGATTTCAGTGTTGCTGGCAATTTTGTTATCAATGGACGAACAGTATTCAATTCAAACGAATTCACATTAAGTCAAGCATCAAGAAATCAAACATCATCTTTCAATGTTTATAGAACAGTCGATGGAACATCCGGAACTGCGGCCGCAAATGCAGCAATTCGTTGGAATGAAGCAGGAAATTATTTTGATATTAATGATGTGGATAGTTTTCAATCGGCTTCATACTACAGAATTATTACCGAACAACAACTTAGTGATTCAATATCAACTACTGATGGCACAAAAGCTGCATCACTGACTGCTGCAAAAACACTGAATGACAATACAACACAAGCAAATACTTGGTTAAGAAGTCGTTCAGATTCCGCATCATTGTATGCTAACGGTGCATTTCGTACAGCTAACTCTGCAAGTCTCTATGCTAACGGTGCATTTGGTGCTGCCAACTCAGCATCATCTTATGCCAATTCTGCTTTTGCTTCGGCCAACAACGTTGCTCCACAAATTGCGCCTGCGTTTGCACAGGCTAATGCGGCTTTCGGTAAAGCTAATGCTGCAACTGCTGAGATTAAAGGAACAAGAGGTTCAATATCACCAACAAGTGCATCATTAACCTTAACATCTAATAACGGCATTGCAATACATTCAGTTACTGCAAACACATTGGCAATTAGTACATCACAAGATTTGCAAACAACCGCAAGTCCATCATTTACTGGATTGACAGTAACAGGAACTCCTTTGTCAACATCATCTGGTGGTACTGGTTCAACATCGGCAGCATCAGCCTTCAATACATTGGTTGCAGCTGCTACCGGTACAGCAAGTGGAACTTCAGGTTATGTTCTTGCAACTGGTGGTACAGGTAACTTTTATTGGACTGCTGCGGGTGCAGGTGGTGCAGGTACACAGCCTGGTACCAGAATCACATCAAATAGATTGTCATATACTGGAGATGGTTCAACAACACAATATACGACACCAACATTCAGTCAAGCCAACCAGGTCAGAGTATATATTAATGGTGTTCGCCAATTGGAATCTGAGTACACTTTAAATTCCGGTACTTCTAAAGTAACAATGACTGTTGCACCAGTTAATAATGATAAAATATTGATCGAAGTAGATGGTTATGCAGTATATGAATATTTTGCAAATAACATTGTATATGGTCCAGCAACAGGTGCTCTTACAACAGGCACCATTCAGTCTGCAATTGATGGTTTGGAATCTGGTAAGATGCCAAAAACTGGCGGCACATTTACTGGTCAAGTTATTGGTCAAACAATAGACAAAGCTACTGCAAATACTTCACTAGCAACTGGATCATATGTACACAATCTAGCAAACTCTAATTGGACATTCTCACACAGTATAACCGGTAATGCAGGTACAGTAACAAATGGATTGTATTCAACAGGAAGTTATGCAAATCCTGCTTGGTTAACATCATTAAATGCAGATAAATTATCTGGTGGTACAATTTCAAGTACTATACTAGGCAATTCATCACACTTTATTGGTACAACTTCTATTGCATTGAATCGTGCAACTGGATTCCAAAGACTGACAGGTGTGAATATTAACGGAATTGCTGATAGTGCTAATAATCTTATTAGTACTGCTGGAGATTTAGGTTATACTGTGTCTGGCCAAGATGTTTCTTATGTTGGCCATTTAGGACCACAAGTTCAATCACAAGGCGCTGGTGCTGCGGCCATGTCTTTTCACAGACCTGGATTATATGCAATTAATTTTGGACTTGGTACCGATAACCAATTAAGAACTGGCGGATGGAGTCGAGGCGGCGCTTCTTATGTTATACTAGATTCTGGTAACTATAATTCGTATGCACCAACATTAACAGGCACTGGTGCTTCTGGAAATTGGAATATCACTTCTGCATTTGCTACGAATTCTACTTATGCAAATAACATAACAATGGGTTTCAATTCCAATTGGAATACAGATTTCTCACACGCTCCGGCCGGAAGTACAGTTCTTCGTGGTGATACTTCATCAGGAAGCTCAACTGGTGGTCCAGGTGGAAGTTGGTGGTTCCAACAGAACATGCGCCACACAAATGCATCTAATTTATGGGGTGTTCAGGTTGCATGGGGTTGGGAAGACAATGCTAATTTACTTAGAACCAGAAATATACAAAATGGTAATTATGGTGGCTGGGTAACATATATCAACAGCACCAACATTGGTTCACAGTCTGTTTCTTATGCTACAAGTGCTGGTTCTGCTACAAGTGCAGGTTATGCTACAAGTGCTGGAAATTCAACAACTGTTGCTGGATTAAATGTACATGCAAATAGAAACAATGAAGCAAACAAAATTGTAAGAACTGATGCAAGCGGTTATTTACAAACAGGTTACATTAATTCAAGTAATGGTGACGAAAATAATGCTAGCAACCCACCAAGAGTTTGGGGTACAAACGGTAGTGATAGTTACTTGCGTTCATATCAAACAGGATCGTTGAGTGTTGGTTATGCTGGAAGTGCTGGAAATGCCACTTATGCTGGAAGTGCTGGATATGCTGGAAATGCTGGATATGCATCAAGTGCTGGAAATGCTGGATACGCCACAACTGCTGGTTCAGCATCAAATGTTACTCAAGGCACAGCATACTTTACTTATGCAGAATCGTTTGGAATGGGATCAGTTGGTGGTGTTACTTATACTAGTACAGGCGCAGGCGGCGGTGGTTGGAATACGGTTCAATATTTAAATATTCCTAGCGCAGGTTGGTGGAACATAACCGAACCAGATATGTTCTATCGAGGACAAAGATTAAATTCCAGTATGTGGGCAAGCGGTACCACTTATCTATGGTTGGTCGTTGAAGTTCTTGTTGATAATGTTTGGAGATTAATTAAATTAACAACACAAAATTATGATACAGTTAATTATATGCCAGCTGACGGTAGTGTCTATTATGCAGCAAGACCATTTCAAACATACGGACCTTATGGTTATTGGCATTGGTCTAACGAGGACACCACTTGGGCGGCGTTAGGTAGCCAAAAAACACCATATTATCTAGCTGCAGGTAATAACGTCAGAGTTACAATGAAATTTGCTAATGATTATTTTAGGGCAGGTACTCATTTTATGACGGAGGCCAATGCGGCTTCCGGTAGAGGATATTATATGGACAGTGTTCTTGGCTGGAGAAATGATGGAACTAATCCAAGTGCCACAAACAAACATGTTTATAAAATAGGACCTGACGTTAATAATGAGTGGAGAGCATATGCTAACGGCGGGCCCGCAGGATATTGGTATGCTGGAGGTAGTGTGAGATTTATGGCATATAAAGTTGGTACATAAGTTGAAACTTAATTTTTAATGGAGCAAAATAAATGACACTTTCAATCAATAAAATTTTACAAGTAGATTATATTCAACATAGTTCGAAATTTCCACATAACACTATACGAGCCTATGTTAAAGCAAACGCTTTGCCTGAAGATCGTATTGTTGCGGATGAATTGGAAAAAGGAAAAAATATAACACCGAATGACGTTATTCAAATCATTAATGTCGAACCAAGTCATCCTTTATATCAACAAATAATTGACAAATTTAATCCTCAAAAAATAAATTTTGAATCCAATGAAAATGTACATTTTTATGAAAATGTGTTGGATGAAAACAAAAATGCATGAAATAAAAAGGCAAAATAAATGACAACAAAGATTACGCCATCAGTTCTAGAAAATACGGCTGTTGTAGCGGCTACACATGGTACTGGTGCCGCAATACCAGTTATAGTTGTTGATCCACAAGGTAGAATTACTGGTGTCACCAATACTACTATTGATATATCTACATCTCAAATTACTAGTGGCACACTGGCTGATGCAAGGTTGCCTGATACTGGTGCTACATCAGGTTCATATGGAAGTGCAAGTATTGTACCAAGAATTATAGTGGATGCAAAAGGTAGAGCAACTGGAGTGGCCAACATTACAATTGCAATTGCTTCTAGTGCAGTTTCAGGATTAGCCACATCGGCAACCACAGATACAACAAATGCTGGTAATATTGGTTCTGGTACATTGGCTGCAGCAAGATTGGCCGATTCTGGTGTAAGCGCAACAACATATGGTACGGCTTCAAGCGTCAGTCAAGTTACAGTAGATGCAAAAGGAAGAATCACCGGAGCATCAAATGTTGCAATACAAATTGCAACTTCTCAAATCACTGGTTATCCAACATTTGCAGCCTCGGCAACCAAAGATACAACAAATGCTAGTAATATCGATTCAGGCACATTACCAGATGCTAGATTAAGTAATGCTGGCACTAACACCGGATTATTCGGTACAGCTTCAGTGGTTCCAAGAATCAATGTCGATGCAAAAGGTAGGGTTACATCTGTAACTGCAACAAATATTGCAATTGCTGCCGGTTCAGTTTCTGGTTTAGCAACTGTTGCAACATCTGGAGCATACGGAGATTTGAGTGGAAGGCCCGTCATCCCCGCTATCTACTCACCACCCCAAGGTATTGGTACAGGTGATACACCACAGTTTAAACGATTAGGTATAGGCACCCCGGCATCTGGTACTGACGGTGAAATTCGTGCAACCAATAACATCACTGCATATTATTCTGATGACAGATTAAAAACTAAACTTGGTGCAATTGAAAATGCACTAGACAAGATTGATGAACTAAGCGGTTTCTATTACGAAGAAAATGAATTAGCAGTATCACTTGGATATAAAAAACAGCGTCAAATTGGTGTATCAGCGCAACAGGTTCAAAATCAATTACCTGATTGCGGAGTTGTTGTACCCGCACCTATTGATGAGAAATACTTAACAGTACGCTATGAAAAGTTAATTCCATTATTGATTGAGGGTATTAAAGAACTACGTGCAGAAGTAAAAGAATTGAAAAATAATATTTAACAACAAATTTCGAATTTTTGCGTTCCGGCCCGAGAATTTTCTCCGACAGATTCAAAAGTCCAAAAAGCGAATTTACTTTTTACCATTTCCTTTGAGTATAAATACCTCCAAAAGGGGTTAAACAATGCCAGCTGGTTACCAAGAATTATTTCTAGAACAAGGTTCAAACTTTAGTACATCCATCACATTGGATCAAGCTGATGGTTCACCTTTTACTCTAACTGGTAGCCAAGTAAAAGCTGCCATGAAAAAATCATATTATTCTAGTAGCACAACCGCTAATTTTGTAATAACAGTTAATGATCCAACAGAAGGCATTATAATATTGTCTTTACCTTATGCAAACACGGCAAATATTTCTGCTGGCCGTTATGTGTATGATGTGATTATCAAAGATTCTTCAAACACAGTCATACGGGTTTTAGAGGGAGTTGTGAACGTCTTACCCCAAGTTACAGTATTTTAAAGGAATAATATGCCAACGGTAACCGTCAGACAACCTGCAACCGTAAAAGTTAGAGTTGAAGGCCAAAAAACTAAGGTACAAACACTTTCCTATGGTACAAAGACACTTAGGAGTTTGACTGACCTTTCTTTGGAAGGCGCAAACACTGGTGATGTAATTGTCTATAACTCACAAACCAAAACATTTTCTGCCAGAGGCCTTGGTACCGACACTCCTGTACACGGAAATCTATTACCAACATCTTCCAGAGCGTTTGACCTTGGCAGTAGAACAAATAAATTCCGAAGTCTATATCTAAGTGGTAATACAATTGACTTGGACGGAACACAGATCAAAGCTGAATCGACAACTGGTGCAATTTCATTTGCAGCTGCGCCAACAGACATTAATCCTAATCCGATTGCGATTGTGGTATCACCGGTTGGTGGTTTTGCGCCTGTTCAAACAGTTGGTGGTGTAATTTCAGATGCAGCAATTCAGGCCGCAGTAGCAAATTCAGTAACTTATTTGGCTTTCCAAGGTGCTGATTCAGGGTTCTTCTAAATGGCATCTAATACAACAATACAGATTCTCCGTTCATATGCGAACACGGCACCTGGCAATCTAGCAGACGGAGAATTAGCTTACTCTTTTCTTTCCAATACACTTTTTATTGGTAGTTCCACATTAAATGTGGAAAGTCAATTGTGGACCAACAATATCATTAGCATTGGTGGATCAGAATATATTAGTAATACTATTTTAAATACGGTTAGCGACTTTGACGGTGGCACATTTTAATAAATAGATCATAGGATTTAAATCCATTTAACATAAAAAGGATAACAACATGGCAGGCGCAAATACAACACTAAGAATTAGACGTTCCCTTACCACAGGCGTACCAGCCAGTCTACAAGCGGGTGAATTAGCTTATTCATATCAATCCAATACCATGTTTATTGGCTCACCTGCTGGTACAGGTGTTGTTAATATTGGTGGACAATACTACACATCAACAATTGATGCTGCAACCAGTTCAAATACTGGAGGCACACTTGTTCAACGAAGTGTAACAGGTAATATTGCTGTTGGTCATGCAAACGTTAGAAGTCTTAGTTTCTCTGATGGCGGTACATTAAGTACTACCTTTTTCTCAGGTAACGCAAACTCTGCAACTCAATTCCAAACAGACAGATATATTGATGTTACTGGTGGTGACATTACCGCATCTGCACAGTTGTTTAATGGTACTGCAAACGCAACATTAAGTGCTGCACTAAATTCAATTTCTGGTCTTACTCCTGGTTTCTACGGTGGTTCAACAGTTATACCTATCATCCAGGTAGCTGCAAACGGCCGTGTTATGACGATTGCAAATTCGTCAACAATCTCAACTGCATTGACTGTTGCAGCTGATTCTGGTACAGCTGATGTTGTTAATCTAGCAACCGACACATTTACAATTTCTGGCGGTGCAGGCCTTACATCAACTGTAACAGATAATACAGTTACTATTGACGTTGATAACACGGTCGTTCGTGCAAATACTGCTAGTTTAACACAAACAATTGATGGTAACATTATCATCAGTGGTAACTTGTCCATCTTAGGTACATCAACAACATACAACGTTGAAACACTTACTGTCGAAGACTCCTTGATTGCACTTGGTAAAAACAATGCATCAGATGCAGTCGATATTGGTTTCTACGGCCATTACAATGATGGTGCAGACCGACATGCCGGTTTGTTCCGCCACGCAGGTGATGGTTTCTTCTATTTGTTTGACAACTACAACATAGAACCAACAGGTAACGTTATCAACGTTGCAGATGGAAGCTTCCGCCAAGCAAACTTGAAATCTAATTTGATTTCACAATGGGCAAATGCAGCAGTATTACAAGTTGGTACCTTGAATGTTGCTGGTGCAACAACACTTAAATCATTAACACTAACTGATGACTTAACAGTACCTAACGGTGGTACTGGTGCAAGTTCATTCACTGCTGGTGGTATTGTTATTGGTGATGGTACCGATTCACTAAAAGTACTTGCTAACAGTACATTCACTGCAACAGGTGCTGGTGCACAAAATAACACCATTACTTCTGTAACTGTTGACTCATATGGCAGAACAACTGCTGCAACATTCCAAGCAATTGCTGGTCTAAATGTTGACCAAGGTGGTACAGGTAAATCTACTTTTACTTCAGGTAAAGTTGTTATTGGTAATGGTACAGGCGCTTTGTCAGAACTTGCAAATGTTACTTACACATTAACTGGTTCATTAAGTGCATCTAAAACAATCACATCGTTGACTGTAGATGAATATGGTCGTGTATCAGCTGCAACAGCCGCAGATATTTCTGGTCTAACAGTTACACAAGGTGGTACTGGTGTATCAACATTCACTAGTGGCCTAATGTTGATTGGTAATGGTTCTGGTGCAATTCAATCAATCGCTAATGCTGGTTATTCATTGACAGGCACATTGGGTGCTGCAAAAACAATCACCTCATTGACTGTTGATGCTTACGGTCGTGTAACAGCAGCAACTGCGGCAGACATTTCTGGTTTGACTGTTGCTCAAGGTGGTACAGGTGCCGCAACATTCACCGCAAAAGGTATCGTATACGGTGATGGAACAAATGCGTTGGCTGTTACAGCTGCATCCGGTTCAGCAGACCAAACATGGTCTAATCAAATTCTTACAGTCACAGATGCAGGTGTACCAGTGTGGTCATCAGCAATAGACGGAGGACAATTCTAAGCTGACTATATAATGTAATAGATTTTTTTATGATAGGAGTTTGAAATGGCAAATGAGAAGTATTTAAATTATTATGTTGAGACTTTGACAAGCACAATGACAGATTGTGTTATTCGAAATATCTCAATGCAAGCGAATGCGAAAATAACTGATGAAGTTGTGAAAGAACAGTCTGAAAAGATTGATGCGTTAGTAAAATCAAATCTTGAGTTGCAAAAAACAATTCAAGATTTGAAAGAAAACAGTGAATCAAATCAAAGTAAGGCTGTTCAAGAATTGGAAAATAAATTATCTGAAAGTGAAAAACTTGTAACAAAATTAAGTGCAGATGTTAACAACTTAAACAGTAAACATCGAACCGAAATTGATGAATTGATTACTAAATTTCGTGACTATGATAGTGTTAAGAATCAAGCCACTCATGTGGAAACATTTAAAGGTGAATTAGTTAGAGCAAGAGAAGAAACTAATCAGGTTCGTTCAGAATTTGAAGTTAAAATGAATGCTTTAAATGTACAATATGAAAATAATGTTAATAGTTTGATTCAGAAACATGAAACTGAAAAAAGTGAATACAACAACAAGATAGACGAATTACTTGCTAAAATTGATTACTTACAACTACCTCCTTCCAAAAGAAAAAAAATTGATGAGCTAAATAAAGAAGTGGTACCAACAACCCTAACAGGTTTAATTGGTACTGATGGCCCAATCAAGGATGGCGGAACGTTCTAAGTAAATGTCAAATACAGCAATACGGTTAAAAAAATCAGGCGTCACAGGAAACACACCAACAGGCCTAGCTAATGGTGAGTTGGCGCTTAACTATGCCGATGGTAAACTGTATTACAAAAACAGTCTTGGTGGTACATCCTATATCACCAACCAATTCTCTTTCGACACAATTAATGCCAATAGTTCTTTAATATTGGCCACTAGTGGTTCCGACACACTCTCTTTTGTTGCTGGTGATAATATCACCATCGGTACCAATACAACCACAAAAACAATCACAATTAATGCATCAGTGTCTGGTGGAAGTGATCCTGGTCCTGCGTTTGATAGAGCCAATGCGGCATTTAGTCATGCCAATGCGGCATATAATACAGCAAATACTGGTGGTGATGCTTGGGTCAGAACACAGGCCAACAACGCATATGATGCAGCCAATTCTTCCGGTTCTTTTGCTAATAGTGCTTTCCTAACGGCCAATTCGGCATATGCATCACAAAACATTACATCTGCATCTGCTAATGCGGCCTTTGCTCATGCGAATGCTGCCTATGCCAAGGCAAATACAGGAACGACCGCACTAGATGTAAACGCCGACATTGTTGCATTTACAATCGCCTTTAGTTGATGAAATAAATAAAGGATAAGGAAATTTAAATGGCAAATACTTTTAAAAATCAACTACGAGCAGCAGTCGGAACATCGGCAGAAACCATCTATACTGCTAATTCTGGTGTATCTACTACAGTTATTGGTATGACAATCGCAAACATACTAAACACAACCATAACAGCCAATGTGATATTGACTTCTGGTGGATCAGATTACTATATGGTTAAGATGGCTGAGATTGAACCAGGCAATTCACTGATTACAATTGGTGGTGAACAAAAATTGGTTATGGAAGCCGCAGATGTACTTAAAGTTTCGACAAGTAATGCTTCGGCAGCCGATGTTATTGTAAGTTTATTGGAAATAACATAACATGCAATTCACCTACATTGGCAGCCAAAGTAAGAAGGATGTAAGGGTAGCCAGTTCAATTGCCAATGGTGCATTTGTAACTGCTAACTCAGCATCTTCATTTGCCAATGGGGCTTTTGGTGCAGCAAACTCAGCAAGTATATATGCCAATGGTGCTTTCAGTCAAGCCAACTTGGCTTATGATGCAATTATCACAAGTAGTAATACTGCTTCATTGTATTATTTGACAAGAACATTTACTGGTGATGGTAGTACAACCGCATTTACAGTAACAGCTAATACTACATCAAATAGTATTCTTGTTTTTGATAATGGTATTACACAAAATCCAATAGTTGATTATAGTGTAAGTGGTACAACATTAACTTTCACAACTGCACCAAGTACCGGATCGGTGATACAAGTTCGTGAATTGTTAAGTAATGTACCAGTAGTTACAGATAATTCAAACTCAGCATTCGATAGAGCCAATGCGGCATTCGCTGCAGCGAATTCTGGTTCTAGTGCCAGCTTTGCTTTTAATCAAGCCAATGCCGCATTTGATGCAGCCAATTCGGCTTCATCGTATGCTAATAGTGCTTTCATAACAGCCAATAATGCATTACCTAAAACTGGAGGTAATGTAACTGGTGTTGTAACATTCACAGAAACAACCTACTTTACAAACACAACAAATTCTTCAACGACAACCAGTGGTGCAATAGTTGTTACTGGTAGTGCGGGTATAGGTGGAAATGTAACCATAGGTGGTGCATTAACTATAAATGGAACAAGTGCAAACGGCATCACATTTGCTGACGGAACTGTTCAATACACCGCAAATGTTGGAAGTAATGTTGCTATATCTGCATATGCGGTGGCCAACTCAGCAAGTTTGTATGCAAATGGTGCCTTTGCACAGGCCAATGCATCTTTTGGTTCATCCAATTCAGCCAGTTTATACGCCAACGGTGCCTTCACAACAGCTAATACAGCAGATGGAAAAGCCACAAGTGCAGGTCTATATGCTAATGCAGCATTTGCTGCAGCCAACTCCGGTTCAAGTTCTGGTTTTGCATTTAACCAGGCAAACGCAGCATTTGATGCTTCTAATTCAGCATCTAATTATGCCAATAGTGCTTTTGCGGCAGCCAACTCTGCTTCTAATTATGCCAATGGTGCTTTTACAACAGCCAACCTAAAATTTAATACATCTGGTGGTACCATTTCTGGTGATGTTTCTATTACTGGTAACTTGAGTATATTAGGCAATACATTTAGTACCAGTTCAACACAGATTGTTGCAAACGATACTTTGTTTATCATGGGTACCGGAAATTACACCGGTGATATTTTAGATATTGGTTTTGCATCCCACTATAACAATGGTGTCAATGCACACACCGGACTAATAAGAGATTCTGGCACAAAAGAATGGCAGCTCTTTGAAGAATATACACCAGAAATTGGTGGTGATAACAACATCAATATTAATGATGCATCATTTAAGATTGCAACATTAAAAGCAAACCTAAAATCAACAACGATTACAATCAAAGGCATTGATGTATTGCCTTATGTGAATAGTGTATTTGATTCGGCCAACTCTGCTGGAACATTTGCTAACGGTGCATTCGGTTCTTCTAACTCGGCATCTAATTATGCTAACAGTGCCTTCTTGCAGTCAAATTCTGCTTTTGGTGCAGCCAATTCAGCCAGCCTATATGCCAATGCGGCCTTTGCTGCTGCGAATTCTGGTTCTAGTGCCAGCTTTGCATTTAATCAGGCAAACTCGGCCTTTGATGCCGCAAACTCGGCAAGTTTATATGCAAACGGAGCATTTGGTGCGGCTAATTCTGCATCTGGTTATGCCAACGATGCAATAGGATATGCTAATACAGTTGATGCTAAGGCAACCAGTGCAGGAACATATGCTAACGGAGCATTTGGTACTGCTAACTCCGTAAGTCTTTATGCTAATGCAGCCTTTGCTCAGGCAAATGCAGCTTTTGCGGCAGCTAATACTGGTGGCGGATCAGGAACACCAGTATCAATTTATTCTGATAGATTTACTGCAAATGGTGGAACAACAACATTCACTTTAAGTACATCACCAACAAGTGAAAATTATATAATTGCTGTTGTAGATGGTATCACACAGCTTAGAGACACATATACTGTTTCTGGTAATGTAGTAACATTCGATAGTACATTTGAAAATGGTGCAAATGTAGAAGTGACCACGATAACAGGCGGTGGTGCTCTAGACCCTTATGCAGCAAATACTGCAAACTTAGCATACGCACAAGCTAATGCTGCATTCGCTACTGCAAATTCTGGTTCTAGTTCCAGTTCTGCATTTAACCAGGCGAATGCAGCATACTCACAAGCTAATGCGGCCTTTGCACAAGCAAATACTGGTGGCGGTGCGGATACATATGCTAGAAGCACCGCAAATGCTGCATTCATTCAAGCCAATGCAGCATTCTCACAAGCAAATACAGGTGGCACATCATTATCAAAGGCAATTGCAATGTCGATTGTTTTCGGATTCTAAGGATTTAAAATGGCAAACCCAAACATAGCAGCACTAACAACAATTAATGGAAACACACAAGTACAATCGGTGACAACATCGGCGACTTCTATTGCAAACAATCCTTCATCCAGTGGTAAAATATTAAAAATTAATTCTTTGATTATTTCCAATATTCATGGAACCAGTGCAGCGGACATAACAGTTGATTTGTATAGAAGTGCGACTGCATATAAATTGGTCAGTACCATTTCGGTTGCAGCAGATACATCTTTCACAGCCATTGACAAAACACTTTCCATTTATCTGTTAGAAGGTGATGAATTGAGATTAACGGCCAGTACCAATAGTATATTACAAGCAGTGTGTTCGTTTGAGGAGATCAGTTGATGTTTAATGCCGGTGTCAGAGGCAAGAGAGCAAAAGATTCAACAGGATTTATTACAGTTGGTGAACATTTTAACCAACAAACTTTCCTGGTACCTACTGTTACCCGTTTTGCGGTAACTGATGGATCTTATGTTGACACAAATGATACCGCAGCAGACCCAGCAGGCAATCAAGTTATCGTTTTGTATGGGTCAGGTTTCGCACCAGGTGCAACCGTTTTGGTTGGGTCTACTACGATAGGTGCAGTAACATTCCTGGATTCTGGACGCCTTACATTTAGTTCTCCCGCATTAGGTTCTGGTAGTTATACCGTTTTTGTTACCAATGCAAATGGTGGTACTGGTATCCTTGTACCAGGTTTGGTATATTCTGGTGTACCAACATTTACCACAGCAGCTGGTTCATTAGGTACTGTATACGAAACAACCGCAATCAGCACAACAGTTGTTGCAACAGGTGATGCACCAATTACATATGCATTATCTTCTGGTTCTTTACCTTCAGGTTCGACACTAAGTTCTGGTGGCACAATTTCTGGTACTGCACCTGTGGATGGTTCAAGTACAACATATTCGTTTACTGTACAAGCAACTGATGCACAAAATCAAGATTCTGTTCGTTCTTTTAGTTTGACGATTAATACTGATGTTGTTTCATTCTCATCACCAGCAAACAACACAACAACTAGTGCAACACAAAATTTACCAATATCAAATGTGACAGTAGTTGCAACTTCTGCGGCCGGATATGGTGTACTGTATACTTCCAGTGGATTGCCAACTGGATTGTCAATGAATACCTCTACTGGTATAATTTCTGGTACACCAACAGTTGTTGCAAGTAATACATCAATCATAACTGCAACAGCAAATACAACAAGTAGAACTGCAACAAGATATTTGAACTGGACAATCAATCTTCCTGGTGACTTGTTTTGGAAATATGCATCATTGTTAATGAGTGCAAATCCGGTACCAAATGGAAACACATTCAATACAGATTTAAGTACATTTAATAATGAAGTTGTGGTTGTTGCAGACACAAAGCCAAATGAATTTCATCCTTTTAAAGAAGGTTATTACAGTAACTACTTTGATGGTACTGGTGATTATTTAGCCATATTGACCAATGCCGCTTTTAATATTGGTACCAATAGTTTTACAGTAGAAGCATGGATCAATACCAGTTCAGCAACACAACAATCAATTTTTAATATTTCTGACACGGCTAGTTCGGGATATGGAGCAGTTCGTGTACAAGTGTTATCCGATCAAACTGTACAATGGTTGATGGGTCCGGGTGGTTCTTGGGGTGTGGCAGTAACCGCAGGATCAATTACTTTAGGAACATGGAATCATATTGCTATTACTCGAAACGGTTCGTCTGTTTATTTCTTTATCAACGGATTACAAGTAGGTACAACACAAACTTATGCAACTTCTTTAACAACAGGCGGCACAACATACATAGGTTATAATAGCGGCACAGCATTTGGATTTAACGGTTATATTTCTAATCTTAGATTTATAAATGGCACCGCATTATATACCGCAAATACAACTCTATCAACTTCACCACTAACATATGTGGCCAACACCAGTTTATTAACTTGCCAATCCAACAAACTAATTGACAATTCAAATAATAACTTTACAATCTTAAAGGGTGGTGACACAAAAGTTAATCCATTTAGCCCATTCAATGGTACACCAACAACAGTCACTGTGCCTGCTGCAAATAATTACAGTATGTATTTTGATGGCACTGGGGATTATTTAACAATACCATCGAATTCTGCATTTGCATTTGGTACAGGTGATTTCACTATTGAGTTTTGGGTTTATCCTAACTCTGGTGCAAACCAAGGCATTTTTCAACAGTCAGATACTGCTGGTGGATTTAAAGCAAGTGCCGCAAATAGTTTAGCTTTAAATATTTTTACCAGTAACGCAATAACTGTGTACGCAGTAAATACTACACACACAACAAGCACAAACAAACTGATATTTAACACTTGGACGCATCTTGCTTTAGTTCGTGCGTCCGGAGTTACTAAACTTTATATCAATGGCGTGTTAGAGACTAGCATTGGCTCTAGTGGATCAATTACAGATACAACTAATTATACTGGCACACATGTTGTGTTGGGTGGCTATTATAGTACTTCATATCTATGGATAGGATACATTTCAAATTATAGAATAGTTAAAGGCACCGCAGTATACACCGGCAACTTTACTGTTCCTACCAGTCCGTTAGCAATCACACAATCATCATCTGCAAATACAGCAGCATTAATAGCGGTGCCGACAAATGGGTCCAGCATGTACTTTGATGGTACTGGAGATTATTTGAGTGTTCCGGGAAATGCGGCATTCCAATTCACAGCTGATTTTACTGTAGAATGTTGGGTATATCTAGAAAAGGTAACAGGATATCAGGTAATAGTAGGACAATATCCGGGCTTCAATGTGTGGGGCTGGATGCTTCAAATGAACAATGGTTCAACAATGAGGGCCATATTCAATAATAGCGTATCAACAGGAGCAATTTCTGCATCAGCTACACTAGCAGCAAACCAATGGTACCATGTGGCATTGACTAGATCTGGAACAGGTATCACTTTGTGGTTTAACGGAACAAGTGTTGGCACATCAACGTTGTCTGGCAATATAGGAACAGTAACTGACGCAGTCTGGATAGGCAATGGCGGTTCAGCCGACTATGTTCAGGGATACATTTCCAATCTTAGAGTGATAAGGGGTACTGCGGTATACACCACAACATTCACACCATCCACAACACCACTAACAGCAGTTACCAATACCAGTCTATTGACCTGTCAATCAAAAACAAGTACAGTAATTGATAATTCTACCAATGCATTTACAATTACAAAAGTTGGTGATGCAGCAGTTGCCAACACATTTAGTCCATTTGGAACTACAGCTTCATTTTTAACAGCTCAAGCAAACACAGTAATTGACAATTCTAGTAATGCACTTACAATAACTACAAATGGTAATGCAGGTCCAGCAAGAAACGGACCTTTTGCAAACACAACAACAGTTACTTTAGTTGGCAATGAAGGTTCAGTATACTTTGATGGCACTGGGGATTGTTTGGGAGCGGAATCATCAAATGGTATTTTGCCTGCGGATTTTACTGTAGAAATGTGGGTGTACTTAACATCATCTATAGCAAATCAACCACTTGTTGCGTTTGGTACTGAAGTGTCCGGTAGATTTGCTTTATTGACAAATGCATCAGGGCAGTTAAAATATGGTATTTTCGGAGATGCAACAGAATATATATATACAACAATTGCCATGGTACTCAATACTTGGACACATGTGGCCTTTTCGAGAACTGGCACCAACATGTATGCATTTATAAATGGTGCTTCAGCAGGCGCAGTAAGAACACTATCTGGTTCTAGAGGTAATGGTACTAGAATTAGTGTAGGTGCATCGGCGGCTCGAGATTCATCTATGACTGGATATTTGTCCAATGTAAGAGTTGTTAATGGTACTGGATTATACACCAGCGCATTTGTTCCTTCTTGGGCACCATTGACACCTGTGGCCAACACAGTGTTACTAACAGCTCAGACAAACCTATCTTCAAATACAAAAGTAATAGTTGATGAAAGTAATATTAATAGTGTGGTTACAGGATTTGGAAATACAAATTTAGGTTCATTCAGCCCATTTGGTAGTTCATGGAGTGCATACTTTGATGGTGCAAATGATTTTTTGAGTATACCAACCAGTTCTTCATTTAATTTTGGTACCGGAGATTTTACTGTCGAATGTTGGGTAAATTGGTCCTCTACTACGACCGATAGAGGAATAATTAGTCGATATGCTGGCGCATCGAGTGGTTGGGCTTTAAGGTATGATAACACTAGCGGTCCAACATTAAATTGGATTAACGGTGACACATCAATCTTAATTGCTAGTCACACACCTATTGCTGGAACATGGTACCATTATGCTGTTTGTAGATCAGGAACAACTCTACGAATCTTTATAAATGGTACTCAATCAGCAAGTACTACTTATTCTGGAAACCAAGACACTAGCAGTACTTTATATATTGGCCAACTAAGCAATACATTATGGCCAGTTAACGGTTACATTTCAAATGTCCGTATTCTAAAAGGTACCGCACTATACACCGCAGCATTTACACCAAGTACTAATCCATTGTTACCAGTCGCAAACACCATATTATTAACTTGTAACTCAAATAGATTTGTTGATTATTCTGCGGCCAACAATGTGATTACAAAAGGCGGTGATGGCGCATCAACAGTTTCAAAATTCAGCCCATTCAGTTCAGTAACAGTAACACCTGCAAGTTATAGTGGTTACTTTGATGGCACTGGAGATTATTTGACTGTTGCATCATCGTCGGCTTTTAATATTTCTGGTAACTTCACCGTAGAAGGATGGTATTATTTTACTGCTTTTCCTGGTGCAGGAACTAACGATAATTTGTGGACGTTTAGTGGAGTTACTACTTATAATCCCTATTTGTATCTATGGGGTGACGGTACCATAACTTTGAGAACTGCACAAACTAGTGGAACTGTGGTTAGCGTAACTCATAACTTTGGTTTAAACATATGGTATCATATTGCAGTAGTAAAATCTTCAACCAACTTTACACTTTATGTAAATGGAACTTCTGTTGGTACAGGAACAAGTTCTGCTATTGTCAGTGAAAATAAATCTTTAGAAATAGGCGGACAATCAACATTTGGACTCACCGGATATTTAAGTAATTTTAGGGTAGTTAACGGCACCGCAGTCTACACCTCAAACTTTACTCCATCTACCACACCACTAACCGCAATTGCCAATACTAGTTTGTTGACCTGTCAGTCTACCACATTCATTGACAACAGTAATAATGCATTTGCAATCACAGTCAACGGTAATGCAAAGCCTGTCATACAAAATCCATTTACTGATACTGTTAGTGATGCAACAAATTATTCTGCAAACACTTTTGGTAACAGTGTTTATTTTGATGGCACTGGAGATTATGCAAGTTACACCGCATCATTATTAATTGCAGGTACATTTACTGCGGAGTGTTGGTTCTACAATACAAGTACTTCCGGCGTACAGCAAACACTTTTTGCATTTAATTCTACTTCTGGTGCATATGCATCAGTTAGAGTTGACTGTGATGGAGGTAACGCTTCAAATCAAATGCAAGCTGTTTTAAGTACGACCGGTTCTGCATGGAACACAAACATAGGAGTGAATAATGCTTATGTAAAGGGTGTTTGGAACCATGTAGCTGTTACCCGTGATAGTTCAAATTTAGTTAGATTTTTTGTGAATGGTGTGGTGATCGGTACCGCAACACAGACGGGAACGTTATACAACACATCAACCATTCACGGAATTGGAACTGCCGCTTTGCCCGGTGCTATAAGCGGTCCATTCCAAGGGTATATTTCAAACCTCAGAATGACTAATGGTCAAGCACTATACACCGGACCATTTGTACCTTCTAACCGGCCAGCACCAGTAACATCAAACACTACATTATTGTTAGCAAGTACAGTGGGTCCATCAGTAACAGATGCATTGAGAATTAGTAATATAGAAACTTTTGGTACCTCAAGATATGTGGCCAACAATTCGCCATACTATGATACATACAGTGCATACTTTGATGGTACTGGGGATTACCTAACTATCCCTCCAAACTCAAATCTTGCACTAGGTACAGGAGATTTTACTGTTGAATGGTGGTATTATCCACTAGATTCAGGAACTACCCGATACCTTCTTGACATATATGACAATAATAGTTCGGGGAGATTTTTAGTACAGCAAAACACTAATATGAGTATTGGATTTTATGGCGCTTCCGCTGCAACAAGAACAGTTTCAACAGCAAATGCGTTAATTAAAGATACTTGGAACCATATAGCAATTTGTAGAAATTCGGGAATAACTAGAATATTTTCAAATGGAGTGCAGGTAAATACAAATTATTCTGATTCGGGGAATTACACATTTACATTAACATTCTTGTATTTTGGTACACAAAATGCTAGTGGTACAAACAATGCTTTTGGCCATTGTAGTAATTTTAGAATAGTAAAAGGCACTGGACTCTACACCTCTGCATTTACTCCACCCACTGCACCATTAACAGCAATAGCAAACACCAGCTTGTTAACCTGCCAATCCAATAGATTCATTGACAACTCAACCAATGCATTTACTATTACTAAAGCTGGTGATGCAAAAATAACCACATTAGAACCTTTTGTAGGCAGCAATAACTCAAGATTCTCATCTGTGTACTTTGCAACCAAAACAGATTATCTTGCTGTAAGACCGCAACCAAGTCTTATAGTATTCCCAGGTGACTTTACATTTGAATGCTGGGTATATCCAACGGATGCCACAATAACAAGATGGAGATTTTGGGATTCAAGACAAGCTGGTGCAACAGGTGCAGCAATGAACCTTGGTTTGTCTCCATTGGCATCAGCAGTATCTGGTTCTTATAGAATGGAATATTATAATGCAACAGCTTATTTTGGAACAATAACAGTTTACACCAATCAATGGACACATTTAGCATATGTTCGTAGTGGCACAACAATGACCTTCTATGTAAATGGTGTTGCAGGTGGAACAGCAACAATTTCCGGAACACAAACTGGCACTGCAACAACTGCTCCAATATACATTGGTTCAAAAGACGGTAGCTTGTCAGGTTACGGTACCCTTGGCTACATTGCAGATTTGAGAATTACAAACGGTTATGCAAGAACTATAACAGTACCAACAGCTCCATATGATATTAAATAAATAATGTAAAAAGGTTATAATTAATGTCAACACAAGTACCTCCATCAAGATTAGATTCAACTAAAGATTTTTCTTCTTTGGTGCCCTCTGCATTTGACCGAGCAAATCTTGCGTTTGCACAGGCTAATGCTGCTTTTGCACAAGCAAATACTAATGACGGTGGTTCGGGTGCAGATTCGTGGGCTAGAGGTACGGCCAATGCAGGATTTATTACTGCAAACTCGGCATCAATATTTGCAAATGGATCATTCATTCAAGCCAATGCAGCATATAATGCAGCCAACAATGCATCAGATGCGTGGGTAAGAACAAAAGCAAACAATGCTTATGATACTGCAAACTCTGCGAGTTTGTATGCCAATGGTGCTTTTGCTGCAGCCAATACTTCTGCAAACGTTTACTTGACTGTGGCTCTTAGTGATGAAACAACATCAATAACTACAGGTACAGCTAAAGTAACATTTAGAGCACCACATGCAATGACACTGTATCAGATACCTAGAGCATCATTGGCCACTGCAAGTACATCTGGAATTCCTGAAATTGATATTAATAAAAACGGTACTACTATTTTTGGCACAAGATTAACAATAGATGCAAATGAAAAAACAAGTGTTACTGCCGCTACACCGGCGGTGTTATCTACAACTACTTTTTCAGATGATGATGAAATAACTATGGATATTGATGTTGCTGGTACTGGTGCAAAAGGATTAAAAGTAACATTATATTATAGACGAACATGAGTTTCCTTGTAAATTCTTATATTGTTGGACCAACCGGTATTGCTCCAGGACAAGCAGAATACACTGCGGCAGGAACTTACACTTGGGTTGCACCTGATGGTGTAACAAGTGTTTGTGTTGTTTGCATTGGTGGCGGTGGCGCAGGTGGTGCTATGGGTCAAAGTGGTGCAGCAACAAGAATGGCTGGTGGTAGTGGTGGTGGATTAGGATGGAAAAATAATATTTCTGTTACACCAGGTGCATCATATACAGTAGTTGTTGGTGCTGGACAATCAAGAGTAACAGCAAACGTTGCACCTGATGCATATCCAGGAGTACACACAACAGGCAATAGTTATTTTATTAACACATCAACGGTAGCAGGATTTGGTGGTACTGGACCAAGTGGTTCATCAGGTGCATCCGCAAACGTGGTTGGTGGAAATTTTGTTGGTGATGGTGGTGGCCGAGGTGGCAGCGCAAACGGAACACAAGCGGGTGCATGGGGTGGATGTGGCGCAGGTGGTTACTATGGTAATGGCGGTGCTGGAGGTAGATTTGGTTTAGTTATTGGAAACGGAACATTAACAGTAGCTGGCCAAGGTGGATACGGTGGTTCCGATGGATCAGGAGATATGTCTATTTCTGGTGACACATATGGTGGCGGTGCACCTGGCGGTGGAGGTTGTGCATACACAACCAATGGTCCATCTTATCGTTCTGGTGGTGGAGGAGGAAATTCACTTAAACCACCGCATTCCGCAACTAACAAAGTGGGTTCTGGCGGCGGTGGACTTGGCGTATTCCAATCTTCAGGTACAACAGATGCCGGCGGCGGCATCCGTGCTGGTTCGTCGGCAACAGATTCAAAAGATGGAACAGCAGGCCTTGGTAGCGTTACAACATCCGATAGAAATTTTGGTGGTACTTATGGTGGCGGCGGTGGTGCAGTTAAAAAAGGAACGGGTATAATTGGTGGTGGTGTGGTTTATAGTGGATCAGGAAATACAGGTGGTGTTAGAATTATATGGTCAGGCACTAGACCAGGTGATGTGACCAGAGCTTATCCAGCCACATATACAGCAGATTTATAATAAATAGAGCATGAATAATTTTTAATGGGATAAAAATGGCACACTTTGCACAGATAGATGAAAACAATATTGTAACAAGAGTTCTTGTTATTGAACAGGATGTAATTGATTCTGGTATGTTTGGTCCAAAAGAATCTTGGATACAAACAAGTTATAACACCATTATGGGTGAGCATAGATTGGGTGGTACACCTTTGCGTAAAAATTATGCGGGTATTGGATACACCTACGATAAAGAACGTGACGCTTTCATACCACCTAAACCATTTCCAAGTTGGATATTAAATGAAACATCTTGCCATTGGGATGCACCTGTTGCGAGGCCCGAAGATGAAAAATCATATGGATGGGATGAAGCAACCTTGGCTTGGGTTGAATATACACCTTAATAAAAAATGACAACAAAAATAAAATTACCGAATATAGACACATCGTATGATTATTCATCGTTGGTTGGTTCGGCATATGCTCAAGCCAATGGAGCTTTTGAAGCAGCCAATGCGGCCGGTGGTGCAACTAGTGCAGGTTTATATGCCAATGGAGCATTTTTAACATCCAATTCAGCTTTTGGTGCAGCCAATTCAGCCAGTTTATATGCCAATGGAGCATTTTTAACATCCAATTCAGCTTTTGGTGCAGCCAATTCAGCCAGTTTATATGCCAATTCTGGGTTCTTACAAGCTAATGCGGCTTTCGCTGCAGCAAATTCTGGTTCAAGTGCCACGTTTGCATTTAACCAGGCCAATGCGGCCTTTGCAGCTGCTAACACAGCAAGTAGTGGTGGATCTACAAACACAATCAATCCATTCTTGTTAATGGGAGCATAAGGAAAAATCATGGCAATAACATACAAAGTTTTAGGTCAATCAAATCCAGCAGCAAACACAGCAACAACTCTTTACACTGTTCCTGCGGCAACAAGTACAATTGTTTCCACACTTTCTATTTGTAACCAGGCTGCCACTGGCGGCACAGTTAAAGTAGCTGTTCGTCCAGCAGGAGCAACATTGGCTACACAACACTATTTGGCATTTGACACACCTGTACCAGCAAATGATATGTTATCATTAACACTTGGTTTAACTTTAGCAACAACTGATGTTGTCACAGTAAATGCAAGTAGTGCATTAATAAGTTTCCACGCTTACGGTAGTGAGATAACCTAACATGGCAATCAAAACTTTATCTAAGAGTAAAATATCCACTAAAAACACTACTTTAAGTAGTGATTTGATAACAGTTGAGATGTTACTGGTTGGAGGAGGTGGAGGAGGTGGATCAGCAGGAGCTGGTGCTGGTGGTTATAATTATCAGAGTGAATTTACTTTTAAAAAAAATGTAACCTATACAGTAACCGTTGCTGGCGGCGGCGCCGGTGCGGTAGGAGTCTTCAGTGCGAGTTCTTCAAATGGAGAACGAGGCGGTGACACTTCAATCACATCAACTGGTTTTTCTTTGTATGCATACGGCGGTGGATGGGGCATTGGAGGCTACACGGATCCAAGAAGGCCAGGAAGTGGCGCCTCAGGTGGCGGTGGAGTTAGTAGCTCCGTAACAGACCACTTGGGTGGAGAACCAATCACAGGTCAAGGAAATGCTGGAGGTGATGCATTTGTATCAGGCACTGCTTTGGCAGGTGCCGGCGGTGGCGGCGCAGGTGCTGTTGGTGGAAATAGTGTAAGCGGCACAGTGGCAGGTTCAGGTGGTATTGGATTACAAAATTCCATAACAGGCACTGCAACATATTATTGCGGCGGTGGCGGTGGCGGCAGCGTCAATACCGGCACAGCGGGCAACGGTGGTGCAGGTGGTGGTGGTGGAGGAAGTTCAACAGCTGGAGGCACAGGAGGTGCAAACGGCGGCCAGAATGGAACAAATACTGTTGGTGGGAATGGCGGAACAAATTCCGGCGGCGGCGGTGGTGGTATGAAAAACGGCGCCGGCACTAATGCAGGTAACGGTGGTTCAGGTATTGCAGTTATCAAGTACCCAACCGGTTACGCAGCAGCTACAACTACAGGCACAGTTACATATACAATATTATCCGGGTATAGAATATATAAATTTACGGGTTCAGGATCTATCAAATTCAATTAATGTATCAGTTGACGAAACAACCAATGATGCATAAATACCCCTTATAGGGGGATATAATGGCACAACCAATAACAACAAGAACGGCATTCAAAGATTATTGCCTGCGTAGACTAGGGTTTCCAGTAATCGAAATCAACGTTGATGACGATCAGGTAGAAGACCGTATTGATGATGCACTTCAATATTGGCAAGACTACCACTTTGATGGCCTACAAAAAATATATTACATCAAAAAACTTGATGCGACAGACATTCAAAACAAATATATAAATCTAACTAATGTTACAGACGATTCAAATAATTCTGTTGACATAGTTGGTATAACTAGAATTTTCCCTATTCAAGATTCGTCAGCATCAATCAACATGTTTGACTTGAGATATCAATTGCGTTTGAATGAATTGTACGATTTCACTTCCGCATCTTACATCAACTATACATTAACACAACAACATTTGCGTTCATTGGAGTTAATGTTTACTGGTGAAATACCAATCCGTTATCAAAGACACATGAAAAAACTTTTCATTGATTGGGCTTGGGGTTCTTCACAAGCACCAGTCGGTACTGTTGTTGTCATGGAATCTTATGCAACAATCAATCCAGAATATTACAATTATGTCTGGAACGACCGTTGGTTAAAAGAGTATGCAACAGCACTTATCAAGCGTTCATGGGGCAACAACCTTAAAAAGTTTAGTGGTATACAATTACCAGGTGGTGTCATGTTGAATGGTGATAAGATTTATGAGGAAGCAAAAACAGAAATTGATGCCCTTCATGCAGAAATTGGTGACAAGTACGGTGCACCACTAGAAATGTTTATGAACTAATATGAAACACCAACACCATATTATTCCAAAACATATGGGTGGAACAAATGATCCGTCCAATTTAATTGAACTTACCGTAGAAGAACATGCGGAAGCTCATCGTGTTTTGTGGGAAAAATATGGACATAAACAAGATGAATTAGCTTGGAAAGGTTTAGCTGGCATTATTGGTAAAGAAGAATTGTTACACGAACTATTTGTAATGTCTGGTAAAAAATCTAGACCACCAGTAGGTCACAAAGCAAATTTAGGTCGTAAATGGTCTGATGAATATAAATTAAAAATGAGTGAGACATTAAAAGGCCGTCCTTGTGAATGGAAAAATAAAATATCCGAGAGTAATAGTAGAAATTGGTTAATAACCAAACCAGACGGAACAAAAATAAAAATAAAAAATTTACAACAATATTGTAAGGAAAATAACTTGGATAGTTCAAAAATGTCAATTGTGGCTAGTGGTTTAAGAAAACACCACAAAAATTATTTTTGTGAAAAGTTAGGATAATATCATGGCGACCTCGGTGTATTTCAACAACTACAACTCTCTTGCTGAACAGAGAGTAATAGAAGATTTGATTGTAGAAAGTATTAAAATTCAAGGTTATGACGCCTACTACCTGCCTATTGAGAATGAAGAAGATAGAGACATTCTATATGGTGAAGATCCAATTAAAAGATTTGGTTCGGCCTTTCCAATTGAGTTCTATCTATCTAGTTCAATGGAGTACGGTGGCGAGAAAGAATTCTTTTCTAAATTTGGTCTTGAGATTAAAAACAATATCAATATCATACTATCAAAGCGTTCTTTCTCTCAAAGAGTACCACAAGACCTATTCACCAGACCCCGTGAAGGTGATTTGATTTATGTGCCTTTCTTAAATGGTACCGGTGAATTGTTTGAAATTAAATTCACCAATCAAACCAAAGACTTCTTCATGTTAGGCCGCAAGATTCCTTATTTCTACGAATTAGAACTAGAGAAATTCAAGTACTCACAAGAAGTTATCGACACTGGTGTGGAAGATATTGATGATATAATGATTCAATCAAGTTATACAATAGATTTGAACACTGGTGTTGGAACTGGAACATATGAACCTAGAGAAATTGTATTTCAATCTAGGGATGGTACACAAGCAAACGCATCAGTGGTTGCAATGGTACAAGAATGGAACACTGTCAATGATATATTAAAAGTAACAAATGTTGCCGGTGAGTTTGCAAACAATGTTGCAATCATTGGTGCAACAAGCAATGCACAATACTATTTGTCATCATATAATCCATTAAAAGACAGTACAAGAAATGAAGCCTATGACAATGATTATTTGGACAATGAAGCCGATAACATTATAGATTTCACCGAAACTAATCCGTTTGGAAAAATATAATGTCAACATACAACCGTGTCATCAGAAAATTAGTTGTTGGATTTGGTAATCTTTTTGACAACATAACACTATACAGATTCAAATCAGACGAAACCGAATCTGAGAGATTTATTGTGCCTATTGTTTATGCATCAAAAGAACGATATGTTATGCGCCTTGAGAGTGATCCTCAATTAGATAAAAAAGTTCAAGTAACTTTACCTAAAATGTCGTTTGAGATGGCCGGTCTTAGTTATGATTCAAGTAGAAAACAAAATACCAACATTAAAAATTTTGCAGGCACAAATACAGCGACCGGTGTTATTGCACAATACAATCCAGTACCATACAATTTTGATTTTAATCTGTACATATATGTTCGAAACATTGAAGATGGTACACAAATCATTGAACACATACTACCATTCTTTACACCAGATTACACCATCAAATTGAATTTGATTCCTGAAATGGGGATTATTAAAGAAGTACCTGTGATTTTAAACTCAACATCACATGAAATTATTTACGAAGGTGGTAGAGAGAACGAAACCAGAATGATAGTCTGGACATTAAACTTCACTGTCAAAGGATTTGTATTTGGTAAAACCACAGAAACTGGTGTCATCAATCGTGCATTTGTTTCAGTGTTCAACTTAATTACCGAAGAAGATGTTGTTGAATTTACATTGAATTTAAATTCTGGTTTTGGTACATATAAAGTTGGTGAAAAAGTATATCAAGGATATACATCAGATGATACAACAGCAACAGGAATTGTTGTTCAATTTACAGACAACCTACTTAGATTAAAATCACTAACAGGAAACTTTGTGTCCGATAAACCTATATATGGAGTTAATACTTTGGCAAACTATAACTTCACCACATATAATTTGAACCCATTGAAATTTGTTGAAGTTGATGCTGTTGGTAGAGTTTCTACAGATATCGACTTTATGACTGTTGATAAAGTTGACGCTAAGACCGATAACACACTAAATGAAGTCTTGACAATTAACAAGGCCGCAAACCAATAAACATCAAATGAGAGAAACAAATGGCTAAACAAACAATCAATATTGGTATTAGAGCAAATGATGGTAAAGGTGATACACTAAGAGCCGCATTTGTCAAATCAAATGACAACTTTACCGAGCTGTATACCAATGTTTCCAATAATTCTAATACTGCAAATTCACAATCAGCAAACAATGCTGCACTAGCACAAGGTGCTTTCAATAAAGCAAATTCTGTTTTCTTGGGTGATATCAGTTTTACCGATACCATAATGTATAGTAATACAAGAGTGGAACTTGGTAATGACCATCACAACAAAAAAGTTTGGGGTCTATTATATGGTCAACTAACAACTCAGTTAGCCAATACATATGGTCACAGTGTTGCATACGATTCTGCCAATAACATTTATGTTGCACTGACAACACAAAATGAAACCACAGGTTATCCACAATCTACAATTGTAAAATTTGATACAACAGGTGAAATATTCTGGACTCGTTCTGTGCCAGCAAACACCTCATATGGTAGTTATTCTGAATCTTTAGATATTGATGCAAACAACAATGTGTATTTGTTGACAAATCTTCCAAATACTTTTTCAACTCTAGTTACCAAATTTAATTCTGTTGGCCAAAATGTTTGGAGTTCGATGGTAGAAGATGCAGTAGGTTCTGTAGACATTACTGTTGATGACCAAGGATTCCCATACTTTGTTGGTGAACACAACCTACTAACAGGTCTTGACAACACAGGTGAATTGTACTTCACATATTTCACTTCACAAACAGAATCCACAAATGCATTTTGCTGTTTAGCGTTACCAAATGAGTATGGTGTTTTAGTTGGTTCTGCAAACGGAAAAGTTCACAAGTTTGATACAGAGGGTGTTTATCTTTGGACAAACAATGTTGATACAAACGGAAACACAATTATAAGTTTGACTTCTGATACATCAAATAATTGGTATGCAGCATCAAATACTAACATTTATAAATTTAGATCCAATAATCAATTGATTTGGGAAAAAACAATAACTGGTATTACAACACCAAAAATCAATTGGATTAAACACAAGAATGATTATTTGTATGTAAATGGTGCAACAACAGATGCAAACAACCAGACAGCATTTATCACATATAAAATTGATGCAAATGGTGAATTAGTTTGGGCAAGGTCTTTAGAAATTGCAAGTGCAAACCAAACAATCAGACTTGGCCATAGACAACTAGATGTTTCAGGTGACTATCTTGTTGGTATTGGTTATTCTAAGCCATCAGGTAAATCAAACACATTTGCAACAGTTTATCAATTGCCTGTAGATGGTTCTCTATCTGGAACATATCTTGGTGCAAATGGTAGTTCTTGGGGTGATTTCACTTATGTTGGTATACCAGAAGCAAACACTGCAACAAGTACAACCGTTGGTACCGGCAATACAACTGTAACGATTGCTGAGAATACAGATTACACATATACAACAAATGTAATTGTTTATTCAACTCCTGGTGGTTTGTATGAGAAATCTGTAACACCATTTAAACAAAAATGGCAATTCGATTCTAATGGTAAAATCATAGTACCATCTTCTGGTGACCCAACAGCATTGGATTTGAGTGGCAAAAACATTGTGAATACTGGAAATGTCATATTTAATAATGGTACAACACAAAGAGCTGCAGCACTGCCTCTTGCAAACTTGAAAGTAATTGTTGCTGCATCATCCAGTTTTGCCGATTTTCAGAGTAGAATTGCAGCGTTATAATTAATATAAAAACTATGAATACATTTGACAAGAACATGGAAAAATTATTTGATGTAACACCGGTAGAACAAAAAGAAAAACCTTTGTTGCCGGTGGTTACAAAATCTCAGGATGGTCCAGATTTAAAGAATGATTTGGAAGATGCATATCAACAAACAAAAGATAATCTACAAGACCTTATCGACCAGGGCAAAGAAGCCATGGAAGAAATACTCAACATTGCAAAAGCAGGCCAACATCCTAGAGCCTTTGAGGTGTATGGTACACTGTTGAAGAATGTGGTGGATGCAAATAAAGAACTACTTGCGGTACAAAAACAAATGCGTACAATGGATGGCAAACCAAAAGAAGGTGACACTAAGATTGATAAAGCTATCTTTGTTGGTTCAACCGCAGAACTGAATAAGTTACTTAAAGGTAAAGAATGAGTGGTGATTTAAGATTTGGTGAAGCATATCGGGATAACCCTTTACTTAAAAAAGCTGGTGTTAAGGTAGAATATACCCAAGAGCAGGTTGATGAATACATTAAGTGTTCAAAAGACCCTATCTATTTTGCAAAAAATTATGTAAAGATTGTTAACGTTGATGAGGGTTTGATTAACTTTAAGATGTGGCCTTTCCAAGAGGAAATGATTACACTTTTTGCAAACAATCGTTTCGTTATCACCAAGTGTCCCCGTCAGGTTGGTAAGACTACCACAACAGTTGCATATATGTTATGGGAAACAATCTTCAAAGACACACAAAACTGTGCAGTCTTGGCCAACAAAGGTTCTTTGGCAAGAGATATTTTAGCCAAGTACCAACTGGCATACGAAAACTTACCTATGTGGTTGCAACAAGGTGTTGTTACCTGGAACAAAGGTAATGTAGAACTAGAGAATGGTTCTAAGATTATCGCTGCGTCCACATCAAGTTCCGCCATTCGTGGTGGTGCATTTAACATCGTATTCTTGGACGAATTTGCTTTCGTTCCAACCAATATTGCGGAAGAATTCTTCAACTCCGTTTACCCTGTAATTTCATCAGGTAAAAAGACAAAGATTATTATTGTGTCTACACCTAATGGTATGAATCTATTCTACAAACTATGGATGGACTCAATCAACAAGAAGAATGACTACAAGCCATTTGAAATTCACTGGTCTATGGTACCAGGTCGTGATGAAAAATGGAAAGAAGAAACAATCCGAAACACCTCCGAAAGACAATTCAAACAGGAGTTTGAAACAGAGTTCTTGGGTTCTTCAAATACTTTGGTTTCCGGATACAAATTACAACAACTGGTCTATGTGGACCCTGTTGCGAACCACGATTTGTTGAAAATCTATGAACATCCAGTCAAAGAAGGTGTCAACGAATCTAAATCTGACCACCTATATTGTATAACGGTCGATGTATCTGAAGGTAAAAACCTAGACAGTTCGGCATTTTCTGTCATTGATATCTCACAGACACCGTATAAACAGGTGGCCACATATAAGAGTTCGTCAATTACACCAATATTATTTCCTACAGTCATATACAATACAGCCAGATATTACAATGACGCATATATTCTGGTAGAGATTAACAATAATCCACAGGTTGCAGACTCACTACACTCAGACTTTGAGTATGAGAACCTATGGAAAATATTTACAGGCAACAAAAAGCCTCAACAATTGTCTGCCGGATTTGCCCGTGGTATTCAAATGGGTCTGAAAATGTCACCACAAGTCAAGGCAATTGGGTGTTCCAACCTAAAAACTTTGATTGAGGGTGACAAACTATTGATAAATGACTTTGATACCTATTCCGAACTAACAACTTTTGTTCAACAAAAGAATTCTTTCTCTGCGGAAGAAGGTGCAAATGATGACATGGTAATGTCACTGGTCATTTTCTCATGGGTAACAACTCAACAATATTTTAAAGAAATTGTAAACCACGATATCCGTAAACAAATCCAACTGGAAAGTATGAACCAGATGGACGATGATGTTCTACCTGCACCGATCATTGAGGATGGCCTAGAACATGATTTTGAGATTATGGGTGGTGATGTATGGGAAGTTGCAGATGGTGGAGAAGTCTATGCAAGTTTCACAAGAAAGATGATGGAGAGGTTGTAAATCCAGCCTTTCATAAATATACTTATGGTATTTTGCCAAAAGAACATAATAATTCAAGGAGAATAAAATGGCATTTCAAATCTCTCCAGGCGTAAATGTATCGGAGATCGACCTAACTACAGTCGTTCCATCAGTACAAACTACGGCCGGTGCATTTGCTGGAACATTTCAATGGGGTCCAGCAGATAAAATAAAATTGATTGGTGATGAAATAACACTTGCGAGCACATTCGGTAAACCAGACACATCTACAGCAACATCTTTTTTTACTTGTTCCAATTTCTTGGCTTACGGTAACAGTTTAAGTGTTGTCAGAGCTGTTGGTACTGCAGCAAGAAATGCTGGAGCCGGTCAGGCTGTACAAATTAAAAATGAAGATGTATATGAAGCTACATATTTGTTGGCAGGCAATTCAAACACATATGGTTCTTTTGTTGCAAGATATCCAGGCACACTAGGAAATTCATTAGAAGTTCAAGTTTGTGCTACTAGTGGTCTGTTTTCATCTTGGGCATATAATTCATATTTTACTTCTGCACCAGGCACATCAGAATATGCAACATCTGTGAATGGCGTGGCAGATGAAATGCACATTGTTGTTATTGACAAATTAGGTAATATTACTGGTGTTGCAGGAACGGTTTTAGAAACATATGGTTTTGTTTCTGCTGCATCAGATGCCGTAATAAATGGTACATCTAATTACTATAAACAAGTTATTTTCAATAACTCAAAATATGTTTATGTAATGGATCCAGTTGATTATTCAACAACAAGTGCAACATGGGGCACAACAGCGCTTGGTAAAACTTTTGCTGATCCTGCAGCAATAGCAGTAGTAACACTATCAAATGGCGTTACTACTCCACCAACAGATGGAAATTTACAAACCGCATATGACTTATTTGTTAACAAAGAAGCTGTTGACATTTCATTAGTATTGACTGGTGACCATAGCGTTACAGTTCAACAATATGTAATTGACAATGTTGCAATCTCTAGAGCAGATTGTGTTGCATTTGTTTCTCCAAGATATGTTGATGTTGTTAACCAAGGTGGAAGTGAATCCACAAATATTACAAACTGGTTATCTGCATTGTCAAGATCATCTTCATATGTTGTTGCAGATTCTGGTTGGAAATATCAACTAGACAAATACAACAATACATATCGTTGGATGCCATTGAATGCTGACATTGCTGGTTTGTGTGTTAATACCGATACAGTAAGAGATCCATGGTTCTCACCTGCTGGTCTAAACCGTGGTGCTATTAAGAACTGCGTTAAATTGGCATGGAACCCAACTAAAACATTCCGTGATGCATTGTACAAACAAGGTGTAAACCCTGTTGTGTCTTTACCTGGCCAAGGTACATTGTTGTTTGGTGACAAAACATTGTTGTCAAGACCATCTGCATTTGATAGAATCAATGTTCGTAGACTGTTCATTGTTCTGGAAAAAGCAATTGCACAAGCAGCAAAATATTCATTGTTTGAATTGAACGATGAATTCACCCGTGCTCAGTTTACTGCTTTAGTAGTTCCATTCTTGCGTGACATTCAAGGTCGCCGTGGTATCACAGATTTCAAAGTTGTTTGTGATTCAACAAACAACACAGCACAAATAATTGACAGCAACCAATTTGTTGGTGATATCTACATCAAACCTGCTCGTTCAATTAACTACATTCAGTTGAATTTTGTTGCTGTTGGAACTGGTGTTGACTTCACTACAGTTGTTGGCGCAGCCTAATAAATAAAACGACAATAGGAGAATACAATGGCATTCAACGTAGCAGAATTTAGAGCGAACATGATTGGTGACGGTGCCCGTCCTAATCTGTTCTCAGTCTCTTTAGTTTTTCCAACACTAGCCGAAAACGGTGCATTAGCAGGTCAGAAAGTTAATTTCATGGCCAAAGCTGCACAGTTACCAGGTTCAACAATTGGTACAGTACCTGTTTATTACTTTGGTCGTGAAATGAAGTTTCCTGGAAACAGAACTTTCGCCGACTGGACATTGACAATCATCAACGATGAAGATTTCGCAATACGAAATTCTTTAGAATCATGGATGAACGCAATAAACAGCCACGCAACCAATGTTCGTTCTGGTGCTGCAGCATCTTCTACAGGTTACTCTGTAGATGCAAGTGTTACACAATACGGCAAAACTGGAAACGAACTAAAGAAATACAACTTTGTTGGTATGTTCCCACTCGACTTGGCACCAATTGATTTAGATTGGGGTTCAAATGATGCAATTGAGGAATATACTTGTACATTTGCTTACCAATTCTGGGAAACAAATACAACATCTTGATATATGAGGAGGGCCTTGTGCCCTCCATGTTTTTTTGATTTTATAATTACACACAAAATATGGCAAATACAAATAAATTTTCACTGTTCGGTTTTACAATTTCTCGTCAACAAGATGAGGAAGAAAAAGTCGTTCAACAATCTTTTGCGCCTCCGGCTACGGATGATGGCGCATTAACTATTACATCTGCCGCTTATTACGGCACATATGTTGACCTAGACGGTACTGCAAAGAATGAGGTAGAACTTATTTCTCGTTACCGTGAAATGGCAATGCAACCAGAAATTGAATCTGCGATAGATGATATAGTTAATGAAGCTATTGTACAAGATGATGATGGTAAAATTACTGAAATTATTCTGGACGATTTAAAACAACCAGATAAAATCAAAAAAGCCATCAGAGAAGAATTCAATACCATTCTTCGTTTGTTCAATTACCAAAACATGGCTCAAGATATTTTCCGCCGTTACTATGTTGACGGTAGAATGTATTATCACGTAATTATTGACCGTGAGAATCCACAAGAAGGTATCAAAGAGTTAAGATATATTGATCCACGTAGATTGCGTAAAGTCCGTGAGATCAAGAAACAAAAGGATGAACGCACAGGTGTGGAGATTATGAAACCTGTGAATGAGTACTACATCTACAACGACAAGGTAGTCTCAGGATCAGCCTCAAACTTTGGACCAGTCGGTACACGCATCACAACAGATTCAATCATCTCGGTGGTTTCTGGCCTTATGGATTCACGCAGAGCAGTTGTATTGTCCTACCTACACAAGGCAATTAAACCTTTGAATCAACTAAGGATGATTGAAGATGCAACTGTTATCTATCGTATTTCACGGGCTCCTGAGCGCCGTATCTTTTATATTGACGTTGGCAATCTTCCTAAGTTAAAGGCAGAACAATACCTCCGTGACATTATGGTCAAGTATAAAAACAAACTTGTCTATGATGCAAACACAGGTGAAGTCCGTGATGACCGTAAGTTTATGTCAATGATGGAAGATTTCTGGTTACCTCGCCGTGAAGGTGGTAAAGGTACAGAGATCACCACATTACCTGGTGGTCAAAACCTAGGTGAGTTGGAAGATGTTAAGTACTTCCAAAAGAAATTGTATGGTGCATTGTGTGTGCCAGTTTCTAGATTGGAACCGAATCAAAGTTTCTCTCTTGGTCGTACATCAGAGATTACCAGAGATGAATTAAAGTTTTCTAAGTTTGTTGATAGGCTACGCAACAAATTTTCGGATGTTTTTGACCAAGCTCTTCGTGTACAGTGTGTACTAAAAGGTATTTGTACCAATGAAGAATGGAACTTGTTCAAAGAAAACATTCACTATAATTTTATTAGAGATAATAATTTTGCCGAATTAAAAGAAGCAGAATTAATTAATCAAAGATTGTCTTTGTTGGCTGCGGTTGATCCATACACAGGCCGTTATTTCTCTCAGAAGTGGATTCAACAAAATGTATTGCGCCTAACAGATGATGAGATTGATGGAATGCAAAAACAAATTGACAAAGAAAAAGATATGGGTCTTGGTTTACCTGTTGCAGTAACTAATGATGTTGCACAACAACAAATGCTTGGCCAAGTTCAAACTGACCAGATGGTACAACAGGCACAATTAATGCCTGACCAAGGTCAAGCTGGTGGAAGTTCTGGTGGTTCATCATCAGGAGATTCAAAAGCAAAGAGTTCTAGTGGTTCAAAGCCAGTTAAAGGTGATTTGAGTTTAGAAGATACCACCTTCACTAGATTAAAGCGTATATTATAATTAGGAGATAAACATGGCAACAGCAAGAGAAATATTAGACTATGCAGAAAACGACAGCGCAAAAGAAATGCGTGATGCTTTGTATTCTGCATTACAAGACAGAGTGATGGCACATATCGAAGCACACAAACAAGTGGTTGCACAAAACATAATGAATCCACCAGAAGCAGCTGTTGAAGATGAAGCGATTCAAGCATCAGCTTAATTTTGTCATATTGGTATAAATATTATTCAAACAATAACAGGGATTACAAATGGCAAACAAATTTTCATATCAAGTATTAAAAGATGATACGCAACATGCAGTCATCAAACTTACTGGTGAATTTGATGGTACAGGTCAAGAAAACAATGTGGCCAGAATCCAAGCAAACACTTTATATGGTGCTTTAGATTACTCAAGAGCAAATCTATTGTCATCAACTGCAAACACAGGACCATTGTACTATTATGGTTTGACAATACACCGTATATGGTATGATTCAGATAGTGGCAGCAGTGATGTACAATTATATTGGGCAAACAGTAGAAGTGATTTAGCTAATTCTGGTGTACCAATTATATTCATGCAAGGTAGTGGTGAATATGATGGTGCCGGTAACTGGATTACTATTAAAAATCCAACTGTATCTAATACAGCCACAACATGGAACAACGGAGATATTGCAATTTGCACAAGAGGTCAAGTAGCAAACTCAGGTTATACAATCATTATGGAATTGCGTAAAGACAACGCACACTATGAGCGTGGACAGTTTACCGATCCTGCTGCCTTTAATTATGGTAGTTACGGCATGAAACCATAAGGACCAAAATGAAACTTATTAAAGAAATTACCGAATCAGTAAACTATTTGGTGGAAGAAAAAGATGGAAAGAGAACTCTTTTCATTGAAGGTCCATTTCTAGTTTCTGAAAGAGTTAACAAAAACGGTCGCATGTATAAAGAAGAAACCATGCGTAAAGAAGTTGGCCGTTATGTGACCGAATCTGTAGAAAAAAATCGTGCCTTTGGTGAACTGGGTCATCCAGACACCCCATCTATCAATCTTGACCGTGTGTCTCACATTATTGTGGGTCTGCGCCAAGAAGGAACTGATTGGATAGGCAAAGCTAAAATTCTTGAAACGCCAATGGGCAACATTGCGAGAAATCTTATCGAGGGTGGAGGACAACTAGGTGTTTCTTCCCGTGGTATGGGTTCTCTTAAAGCTGTCAATGGTGTTAACATAGTTCAAGATGACTTTCATCTGGCCACAGCGGCAGATATTGTAGCAGACCCTTCTGCGCCTGGTGCTTTTGTGCAAGGTATTATGGAAGGTAAAGAGTGGATGATGGTGGGTGGAATATGGACTGAAGTTCAATACGAACAAGCTAAGAGAGAAATCAAACAAGCTTCTCGTAAAGAAATTGAACAAGTAAGTTTAAAAATATTCGAAAACTTCATCAAAAAACTTTAATTATAAATATCCAATATAAAATCAAGGAGATTCTCAAAATGGGAAAATTTAATCTGACAGACGCCGCTAAAGCTATTCTAACAGAAGGTGCAAAAGAAAATCTTGAAGCCTCTGTGCGTAGTGGTCACAAAGACGGTCCATCTAAACTACCTACATCTGTTGCCTATGGCATGAAAGATGCTGGTGAAGTTGCTGGTGAAATCAAGAAACAAGATGACGAAACTGGTGATTACACCAAAGGTGTTCCAACAGCAACACCTCCTGGCGCAACACCACCAATTGGTTCACAACCAGGCGGCAAGTTGACAGGTCCAGCTGACTCACAAGGTTCTGAACACAAAGCTGTTCAAGCAGCTGCAACAGACTATTCTGCCATTCGTGACAGAATCAAGGCTAAGTTGGCAACACAAACAATGCATTCCAATCCTGGCGCAACCGCACCTTATGTTCCAGAAGAAGTGGAAACAGAAGAAGAAGTAGTTGCTGAAGAAAAAGAAGGCCATGAAGATGCAGCCGAAGACAAAGCAATGATTAAGTCTATGATGAAGAAACAAAAAATGAAAGAACAAATGGACCAAGATGTTGGTGCATTGCTTTCAGGTGAAGAATTGACCGAAGAATTCAAAACAAAAGCAACCACAATTTTCGAAGCAGCCGTTATTGCTCGTTCACAAGCCATTATGGAAGATGTTGAAGAAGCAATGTACGAAGAATTCGAAGCTTCAGTTGAAGAAATCAAAGAAGATTTGTCTAAGAAATTAGATGACTACATCAACTACATGGCTGAAGAATGGTTCAAAGAAAATCAATTGGCAATCGAAAAAGGCCTTCGTGCAGAAATCGTTGAAGATTTCATCCGTGGTATGAAGACCTTGTTCGAAGATCACTACATTGATATTCCAGAAGAAAAAGTAAATGTTGTCGAAGAATTGACCGACAAAGTTGAAGAATTGGAAGACTCACTAAACGAGCAAATTAGAACTGCCGTTGAAATGAAGAAACAAATTAACGAATACAAAAAAACAGAGGCTATACATGCAGTATGTGAAGGCCTAACGCAGACCCAAGTGGAAAAATTGAAATCACTCGCAGAGAGTGTTGACTTTACCACAGAAGAAGAATTTGGTCGTAAATTGGAAACATTGGTAGATTCATACTTCCAAACTCCAGTAAAAGCGATTGAAAGTTCTGCATTACACGAAGCAGTAGAAATCGAGGAAGACAAGAAGCCAACAGCATCTGTTGATCCTGCTATTGCACAGTACGCACAAACAATCTCAAAATCGTTGGTAAAATAAATAAACTTTACCATTAAAAGATACTTACAAGGAGAATACTAAATGTATCTAACAGAAGAACTACAAAAAAAATGGGCACCAGTGCTTGAGCACGAAGGCCTAGAGTCCATCAAAGACCCATACAAGAAAGCTGTTACAGCACTTGTTTTGGAAAACCAACAACGTGAAATGATGACTGCTAGCCAGCAGTTGAACGAAACAGCAGTTTCTGCTGCTCCAACAAACGTTACAGGTTCTGGCATTTCTAACTACGATCCAATCTTGATTAGTTTGGTTCGCCGTGCATTGCCTAACATGATTGCTTATGACATTGCAGGCGTTCAGCCAATGACAGGCCCAACAGGCTTGATCTTTGCAATGCGTGCTCGTTACAATGCACAATCTGGTGCAACTGCTAACGCTAACGAAGCATTCTATGGCGAAGCAAACACCAAGTTCTCTGGTGTTGGTTCTGAAAACAACCTATACGGTTTCCGTGGTAATACCTCTAAAGATACCGATGCAAATCCATTCACAAACTTTGCAACTGCTAACGCTGTTACAAGTGGTATTGGTATGTCTACTGCTACAGCAGAAGCATTGGGTGCTGACACAGACAGCACATTCCAACAAATGGCATTCTCAATTGAGAAAGTTACTGTTACTGCTCAAAGCCGTGCGTTGAAAGCTGAATACTCACTAGAACTTGCACAAGACTTGAAGGCAATCCATGGTTTGGATGCTGAAACAGAATTGTCAAACATTCTTTCTACTGAGATTCTTGCTGAAATCAACCGTGAAGTTATCCGTACAATCTATACATGCGCTGTTGCAGGTGCTCAGTATGGTACTACAACTGCTGGTTCTTTCGACTTGGACACTGACTCTAACGGTCGTTGGTCTGTTGAACGTTTCAAAGGTTTGATTTTCCAAATCGAACGTGATGCAAACGTAATTGCTAAGCAAACTCGTCGTGGTAAAGGTAACGTGATGATCGTATCATCTGACGTTGCTTCTGCTATGGCAATGGCTGGCGTGTTGCAATACACACCTGCTTTGTCTGCTGACCTACAAGTTGATGACACTGGTAACACATTTGCTGGTATGTTGCACGGTCGTATCAAGGTCTACATCGACCCATACTTCGGTGGTTACACATCTAACCAAGAATTGGTAACAATCGGTTATAAGGGTACTTCTCCTTATGACGCTGGTCTATTCTACTGCCCATACGTTCCTCTACAAATGGTTCGTGCAGTTGACCAGTACACATTCCAACCAAAGATTGGTTTCAAGACTCGTTACGGCATGGTTGCAAACCCATTCGCAACTGGTTTGACCACTGGCAACGGTGCATTGAACGCTCGTTCAAACGTGTACTACCGTATTTTCCAAGTTCGCAACTTGATGTAATCCCAGGGATGGGAAGAGTCACCGTTAAGAGTGACATTTAAAAGGGACCTTCGGGTCCCTTTTTTTTGACTCCTAAATAGTACATAGAGGAGATAATATGTCTGCAATAACCAGAACACCAGAAAATACCGATTTACTTCAACCCACCAAATTCTTATTGACATTCGATAGAATTAGGGCCACACAATATTTTTGCCAACAGGTTAATCTACCAGGTGTTTCTTTGGGTGAAGTTATGAAACCTACTCCGTTTTTGGACATGTTTTCACCAGGCACCAAACTGACCTATGAACCATTGGACATAGAATTTATAATAGATGAAGAACTACAGTCATGGAAAAACATATACGATTGGTTCACTTCCATTGCTGATCCTGATGGTTTTGAAAAGCGTGATGGTAGTAAAGAACTACAAGACAATAAAAATTTTTCCGATGCAACATTAAGTATACTGAGTGGATTAAACAATCCTATTTTAAGAATACAATTCACAAATGTGTTTCCTTTAACTATTAGCGCACTTAGATTTGATACTACACAATCAGCAGATACAATAATAACCGCATCGGCAACATTTAGATATCAATCATACAAATACTTGACAGTTTAATACTTTTGTGATATAATGTTTTGATTATGGCAATTATGAATAACTATGGAAACACTTGAGCAAATACTAAAAATGTGGGAATCGGATGCAGTTATAGACCAGACCGAACCCAGCAGAGAATTATTAAAGATACCTGTATATCACAGTAAGTATCTTGGTATCCTCACCAAACACAAAATCGCATCAAAGAAAGCCCACTTTGATTACCTGCGTATGCGTAAGGTAAAATGGGAATACTTTACAGGTAAAATGTCACAAGATGAATTGAATGAATATGGTTGGGAACCATTCCAGTTTGCATTGAAGTCTGATATTAACACCTATTTGGAAGCAGACAAAGACCTTATTAAATTATTGGAGAAAAAGGTCTACCATGAGGAAGTCGTTTCAGTTATTGAATCTATTATGGCCGAATTGAAACAAAGAACATGGCAACTGCGAGACTTTATATCATGGGAGAAATTCGTTGGCGGACAGTAATCTATTATCAATATCAATAGATACATTAAACCTATTTTCTTTTATGATAGGTATGTTTTTTGCCGCAACCATGTGGAGAACAAAGGCTTTGTATTTTGTGGTCTTTTATTTTGCGTGTATGGCTTTATACTATGCCTTAAGATATAATTATGGTTGAACATTTAACAATCACAAAGAAAGATGAAGTATACGCCAAAGTGACCTGTGAGAAGCATGTTGCAAAGGAGTTATCTGAGTACTTCACATTCTTTGTACCTGGTTATCAGTTCGTTCCAGCCTATCGGAATCGCATATGGGACGGTAAGATTCGACTATTCAATCTACAGACCTCTCAACTATATCTTGGATTGATTCCATATCTTAAAGAGTTTTGTGATGAACGGGAATATACATACTCAAATGACATTATTGAAGATGAATATTCTGTCTATCATGCACAGAAATTCTTTGACACACTGAATCTACATTCACAAAGAAAACAAATTGGTGTCAGAGAACACCAACAAAATGCATTTATTGAGGCCATGCAAAAACGGAGAGCCTTGTTATTATCTCCAACCGCATCAGGTAAATCTCTTATCATATATTTGTTATTCAGACAATTGTTGCAGTATCAACAGTTAAAAGGTTTAATCATTGTTCCAACAACAACTTTGGTTGAACAGTTATATTCCGATTTTGCAGACTATTCGACAGAGAATGGTTTTAATGTGGAAGAAAATGTACATCGAATCTATCAAGGTAAAGATAAGATGACGGACAAGAATCTAACAATCTCCACATGGCAATCACTGTATAAGTTACCGCCAGATTATTTTCATCAATTTCAATATGTGATTGGTGATGAGGCACACCTGTTCAAGGCACAATCTTTAACATCAATACTAACATCTTGTGTCAATGCAAAGTATAGAATTGGTTTGACTGGTACACTAGACGGCACCAAAACACACAAACTGGTACTAGAAGGTTTGTTTGGTCCAACCAAAAAAGTTATATCAACCAAAGAATTGATTGACAAGAAACAATTATCAGCATTCAACATAAAGTGTTTGATACTGAAACATTCCGATGAGATATGTAAGGAAATGAAAGATGCATCATATCCAGATGAGTTGAAATATTTGATTGAGTCTGAAAACAGAAATCGTTTCATTCGTAATTTGGCAATCAGTTTGGAGAAAAACACATTGGTTTTGTTTCAAATGAAAAAACATGGTCGTGCATTATACGAAATGATTAAAGAGAAGGCAAATGGTCGCAGTGTTTATTTTATTGACGGTGATGTGGACACTGAGGTGAGAGAACAAGTTAGGAAAATTATGGAAATAGAAAACGATGCAATCACCGTGGCCAGTTTTGGAACATTCTCTACTGGTACAAACATTAGAAATCTACACAACATCATATTTGCGAGCCCAAGTAAATCAAGGGTTAGAAATTTACAATCAATTGGTAGAGGTTTACGACAGAATGAAGGTAAAGAAATGGCCACACTCTATGATATATCAGATGATTTAAGAATCAAAAAACACACAAACTTCACATTACAACACTTCATCGAAAGAGTAAAGATATATAATGAGGAGAAGTTTACTTTTAAAATTTACAATATAGGACTTAAAAATGGCCATTAAAATAGTAAGATTTAAAGACGGTCTAGATGTAATTTGTAATTGCGAATACACGGTAAATGACACAATAGAGATTACCGATCCTATGTTATTTGAAATTCGTGGCACCAATTTGATGTTGCAATGTTGGTTACCTATGTCTGTCATTAAAGAAAATACGGTAGAAATAGATGCGGATAATATCCTATGTGCAATGGATCCTACTGAGGACTTTGAAGAATATTATCTGAATACGGTAATTAAATTTACCGAAGCGACTAAGAAAGAAAAGGAGGTAGCTCTTACTGATGAGGTACTTTCCGCTTTTGAAGAAAAGGAATCAAGGAAGAATTCCTTAATACATTAATAACCTAATACCTAATAAATTAATATATTAATATCATCATCCGGGCTACACCGTGGACTTTAACACATGTCAAGCCCTTTGTCAACAACTTTTTATGGTACATTTGAATGAGTAAACAGAAACATTATATAAACAATCAAGATTTCCTAACGGCATTGGTTGATTACAAAACACGATGCGTAGAAGCCGAAAAGGCTGGCAAACCTAAACCAAACATTCCAAATTACATTGGTGAATGCTTTATGAAGATTGCCGAAGGTCTATCACACAAACCAAACTTTATCAATTACACTTACCGTGATGAAATGATTTCCGATGGTATTGAAAACTGTTTGATGTACTTTGAGAACTTTGATCCAGACAAGTCTAAGAATCCATTTGCATACTTCACACAAGTAATCTACTTTGCATTCCTAAGACGAATACAGAAAGAAAAGAAACAACTGTATGTGAAGTACAAGGCCACAGAGATGTATGGTATACTGGATGAATTTGAGATGTTAGAGAGTGAAGATGGTTCAAGTAAACAATTTGAACTCTATGATAACATTGCCGAATTCATTGAGACATATGAAGTAGCCAGAAAAACAAAGAAAGCCGAAAAAGATGCGGCAAAGAAACCAAAAGGGCTTGAAAAATTTATTGAGGAGTGATTATGAGAATAGGATTTACATGTTCAACTTTTGATTTGTTCCATGCTGGCCATGTGATGATGTTGAAAGAGGCAAAGACTCAGTGTGATTATTTGATGGTAGGTTTACAAATGGATCCTACGATTGATAGACCTACCACTAAAAACAAACCAATACAAACGGTACTGGAAAGATTCATACAGGTACAGGCTTGTAAATTTGTTGATGAAATTATACCATATGCCACTGAAAAAGAATTGATGGACATATTGACTTCTTATCCAATAGATGTTAGAATCATAGGTGAAGAATATAGGGATAAACAGTTTACTGGTTATCAGTTACCTATGTCAGTCTATTTTAACAGTCGCCAACACAGTTTTTCAACCACTGAGTTACGGCAAAGAGTATTGGAAATTGAAAAGAGTAAATGAAAGTAGCAATAATAACTGACCAACATTTTGGTGCGAGAAATGATTCCACACTTTTCTTAGATTTCTATGAGAAGTTTTATAAAGAAACATTCTTTCCAACGTTGGTTAAAGAAAAGATTAAGACTGTTCTTATTCTCGGTGATACCTTTGACCGTAGAAAGTACATTAACTTCTACTCACTGAAACGCACCAAAGAAATGTTCTTTGACCCGTTGTATGCATTGGGTGTTGAAGTTCATATGTTGGCAGGTAATCACGACACATACTTTAAGAACACCAATGATGTGAACTCGGTAGATTTGTTGTTAAAAGAATATGACAACATTAATGTTATTGATTCACCACAAACAATTCATTTGGACTATGCAAACACAACCGCTGATGTTTGTATGATGCCATGGATATGCGCTGAGAACTACGAGAACTCTATGCAAGAGTTGAATAATACCTCAGCAACCCTTTGTATGGGTCATTTTGAGATTGCCGGCTTTGCGATGTATCGTGGTATGCCATCCGAAGGAGGACTGGATCGTGGAATTTTTAGGAAGTTTAGTCACACTTTTAGTGGTCATTACCATCACAAATCTTCTGCTAATGATATCTACTATTTGGGGAACCCATACGAACTTACTTGGCAAGATTACAATGACGCTAGGGGTTTTCATTTGTTTGATTTGGATTCTCATCAACTTGAATTCGTAGAGAATCCAAACAAAATGTTTCATCGTATTATGTACGATGACAAAGTGAATACCATTAAAGAACTTGATGGTATGGATTTCAAACCATATGCAAACACCTATGTCAAAGTGGTTGTAATAAACAAAACCAATCCGTATTTGTTTGACAAGTTCATGAATAACCTGTATAATGTGAACCCAGCAGACATTACAATTGCTGAAGATTTTACAGATTTGACCGAAGGTGTTGATGACAATATGGTCAACCAGGCCGAAGATACTCTGACAATTCTAAACAAGTATGTCGATAACATCAAAGAAGATAACATAGATAATACTAAGTTGAAAACATTATTAAAAGAACTCTATGTAGAGGCATTGAATACTGAACAAGCATGATTTTATTTCAAAAGGTTCGTTGGAAAAACTTTCTTTCCACCGGTGCAGCATTCACCGAGATTAATTTTACCAAGTCTACCAATACTTTAATTATTGGGCAAAATGGTGCAGGTAAGTCCACGATTCTGGATGCACTTTGCTTTGGCCTATTTGGCAAACCATTTCGTAAAATAAACAAACCACAGTTACCAAATTCTATCAACACCAAAGAATGTGTGGTTGAGATTGAATTCAACATTGGCCAGAAACGATATAAAATTATTCGTGGTATCAAACCCAATACATTTGAGATTTACGCCAATGATATTCTGCTGAACCAGGATGCAGCTGCGAAAGACTACCAAGAAGTACTAGAGAAACAAATTCTCAAACTAAATTATAAGTCCTTTACGCAGGTTGTCATCCTTGGTTCAGCATCCTTTGTTCCTTTCATGCAATTGTCTGCCGCTGACCGCAGAACAATTATTGAGGACTTACTAGACATTCAAATCTTCTCGTCCATGAATTCGGTTGTCAAAGAAAAAATGTCATCCATTAAAGATGAGACAACCAAATCTAAGTATGCCATTTCTTTAACCGAAGAAAAAATCAATTTACAAAAACAAAACATCGAAGAACATAAGAAGAATAACGATGCGGAGATTCAGCGTAAACGGGAAGAAATTGAAAAATCAAAAGAACAACACAATAAATTGATAAATGATATTGAGTTGATTAACAAACATATTGCAGTGTTACAAACTAAAGTTGGTGATAAAAAAGAAAAGTTAGACAAGAAGTCCAAAGGTCTATTTCAAATCAAAGGTAAAGTCCAAACTAATATTGACAGAAACCAAAAAGAGATTGACTTCTATGAAAGTAACCATGATTGTCCAACTTGTAAACAACCGATCACGCCTGAGTGGAAAGATTCTCAGGTAGAAGAAAAGTCAAATAAAATAAACACACAAAAAACTGGCTTGCTTGAGATTGAACAAGAGTTAAGTAAAGTAACTTCTGAAATAGAATCAATCACTGGTATCATTTCTCACATCAATGCACACAATGGTGAAATTATTAGACATACTTCCACCATGTCGGCCGTAAGCAATTATATTTCTAAGTTGAATACTGAGATTGATGAATTGTCCAAGAAACAAACCGATAATGCCGGTGGCGACCAAAAGTTAACTGAATTAATTACTGAGTTGGATGAATATAAAAACAACTATGAAACACTTTTGAACGAAAAACATTACTATGAATTTGCAGGTAATTTGTTGAAAGATAACGGCATTAAGACCAAAATTATCAAACAATATCTACCTATTATGAATAAGTTGATTAACAAGTACCTGTCTGCAATGGACTTCTTTGTTAACTTCAACATCAATGAAAACTTTGAAGAAACAATTAAGAGTAGGCACCGTGATGAATTCTCTTATGCCAATTTCTCCGAAGGTGAAAAGATGCGTATTGACTTGGCATTATTGTTTACTTGGCGTCAGATTGCCAAACTAAAGAATAGTACCAATACAAATTTGTTGATACTGGATGAAGTGTTTGATTCTAGCCTTGACACAGTAGGCACAGAAGAATTCCTAAAGTTGATACATGAAATGGGTACAGATACTAATGTGTTTGTTATTTCACACAAAGGTGACCAGTTATTTGATAAGTTTCGTTCGGTCATTAAGTTTGAGAAAAAAGGAAACTTTTCAAGGATTGCAAAATGAATTTCAATGAATATCTATCACACCAAAGAAATGTAGTAGACAAAGAAGTCCCAGGTTGGTTTTATCCAATCGACATTGTTCTTATGTATGGTGTACTACAAGAAATACAATTTAATTTGGATGGTGATATCTGTGAGATTGGTGTTGCAAATGGCCGAAGTGCAATTAACATTTGCAATTTTAAAAACACCAAAGATAATTTTTATCTGTATGATATTTTTTCCGAAGAACAAAGAGTTATTGCAGACAAAAATATTAAAAAGTTTAGTAAAGGTGAAAACCTGATTTGGAAATTAACCGATACAATGTCATTGTTTCCAGATGATTTGATTTTCAAAGATCAGTTAAAGTTTTTACATATTGATGGTTGCCATGAACATCCTGTGGTACTGAATGATTTGATTTTATTTGCAGACAAGATGAAAGAGTATGGTGTTATTGCTGTAGATGATTTCAATGACTGGGAGTATCCTGGTGTGAACAGTGCAGTATGTGAGTTTATAATGTCGAAATACAATTATAAAAATTGGAGAATATTTACCATAGGTAATAATAAAGCCTTCTTATGCCAAAGGAAATTTCATCAACAATACCAAGAAAAAATGTTATTGTTTATAAAGAAGGCAATGCCCACAATGTCGTTCAGTGGTTTAGCTATTAGACCAGTGTATGATGAAAATGTTTTGTTGTGTGATTCTAGGTCTAAAGTAGTTGATGTGGATGAACTATACAAAAAGTTGTTTGATAAACCAACCATAGGATAAATTATGAGTACAGAAGATATTGTTTTATATAACACCGCTGAACAAGCCGAGATTAAATCTACACCAGTCGAAACTTTCGACTTGGTTGCACCGGATCATCCTGCACTATACAAGGTGTTGCCTGAATTTAATTTTGAAACCGCACCAATTAATGCCAATGAGTTTGCATCCACACTGGTAGAAACCTGTAAGAAGTATAATGGTATTGGACTATCCGCAAACCAATGTGGATTCGAACACCGTGTATTTGTTATGGGTTCAGGTGAAGAATATGTGGCATACTTCAATCCAAAAATTATTTCTTCTAAAGGTGAAGTACACATGGAAGAAGGTTGCCTTTCTTTCCCTTTCCTAAATCTGAGAATCACAAGACCTGCCGAAATCGAAGTAGAATACCAGGACTTTAATGGTGTCAATCGTACCAAAACATTTACTGGTATAACTGCTCGTTGTTTCCTCCATGAGCTTGACCACATGAACGGAATGGTGTATACTAGTCGTGCGAAACCACTGGCGTTACAATTTGGTCTGAAGAAATTGGATAAAATTAGACGCAAGTATTTTAATCCTAAAAACATGAATCAACTGCAAGCAAGAACTTAATGGCAACACCTATAGATTATGTTGATGCTCAATGGGATGTGTGGTCGAGAACCAACGATGCATCCCGATTTGAACATATTGACACAGAGTTATTAAAAGAAACTCTCATTCAGAATTTAACCTATGCATCTAAAATGGATGTGCGTGAGTATACTTTATACCAGAAATGGTGTGAGGTACAGGAGAAATATCCGACACGCACAATTAGCACATTGTATGGTGATGATAAACAATTAATTGATTTGACACAAGAAAAATTAGTCGAAAAGGTTAAAAAGAATTTCTGGATGCCAGAAGGTCCGGATGATTATGAAAAACTAGAACCTATTTTGCAACTATCCAATGGTGACGGTGCAGAAACTTGGAATACTATCCGTACATTTTCATCCACAATGAAAAACAATAGTAACATTGGCCGCAATTTGTATTACACAGTAGTTGATGGTCGATCTGGAAAATACCTTGGTGTTATTTGCATATCGTCCGACTTCTTGGATTTAACTCCAAGAGATTCTGCAATCGGTTGGGCAAGAGATGTTAAGACACAACAAGGAATGATTAACCACACAGCAATCGGTTCAACGATTGTACCACTGCAACCTTTAGGATTTAATTATATGGGTGGCAAATTGTTGGCATTGTTGTGTCTGTCTGATACAGTACAAAATGATTGGAAGGTTCGTTATGGAGATACACTGGTTGGCGTCACTACAACCTCTTTATATGGTAATACCAAGTCTAATGGTCTATCTCAATATGATGGCCTGGAACATTGGAACAAAATGGGATTTTCTAGTGGGTCAGTTGCTTTCGAACCCACTAGGAAAACTATGAAAATGGTCTTTGACTGGATCAAAGAAAACCATACTCGTAAATATTTTGAATGGTGGGAAGCCAAGAATCAAAATGGTTTACCACTCAAGCGTGACCACAAAAACCGGTCATTGAATTTTGCATACTCCAAGTTAAGTATACCAAAAGAATTGATTCGCACTGAACATCAGAGGGGTATCTATTTTTCACCTCTCTACAATAACACCAGTGAATATCTCAGAAAAGAGATTGGTGATAAAGAACTGGTCAAATCATTTGATACCAGTCCTGAAACCTTGGCAAATATTTGGAAAACCAAATATGCCAAAGGTCGTATATCAATGTTAAAGAAAAAGAACAATGTGTCTTATGAATCATTGTTCTATGATGACTTGATATTCATGGATTGGAACCAGACTAAAGAAAAATATTTAGGACAGGTAGGTAGATAAAAGTATAAATAGGTGTAGGTCACAGGATTGCCGTCCTTACCTACTCTAACATTGTAAAGGAATGCCAGCATGAATATTTATTCTATCTACAAAGCCACAAATAAAATAAACGGAAAAGTATATATTGGATTTGATTCAAATTGGCCACAAAGAATGTGGGAACACAAATCTCCGTCAAATTTCAATAAAAAATATAAATTCTATAATGCTTTAAGAAAATATGGACTTGATGGTTTTGAATGGAATGTAATATATCAATCTTTAGATAGAGAACATTGTTTACACACGATGGAACCTTTTTTTATAAAAGAATATAATAGTCTAAAAAAAGGATATAATAACACTTTAGGTGGAGAAGGATTGTTTGGATATAAACATACTGAAAATTTTTACCTTAAAAAAAGAAAACCTGTTACTATTGATGGTATTACCTATGCTTCTAGAAGTGAAGCAAGAGAAAAATTAAATGTTTGTTGGAGAACTCTATATAAAATGATAGATGGTAAAATTATATTTCCACAATATGTTCGTTCTGGTAAATATAATGGTCAATCAAAATCGGTAATAATTTTTGGTATAGAATACGAAAGTAAAACCCAGGCCAAAAAAGAATTGGATATTGGATGGAAATTATTGAATAAAATTATTGATGAGGAGTTGGACTTTATTCCTGAAGAATCCTTAAGGAAAAGACAAAACTCATTGAAAGGATTTGCCAGCAAAAAAATGGCAGATAAAAAAGTATACCGCAAATATACTTGACACACACACTAAGTAATAGTATAATGTGAATACTTGCAGAACGCAAGAACTTTGTTTAACTTTGTCATTAGGAGATTTATTATGACTAAACTATCCGCCAAAACCCGCATCCTTAATTTCTTGAGCAAGAAAGAGGGATACAACACACTTTCAACCGCACAGGCTCGTGCTCGTTTCGGCATCCAAAATGTTGCCGCTCGTATTGATGAACTTCGCCAAGAAGGTCATGTAATCTACACCAACACCAAGACCCGTGGTGATGGTAGCAAAGTTGCCGTGTATCGTATGGGCACACCAACCAAGTCTATGGTTCGTGCTGCTATCAAAGCTGGTTACAGCTTCAGCGCCTAATTAGGTGAATTGTGGGGAGACCACTTCTAGTGGTACTCCCCTTTTTTTTATTTTTGGAGAGTAAATGGAAATTTCAATTAAAAAAGAGGAACTTCAAAAGAAAAGTATTTTTGTAGCCACACCAATGTATGGTGGTATGAATCACGGATTGTATGCGAAAGCCTGTCTTGATTTGCAAGCCATCTGTATGCAGTACGGTGTTCAAGTGAAATTCTCATTTCTTTTCAATGAATCCTTAATCACTAGAGCAAGAAACTATCTTGTTGATGAATTTTTGAATCGTTCAGATTGCACACATATGTTGTTTATTGACGCAGACATTCATTTCGATCCTAAAGATGTGATTGCACTTTTGGCTTTAGATAAAGATGTTATTGGTGGACCTTATCCTAAGAAAGCCATCAAATGGTCTTCTGTTAAGAAAGCTATGACTAAAAATCCAGATATGGATGCTGGATCATTAGAGAAAGTTACAGGTGACTATGTATTTAATCCTGTACGTGGCACTGATAAGTTTTCTGTTTCTGAACCACTTGAGGTTTTGGAAATTGGAACTGGTTTTATGATGGTCAAGCGTGAAGTATTTCCTAAATTTTCGGAAGCATTTCCACAATTGCGTTACAAACCTGACCATGTTGGCCAAGCACACTTTGATGGTTCACGATACATTCATGCTTTCTTTGACACAATCATTGACACTAAAGATTCTGCAACAGGTGGTGGTTCAGACCGTTATCTATCAGAAGATTATATGTTCTGTCAGTTGTGGCGTAAGATGGGTGGTTCTATTTGGTTGTGTCCTTGGATGCGTTTAGACCATATCGGCACCTACCATTTCAAAGGAGACATGCCTGCTGTAGCAAACTTTGTTGGAGAAATGTGATGATTGTCGGCCTTGTAGGTTTCATTGGTTGCGGTAAAGGTACCGCTGGTGATATTTTAAAAGATTTTGGTTTTCAACAAATTAGTTTTGCTGGTGGTGTCAAAGACATTGCGGCAGTTATGTTTGATTGGCCAAGAGATTACCTAGAAGGTGACACACCCACATCCAGAGATTGGCGTGAACAACCAGATAAATTCTGGTCTAAAAAATTTGGTAAGGATTTTACACCACGATTAGCCCTACAGTTACTTGGTACTGAGGTTGGTCGTGGTATTTTCCATGAGAATTTTTGGGTTGATAGGTTGGAAAGACTTATTGACAAAGAGAAAAATTATGTCATCACCGATGTACGATTTCAAAATGAAATTGATTTTGTGCATAAGAACGGTGGTGTTATGATTGAAGTAAAGCGTGGTATTACACCACACTGGTATGACATTGCCGCACAGGCAAATAGAGGTTCACATAAAGCCGAAAGTTTTATGTATGAAAATGGTCCACATGAATCTGAATGGAGATGGATAGGTGGGCATATTGACCACACCATTGAAAATGATGGTACTGTGGAAGACTTGAAAAATATTTTAATGAAGTGCTTGACTCGTTCTTACGGATCGAATACAATAAGTGAATTGACTGAAGGAGTATCGTAATGAAATTATCCAATGAGACCTTGACGGTTCTTAAAAACTTTGCCAACATTAATCCTGGCATTGAATTTAAGACTGGTAAGAAACTGACAACCATTTCTGCAACCAAGACTGTCTTGGCAAAAGCTGGAATTAAAGATGACTTTCCACAAGATTTTTGTATCTATGATTTGAACCAATTTTTGTCGGTTCAATCCTTGTACAAAGACGGTGAAATTGATTTTGATAACGAACATGTTATCTTTAAAGTTGGCCGTAAGAAGCTCAACTATCGCAAGACTGCAAAGAGTATGATTGTAACACCACCAGATAAAGAGTTAAATCTTCCTACTGTGGATGTATCTTTCACACTGAAAGAAGATGAATTGGCTTCTGTACTTAAAACAGCAAGCATTCTACAATCACCAAATATTGCCATCACATCTGATGGTGCAAAGATTTACATCACAACTTGTGATTCAAAAGATAACTCCGCACATACAGACTCTACAGAAATTGCAGATGGTAATGGCAAAAAGTTTAAGGCATTATTCTTAACTGAAAACTTTAAGATGATTGCCGGTACCTATGAGGTACAAATTTCTTCAAAAGGACTATCCTATTTTAGAAATACAAAAGAAGATATGCAATATTGGATTGCTATCGAAGCTAAAGAATCAGACCTAACATTTGGAGAATAATATGATTTGGATTACAGAATCAGCAAGCGGCAACAAGATTGCCATTAACCCCACATACATTGTGGCTGTTTTCACTATTACTGATGGTGAACAACAAGGTAAAACAGCAATCAACTTGACAAATGGTAATGTTGTTGTTAATGAATCTGATTATGATGTTGTTGGAATGATGGTTGCAAAATGACTAAAGTAAATACATTATTCGGTTCTTTTGATGATGAAGCTTTGAAGAAACTCAAAGGTTATGTGGATGAAGCCGTTCACCATATGCACAAGAATGATTCCAACAATGCTGCAATCAAAGACATTATTGACCTTGCACATGATGAGTTGAAGATTCCTAAAAAGATTCTTAAACGCATGGCAAAAACACAACACAAGAATTCATTTCAAACTGAGGTTGCAGAATCTAAAGAGTTTGAAGCACTGTACGAAAGTATGGTTGAGGTTAAGTAATGCAACAGTTGGAGATTCAATTTTTTTATCCATTGACGGAACAAACGACATTGGATTTGGATTTTACTCCATGCAAACAATGGATTGCTGAGTGGCGAAAGAATCAATCGGCTAATAGTACTGTTGGCTGGACGCCACTTCTTATTTCTAATGGTGGTGTCGGAATTGGTGGAATCACATCATCACCAGTAATGAATTCTTTTGTTTTAAGACCTGATGCGAAAAAACAGGTTGGTAAGTGGGAAATCACAGACTCTATGTTTGTGTATAGACCCACAAAACCAAATGCAGTCGTAAGATTTTTTGCCAAGCTTTTGCTTGGATTTAAATGGCATGACGAAATTTAATTATATTATGGAGAATTTGAATGTCACAACACATTTTGTGGGTGGAGAAGTATCGTCCTAAAACCATTGAAGATTGTATTCTTCCTGATGGTATCAAGGCAACATTTCAGGAGTATGTAAACCGCAAAGAGATTCCCAATCTCTTGTTGGCGGGTTCTGCTGGTGTCGGTAAAACCACAATTGCAAAGGCTCTCTGTGAAGAAGTCGGTTGCGATTATATTATGATTAACGGTTCAGACGAATCGGGTATTGATGTTCTACGGAACAAAATCAAAAACTATGCATCATCTATGTCCCTATCAGGCGGCCGCAAGGTTGTCATCATTGACGAAGCGGACTATCTAAATCCAAATTCAACTCAACCTGCCATGCGTGGTGCGATTGAGGAGTTTGCATCCAACTGTTCTTTCATCTTTACTTGTAACTTCAAGAACAGGATCATTGACCCAATTCATTCTCGTTGTACCGTTGTTGACTTCAAAATCAATGGCAGTAAACAAAAGATGGCTGCAGCATTCTTCAAGCGTGCTGAGTGGATTCTGGAACAAGAAGGGATAACCTACGACAAATCTGTGGTTGCTGCCGTTATCACCAAACACTTTCCAGATAATCGCCGTGTTCTAAATGAATTGCAGCGTTATTCGGTTAGTGGTACGATTGACAAGGGCATACTTGCATCGGTTTCTGATGTGCAAATGAATGAGTTGGTATCTTCTATTAAGAACAAGGACTTTGCTTCTTGTCGAAAATGGACAACAAACAACCTTGACAATGACATTACCAGAATCTTTAGAAACATCTATGATTCGTTGTATGACAAGTTGAAACCAAACTCTGTACCACAGATGGTTCTGATTTTGGCCAAGTATCAATATCAATCAGCCTTTGTTGCAGACCATGAAATCAATTTGATTGCTTGCCTGACCGAACTTATGGTTGAATGTGAATTCAAATGAGTCCGTTCGACTATGCCGATTTCATCCTAAGAAAGAAGACACCGGAAGGTGACCTAGATTTCAAGGATTATGCACCCTTTCTAATCAACAGGTCTTTGTCTAATCACCTGGATTGCGTGTTATTTGTTAACGAAATCAACATGTGGTCAGGTATTGACAAAGACATGCAATACCAGTATCTTCTAAATAGCATCAGGCCCATGAAACGGAAGTTTGTTCCGTGGCAAAAAGCCGATTCTGATAAGGATATTGAGTGTGTGAAAATCTATTTTGGATATTCAAACGCCAAGGCTAAAGAAGCCCTCCGTATCCTTACTGATGAACAAATCGCTGATATAAAAACAAAAATAGATACAGGCGGAGTGAAGAATAATGATAGACATTAAAGACCTAGTTGAAGTGACCTTGGATGAAAAAGATGATTTTTTAAAAGTTCGTGAAACATTGACACGGATTGGTGTTGCGTCTAAGAAGGACAAGACACTATATCAATCTTGCCACATACTCCACAAACGTGGTCAGTACTATGTGGTACATTTCAAAGAATTGTTTGCCCTTGACGGTAAACCAACCGACATTACCGAAAATGACCTGTCCCGTAGGAATGCAATCGTAAACCTATTGGAAGATTGGGGTCTAGTAAAGATTGTCAACAAAAAGCAAACTGAGGTGCCCGCACCTATTTTTCTTTCACAGGTAAAGATTCTGTCTCACAAAGAGAAGAATGAGTGGCAGTTAACACCGAAATACAATATTGGTAAAAAACCACAACCTGCTTGACAAACAGTATAAATAATAGTATAATAATGGTGCCGTGCTCTTTGAGGCGGCAATTTTTTAATCTTGCTTTTTAAGGAGAAAACTATGACAGGATTACTGTTTCCAAAATTTGACCAACTGTACCCAAACATGATTGGTCTAGACCAGATTACCGATATGTTGCAAGCCGCAACCAAAGATATTGCGAAATCTGTACCATCTTATCCCCCATACAATATCAAACAAGTCAAAGACAACAAGTATGTCATTGAAATGGCTGTTGCTGGATTTGCAAAGTCTGATATTGAAATTACTATGGACGGCAATAAGTTGGCCATCAAAGGTTCCTCTAAAGAGGACGAAAGCCAAGACTATATCTACAAAGGTATTGCCAATCGTGCATTTGAACGCACCTTCACACTAAAAGATACCATCGAAATTAAGAATGCTGAATTGGTTAATGGTATGCTTAAAGTGTGGTTGGAGAATATGGTCAAGGCACAAGATGCCATCAAAAAAATCTCTATTCAATCTAAGGATGAATGATGTTTAAAAGACTTCTTTCAAGCATCTTAGAAGCCATAGAGGCTATCAAAAAACACAGAACGGACCGTACCTTAAAAGGTAGATAACCGTAAGGGGTCTTGACTGACCCCTTTTTTTGTTGTATAATGGTGTCATTATGAAAACTGTTAAAACTTCCATTCGCAAATTACGCAATCGCTTGAACCCAAGTGAAATCTATTTTACTCAATCTGATTGGGATCCCAAAGAGATTGATGGTGTATTGTTTCTGCCTGTGGCGGAACAGATACCAATTCCTAGAGGCCGCATGTTAAAGTGGATGCGTAAAGATTCTTTGGAATATGTCAAATAACGCCCGTATAGCTTAATGGTAAAGCAGGGGACTCATAATCCCTTGAGTGGTGGTTCGATCCCATCTGCGGGCACCAATTGAAAGTGATGTATGAAACAAAAATTTATTGATGCGTATATGAAAGTGGCTGAGACATTCGCAGGATTGTCAACGGCTCGTAGACTTCATGTTGGTGCCATTGTAGTCAAAGATGATAGAATTATATCTATTGGTTACAATGGTATGCCATCAGGTTGGGATAACAACTGTGAAGATAAAGAATATATGGACCAAACGGCGGGTGGTTGGTTGTCCCCTCAAGAAATTGAAGAACAGTGGCCATGGAGTGAACAACAGTTACCAAAAACTGAAGACCTTCCATGGCTTCGTTATAAACTAACAACCAAACCAGAGGTATTACATGCGGAAACTAATGCAATCGCTAAGCTGGCAAGATCAAATGAATCTGGCCTTGGTGCTCACCTCTTTGTTACTCATGCACCTTGTTTGGACTGTGCCAAGCTTGTTTACCAATCTGGTATCAGTAGTGTTTATTATCGCAATAGTTATCGTATCCAAGATGGCTTACAATTCTTGGAAAAAGCAGGAGTGAAAGTGGAAAAAGTGGAAAAGATGTGAAACTCTAAATAAGCATGGGACATTATCGTCCAAAGGAGTTCCCATGCTTGTTAAGGTAGTCAATTGTCCAGACAAAGACTTTAAGCCTTTCGTGGAAAGAGCCGCATTATTCTATTCCAAAGAGCTCGTACCAAACTCCAGAATACGGAACAACTGTTCCGTGGAAATTAAATTTGACGAAAACATAAAAGAATATGGTTTTGCAAGTGTTGAGGAATACAACACAAGAAAACAACCAAGAAAATTTCTAATAGAAATTCATCCGCATATTGGTTCCAGAAGAATACTGGAAACATTGGCCCATGAAATGGTTCATGTCAAACAATATATTCAGGATGAAACGAATGACCAATTGTCCAAGTGGCGTGGTAAAAAAATCAACTCAGACAAAGTGGACTATTGGGTTCAACCATGGGAAATAGATGCCTATGGCCGTGAGACTGGACTACTAACAAAGTTTGCCATATCTGAAAATTTATGGGAAATCTTTAACGATTTCAAAAATCCAACAGACCCAATAAAACATACACCCATAGCATGGAAAAAAATATAAAAAATATTTTTAAAAAACCGCTTGCCACGGCTTAAAGTTTACTATATAATACAAACATATTTAATTTTTAGAAAGAAAAAAGTGTCTCTCATATCCCATAAGCCCTTTATGTTGCAACCAGAGTATCGCACAGTTAATTGCGCCGATAGCTCATGGGCAATTACAACCGGGTTTTGTGTGAAGATGGAGAGTTAAAACAGAAGTTCTAAAAAAGACTCCAAACACAAGACCCTAGACCTAAAAAATCTAGGGTTTTTTGTTTGTTGTTTCAATACAACAGTGTAGTTGCCAGGACCTTTGGTTCTGTTACAATACACACTTGTTCTTTAAAAATTTGTTGTAGTTTATTCCCGAATGGTGTAGTGGCAGCACAGCAGACTTTGACTCTGTTAGTATAAGTTCGATTCTTATTTCGGGTGCCATATTGAAATGCATTTCAGCGGCATAGGCCGTGGCGGTTAGTTTCTGTTTAGTACAGTATCCGAAGTGTGTTTCAATATGGTACATTATTAGTAACGCATGAGCAGGTTATTAACTTCCGCTGGTTACGGTGACACCGTGAGTGAGTGAAGGATAATGTATCAACAATTAATGGAAGTGTGGCAGAGTCCGGTTTATTGCAGCAGTCTTGAAAACTGCCGATCAGAAATGGTCCGTGAGTTCGAATCTCACCGCTTCCACCCTTGAGTTTTGTCGAAACTCGAACTCTTATATATAAAGTAAAAGGAGATTAAAAATGTTTTTTACTGTTTATAAGATAACAAATCAAATTGATGGCAAAATTTATATTGGAACACATAAGACCAAAAATTTGAACGACAATTACATGGGTTCAGGAAAATATTTAATGCGAGCACAAGAGAAATATGGTATTGAAAATTTTGCCAAAGATATATTGTTTGTATATGATAGTCCTGAACCAATGTATGCAAAAGAAGCTGAATTAGTTAATGAAGATTTTTTAACAACAGAAAATACTTATAATCTTAAAATTGGTGGACTTGGTGGATTTGATTATTTAAACAATTGGAAAGATAATCCATCACACTCAAAAACACACATGTCTATGATGGTTATAACTAGAAATAAAAAAATGTTAGAAGATGAGAATTATGATAAAAAAATTAGAACCAAAATGAGTGAAGGTGTTAAAAATAAATTTAAGACTGATGAAGAATATAAAAAAAATGTAGTGAATAGATTATCCAAAATATGGCCCGGTAGAAAACATAGTCAAAAAACTAAAGAACAAATGAGATTATCAGCTTTAGGAAAACATGACGGCGAAAAAAATTCTCAATACGGTTCTATGTGGATAACAAATGAAATTGAAAATGTAAAAATTAAAAAAACCGATGCGATACCAAAAGGTTGGCGCAAAGGTAGAGTTATGGTGAGTAAATTAGGTGGGACCTAAGACTGCCTGCTAAGCAGTTCGTTTGCGTTAAGCGGATTCGGATCGAGACCGATGCTCACCTCCATGCCAGCGAGACTTGGTAGTCAGAGAGGTCTTATACACCTTTTAGCGCCAGATTAGCGTTCTTGATAGGGTTCGATTCCCTACGCTGGTACCAAATTTTGTAGGTGTGACCCGAAAGGCTAGGGAGCAGATTGCAAATCTGTTTTATGCAGGTTCGATTCCTGTCACCTACTCCATTTTCCATAAAGGTTGTTTTTAAGACCTTTATGACTGGTTTTTGTTTATAAAGGTTGTTTTTACGACCTTTATGACAGTGTTGTATGTTTACAACAACTTGCAAATAGATGTTGACAAAACCTCTGGTTGTGTTATACTACATGCATGAGTTGAGAAATCAACATGTTCTTTAAAAATTTGTTGTAGTTAATGCACCTATCGTCTATCGGTTAGGACGCTGCCCTTTCAAGGCGGAAAGAGGAGTTCGATTCTCCTTAGGTGTACCATTTGTTTAGTGTTATCAAGGTATCGTGTATGGACGCAT
>Ga0315901_10000220_pt1 | contig 84964 bp, 58 predicted proteins | sample LakEriMetagenome_10_FD_203761 | JGI IMG/M metagenome (GOLD analysis project Ga0315901, IMG submission 203761) | Freshwater fungal communities from buoy surface, Lake Erie, Ohio, United States - Buoy 2 MA116 | ecosystem: Environmental > Aquatic > Freshwater > Lake | place: USA: Lake Erie, Ohio... | reverse complement strand
TGGGGCGGGCGGATTGACAGAATTTTGGCGGCGGGCGCTGGCCGGGGGGGTGCGGAGGCGTGCGAAGGCGTGCGGGGGGGGCCGCGGGGCTGCGGACGGGTGCGGGGGTGTGCGGGGGGTCGCGCGGGGGCCGCGCGGGCACGCGGGGGTGGTTCAGGGCGGCGCGCGGGGGTCGCGGGGCAGCGCGGGGGGAGCTCCCGTCCGCGCGGGAGGTGCTCAGGACAGCGCGCGAGGACTCCAAGGCAGCGCGGGAGGTCCTCACGGCAGCGCGCGAGGTCTCCAAGACAGCGCGCGAGGTTCCCACGGCAGCGCGCGGGGACCATTTTTGATCAAAAATGGTCCTCAGCACAGCGCGCGAGGTTCTCACGAGAGCGCGCGAGGAGTTTTTTCGCGCGAAAATGCTCCTCACGACAGCGCGCGGAGAGCATTTGCGTACAAAAATGCTCCTCGCGCGCTCGCGCGGGAAGAAAAAGCGCGCGAAAATGCTCCTCACGGCAGCGCGCGGAGAGCATTTTTGATCAAAAATGCTCCTCACGAGAGCGCGCGGGAACCATTTTTGATCAAAAATGGTCCTCAAGACAGCGCGCGGAAAGCTCAGATGGGTGAATCGGGCTTCGTTTGGGGCTTCGGAACGGCCCGTGCGGGGGCGGAAATGCGGCTGAACTGGCCGCGGATCTGGCGCGGCCGCGGCGGTTGAGGGGAAACGACGAAGAGAACGGCGCGCGGACGTGGGGTGGGGAGGGGGGGAAGGGGGCGGGACTGGGGCGGAAGAACCCCCTCCGGCTCGAAGACTCGCCACCTCCCCCGGTAGGAACCGGGGGAGGAGCTTGAGGAAACGGGGGAGGATCTTTCTGGCTCTGCCACTCTGCCACTGCGCCACTCTGCCACTGCGCCACTCTGCCACTGCGCCACTCCCCCCGCCCCCGCCGCGTCCGGTGCCGATGGTGCACAATGGCACTCATCGCGGAAGTTCGGTAATCTCACAGGCATGAGCGATCAGGTTCCGCCGACCATTGTCGATTCCGCACCCGGCCCGTCCATGTCGCCGGGCGATGTGAAGGACGGCAAGGTCTTTGCCATCCTCTGCTATGTGCTGAACTTCCTGTCGATCCCGTTCTGGCTGCTGCCGCTGATCATGCGCAACAACGACTTTGCGCTTTATCACGCCAAGCAGTGCCTGATGCTGTGGCTCTTCGCGGTGATCGGGTACGCCGTCGCGGGCGTGCTGCTCATCATCTGCATCGGGCCGTTCATCGCCCTGGGTGTCTTCATCGCGTCGCTGGCGTTCAACATCATCGGGCTGATCAACGCCATCAACGAGCGGGCGCTGCCGCTGCCGATCATCGGCACCTATGCCGAGCAGTGGTTCGCGGGGATCAAGAAGGTCTGAGTTCAAGACCCGACCCTTGGCAAGCCGGCGGCCGCGTCCTAAGTCCTGAAATCGGGCGGGGTGGGCTCGTACACTTTGGGCCCGTGTCCGGCCGGCGATCGCCGGTGTGGGCCATGGTGCGGCCGGTGGTGCGGCCGGGGGCGCGGCCGGTGGTGTGGCCGGTCGTTCCGTGATTCCTCTGTTCCCGCGTTGTATCTCAACCAAGGCGTTTTTCGCCGGAGACCCTCATGATGCGTTCCTCGTGCCTGCCGATGGATATGTCCGCGATGGTGATTCTGGGTCTGGTGCTGGCCGCGGGGAGCGTGCTGGTCGCGCCGCAGTCGGCGCGCGGCGCCGCGGCGGCCCAGGTTGGCGGGGCCGGGGGGGTTGGCGGGGCCGGTGGGGTTGGCGGGGCCGGGGGCGCGGGCGAGGCCGTCGGGCAGCCCGGCCGCGGCGAGCTCATCGAGGGGCCGACCAAGCCGGTCGCTCGCTTCGTCTCGCAGACCTTCAAGGAGACCGACCGCGTCGCGACGTTCGCGCTGCAGCGCCAGTTCGCCCGCGCGGCGGATCTTCCGGCGGACTTCGCCGTGCGCCCGGTCTTCTCGACCATGGCCGATGGCAAGCAGCGGCTGCGGGTGGAGATCGGCAAGGGCACATCGCTCTACGGCACGGGCGAGCAGGCCGGGCCGCTGCTCCGCAACGGGCGCAGCGTCACGCTGTGGAACACCGACGCGTACGGCTATAACGAGAACACGGCGTCGCTCTACAAGAGCCACCCGTGGGTGCTGGCGGTCCGTGCCGATGGCACGGCCTTCGGCGTGCTGATCGACACGACCTGGCGCGCGGTGATCGACCTTGATGGCGCGATCACCGTCACGCACGAGGGCCCGCCCGCGCCGGTGTACATCATCGACCGCGCCAGCCCGCAGGAGGTCATGACCGCGCTGGGCGAGTTGACGGGCTTCATGCCGCTGCCGCCGATGTGGGCGATCGGCTACCACCAGTGCCGCTACAGCTACTTCCCCGAGGCCCGCGCCCGCGAGGTTGCGCAGGGCTTCCGCGATCGCGGCATCCCGGCCAGCGTGATCTGGTTCGACATCGACTACATGGACGGGTACCGCACGTTCACGTTCGACAAGGCGCGATTCCCCGATCCCAAGAAGCTCAACGCCGACCTTGAGAACATCGGCTTCCGCGCGATCTGGATGATCAACCCGGGCATCAAGGACGAGCCGGGCTTCTTCGTGCGCGATCAGCTTGTCAAGGCCGGCTTCGAGGTCAAGAAGGCCGACGGCACCAGCTATCGCGGGGCGGTCTGGCCGGGCATGTGTGTGTTCCCGGATTACACCAGCCACGACGTCCGCGCGTGGTGGACGACGCTGTACAAGGACTACATGGCCAACGGCATCGACGGCGTCTGGAACGACATGAACGAGCCGGCGATCTTCGATGTCGCATCCAAGACCATGGATGAGACCAACCAGCACCGCGGCGGGCTGTACAAGGCCTATCCCGACAGCGCGCCGCAGACCGTCACTCCCGGCACGCACGCGCGGTTCCACAACGTCTACGGCATGCTCATGAGCCAGGCCAGCTACGAGGGCATCCTCGCGGCCAACCCCGACCGCCGCCCGTTCGTGCTCACGCGCGCGGGGCACCTGGGCTCGCACCGGTACGTCGCCTCGTGGACCGGCGACAACACCGCCAACTGGACCGACCTTGAGCAGAGCGTGCCCATGATCCTGAACCTCGGCCTCTCGGGCTGGGCGTTCACCGGGCCGGACATCGGCGGGTTCATCGGCGACGGCCCGCGCGGCGACTCGCCCGAAGAGACCGCACGCCTCCGCGGCGAGCACTTCGCCCGCTGGATGGGCATCGGTGCGCTCATGCCCTTCAGCCGCGGCCACACCGCCAAGGGCAACATCGACAAGGAGCCGTGGGCGTTCAACAAGGACACCGAGAACGCTTCGCGCATCGCGCTCCAGCGCCGATACGCGCTGATGCCGTACCTCTACACGCTCTTCTACGAGGCCAGCACCAACGGCATGCCCGTCGCGCGGCCCGTGTTCTTCGCCGACCCGAAGGACCCGGCGCTCCGCAGCGAAGATGACGCGTTCCTGCTCGGGGCCGATGTGCTCGTCGTGCCGCAGCTCATGCCCGATGGCACGCGCACGCCCGTGCTGCCCAAGGGCATCTGGCGTCCGTTTGATGTTGTCGCTGATCGTCACCCCGCCAACCCCGATCTGCTCATCCGCGGCGGCGCGATTGTGCCCTCCGGCCCGGTGGTGCAGAGCGTCGCGCTGCCGACGGACAACTCCGAGCCGCGGACGCTGTACGTCAGCCTTGACGATTCCGGCCAGGCCCGCGGCGCGGTGTACGAGGATGCGCAGGATGGCTTTGCGTATCAGAAGGGGGACTACCTCCTGACGCTCTACACCGCGCGGATCAACGGTGATGAGGTGATCGTGAGCGTGAGCGGGACCAAGGGAGATCGCCCGCGGCCGGCTCGCGACCTGATCGTCCGCGTGGTCACCGATGAGGGCATCCGCGAGGCGCGCGGCAAGGACGGTGCCGACGTGCGCGTGCGGCTGCGCTGAGCAAGGCGCTTTCTGGTCCGCCGCGGTCAGCCGCCGCCGAGGATCGTCGGCGAGCCTGCCCGCGCGAGGACCTTCATCGCGTTGCTCGTTGTCGGCCGGGCCTTCAATCGCGAGACGGGAGCCGCGGCGAGCGGGCCGTCGATGAGACTCGCCGAGAGGACCGCGGGCGCATCGGGAATGGGTGCCGGTGGCGCACCGCCCGGGAACAGCCGCGGGCCGGCGACGATGCGGTCCACGGGCTTGATCGGCGCGGGCTTCGCGGGCGAGATGCTCGCGGCGAGGGCACTGACGAGCGAGCGCTTCTTGCGTGCGGGCTTGGGCTTGGTGGCGGGCTTGGCCTGTCGCCGCTTGGAGGCGGCCCTGTCGGCCTGATCGGGAAGATCCTGCGGTTCCTCGGCCGAATCGGTCGGTTCGCAGACTTCGCCGAGCGCATCGGCGGTGGGATCATCTTGATGCTGATTGGCCACTTGGCCGTGGTCGCCGGTCGATGACGCGTCTTCTGCCGCGGGCGGCGCCGGAAGTTCAACGGTCGCCGGTGAAGGTTCCGCGTGCCGCGGCGTCGACTCCGCAAGGCATGTCCTGCGATCTTCGATCTCGCTGGTCGGGGCGGTGTTGATCGGCTGCGGCGTGCCTTCCGTGCGAGCCGAAGCGGCGAGCATCGCGGCACCGACAGAGGCCGCCGCGGCGTACTCGCACGCGGAGCCGGCATGCGCCTGCCGCGCGGGCGCGGCGAGTTGAAGGCGCTCGCTGGCCTGGTCGAGGATGCAGTGGGCCAGTTGCTCGGGGTTGTAGCCGGCGGTGATGTTGATGGCCGGGATGCCGGCACGCTGGGCGAGCGTGCGAGCCTCGTCGACATGGAGATGTCCGGCGAGCTTGATGAAGATCAGGACGATCGCGGCATCCGGACGGCTGATGGGTGCCCGCATCGGAGCGCCGCTCGCGTGCTCGCGAATCGCGACCCACTCGACCCAGCCGGCCTGGAACGCGGTCTGAATCCGGCGTCGCGCCTCCTCGCGACACTGGCCGCCGATGATGACGATTCCCCGACCCGCGAGCATCGAGCGGACCATGCCGACGCGTTCGCTGTAGGACTTGCCTTCCTGCTCCTCTGCCTCGCTGTCCTGCTCCTCGTCCTTCGGTCGCGTGTCTGCTTCGGTGCTGTCGGCGAGATCCGCCGTATCGCAGGCGGCGCCGATGCCGGCCCATCGGGCCAGCAGCGGGCGCGAGTCGGTAAGGGGTGTGGTCAGTGTGGCTTTGAGCGGCTTGAGGACGGCGTCGACGACCGGTTCGCGAGACGCGACTCCCAATTCGTCCAGATCTCCGAGCGTCCGTTCGATGATGTCCAGATCGCGATCGCACGAGGCCGGGTGTGTGGAGCGGGAGATGTTGCGCACGTGGTACCGGATCCGCTTGAGCGCTTCGTCGATCGCGCGCTTGCGCGAGCGGGCTGAATCCAGGTCGCTCCCGATGAGCGCAATACGCTGACGCAGGCGTGGGGTGTCCTCGGGCGATGCGGGGTCACTGAGTCGGAGGTACCGGTCGATGCGAATTCCGTATCGAGCCGTCGCGGCGGTGAGCCAGCGGTACGCATCGTCCTGATCCTGATCGGCGTTGGTCAGCCATGTATCCTGAAGCGCGACACGCAGCGCCGACTGCGCCTGTGCGAGCGCCTGAAACGCACCGGAACGGACGCCGGAGCCGACAACATCCGCGGCCTCGACGCGAGCGGCAAGCTCCGCGGCGTCGGCGAGCGCTTCATAGCACCACGCGCATCGTTCGATCACGCTCGCCGCGGCTGCGGCACGCTGCTTGTAGAACACCCAGAGGAAGCACGATTGCGACGCCTTCGCTTGCGCGATGAGCTCCCTCATCGGCTCAATGAGGGCTTCGCGCTCGCGGGAGCCCTCCTTCGTTGCGGCCATGGCGAGACTGTGAATACACGAACGGGCCTTGAGTCGCGAACGCCGAGCGATGAGGTCAAGATCGGGTTGGCTGCATCCAGCGTGCGAATCGTCCTCTCGTGCGGATGCGCCGCAGCGGGCATCGTCCATGGCGCTCGACTTCGCTGCGCATGATGCGGCCATCGTTGCCGCCCGCGCCTCATCGTCGGTCGCACAGACATCGATGTGGAGCGTCGAGTTGCCGATCTTCAGCGGCAGCTTCTGCTCGCGGGCAACGGCGGAAGCCGCTCCGGGAACCGATGCGCACTGCGCGGCTTGCGGAGCGTGTCCTCGGGCCGGAGTTGGTGCGGGCCGTCCGGCTGCGTTCGGCGTCGCGGCACCGGCGGGCGGCGCATGGGCAATGACGCTCGCTGCGGAGCCCGCCGCGTCCGTGCCGGGCGGGCTTTCCGCGGATGCGATTTCGACCAGCCATTTTCCGATGAGCGCTACGGCGCGTCGCACCTCCGGCTGCCGATCCATCACCGGCCGAAGCAAAGTCGAGAGTGATTCCGAGAGCGTGCGTAGTTCCGCGTCGGTCATTGGATGGCCCTTGTCCGTGGCGTTTGCGAGAGTGTAACGGGAGCCTCACCGATGGTGGCAGCCTTCGGTGTCGTCCGTTGCCGCGAGTTGCTCGAGCAGGCGGATGTCCTGCTCGATGGCCGCGAGCAACCGCGCCGTGAGCCCGGCCTTGGGCGGCATCGGGTGGTCGTGGCGGAGCCGCCGCCGAGCACCGATGCCCCGACCCTGTCGGCCGCGCGTGGGGACATCACTCAGGCTCGAGACGTATCGGGCCAGAGCCTGATCCCAGTCGCACGCCTGAGGCTCGCTGCGGTCGAAGCCGTCGACGCACGACTCTCGGATCAACGTGGCGAGCGGCCCGGTTCTGACTGATGTTGGCAGATGTTCCGTGTCGAAGCGCACGAGGTACCACCAGACCAGAATTCGGAGCCGAGTGAGGCGTGACCAGAACGCCCCGGGCGTCGATCCGGACGCGGTCTCATCCTCGGTGTCGGCTTCGGCGTGACGGAGCAGAGAGGCCCGACCGGCGCAGATCCGCCCGCTCCGCAAGCGTCCCGGGACTGCTCGTGATTCCGGTGGCTTGCGACGGCTCGGTGATGTGTGATGAGGCATGCGATTCTCCTTGGGAGTTCGAGGACCAATGCTGGACCGACGGAACGACACCATCGGATTGTGACCCCTTGTTGAGAATGCGGCTCCGCCGATGACGCGAATTCCGATGAGCCACTGACGGCCCGTTGTCAGTGACGTTCGGGACGCAAAAGGGGTGAATTTGCAGTCGTTTGGCAGTCGTCCGGATCGGCGGCGCGCGCGGCGAGACCTCAGGCCCGCAGCGAGTCACGTCCGCGGCCTCCGCCTCGATGCGCGCGCCGGGCTCGGGGTGCCGCGCGTCGCACGACGGCGAGCGGATGATCGCTGCGGCTACGCTCATAGCGTGTCACAACGAACCGACATCGTGATCGCGGGCGGCGGTATCGCGGGAATCGCGGCGGGAATCCGGCTGGCGCAGGCCGGTGCCAAGGTTGTCGTCGTCGAGACCCGCAAGAAACTCGGTGGGCGTGCGACGAGCTTCGTCGATGTCCGCACCGGCCAAACGCTCGACAACTGCCAGCACGTCGCCCTGCGATGCTGCACGAATTACCTCGATCTGCTCGAGCGGCTCGGCGTCATCGATGAGATCGAGTGGCACGATCGCCAGTTCTGGATCGAGCGCGGCGGGCGCACGAGCGTCGTGAAGCGATCGTTCCTGCCGGCCCCGACGCACTTCTCGCCGAGCGTCGCGATGCTCTCGTTCCTGAGCCTGAACGAGAAGCGGCTGCTCGCGCAGTGCATGCTCGCGATCATGCGTGTCGACCGCTCGCAGTGGGTGACGCGGACGTTCGGCGAGTTCCTGAGCCAGCATGGGCAGACCGATCGGCTGATCCGGCGATTCTGGGAGCCGGTCATCGTCAGCGCGTGCAATCTCGGCGTCGCGCGTGCCGCGGCGTCGTCGGCGCTGCAGGTGTTTCAGGAGGGGTTCTGCGCAGCGCGGACCAGCGCGGATATCGGCATCGCGCGGGTGCCGCTGGTCATGCTGTACGACTCGGCCGAGGCCGTACTCGCTCGCGCGGGGGGCGAGTTGCGCCTGGGAACGAGTGTCCGGTCGATCGGCGAGCGCAAGGTGACGGTCTCCAGCGGCGTCGGTCCGGACGAATCGCTGCTGTGCGATCGCGTCATCTGCGCTCTTCCGCCCGAACGCGTCGGCGATGTGATGGACCCGCAGATCGTCGCGAGAGACCCGCGCATGGGCGCGATGGCCCGCATCACGCACAGCCCGATCCTGGGCGTGCATCTGAGGTTTGATCGCCCCGTGCTCCTGACGCCGCATGCGGTGCTGGTTGAGGGTTCGGTGCAGTGGCTCTTCCGCAAGGACGATGAGGGCACGTCCATTCACGCGGTCATCAGCGGCGCGGATGAATGGATGCCGCTCAGCGAGGCGGAGATCACGCAGCGGGTTCTGGCGGATCTCCATGCGTATCTGCCCGGCTCGGCCGGCGCGACGCTGTTGTCGTCGCGTCCGGTCAAGGAGAAGCGGGCGACCTTCGCGTGCACGCCGGAGGTTGAGCAGATCCGTCCGCCCGTCGCCGCGCCGCGTGGCGAGAGCGAGATCCTGCTGGCGGGGGACGCGGTTCAGACGGGGTGGCCGGCAACGATGGAGGGTGCGACACGCAGCGGCTACATGGCCGCGGCGGTGGTGCTCGGGAAGGAACCGCGCGGGCTGCTCGTGCCGGACGTTGCCCCCGCACCCCTGGCCCGGGCATTCGGCCTGCGCGGATAGACCAAGGCAATCGCCTAGGCGTTGCCACCCATTCTGCATGGGGGATTCGCATGGACCAGGCGTCGCCAACGGGGCGGTTCGGTGGTGCTCATTGCGCCTTTGTGTGAAGATAGCGGGATGTTGGCGACTTTTTGTAAAGATCGCGCATAGATGCCCACTCGAACGATCGTGGAAAGGGGTCTTTGCGGGGCGTTTGGTCTAAACTTGGGGGCTCATTCGGGAACGGGTGGAGCGCAAGGGTGCTTGCGTGTGGGGCGGTCTTGGCGGCTTTGACGGAGTCTGGCCTGGCAAGTCATTGATCAGAAGGAACTTCCGATGAATCAATCGTCCAGCGGAAACTCGGCGGGCCGGGACGGCCTGTCGGGCGGCGATCAGCGGGCGGCACAGTCGCAGAGCATCACGGGGCGCAACGCGCGGCGGGCGCCGGGCTTTGCGTGGTGGGCGATCTGCGTTGCGGGCGCGGCGGGGCTCGCGGTTGCTGGCGGGGCGATCTTTTCGAATCCCGGCACTGTTGCGCAGTTGGTTAACGGCGGCGCATCGAGCGTTGCGATCGCTCAGGCCAACACGCCAGCAAGGGCGCAGGCCGCGGCTCCCGCGGCTGCTCAGCCGGGCGGTAAGAAGACCGACGCACCGGCCGCCCCCGCGGTCGACAAGCCCGCGGCGAGCACGGGCGAGAACAAGTTCGGCAGGCCGACACCGATCGCAAAGCCGGCCGGCAAGCTGCGCATCGCCTCGTACAACGTCGAGAATCTCTTCGACGACAAGGATGACCCGGCTCTGTCGGGGCAGTTCGATGACGCGAAGATGCTCAAGCCTCTTGAGCATCGCAAGGCGGTTGCCAAGGCGATCCGCGCGGTGAACGCCGACGTTCTGGCGCTGCAGGAGATCGAGAGCAAAGAGGCACTCCTCGCGTTCCGCGATGAGTTCCTCAAGGGCATGGGGTATGAGCATGTCGTCTCGATCGATTCGGGCGATGATCGCGGAATCGAGCAGGCGGTCCTTTCGCGTTACCCGTTGAAGGACGAGAAGATCTGGAAGGAGCTGCCGCTCGGCGGTGTCCAGCCGGAGCGCGTCGGTTCGGACCGCAACCCGAACGCGGGCGAGCCGCTCGTGCTCAAGCGCTCGCCGCTGCGGGTGACCGTGAGCGTGCCCGCGACCGCCACGGCGAAGATGGCCCTCGAAGCCGGCGTTGAGGCCCAGGAGGGCAAGGGCTACGAGGTGGTGATGTTCGTCGTTCACCACAAGAGCGGCGGACGGGCAACCGAGTACTGGCGTGACGCGGAGTCCAAGAAGGTTGTCGAGCTCGTCGGCGAGGAGATCAAGGCGAACTCGAACGCGAACATTGTGGTGCTGGGCGACTTCAACGCCGAGCCTCGCAGCAACGCGATGAAGACGTACTTCGACTCCGGCCTGCTCAGCGCGTTCGACGGCGCGGGGCCGGGCGACCTGTCGGCGGTGACGCACGCATCGGGTCGGATCATCGATCACGTGCTGATGAACGCGAACCTGAGGGCTGAGTTCAAGCCGGAGACGAAGTTCGTTCTGGGCACGCCCAACCGCGTGAACAATCGGGACTGGCGGAACACGCCGCCGCCGGAGGGGTGGGCATCTGATCACTATGCGGTGGTTGTGGACATCGTTCCGGTGGATCAGCCGGTGACGAGCGAGGAAGCCGCACGGAAACCCGCGGGTACGGGCAACTGAATCTCCGTGTTGGGTGGGGGCTCTGTTCGGATGGCGATTGCTGTGGAAGACGCCTCGGCGTGAATTCGGCGAGGTAGGATGAGTCTCGCGGTCGACGTTCGGCCGCGGCATGACTGGGTGACGGCGGCGGGGTGCTGCGGGCTGCGTCGGGTCGAACCGGGTCCGCCGCGGCGAGAGTGGAAGATTTTGGCGGGGTGAACTTCATGCAAGGGTGCAGAATGAACACGACGAGCTGTGCGATGAAGGCCGATCAGATCAGTCGGAACTCTGAGGCTCGGGGCGTTTCCCGCCGACGCGGAGCGGCGTTCACGCTCATTGAGCTGCTCGTTGTGATCGCCATCATCGCGTTGCTGGTAAGCCTGCTGCTGCCGGCCCTGGCCTCGGCCCGCGAAAGCGCCCGGACGCTGGTCTGTGCGAACAACCTGCGAAACGTCGGCCAGGCTCACAACTCGTACCAGACGGACAACAAGGGCTGGATTGCCGGCAGCCCGGTGACGAGCGGGTTTGACATCATTCCCGTTGCCAGCATTCCGCCGAGATATGCGTCAAGAACAGCCGGCAGGCCATCGAGCATCTTTAACGGCATCACGGTCGCGCCATACGACTGGCAGGGACCGTTGGTGTACCACATGGGTATCGAAGGGCCGAACGACGCACAGCCAAAGACCGTTGCGGGCCGCGGACAGTCCAATACGCTTCGTATCGATCGCTACGACTGGCTTCGCGGCCACACTCGGGGCGGACAGATTCCCGGCGGGCCAGAGTTCCTCAAGTGTCCGAACAACAACGTGGTCGTTCGGGACTTCAATACGAGCGGTGGTGCGACGCCCGGGCCCATGAACAGCTACTTCATGAGCACGCAGTTCACGTCGACGATTGATGCTTCGCCCTTCGGAACAAATCCGCGAGCACAGAATCGCGGTGGATACGAGCCGAAGATCGATCTCGTGGGTTCGCCTTCGGTCAAGGCTCTCGCGTACGACGGGAGCCGGTTCACGACCGCAGCTGGAGATGTTCTTCAGATCTCTGGAGACTCGGGTATTGGCGCAACTGAGGCCGGTCGATTCGGCGGCAATTGGGCGGACACTGGGCCTTGGCTCCGCGACAATCGGTCACTTGACCGGAGCTGGTCGATCGGTGTCAATCTCGGTGCGGTCACCGACCCACGGCGATTCGCGTTCCGTCACGGTGGAACCCGGGTAAGTGCGACCACGACAGGCGGTTCGGGCAACGAGGTCTCCGCGGGCAGCGCTCGGGGATCCCTGTTCATTGGAAACGTTGCCTTCTTTGATGGTGCGGTCAAGACCATGAATGACTTCGAGGCGACGAATCTGAACTTCTGGTTTCCGTCCGGAACGACCATGGAAGCGGGTTCGGGCGCGGCTCAGACTTGGCCCGACACGTTTGCCCAGTGGGGTGCGCTGTTCCAGCCCGGGACGAAGGTGCCGTAAGCGGTCTTTGGCCGCTGATCGCGAGCGGCAAAGCCTGTTTCTTTGTTGAGCCTCACGGAGTAGCGGATGCCTCCTCAGACCCGAACCAGCACGATGCCATCCCTTGTAGACGATGCTTCGCACTCCGGGCAGAGTGGCTCTTCGCGGTCTGCATCGAAACCAAAGGGAAGCACCTCTGAGACCAATTCGGGCCAGATGTTGAAGCTCGCCGGCGCCCTTCTGGCTTTTCTGCTTGCAGGTGCCGTTGTCGCTTGGCAGGTGCTCTCGCGGGAGCCGGACATCGGTGCACTATCCGCATCGACGACGGTGATTGATGCCGAATCTGGCGAGGTTATTCGTCGATTCCCGTTGCCGCTGGACAAGGTTCATCCTTGGACCAATCCCAAGACGGGCCGGGACACGCTGTATCCGGCGGAGCCGTGCTTCTGGGATAAGGACGGCTCGGTGATGCCGGAGCCGACATGGGTGCTCGTGAACGACTACATGGGCAAGCCTGGCGAGACGAAGTGTCCGCATTGCGCTCGTCGCGTTGTGCCGCGGAACCCGATGCCGCCGGGCGAGAAGATCGATGAGGCTCGCCTAAAGGCCGGGCTGCTGAAGTAAGCCCGATGTGGCCGCGGTTCGGATCGTGAACAACTCGGGACGTGGATGCGATCAGTTCCTGCGTTGCGGCGGCTTGTCCGACCGGGGTGCTTCTGGTTGGGCTGGTGTAGACTTGCTCCGCCTGGGCGTCGCCGCGGCGTGCGTGTGCGACCGTTCGGGTCGGGAGTCTGCCCTTGGGTCGTGTGCTGCTTGATCGTGTCCGCAAGGTCTATGGCTCTGGCGCCAAGGCGTTCGAGGCGGTCAAGGACTTTTCGCTCCAGATCGCCGATGGCGAGTTTGTCGTGCTCGTCGGCGGCTCGGGCTGCGGCAAGAGCACCACGCTCCGCATGATCGCGGGGCTCGAGGACATCACCGACGGTGAGATCCGCATCGGCGAGCGCATCGTGAACGATCTGCACCCGAAGGATCGCGACATCGCGATGGTCTTCCAGAACTACGCGCTGTACCCGCACATGAATGTGTACCGCAACCTCGCGTTTCCGCTGACGATGCGCGGCGTGGACAAGGCCACGATCGATAAGCGCGTTCGCGAGGCCAGCCGAATACTCGCGCTGGATCCGCTGCTCGATCGTCGCCCGGCGGAACTCAGCGGCGGCCAGCGTCAGCGCGTGGCCGTCGGTCGCGCGATCGTTCGCGAGCCGAGCGTGTTCCTGTTCGATGAGCCGCTGAGCAATCTGGATGCGAAGTTGCGCGTCACCACGCGAGCGGAACTCAAGGCTCTGCACCAGCGCCTCAAGACGACGACGGTCTACGTCACGCACGATCAGGAAGAGGCGATGACGCTGGGCGATCGCATCGTGGTGATGGCCGGCGGAGTGATCCAGCAGGCGGGCACGCCGCTGGAGGTGTACCGGCGGCCCGCGAACAAGTTCGTCGCCGGGTTCATCGGGCTGCCGCCGATGAACATGCTCGATGGTGAGATCGAGGGTGATGGGGCAACGGCGTGCTTTGTGATCCGGGAGCAGGGCGTGCGCGTGCAGATGAGCGGGTACGGTGGTGCCAAGGGGCCCTCGACCATGGGCATTCGGCCGCAATCGCTTCGCGTGGTTGATGGGGAGGTCAGCGGCGGCGCAGGGCTCCGCGTGCGTGTGCGGGTGGTCGAGCCGCTGGGCTCGGAGATGGACATTCATGCGGATCTCATCGGCGGCGCTTCGCCGCTGGTCGCGCGGGTTGCTGCACGGGATGACGTGCGGGCGGGCGATGAGGTGCGGATGGTGCTCGAGAACGATGGCCTTCACGTCTTTGCGCCGGGGGAGTTTGGAGCGACGCTCTGGTCGGGGACTCGACAGGGATGATCGGCGAGCCGGGGCGGGCCGGGTGACCGGCCGCGCGGTCAGAATGAAGCCGAGCACGAGAGGCCCGCTGACGCGGACCCGCGTCCGGGGGCTTGAACATCCGCGAGATCGCATGTGTCAAGGATGATCCGCATCCAGAACGATGCGCGTGGCCGCGGAGTGCTCCATCGCCAGGGCGTAGGTGCGTGCTGGGGCTCCGCGGCTCTGTGACGGGTCACCGCAGGTTGAATGTCAGGCGGACGACGAATCGTGCGTCAGGATCGTCCGAGAGGCCTGAGAGTTCCGGGCCGCTGGCGCGCCAGAAGAAGATGGCGTTGCGGATGGGTTCGTCGATTTCCGCCGGGTAACCGCTGGAACGGATGATCTTGACGTCGGCGATCTGGCCCGACTTGCGGATGTGGATCTCGACGATGGGGGAGGCGGGCGAGGCGAGCGTGCGGGCAAGAAGGCTGAACTCGGGGCGCTGGAGCGGGCGGAGTTCCAAGCCGCGGCCGACATTGACGCGCCCGTTGCGGAACTCGCCGCGACGGATGGCGCTGGTCGGATCGACCTCTCGGTCCGACTGAGCGCCGGCGTTCCCTTGCGGGCCATTGGGGGTTGATGGTGTCGCGGCGGGCGAAGGCGAAGGCGGGGATGCGCTTGTGGGGGGCGCGGCGGCGGGTCGTCCGGCGGGCTGAGCCGGCCGCGGCGTGCCGGTGAGCGAGGGGGTGAGGATCAGGTCCGGGGTGGTGGTGGCGAGCCCGGGCGTCGGCTCCGTGCCGAGGGTCGCGGCAGGGCGAGACTCGGGCGAGGCCGGAGTTGAAGCGGGCGGAGGCGGGGGCGGGGCGATCGGGGCGCTCGGGGGTTCGACGGTCGTCGGCCGCGGCGATGGCTCCGCGGCCGTGGGGCCGGGGCCGGGAAGTGGTGGCGTCGGCTGTTGCTCACCTGCGGAGCGGATCGACTCCGGGCCGATCGTCGACGCATCGGGGTTCGGCGGCATGGAGGCCGGGACGGGGGCGGCTGTGGAACGGTCGCCAGTGCCCGGTTGAGGATTGCCTGCGGTGGGTTGATCAGGTCGCGAACTGGGCTCAGGGGGCGACGTGGGGGGGGGGGCGAGAGCGGGGAGTGGGGAGGAAGCAGCCGGGGCCTCCGGCGTGTCGGAACTCGCGGCGGGCGAGTGATCTGAAGGGAACTTGGAATCGGGCACGGATTGCGGCGAAGGCGGTGCGGCGGTCGGGTCGGTCGAGGCGCGGGTATCGACCTCCGGACCTGCCGATGCGCGCTCCGCCGGACGGGTCGCCGTGTCACTGGCAGGCGTCATCGACGCGGCGGGCGGGGTTGGGGCTGGTGCCGATTGATCGCGCGATGCAGCCGCGGCCTCGGCTGGCGCGGCATCGGGCTGTTCGCTCGCGGCGGTTTCCGGCGGTGCCGCGGGTGGGGCGGATGCGCTCGGAGGGCGAGAGGCGCCGGGCGTGCGGGTCAAGCCAGCCTGGTCGGTGGCAAGCATCGCGCTGTGCAGGCCAGAGGCATTGGACGCGATCCAGTCCGTGCTGCCGGGAGTGCCATCGGCCTGACCGAGTTCGACCGGGCGGAGCGGGTTTGGCGGCTCGACGGTGCGAGCGAGCGTGGGCTGTGGGACCGGGGGACGCAACGCGGCCGGCGGACGCTCCAGAGTCGCCTCGGGTGCGGGGGCCTCGGAGTCCGGCATGCGGGGAGCGGTCTGGGGCTGGGGCTGCGTCTGGGGCTCTGGCGGAGCGGTTGGGAGGAGTACGAACGGCGCATCCTCATCGCCTAGAATGCTCTGGGATCGGGCGTCGAGGGTCGTTGGCGGAGCCTGGCGCAGCGCAACGAACGCCCCAGCGTGCAGCAGCAGGCTGCACCCCAGCGCGACAGATGGCGAGATCTGGCCCAGCGGCCCGGAACCCTTCATACACAAGTTTAGGGGGCTCAACGGCGAAGGTTTCGCGAGGCCGGGGTCCGGGGCGTGAGCCTTCAGGAGGAGCGGCGACGGGAATCAGCCCCGTGGCCCCAGAATGAGGTCGCGGAGTGTGCGGTCGCCCTCATAGCGCGGCTCGCGGACATAGGCCTTGCCGGCCCAGCGGATCGGGACGCGCGCCTCGAGGTCTCTGGCGGCGGACCAGAGGATTCGAACGACGACGGGCGCACCGAGGGGCTGCAGGAGGCCGACCCAAATGGGCGTGCGGGCCCAGAGGCTGCCGCGGATCAGGGCGCTGAGCCACGCGATCACGCCGGCGATGCCCGTTATGCCGCAGACGGCGGCAAGGATCCCGTGCCAGAGTGGGGCTTCGGTGTTGGCGGAGAAGTGGGTGATGGCGTGCGTCGTGCCGAGGATGCCCGCGGCGATCGCTCCGGCGGGGAGGAGGGTCTCGGTCAGGAGAAGTTGCAGGGCGTACTTGCGGAGTCGGCGAGGTCGGCGATGGGCCATCTCCGCATAGATGCGTTTCCAGCCGTCGACGAAGCCTCGGAAGCTGTCGTACATGTGGCAGACGAGCATCCCGGAGGCAAGGAGGAAGCCGCCGCGATGGCCCGTTCGAGCGATGAGCTTTGCGAGCGCGATGTCCTCAAGGAGCTCGGTGTGCACGGCTTTGTGACCGCCGATCGCGCGGTAACTGCTGGCCCTGAAGAGCATGAACTGGCCGTTGGCGATGGGGCGGGGGCTCACGTCGCGATTGACGCGGCGAGGGGGGAACTGGCGGAGCAATTCGTAGCCCGCCGCGGGCTGGATGAGCCGTTCGAACCAGCGTTCGCAACTGAGCGTGCTCATGAGGCTGAGCAGGTCGAGGTTTCTGTGCTCGAGCAGCGCCACGCAGGCGCGGAGGCAGCGCGGATCGAGCTCAATATCCGCATCGGCGAAGGCGAGGAGGTCGGCTGTTCGCGCGGACTCGGTGCGATCGACGGCGGAGTAGACGGCGTTGACCTTGCCAGCCCAGTCGGGTGGGCAGGAGTCGTTGAGGAGGATTGTGAATCGGGGGTCATCAGCAAGAAGGCCGCGGAGGACGGATTCGGTGTCGTCTGTGCAGCGATCCAGCACGAAGACGACACGGAGATGCGGATAGTCCTGTGCGATCAGGGAGCGCGCGACCGTCGCGATCGAGCGTGCCTCGTTGTGAGCCGGGATGATCAGGCAGAGCGTCGGCCACGGCTTCGCGGGGTCTCGTGCGTCGGCAAGGGCCGTGCCGTCGCGAGCGGTGGGGAGTTTGCGGATGCACCACCAGAGCTCGACGTTGACCGCGATCCAGTAGGCGGACATCGCCGCGGCGACGAGGAGGAGCAGGGCGAGCGTTATGGGTGTTGCGGCGGACATCTGGGGGCGGTCGGAATCGTCGCGAGAATAGTGAGCGGCGGGAGGTCCTCGGCTCGCTGATGTGATGGCACGCGAGCAGAACGAGCGGGGATGGTACGCGACATCGCGGCGCGTTAGGCTGGCGGGATGAGCGGACCAATCAAGGTGTTGCTGGGCATGCTGCTGGGGTTGGTCGTGGGTATGGCGTGTCACCAGTTCTGGACGCCGTCGGCGTGGCAGAGCGTGGGCGTAGGCGATGCGCGCGCCTTCATGGCCGGAGCCGTGAACCCTGCAAACGCCGATGCGACGCTTGCGGCTCAGGGCGTTCGATTCGTGATCCGTGTCAACGCGCTGATCGGCGATGCGTTTGTGAGGGCGCTGCGGTTCATCGCGGTGCCGCTGGTGCTGTTCAGCCTGATCGCAGGTGTGGCTTCGCTTGGCGGAGTTGGGGGTGGCGCGGGTGGGGGGCGCGGCGGGGCGGGAGGGCTGCGCGCGCTGGGGCGTGTTGGTGGACGCACGCTCGGGCTGTTCGCTGTGACGACGGTGATCGCGATCACGCTCGGGCTCGTGCTCGCAAATGTGATCGCGCCGGGAAGAGCCGTCAGCGAGGCGACGCGGGCCGGTCTGGCGGAGGCGAACGCTTCGGCGGTGAGCGAGCGCGTAGCGCAGGCCGAGCGTGCCGCGGCGGACGTGTCGGTGTGGCGGCTGCTGCTCAACGTGGTGCCGACGAATCCGTTTGATTCACTGGCGCGCGGCGACATGCTGCAGGTAATCGTGCTGGCGGTGCTGGTCGGCGCGGCGTTGCTGCTGCTGATTTCCCGCGAGCAGAACAAGGCCGACGCCGAGGGGGGATCGGGGGGTGACGATCACGCCGCGTTGCCGGGCTTGTCGGCGGTGACGATCGCGCGGGCATGCGAGGCGTTGGGCGTTGTGTTCATCACCATCGGCGGCTGGATTCTGCGGCTCGCGCCCATCGGTGTGTTCTGTCTCATGGCTCGGACAAGCGCGGATGTCGGTCCGGAGGTTGTGCGCGGTTTGGCGGCACTCTGCGGCGTGGTGGTGCTGGGCTTGGCGATCCACATGCTGTTTGTCTATGGGCTGCTGGCGGTCGGTGTTGCTCGGCTGTCGGTCCGGCGAGCCGCGCTCGGCCTGCTGCCGGCGCAGGCGGTGGCCTTCAGCAGCAGTTCGTCCGCGGCAACGCTGCCGGTGACGATCCGCTGCGTGCGTGACAACCTCGGTGTGCGTGAACGTGTCGCGAGCTTTGTCTGCCCGCTGGGGGCGACGGTGAATATGGATGGAACGGCGCTCTATCAGGCGGTGTGCGCGATCTTCATCGCGCAGGTCTACGGCATCGAGCTTTCGATCGGGCAGCAGATTCTCATCGTCCTGATGACCACACTGAGCTCCGTCGGTGCGCCCGGTATCCCCGGCGGCGGCATCGTGATGTTCATCACCGTGATGCAGGCGGTGGGGCTGCCGATGGAGGGGCTGGCGATGATCCTCGCGGTCGATCGTGTGCTGGACATGGTCCGGACGGTGGTCAACGTCACGGGCGATGCGGTGGTCGCGGCGGTGATCGATCGCTGGGAGCCCGGTGATGAATCGATGGCCAACGCAGGTCGATGAGCAAGCCGCGGCCTCAGCGCGCGCCGGCAACGGCGACAACCGCGGAGTACGCGAGGAACGCGACATAGGAGCCGAGTAGCAGCGCACCCTCGAGCCTTGAGACAGTCTTGCCGAAGGTTCTGCTGATCGGGATCAGCGCGATCGCGAGAAGTCCCATATAGACCAGCGGAGCGGTGAAGGTCGCATCGATCGTGACAGGGGCGATGATTCCCGTGAGTCCGAAGATCGCTCCGGCGTTGAACAGGCACGAGCCGATGGCGTTGCCCATCGCCAGATCTGTCTGGCCCTTGCGGATCGCCATGACTCCCGTGACCATCTCCGGGAGGGTGGTGCCGATGGACACGATCGTGACGCCGACGATCGCGGCGGGCACGCCGAGCGCGATCGCGATGCTCGACGCGCCATCGCTGGCCAATGAGCCACCGACACTCAGCAGCACAAGCCCGCCGATGAAGCACGCGGAGATCTGAATCCAACCCATCGGGGCCGGGTTCTGCGATGAGTCGGTCATGTCGGGCGATGCGCCGATGGATGTGACAGGGGTGCGCAGTGCCGAGATGATGGTCCAGGCGCTGTAGATCCCGAAGACCAGAAGCAGCGCACCCGCCAGCGAACGCGGCAGGCCGAAAATCAGCGCCGCGGCGGACATGGCTCCCAGGATCGCGGCGTTGAGCCAGATCTCGACATTGATCAGGCGTTGCTCGACCGTCAGCGGCTTGATGAGTGCGCACACGCCGAGCACCAACGCCATGTTGCAGATGTTCGCGCCGACCACATTCCCGAGGGCGAGGTCGCCGCGGGACTTGAAGGCGGAGATGAGGTTGAGCGCGAGTTCGGGTGCAGATGTTCCCCATGCGACGAGGGTGAGGCCGACGACCAGTGGGGACACGCCCAGGCGTCGTGCAGTGTCGACGGACGCAGAGACGAGGAGTCGTCCGCCGACCAGGAGAAGGACCAGACCGCCCGCGAAGAGAAGGGTGTTGGTGAGCATGATGTGTTGGTTGCTCCGGTGTTCAGGGTCGCTTGGTGTCGCCGGTCGCCGCGCCGACGACTTCCGGGCTGGCCGATCGGGATTGTGCGAGTGTCGTGAGGAAGTCTGCTGCCCAGAGATAGATGTTGTTCTCGGCGACCTGGGTCCGCATCGCCGCGAGTCTTTGTTCGCGCTCGGCGGTGGGCATTTCGACTGCCGCGTGAATGAGCGACGCGAATTGCTCGGTGTCGTAAGGGTTGACGATCAGCGCATCGGTGAGATCGCGGGCGGCACCTGCGAACTCCGAGAGCACAAGAACGCCCGGCGGGCGCTCGGCGGTGACGGGCAGGCCCGATTCGGCCTGCGCGGAGACGAACTCCTTCGCGACGAGATTCATGCCATCGTGAAGGGAGCTGACGATGCAGACGCTGGCCATCGAAAGAAAGGCGTGAACCGTGTCGCCATCGTGGTGATCAACGAGGAATTCGATGGGCTTCCATCCCTGGTTGTCGGCCTTGAATCGCCAGTTGATGGCATCGGCGAGTGCTTCGAGATCCGTGACAAGGTCGCGATAGCGGGGGATGTGCGTTCGGCTCGGAGCGCCGAGTTGAACGAACGTGAACCGGCCCCGATGCTGTGGGTGCTTCTCGAAGAATCGCTCGATCGCCCGGAAGCGCTCGGCGATGCCCTTGGTGTAGTCGATCCGATCGACGCCGACGCCGATCTGGACGTTGCGAAGGTTGAGCCGGTCCCGGATGTCTTCGCAGCGGCGCTGCAGCGCGTCTCCGGTCGGGACATCCCGCTCCGACCAGGGCTGCACGCTGATCGGGAACGGGCGCACGAGTGTCGTGTGCCCGCGGAGCTCGGCGGCGAAGTGATCCCAATCCAGGCGAGCCTCGACCATGCGGTCGACCGTGTCGAGGAAGTTGTTGCAGTGCTGCTGAAGATGAAAGCCGAGCAGATCGGCGCCGAGCATGCCCTGAAGGATCTCAACGCGGAAGGGGCAGATACGAAAGGCCTCGGGGTTCGGCCAGGGGATGTGCCAGAAGAGGCCGACCTTCAGATCCGGTCGATGCTCCTTGATCATGGCCGGCACAAGCGCGAGCTGATAGTCCTGAACCATGACGATCGCCGACTCGCTGCCAACTTCCTCCAGCACGGCGTCGGCGAATCGACGATTGGCGCGAACGTACTGCTCCCAATCCGCGGCTCGGAAGCTGGGCCGTTCGTGTGTCAGGTGGCACAACGGCCAGAGGCCTTCGTTCGAGAAGCCGTAGTAGTAGCCCTCCTCCTCCTGCTTGGTGATCCACACGCGTCGGAGCGTGTAGCGAGGGTCCTCGGGCGGAACGGCGATGCACGAGGCGTTGTCTGCGGTCTGGCGATCGGCATCGCCGGCACCGTGGGCGACCCAGAGTCCGCCGCATGCGCGGAGGACAGGGTCCAGACCCGTCACCAGACCGCTCGCGGGCCGGACAAGCGTGGGCTTGCCGTCCCTGAACTGGTGCATGTAGGGCTCGCGATTGCTGACGACCACGAGCGGCTGGCCCCCGAGGGCAGAGAGTGCGTGGGCTCTGAGCCGCTCGCGAGACCACGTCTTGTCTGCGCGACTGAACTCGTCGGCGCTGGCACGCTCGTTTGTTCGGGCCGCACGGAATGATGCGGCAAGGTGCGCACTTTCATCCTCCAAGGTCCGAACGGGCAGCCCCTTGGGCGGGAGTTCGGGCTCACTGCCGAAGCGCAGCCGTCGCATCCAGACCGCGAGGTTGTGCATGGGACGTTCAAAGAGCAGCCACGCGACGAGGGAGGTGACGGCGAAGATGACCAGACCGACGCCGAGGGCCAGCGCGGTGCCACGCAGCGCGGCGCTGGTGATGCGCTCGTCGAGATACAACGCGTCATGGGCGATGACGAGGTACCCAGCGCGCGCGGCCTCTGCGCCGGCCGACGAAGGCTCCGAGGGCCTGCCCAGCGGAAGGGCCATGACGTGAATCGTGCCCCCGGGGCCGCGCACGATGGAGCCTGGCGGATCGTTCGCGGCGGCGGTGCGCTCGATGAGCCGAGCGAACACGCCGTGAAGATCCTCGGTGCCGCGCCCGCCGGCGATGCGATCGCCGTTCTCGCGATAGAGCGCCAGTCCGAGCAGCCGCGAGTGACCTTCGAGCCGATCGCCAAGTACCTCGGGTGCCGTGTTGTCGGCGACGCTCAGTGCAAGACGTGCGGCCGGGGCGACGCGGTACAAGACCAGTCCGGCTCGACGATCCAGGTCATCAACGCTCGTGGCGTACTCCTGGCGAGCCTGGAGCCAGACAACACCGGCGGTGCTCAGGATGCCGATGACGGCCATGAGGAACCCGAATCGTACAGATCGTGGGAGGTTCTTGTGCCTCTGCTGCGTGCTCATTGGTGTGGCTCCATGAGTTCAACCTCGGACATGTCCCCCTCACGATCGGGAATAGAGCGGGGATCGACGCCGGCAGCTTCGAGTGCGAAGGCGCCGTTGATGATGGCAAGGAGCGAGTATGCCTGAGGTACGTTGCCAAGGGGCGTGTTGGTCGCGTGGTCGTGTTCCTCGCAGATGGTGCCCGTAGGACCGCTGCAAGCGAGGATGCCACGGTACAGCTCCGCGGCTTCCTCTACGCGTCCGCAAGCGGCAAGTCCCTCGACGAGCCAGCCGGTGCAGAGCGTGAACCCGCCCTCACGGCCGGGAAGGCCATCATCGATCGCATAGCGCCTCACCGTGTTTCCTTCCCGCAGCGACCGATTGATCGCATCAACGGTCGAAGCGAACTTGGGATCACCTGTGGACACCAGGCCGGTGAGACCGATGCTGAGTGCCGCGGCGTCGAGGCTGTTGCTGCTGTAGGTGCCGCAAAAAGCCCCGAGCGCGGGCGAGTATGCGTTTGCGAGGATCTCGTCGCGGATTTTCTCAGCGAGCGTGGCCCAATCCGTGGAACGCTCGCCTGTGGCGTGCTCCTGAACGACCAGCGCGCGGGAGATGGTGTGGTGGCACATCACCTTGGTGTGCGTGTGGTGGGACTGCTCGGTGCGAACCTCCCAGATACCGTGGTCGGGCTCCTGCCATCGGTCGCTGACGGCCTGAACCATCGCGAGCGTGATCCGCCAGTGGTCCGGCGAGAGAGGGAGGCCGCGCTCGGCAACACGGGCGATGAGATCTGTGATGGGGCCGAAGACATCGAGCTGGACCTGCATCGAGGCGGCGTTTCCGATCCGAACGGGCAGGCTGCCGGCGTACCCGCGAAGGCCGCCGATTTCGGCTTCGGGGCCGGTTTCGCTTCCGTCGATGGCGTACAGCGGTCGGAGGCGACCTTGAGAGTCGCAGCGGTCGATGACACGAACGAGAAAGTCCAGGAAGCGGATCGCGGTGCCGAAGTTCCCGAGCCGCGTGAGTGCGGCCGCGGCCATCGCGGCGTCTCGAGGCCAGCAGTACCGGTAATCCCAGTTCCTCTGGCCGCCGAGGTGCTCGGGCAAGCTGGTTGTCGCGGCGGCGGCCAGTGCGCCGGTGGGACCGTGTATGAGCGAGCGCAGGAGCAGAGCGGCCCTTCGGACGTGCCGCGGCGCGATGCGCGGCAGGCGGAGCGAATCGGTCCACTGTGACCAGAAGCGTGCGGTGGTGAGCCGACGCTCGGCTTCGGGTCTGACCGATGGGCGATCGCTGGAGGTTCCGATGCGCAGTTCAATCGGGACCGGATGATCGCGAAGATCAAGTTCGCACGTAGCGACGTGATGCGGACCATCAGTCGTGATGTTCCACATCAGGCCGGGGCAAACGAGCGTGATCGGCTCCGGTGCGCCGAGCACGCGCAGGCCGTTCTCGCAAGGCGAGAGATGGGTCGGAACGCGGCCGAAGTCGAGCCTTGGGCAGAAGCGGATTCGCACTCTGCCGCGGCCGGAAAGAACGCGGATGAAGTCGGTTCTTCCGGCACGCTGAAAGGCCCGGACGGGGTCGCAGTCGAGGTAGTCGAGAACGCGGACGTTTCCGAGATCCGTCGCGATGATCAGGGCATCGGCGACCGCACGCTGATGCGGCAGAGAGTCGATGGGAGGGGCCGCGCCGATCGGTTCAATGCTGAACGTGCCGCCGACGTCCGGATCGAGAAGCGACGCGAAAATCGGCGGGGAGTCGACGCGTGGTGCGCAAAGCCAGACGAGCGAAGCGTCCGGCGCGATCAGTGCGGCGGTGCGGAGGTCGGAGAGCACCGAGAGCTGGTTCAGCGGGATGGGGGCGTGTCTGCGGAGGTGCTCGCGACGCGCGGCGAGCAACGCGACGAGAAACTCGACGACGTTCGCAGGCTCCGCGACGCGTGCCATCGCAACCGTCTCGCCCGGACCGACCTTAAGACTCAGGTCCCCGGGGCCGAGTCGCAGGAAGGCGTGCTCGTCGGTCAGGTCATCACCCGCGAAGACCACGCTCGAGGCCCCGCAAATGCGACGAAGGCGAGCGATGGCCTCGCCCTTGTTCTCGTTGCCGACGGTGCCCTCTACGACGCGTGAGCCGTGGCGGAGCTGCAATCCGTGGTGCGACGTGATGATGGCCGCCGCTGCCGACAACGCGCGATCGCTCGTTGGGGCATCGGCCAGTCGTGTGTGGAAAGCGACGCCGCGGGACTTGCGTTCGACGATCGCGCCGGGCGTCTTGGTTGCGAGAGATTGGAGCTCGCCCGCGACGCGATCGAGCAGACTGAGCCATGTACCAGCAAGCGGGACGGTGGGCGAATCGTCGTACTCCGCGCCGTGGCTGCCGACATGCCGGATTCGCGAGCGTGCGTCGGTGGAGTCGCTCTGAAGGCGCTCGCGAAGCTCGGCCAGCGGCCGACCGGAAATCACCGCGCTGTGGGTTGTCGGGAGCGAAGCGATTTCTTCAAGGACTTCGACCGCACTTGCGAGGGGGCGGGCTGCGCTGGGAGGGGACGTGAGCGCGGAGATCGTGCCATCAAAGTCGCAGCCGACGAGCAGCACCGATGCCGCGGCGAGCCTCTCGATGTGATGGGTGTACTCGTGCATGACGTTGTTGAACGACGGAACGAAACACGGGAGTCTCCAAAGAGCGCGACGGCGAGTCATGGGTGTCTACCCCGCTCGTGTCGGAGTGGTTGCAGGCAAGCGATCACGAGAGCGCAGCGGACAGCCAGCCCCTGACGCATGTCTCGGGGAGTCGAGTAAGGAGAACGATCAGCGTGCGCTACCGTTCCCGGGCCGCGGCTTGCGGTGTGACCATTCGGCGGATCGTCTGGGCCTGGCGACTGTCACCCGCGCGCTCGAGCGCCTGCGCGTACATCATCCCGAGGCGGAAGTAGTTGCTCTGCATCTGGAACTCGGGGGCGGCCTGCGATGGCTTCTGCACACGAGCGAAGGACTTCTTGTAGACCTCGATGACGGCGTTCTCGGAAGCGCCGGTGCGACGCAGGAGTTCCGCCAGCGCGCGGGTTGCGGCGACGATGCTCGTGCCGTCGTCGTTGAAGCGGTCGATGATCTCCTGATACGCCATGCGGGCGCGGCGGGTGTCGCCGGCGCTCTCGCGCAGAGCACCCTGACGAAGACGGATCTCCGCGGCCAGATCCGAGCGCTGATCGTCACGCTTGCGAACGCCCTTGTAGAACCGCTCGTATGCCCAATCCCACAAGCGATCCTGCTCTGCGGCATCGCGCTCGGCGGCGATCAGCGGCGTGACCAGTTCCAGCGCATAGCCCGGCGAAGTTCCCGCAACGCGGTCGAGGATCAGTTCGGCCCATGCATCCCGAGACTCGCCGATGATCTGTCCCGCGGCGGCGAGTTGAAGGTATTGATCCCACACCGCGAGGGTGCCCGGGCTGCGGGCGATGGCATCGCGGAGCAGCAACTGACGCGCAGCGAGAGTGGGTGATCGCGGCGTCGGCGGCTTCTGCGTCCAAGTGGCGGCAGGCGGCCACGGCAGGCCGCGACGCTCGACTTCGCCGAGGCGGTTCGATGCCTCGAGCATCGCCAGGGCCGCGCGGCGATCGTCCGCCGAGACGTTGTAGAGCTCGGCGGTAAGCTCGAGTCGCGCGTCACTCATGAGGCGACCGGTCATCGGATCCCGAGTGTTCCCGCGAAGGAAGCGGTACTCGCCGAAGCGGCCACCATCGAAGTTCCACTCGGCGGGCTTACGACGAGTGTCGAGGAACCCGACCCACGCGTGGCCCATTTCGCTGCCGCGTCCGGTGATGGTGGCGGTGGGAACGCCGATCGCCTTGCCGACGTGCTCGGCGAAGTAGGCCTGGTCGATGCACACGCCCCCGACGGCTCGGATGTCCGGGAGCGTGTAGTTTCTTGAGGCGAGTTTGGGGAGGCTGTTTCCCTTCAGGGCGGCGTCGTCGTACGAAATCTCGTCGTACCGAGCGGCGATGTTCGTGTTGCCCTTGTATCGGTCGATGGCCCAGGCCAGTTCGGGTGCGGGCGCAGTCGAGTTCACGACCATGGTCAGCAATTCGGGAGAGCCGGTGCGAGGGTCGATGACCATTTTGCCGGCATTTCGCGAGTAGAAGTCGATCAGAGCGGTCGCGGTCATGCCGCGAGCCCGCTGGTGTGTCGGCGGGTTGGCGTGCGTCGCTGCGATCGCCGCGGCGAGCGCTGGATACTGCAGCACCGCCCCGCTGTTGTGGCGGATCATCTGCGCCAGGGTCCGCATCGCCTGGGCGGCCTCGTTCGGTGGTCTTGCCGGAGCGTCGGGCGTGCTGGCCGGGTTTGTGATGATGGGCGCATCGCGGAAGAGCAGGCCGGCGTCGATGGTCAGCATCATCGAACGCGCCAGGTGCGAGGCCACGATGCGGCAGTCCTCGTCGTTCAGAACGGCCATTGCGCGCAAGAGGCGCGATGCCGCCGCGGCGTGCACGAGCCCAGCCATGTTTCGGGTCGACTCGTACGCGACCAGCCGATCGAGAACCGCGTCGACGGAGGTCTGGGCCGCGGCGAGTTTGCCGTCGAACGCAAGTGCGTTGAACGCGTTCTCGATTTCGACCCTGACCACCGAGGGGTTCAGCGGCGAGCCAGCCGGCACCTTCGCCGGCGTAAAGATCGGACTGACGCCCTTGCCCGGTGAGGCGGGAGGTTGCGCGTTCGCAGGAGTTGCTACCACCAGGCCGACGGCGAGCATCAGAGCGGTGATGGCCGTTTGGCTGTAACTGCGGCAGGTGAATGCCATGGCGAAGCCTCAATCACGTCAGGAGGAGATCAGTTCGTGAACCTTGCCCCGCCCAGACGCGTCGGTTGGGCGATCACAGCGAACTTGTTTCTTCTTTGCTGCTGCAGAAGGCGTGCTGCTGGCGAACGCGACGCGGAACTCGCCGTCTGCAGTGCCGTGTGCCGGGAACAAAGCGGGCGAAGGGATTCGAACCCTCGACGTTCAGCTTGGAAGGCTGACGCTCTACCACTGAGCTACGCCCGCGTAGGGTCCATGGTACCCGCGGAGTTTACGCCACGACATCAGATAGCCGCTTGGAAATGGCTCGGCCGGCCTGCTGCTGGATCTCAGGCTTTTGCCCAGATCTGGCGGTACACGATGCCGGCAAGGCTCGCCCCCAGAAGCGGTCCGATGATGTAGGCGGGGAACATCGCCCAGTGGCGGCCGCAGATTGCCGGGCCAAAGGTGCGGGCAGGGTTCATGGATGCGCCGGTGAGGGGGCCGGCGGCCAGGATGCAACCTGCGACGGCCATGCCGATGGCGAGCGGCGCCATGGAGCCGCGCTTGTCGACGGCACTCGTGAGAACGACAAAGGCGAGGAAGAACGTGATGATGGCCTCGATGCCGACGACCCCGATGATGTTGCCGGCGTCGGTGAGCGATCCGATCGTTGCGCCGAGTCGAACCGACGGCGCGTTAGCGACGGCAGGGGTCAGGAGCAACTGGACCATTCCCGCGGCACAGGCGGCCGAGAGCAACTGCACGCCGATGAACACGATGGTCCGCTGCAGGTCCTGCTTTCCAGCCACGAGCAGCGCGATGCTGACCGCGGGGTTGAACTGTGCCCCGCTGATGTAGCCGCAACCGGAGATCATGGCGAAAAGGATGAGCCCATGGGCCAGTGCGATGGTGACCAGGCCGACCGCCGGACTCCCAGCGCCCGTGGCGGGGTTCAGGAGCACAATGCTCATGATTCCGACGAAGCACAGCGCGAAAGTGCCGATGAACTCGCTCACGCACGCGGGCAGTAGTTTGCTCATGAGGCGCTCCGAGGGTTTGCCAAAGGGGATTCAGCGCAGGGGATACTCGCGGCATCACGCGATGCCGATCGCAAGGAGCCTAATCGCTCAGGCCCTTGGCCCGCAAGTGGGGGGTGTGTCCGGTCTGGTCATCGAGTCAATGCGGATCAGGCCGGATCGAGCAGCGCGACGGTGGTGAACGGCTTTCCGGCGAGCATTTCGAGGCTTGCGCCGCCGCCGGTGGAGACGTGGCTGAACTGGCTGGCGAGCCCGAACGCCTCCGCGGCGGCCGCGGAGTCACCGCCGCCGACGATGGTCGTCGCGCCGGCCTTGGTGGCGTCGACCATGGCGTTGGCGACCTGCTGCGTGCCGACCTTGAACGGGAGCCATTCGAAGACGCCCATGGGGCCGTTCCAGACGATCGTCTTGGCCTTGCGGAGGACGCTGGTGTAGTCGGCCTGAGTCTTCGGGCCGATGTCCAGACCCATGTTGCCCTCGGGGATGGACTCGCCGAAGGTGTTGATCGTGCCGTCGAACTCGCTGAACGCGGTCGAGCAGACGTGGTCAACGGGCAGGTGCAGGTCGCACTTAAGGTTGGCGGCCTGATCCAGCATCTTCTTGGCGTGATCCAGGTGCGACTCCTCAACGCGGCTGGAGCCGACGTTGCGGCCCAAGGCCTTGAGGAACGTGTACGCCATCGCGCCGCCGATGAGGATGGAGTCGGCACGCGGGAGCAGGTTCTCGATCAGCGTGATCTTGTCGGAAACCTTCGCACCGCCCAGAACAACCACGAAGGGCTTAACGGGGGAGGAGAGGTGCTCGCCGAGGTACTTGAGTTCCTTCTGAAGGAGCAGGCCGGCGACGCGGGGCTTGCCTTCCATCGCCTTCGGCACGGCGAACATCGAGCCGTCCTCGCGGTGGGCGGTGCCGAAGGCATCGTTCACGTAGAGGTCACCGAAGGACGCCATGCGAGCGGCATAGGCGGGCTCGCCCTTCTTCTCGCCCTTGGCAAAGCGGACATTCTCAAGCAGGATCACATCGCCGGGCTTGGCGTTCGCGGCGGCCTTGGCCGCGGCGTCGTCGGTGCAGTCGGTGCTCGGGAATTGCACGGCGCGGCCCAGCAGTTCGCCGAGGCGAGCGGCGACGGGCTTGAGGCTGTAGTCGGCCTCGTAGCCCTTGCCCTCCGGACGGCCAAGGTGCGACATGAGCACGCACGAGCCGCCGCGATCCAGAACGCTCCGCAGCGTGGGCAGTGCTTCGCGGATTCGCCGATCGTCGGAGATCTTTCCGTCGTCGATCGGCACGTTGAAGTCGACGCGGATCAGGGCTCGCTTGCCCTTGACATCGACGGCGGTGATGGACTTGCGCGGTGTGACGGCCATGGGAAACTCCATGTGGAGAGTGTGGGTGTTGAGTCGACGTGGGAGTTTAGGACGATGCGCGACGGTGCACGCGCGGTGTGGCGGCGTGCCGCGGTCGATTCGGGAGTTGCCCGAGGGAGAGCCCGCGGCGGTACCGCGTTCGTCGGTCGCGTTGGCGCACGGCGAACCGCGAGCCGGTCACGAGGCGCGGCCCTGATCGTCTGCTCGGGGTTCGGTGTTGGATCAGTTGAGATTCGCGTCGGCGCGGAAGATCTTGTCGAACGCAGCGCGGACGGCGGGGAGGCCGTTTTCGCTGATGCGATCGCGGATCTTGCGCAGGCGGGTGGAGACCGAGGCGTCGAACAACTGGTCGCCAATCTGGAGACGGATTCCGCCGATCAGCGTCGGGTCGGTGTAGCAATGCAGGACCGGTTCGCGGCCGAGCTTGGCCTTGATGCTCGCGCTCAGGGCGGAGCGGGCCGCATCGTCCATCGGCGAAGCGGTGTAGACGTCCACCTCCACGCGGCCGAAGGATGCCTGAACGAGTTCATCAAACGCGGCGACGATCGCCGGCAGCAGTGCGAGACGACCGTTATCCGCGAGCACGCAAAGGAAGTTCGCGACCATGTCGCTGGTGCGGCCGACGAACACCTTGCGCAGGGTGGCGACCTTCTTGTCGCCGGAGATGATGCGGCTGGACATGAACTCGCCCACGCGCCGGTCCTGTCGCGCGATGCTCAGGATCGACTCGAGTTCCTCGAGTGCGGACTGCACCGCGGACGGACCACCGCCGGCCATCGCCGACTGAAACAGGCACTTGGCGTACGTAACGCAGACGGCGTTGGGTGCGATTTCGAGCAGGGGCATGGCGGGTTCCGTGGGTGCGTGTCGGCGAAGAGGTGCCTTGCGGAGCGAAGCGGCGGATGAATCGGTGCGGTCGAACGCGGGTGCCGTTTGCGGCCGCGGATCAGTTGCGGGCGCTGGCCAGCTCGCCGATGGCTTCCTGCGTGAGGCGTTCGGCGTCGCCAGCGTTCACCTCGCGACGGAGGACCTTGCCGGCGATGGTCGTTGCCAGACCGGCGGACTGGGCGTAGATCTCCGAGAGGGCGATCTTCTTGGCCGCCTCGATCTCGCGCATGATCTTGTCCTTCTCCATCGCCATCTCGCGCTCGCTCTTGGCCTTCATCTCTGCGAGGATCTGGGTCTGCTGGGCCCGGGCGGCCTCGAGATCCTTCTGGGCCTGAGCGCGGGCCTCGGCGAGGTTCTTCTGATACTGCTCGAGTGCCGCCTTGGCCTGGGTGCGGGCCTGCTCGGCGTCCTGGATCGCGTCGCGGATCTTCTTCTCGCGCTCCGACAGGCCCTTGAGCACCTGCGGCCAAGCGCGGGTGGCCAGCACGCCGAAGACAACGATGAACACGATGAATGCCGCGATCATCGCGGGCAGGCCCTGCTTGAGCGGGCTGAGCAGGGCACCCTTGGGGCTGCCGCCTGCTTCTTCCGCGGCAAGAGCGAGGGCTGGCGAGAGGAGGACAAAGAGCGGGGCAAGGGACTTGTGCACGGTGGTGCTCCGGAAAGCTGAGGGAACGGTTGTGAAGATCGGACGGCCGCGGTGGCGACCGCCCGACGTGTCATGCGGAAAGGATCAGACGAACATCATCAGCAGGGCGGTGAGGATCGCGAACAGTGTCGCGCCTTCGATGAAGGCCGCCATGATGATCATGTTGGGGCCGATCTTGCCGGCAGCCTCGGGCTGACGGGCGATCGACTCGAGGCCGGCCTTGGCGGCCATGCCCAGACCCAGAGCGCCACCGATCATGGCCAGACCGGCACCGAGGCCGATGCCGAGGCCGCGAAGGCCCGAAGCCTGAGCGCGGGCGACGTCGACGGCATCCTGAGCCATTGCGGGGGTTGCGGCGGCCATGAGGCCGGCGACGGCGAGGGTCACAAGAACAGTCTTCTTCATGCGATGCTCCGAAAGAAAGAGAGTGGTGAAACCGCACGGACAGTGCATCCCCGCCGCGGGGGCCGGATGCCGGGACCCGTCATTCACGCGTGTGCGTGCTCGTGGTCGTGATGACCATGGTGCTCGTGCTCTTCACCATGGTGGCTCATCAGTGAGATGAAGATCGTGATCAGGAACATGAACACGAATGCCTGCAGAAGGCCGACGAAGACCTTCAGGAAGGTCAGGGCGATGGCCGCGAGGATGCCCGCGAGGGAGATGGGGGCCGCGAAGGCGGCGGGCAGGGCCTCGAAAGCCATGTTCGAGAACAGCAGAAGTGTGCCGATGATCAGCGAGCCGGCGGTCATGTTCGCAAAGAGACGAACACAGAGCGCGACGGGCTTGATGACGAACTGGCCGAGGCCCTCGATGAGGAACACGATGGCGTTGATGCCCATCGGTGCCCCGCCGGTGAGGTGCTGCAGGAAGCCCTTGACGCCCAGTTCACGAACCGCGGCGACGTTGAACACGATACCCGCGATGACGGCCAGAGCGCCGGTGACCCAGAGGTTGCCGGTCGCGGTGCCGCCAACGAAGAGCTCATGAGCCTTGTACATCCCAGGCTTGCCCTGGATGAGCCAATCGATCGTCCAGATCGCTTGAGCGATGGGGACCAGACCCAAAATGTTGTTCAGGAAGATGAAGAAGAAGATGGTCCAGAGGAAAGGCATGAAGCGGTCGGTCCGGCCGTGCAACTGAGGGCGCACGACCTCATCTCGCAGGTAGACGCAGATGACCTCGATCAGATGGGCGAAAGAGCCACGCGGGAGATAGCGGTTCGTGCCAAGCGACTCCGGGCCGGTATTGATCCGGCTCGCGGCGTAGGGAAGCGCGAGAATGAGGATCAGCCCGCTGAGCACCAGCGTGCCGATATGCGCCGACCAGACCCACCAACCGTCATAGGTGAGCCACGCGTAGTCGATCGCCTTGTCGACGGGGTTGTTCGCGGCCAGGAGTGCGGGGAGCGTCATAAGGGAGATTTCCAGAGAGCAGGCTGAGACTCAAGCCAAGGCGGAAGTGCTGGCCGAGGCGGGGTGCGCCCCGGCAGACAGTCGGATCAGTTTGCGAGCATCGAGCGCGGACATCGCGGCCCACGCCGCGAAGCACGTAAGCATCCAGATGACGGGCGGCGGGCTGGCGAGGAACTGGCCGCCAACGAAGCCGATGGCCGCGATGAACACGCGGAGCATCGACGAGACCAGGAAGCGGACTTGAAGTTCCAGAGGCCCGACGGTCGCGAAGAAGGGCAGGGAGCCGACGATCGCCATCGCGACGAGGGTACCCGAGCCCGCCTTCAGGAGAGCAGCGACCGAGCCGGGCTCGATGGCGGCAAGAATGGCCGCGACGACTGCCAGCAGAATGGCCGCCACCATCATCGCGCCCAAAAGCGACCGTGCTCCGTCAAGTCGGATGCTCGGTTCGGAAGGGGTTGGAGCCTGTGCGGCGGTCATGCGAAAGAGGGGGTCCTTGTGGGGGCCTGATCGTAGCGGGTACCCCCGCCAGAATCGAGCGCGCCGCAGCCCAGCGCTCGTGCTTACCGCATCCGCCGCAGTGCACCACGGACGAGTCGGTAGAACCCGACAACAACGCCGAGGACCAACCCGGAAACAACGCCAAAAGGCGTGATGCCCGTGAACGAGTCAAGCCCCCAGCCCAGCAGGGCAAAGACGACGATGGTTCCAAGGAAATCGAACCCCATCCCCATCACGGCGGTGGACTGCTGCATCGCCCGCGAATCGGTCGCGCTGGGTTTGGGTGCCCCGGGAAGAACGGGCGAGACGACGGGCTTGAGCAGTTCTTCGGGGATTTGAGGAACATCACGCGCAGGCGGGATATTCGGCAGCGGTGACGGGGAAACCCCGGAGCCCGATCGGCTTTCGATTGGCCGCTCGGGTTTGCGGGGTTCGATGGCCATCAAGCGTTGTTCAGTTCGGGCACTTCGCGAAGGCGAAGGCCTTCGCTGCGTCGAGGGCGTCCTTGATCTTCTCGAGGTCGGTGCCGCCGCCTTGTGCCTGATCGGGCTTGCCGCCGCCCTTGCCGCCGCAGGCCGCGGCGGCGGTGCGGACCCATTCGCCGGCATTGAGCCCGCGCTTGATCAGCGCATCCGGAACCGCGGCAACGATGGTCAGCTTTTTCTCGATCTCGCACGGGCTGATCAGCAGCACGGCGGAGCGGGGCTTGCGGGTGCGGATGGTGTTCAAGGCCGCCGCGATCGCGTCGCGATCCGTGCCCGCGTCGATGGTCGAGACGATGCTCGTGCCCTCGAACTCCGGCGAGTCGGCGATGGCGGTGGCACGTGCCACCGCCGCGGCCGCGCGCTCGGCGGAGGCGTTCTTGGTCGCGAGCTTCACCCGCTCGCCGAGCGAGGCGAGTGTCGCCCGCAACTTGTTCTTGGCGGGAATCGGCAGCGTGAACTGGTCGACATCCTGGCCGAGCTGCTTGACCTCAGTCTGGAGCGCGACGCCCTCGAGACGCTCGGCGTCCTTCATGCGCTGGGCCAGGTTCTCGCTGGCGGCGATCGCGGCCTGAGCGGGAACGCCCGTTACCCCGCTGAGTCGACGGATTCCCTTGGCGACCGCTTCCTCGCTGATGAGGACGAAGTGCTGGATTTCGCCGGTGGTGGCAACGTGCGTGCCGCCGCAGAACTCGGCGCTGGTTTCCATCGCGCGCTTGGCGTCGCCCTCGCTGAGCAGACCATCAACGCGGCGGCCGATGCTCACGACCCGGACCGGGTCCGGATAGGCCTCGCCGAAAACCGCGCGAACGCCGGGGATCGTTTTGGCCTTGTCCAACGGGACGATTTCGGTGTGAACGGGGAGATCCTGGCGGACGGCCTGCTGGACGATCGTCTGCACCCGCTCGCACTCTTCGGGCGTGACAGGTTTGCTGTGAGAGAAGTCAAAGCGCAGGCGATCGGGCGCGACGAGCGAGCCCTTCTGATTCACCTCGCCGCCCAGCACGGTGCGCAGCCCGAGATTGATCAGGTGTGTGGCGGTGTGGTTGGCGCTGATGCCGGCGCGGCGGGTCGCGTCGACGGTGATACGGACCTCATCGCCGACGCGCAGTTCGCGCTTGTGGATCCGGCCGATGTGCAGGATGTACCCGGCGCTGGCCGTGACGTGCTCAACGCGGAATTCGCCACCGCTGGCGGTGAGTTTGTCGCTGTCGAGTTCGCGGGAAGTGGGAAGGGTCTCGCGTGTGACGATCAGTCGGCCGGTATCGGCGACCTGGCCGCCCATTTCGGCGTACATGGGCGTGCGGTCGAGGATCACGGCAACGGGCTTCATGCCCGAGGAGGAGTCGATGGAGTCGTCAAAGTCGCTGCCGTTCCAGATCGCGCGGACGGTCGCGCGGATCTCGCGACCTGAGTACTTCTCGCTGTCGTCGGTGGGCTCGATCCCGAGGTACTTCAGGCGGGCGACGGCGTCGGGCGGGAAGGCCAGTTCCCCCGCCGCGGCGGAGAAGCGGCCGCCAGCGCGGGCCTTCTCGCGGGCTTCTTCCATCAGGCGATTGAAGCCGGCCATGTCGACCTTGAGTCCTCGCTCCTCGGCCATGAGGTTGGTCAGGTCGACGGGAAAGCCGTAGGTGTCGTAGAGCTTGAAGGCGTCCTCGGCCGACAGGCCGCGGGTGGGACCGAAGCGAGTATCGGTCCACACGGTGGTGACGTCGCGGAGTTTGGCGGCGTCGACCAGTTCGCCGGAATCCTTGCTGCGGATCATCAGCGCCCAGCCGTCGTCATCGCGCTGGGCTTCGAGCCGGGCTCCAGAGGCCTGGAGGTGCGGGCTGAGGCGGGCGCTCTGGAATGCGCGGACGCAGGCCTCGTCGAAGAGGATGATTCCGCGGTTGAGCGTGCGGTTGAATGACTCTTCCTCGCCGCGGATGATCTCGCGAACGCGGTCGGCGTCGCGGCGCAGCTCGGGGTAGAAGTCTCCCATGCGATCGACCACGCTGGGCACCAGTTCAGAGAAAAAGCCGGGCTTGGCGCCGAGCACCTGATTGCCGAAGCGCACCGCGCGGCGGAGGATTCGGCGAAGCACATACCCGCGGCCCTCGTTGCTGGGCAGCGCGCCGTCGGTGATCGCGAAGGTCAGCGTGCGGATGTGGTCGGCGATGACGCGGTAGGCGGTGTCGGAGTTGTCCTTGTCCGCCGCGCCGAGCTTGCCGGTGTAGGGCTTTCGGGCGTGGGTGACGCGTTCGATGGCCAGGAAGAGCGGGGCGAAGAGGTCGGTGTCGTAGTTGGACCGGACATTCTGCAGGACGCTGACAAGGCGCTCAAGGCCCATGCCGGTGTCGACGTGGCGTGCGGGCAGGGGCTTGAGGATGCCGCCGTCTTCGCGGTTGAACTGGATGAAAACGTGGTTCCAGATCTCCAGAACGTCGGGATCACCGGTGTTGACGAGTTCGGCGGCGTTGCGCCCACCGATCCGGTCGTAGTGAATTTCTGAGCAGGGGCCGCAGGGGCCGGTGTCGCCCATTTCCCAGAAGTTGTCCTTCATGTTGCCCGGGATGATGCGTTCCTCGGGCAGGAACTGCCGCCAGATGTCGCGGGCTTCGTGGTCGGGCTCGAGGCCGGCTTGCACGTTGCCGGCGAAGTAGGTAGCGTAAAGGCGATCCGGGGCGATGCCGAAGACCTTGGTCAGCAGTTCCCAGCCCCACGAGATGCTCTCGGCCTTGAAGTAGTCGCCGAACGACCAGTTGCCGAGCATCTCGAAGAAGGTGTGGTGGTAGGTGTCCTTGCCGACATCTTCGAGGTCGTTGTGCTTGCCGCCGGCGCGGATGCACTTCTGGCTGTTGGCGGCACGCTTGAGTCGGGCGATCGGCGATGACGGATCGACGTTGTTGAGGAACAACGGCTTGAACTGGTTCATCCCGGCGTTGGTGAACAGCAGCGTCGGGTCCTCAAGCGGAACCGAGGGCGACGACGGCCAGAACGTGTGGCCGCCCGCGCCGCTGGCGGGCTTGGACTCGAAGAACTGGATGAACGTACGACGGATTTCGTCGGCGGTAGGGGGCATGGGCAGTGGTGCTCAATGGGGCGATCGGTGAAGCAAGGAGTCTAGGAACCCGGGACCCGGGCGTATCGACCCGGAGCGCAAAGAGCCAAAAATGCGACAAAGGCCCGAAGGCGATCAAGAAGCATCGCCATCGGGCCAAAGTTGCGCGTGCCGGAGGATTATGGCAGAGCCGAGTGTTCGACGGGGCCGAGGAACAGCGCCAAGATCGACAGGCACAGGAACGAGATTACGAGTCTCATGCTCACTCTCCTTTGGTGTGCCCCCGTCAGGGGGCATTGACTGGCCGACCCACGCGGGATGGCTCGGAGAAGCATGCCATCCATCGTGCTCCGGGTCGAACGTTTGAGACATTGGCGGTGTGGCCGGGTTCGGGCTGTTGGGGTTGTCCGGAATGTGCAGGTGAACTGTGCGCGATGAGCGTCCGATATAGACTGCATCGGCGTTTCGAAACCTTGACTCGAGGCCCTTTGGGGACGTTCATGCGACACTGCGACCTTTGCGTTATCGGCAGCGGCCCTGGCGGGCAGAAGGCGGCGATTCAGGCCGCCAAGTTGGGAAAGGACGTGGTGGTCATCGAGCGCATGGATGTCGTCGGCGGCGTGGCGATCAACACGGGGACGATCCCGAGCAAGGCGCTTCGCGAGGCGGTGGTGGCCGCGACCAGTGCGCACAACGTCGCGCCGGGCATGGGTGTGCCGGTCGTATCGCGGGAAACGCGCGTGCAGCAGTTGCTCGAGTCCTGCAATCGTGTGATCCGGTCGGAGGTCGAGCTCGTCCGCAAGCAGCTGGCGTCCAACGGCGTCGAGGTCATCCACGGGCATGGCTCGTTCATCGATGCGCACACGGTTCAGGCCGATGGGCCCCGCGGCGTGGAGCGAATCACCGCGGAGAACATCCTGATCGGCGTGGGCACATCGCCGGCGCGGCCAGAGACGGTGCCCTTTGACCGAAAGGTCATCATCACCAGCGACGAATTGCTGCGAATGGAGACGCTGCCGCGGACGATGATCGTCGTCGGCGGTGGTGTCATCGGGACCGAGTACGCCTCGATGCTCGCGGCCCTGGGTGTCCGCGTGACGATCATCGAGGGCCGCCCGCGGCTGCTGGAGTTCATCGACCAGGAAGTCGGCGAGGCGCTGCAGTATCACCTTCGCCAGGCGGGGTGCACGCTTCGCCTCGGCGAAAAGGTCGCCGGCATGCGGGCCGTGCAGGCCCCGAGGGGATCCAGCGGCGGCGACTCGATCATGGCCGAGGCCACGCTCGAAAGCGGCAAGACGATCGTCGCGGATTGTCTGCTCTTTAGCATCGGCAGGCAGGGCGCGACATCGGCGCTCAATCTCGCCGCGGCGGGGTTGTCAGCGGACAACAGGGGACGCATCAAGGTCAACAACCGTTTCCAGACCGCGGTGCCGCACATCTACGCGGTCGGCGACGTGATCGGGTTCCCCGCCCTGGCGAGCACGAGCATGGAGCAGGGACGGCAGGCGGCGCTGGATATGTTCGGTGAGCGAGTCGAGACGGTCGCGGAGCTGATTCCTTACGGCATCTACGCGATCCCCGAGATCTCCATGGTCGGCTGGACCGAGGAGGCCCTGACCAAGGAAGGGATCCCTTACGAGGCGGGCATCGCCCACTACAAGGAAATCGCCCGCGGCCAGTTGCTGCACGACGACGTGGGCATGCTCAAGCTGCTCATCCATCAGGAGAGCCACGCGCTCCTGGGCGTCCACTGCATCGGGACCAACGCGACCGAGTTGGTGCACATCGGTCAGGCGGTCATGGCGTTCAAGGGAACGGTGGAGTACCTGGTCAACGCGGTTTTCAATTATCCGACCTTGGCCGAGTGCTACAAGGTGGCGGCGCTCAACGGGCTGAATAAGCTTCGGCACACGTGATCCCTGCCGCAAGTCCATCTCTGCTCGCCGCAACGGCAACGGACTGGTACGACCTCCTGGTCGTCATCGCGGTTATTCTCGGGATCGTGTCCCTGATTGCGATACCGATGGCCATTCAGGCTGTCTTTCGGCAACGATCGAAGCTCATCGAGCAGAAGTTCGCTCTCGATTCCCAGAATCGAGACGCGGTGCATCGCGAGCGTGAGGCCCGGGCGTATGCCCAGAACGAGGCCATCAACGACATGGCCGCGGACAAACTTCGTGCCGAGGCGCAGTTGCTCGAACTGCAGATCCAGCTTGCCAAGCGAGAGCTCAACAGCCGAGAGAAGGCTGATGCGTTCAATGAACTGGTCATGTCGAAGGTGAAGCTCGAAGTTGAGAGCCTCAGGCTCCAGGTCATCGAGCAGCGCAAGCGGCTGGACGGGTTCGTCGACGGCGATGAGTGAACGGCGCTCTGTGGCCGCAGGCAGCGGACCGACGCCGATTTTTCGGCCGGGCCTAAACTGGACGCATGCCTCCGCGAAGCAAGTCCGGGTCGAGTGATCCCAAGTCGGCGACAAAGCCGTCCGGCGGTCGCGCGAGCAAGGCCGCGCGAAGTGTCGGCGATGATGGCGGTCTGCTGATGGGCGGACGCGAGGAGCCTGCCGCGCCGAGCGCAAGCCCGAGTACGCCCGCGGCGACTCGGCCGGTGAGCCTCGATGCCATTCACGGGCAGGCCAGGGCAAAGGAAACCCTGCGATCCGCCATGGCCTCGGGGCGGTTGCCCCACGCTTGGATTTTCCACGGTCCGCCCGGTGTCGGGAAGTTCACGGCCGCGCTCGCGTTCGCGGCGGAACTGCTCGCGTTTGATGACGCCACGCGTCGGCTCCTGGCCCAGGGCGTGCACCCGGACCTCGGCGTGATCAACAAGGAACTCGCGGTCCTGAGCCGGGATACAAGGATCCAGCAGGCGAAGCAGGTAACGATTCCGAAGGAAGTCATCGCGGAGTTCTTGCTCGATCGCGCCAGCCTGAAGCGGGCACACGACGGGCCTTCGCACGCGGGCCGTGTGTTCATCGTCGACGAGGCGGAACTGCTGGATCGCTCCGCGTCGCACGCGCCGGTGCAGGCGGCGATGCTCAAGTTGCTCGAGGAGCCGCCGGAGGGAACGATCATCATCCTGGTGACGGCGGATGAGACGAAGCTGCTGACGACGGTGCGGAGCCGCTGCCAGCGCGTCGCGTTCGCACCGCTCAGCGATGAGGAGCTTCGGGGCTGGATGGCCACGAGGGGCGTTCAGGCGTCGCCCAGCGAGATGGCGTGGCTCATGTCATGGTCCCAGGGCTCACCGGGCAGGGCGCAGCTGGCGGTCGATCACGGGCTCTACAACTGGCACAAGACACTCGACCCTCTGCTCAGCGAGGTTGAGTCGGGGCGAATGGCTGCGGGTCTTGTGCTCGGGACACAGATGTGTGCGCTCATTGACGAGAAAGCTACGGCGGCCGGCAAGGCCGACCCGCTGGCCAGCAAGGACGCGGCGAACCGATTCTGGGTCCGGCAGTTGGTCGTGTATCTGGCTTCGAGAGCCGAGCAGAACATGATGTCTGCGGTCGAGCGCCGAGATGCACCGGCGATGAACCGCGCGATCACGATGATCGAGAGCATCCGGCAGTTCGAGGGGTACATCGCCGCGAATGTGGCTTGGCCGACGGCGATCCAGTTTCTGGTTTCGCAGATGTGCAACACGCCGCGTCCGACCGGCGTGCTGACCTGAGGCGGCGTTTCCCGGAGTGCTCAGCCCGCAAGACTGAGTGATGAGGTGAGGCTCGGCGTCGCGTCGGTGCCGGGCTGCGCGGGCGGGGTCTGGCCGCGGCGTTCGCTGGCGAGTTTTTCCATGAGCATGACCCATGTCTCTCGCTCGAACTTGAGCAGGGTGATGACCTCGTCGGCCTTGGCGATGTCCTTCTCGTGGCTGCTCTCGAGGAGGCGGCGGAAGAGGAACATGTACAGTGAAGTGAGCCGTTCGTAGAGCTTGCGGTCGGGCTCGGGCCGCATCGTGTTCGTCAGTTCGACGAGGATCGCGCGGGCGCGGGTGTAGCCGTTGTAGCAGCCTTCGAAGTCCTTGCGGGCCAGAGCGTCGCGGCCCTGCTGGCTGAACTTGATCGCGCCGTCGATGAGCATGAGCCGAAGTTCCTCGGGCGATGCCGTGAGGACCTTGGTCGTCAGATACGCGTCGGCTTTGCTCTGGTCGGGTTTCATAGGCCTTGGTAGTATCGGTCCAAAAACGGCGAGAATTCAGTGGCTTGGCTGAACGGGTCGCGATCGGCGGGATGCGAACTGGGTTGCCGCCACCTGGATCAGGCCTGAATCGCGCGGATGTTGCCGATCGAGCTCTGCTGGCCCTGGAGCTTGCCGATGGCCTCTTCCATGGCCGTGAACTGACGTTGGAGAATCTGGCGGCGCGATTCCAGACGGGTGTCGATCGCGGCGATGCGGGTGTTCTGTGCCTTGATCTGATCGTCGAGCGTTCGGGTGGCGCGGGTGAGCAGGCCGTCGACCGGACGGATAAAGCGATCGGTGAGCTGGGCGACACGCTCGATGATGCCCAGCGACGTGAAGGCACCCGTGGCGGGCGTGTTGATAAACGCGCCTGGAATCTCGTTTCCGGCCGAGTCGCGGACCGGCGTGTTCTGGTTCGACGGGGCCTGCGTCTTTGCGGTGAAGAGGTCCACAACCGCCGTGGGGTCGGTCTGGATTGCGCTGTTGAGTTTGTCCTGATTGAGTTGAAGTTGGCCCTCGCGGCCGACCGTGATGCCGACCTGAGCCAGGGACTGGAATCGGCCGGAAACACCGAGTGGCCCGCCGGTGATGGTCGCAAAGAGCTGCGCGCGGAACTGCTGCGTCGTCGAATCGCCCAGCAGTGGGCCGCGGCGCTGCGTGTCGGCATCGAACTTGGACTGAGAGTCGATGCGGGTCACCAGGCTGTTGAAGGCCGTGATGAACGCCTCGACGCCCTTCTGGATCGCGGCGTTGTCGCGTGTGATGCCGAGGGTGACGGGCGTGTTCGACGGCGCCTTGAGGTCGAGCGTGACGTTGTTCACGACGCCGGTGATCGAGTTGCTGGAACTGGAGATGAGCACGGCCCGTGCGGGGTCCGTGGATCCGAAGAAGACTCGGGCGTCCTGGGCCTCGGCGATGTTCTGCAGTCCAAGGTCCTGCCCCGCCGCGTCGATGTCGAAGGCCCCCGCGAGCCCGCTGTCGCGAGCCGTGAAGGACAGACGGAACGGGCGAGCGCCGGCGCCGTCGCTGATGATTGATGCGACCGCCGGGATGCGGGCCTGGTTGAGCTTGGAGACGACCTGGGTCAGCGTGTCAGTGGCGAGGAGGTCGACCTTTCGCACAAACGTGCCGTCGATCACGTTCGACGCGCCGGTGCCGGAAGCGGTGCCCGCGATGTTGAGATTGCGGGCAACGGAACCGGAAGTGTCGGTGATGGAGATGCGCTGGCCGCCCGGGCCGCCGGCGCGGGCGACCTCTTCGATCAGGATGCCGTCGCCGGTGTTGTTGACGCGGGCGCGGATGTCGTTGGCCTGAGCGTTGATGTTTCGGATCAGGTCGCCGACGCTGACGTTGTCCTGGGAGATGTTCACCCGTCGGCGCTCGCCGTACGAGTTGACGATTTCGAACGCGCCGGTGCCCACGCCGCGTCCGCCGTTGAGAGACGAAAGGCTCGTGGCCTCGGAGATGAACTGCGGGCGGAGCGGACCCGTGACGACATCCCCGCTGGCGGTGATGTCTTCGATCCCGAACTCGATGCCGCCGGGGCCGGCGATGTTCAGCGTCCCGGTGCCGCCGGAGTTGTCCTTGAAGCGGAGCTTGTTGCCGGAGGAGTCCAGCGCGAGTTCGACCTTCGGCCGACCGTTGTTGCCCGGGGGGCTGAGCTCGTTGAAGCGGTCGATGAACTGCGAGAGGGTCTGGGTGCCGGTCACGTTGACCGTGAAGATGGACCCGTCGCGAGCGGTCACGTTGAAGTTCGTGGATCCGACGCCGCTGCCGCCCTTGAGCGAGCGAAGCAGGACGGTGTTCATTCCGGCGATCAGGCGGCCGGAGTTGATCGTGCCGGAAGTCGTGGATTGGAGCAGGCCCAGATCGCGAGCGGCCGTGCCGCCGGTACCGACTTCCTCAACCCTGAATTGAGGCGAGGTGCCACTCGGGGTGGTGTTGTCGGTGAGTTGGATGCTCACGCCGTCGGAGGCGATACTGGCTGTGACGCGGCTTTGCGCGCCGGGAGCGGCTTTGCTCTGCTCGTTGATGCGGGCGATGACCCCGGCCAGGTCCGTCACGGCCGCGGCGACCTTCACGACGGCCGGATCGCCGCCGCCCGGAGGGGTGCGAGATTCGTACATGTCGCCGAGATCGATGTTGATGACCTCGCCGCTGCGTGTCGTGATCTTCAGGTCCGGATTCGTGGTGCCGCCAGCGCGGTTGAACTGGACGCCGCGACCATCGTTCAGTGTTGAAAGCGCGGACCCCCCGCCGAGAATATTGATCTGCGTGCCGGTGATGTTCTCGTTCGCCGAGCCGGCGATGCCGAGGCTCGTTGCGGTGTTCGTCGTTCCGACGTTGGCGATTGTCATCGCGCCGCCGCCACTGGCCCGATCGGTGACGACAAGGCGGTCACCATCAATGCGGGCCTGAACGCGCACGCCAGCGGCGGAGTTGATCGTGGAAATGACCTCGCCGATGGTCGCGACGCGGGAGAGATCGATCGTTGCGGTCGCGCCGCTGGTGTCTGTGACCTGAATCTGGCCGCGGGTGACACCCTGCCCGCCGTTGAGGTTCGTCAGCGGCGTGTCGCGGTCGAGTCGGGCCGATCGCGGGCTGAAGGTCAGCGACGTGAGGCCGACGCCGGTCACATCGCGGTCGGTGAAGCCCTTGGAGAGCGATTGCTGCGTGGTGACGAGCCGATCGACGATGAAGGTGTACGAGCCGACAGGGGCTCCGGCGGTTGCTCTTGCGGTGAGCGTGCTCTCGCTGCTGCTGGTGGCCGCGGCGGAGCCGAAGATGTTGTTCGTGTTGAAGGCGGATGCGCTGGTACGGAGCGCCGAGATGCGGCTGTTCAAGTCGAGGAACGCCGCCTGCAGCGTCTGGATTTGCGTGATCCGTCGCTGGGCGAGGGTCTTGGGCCGAGACTCGACCGAGAGCAACTGGTCGATCAACTGGCTCGTGTTGACGCCGCTGAAGAGCCCGACGCCCGATGTGATGCCGCTCATGGAAGTGCTCCCGCAAGAACCTGTGGCCCGCGCGCAATGCCCCCGAAGGCTTCTCTAGTCATCGGCTCGATCTACTACCGATCTCAATCCGAACAGATGCCAAATGTTCGTAATGTGCGTGGGTGAAGGTGCCGGGACGACCGGAATTGGCCGAATATCCTCTCGGCATGAGTACAGCGCAAGTTGGCGAGAATCAGGCAGGGGGTCTTCTGAGCACGCGGCCGGCGGGGGTGCTGGTGGCGATCCTCGGTGGCATCGCGACGGGGGCGTCGCTGGTCATCGCGCTGGCGGCGGTTACGGATGCTCGCCCGAACTGGATCTTGTTGGCCTTCGAGGTTGTCGCGATGATGGCCGGCGTTGTTTGCGTGCTCGCTGGCCTGCGTGTTCTGCGTGAGGGACCGGCGATCACGCTGTTCTGCGTCGCGGGAACGATCATGACCGCGGCGCTCCTGGGCGGGGTCGGATCCAATTGGACCGTTCGCGGATTCTCTCTCTGGCTCGGGTTGTTCCTTCGCGCGGGAATTGGCGGGATGCTCGTTGCACTCGCGGGCGCGGAACTTCTTTCGCGCCGCCCGGGAGTGAGCATGCCCCTGCTGCTGCGTTCGGTCCTTTGGGTTCTGCCGCTGGTGTCGATGATCGGCGCGGCGGTCCTGCTGCGTGGAGCTTGGCCCAACCTGCACCCGCTGGCGCAGATGCTTCTGGTGCTCTTTGGCGGCGCGCTCGCCTGCGTGTTCGCGGCGGGTTCAGCCCACTACGCCATCCGGGCATTTATCGTCGGCGCAGAAGCAGCCACCGCGGGCGTATTGCGCGGTGGGGTGGGGGACGGGCGCTTGGGCTGAACAAACGCCCGATCAGTCCTTGGCCTTGATCGGGCCGAGAATGAACGAGTCCGATCGCATCCCGCTTTCGGTCCAACGCAGATCACCCACGGACGGGCCGATGAACTTGAGAACATCCTCGATTGGCGGCAGCTTGCTGGCCCACTTGGGCGGCTCGATGTTCAGACCCTCGAGCATCTCTGGATCCAGACCGCCAAGTGCTCCGAGAGTCATTGCGCGATAGCCGGCGGGGTCCTGAAGTTGCCAGTACACGTACCGCAGGTTCTGGGCAGTGTCTTCGTAGAAGTACGTCGTCGCGCCGGGCTTGAGCTTGCTCATCGCCGCGGTGTAGCTCGCGTCTTTGGAGAGTGAGGTCGGCGAGGGGTTGGCCGCTTGACGCATCAGGTTCTCAACGTCGGATTTCGCACCGACATACGCCCATCCGCCGCCGACGCCGATGGCGATCGGTGCGGGGCCCATGTCCTCGTTGACGAAGATCTGGTTGCCTTCGAAGTCCGCGGGCTTGAAACCGGCCTGAGCACCGAAAGCGGTCAGAAGGTTCTTTACGGGCACATCATCCGTCACGCGGACGATCGTCACGTTGCGGGAACTGGTCACCGAAAGAGGCGACTCGATGGTTTTGACGCCGTAAATCTCCGGCCCGAGTACGGCAAAGAGCGGACCAACGATCCCCTCAGCCTGATCGAGCACGGGCAGGATGCTGCCTCGCATTTCCTCGGGAAACTCGTTGATGCCGGCGCGGACGACTTCCATCAGTCGGCTGAGGCGAATGTTCGCGGCGCTCACACCCGTGGCGTCGCCGCTGATGAATGCCGGAACTTCGGGCATCCCGGCCATCGGCTCGATGAGCCCCATGATGCCCTTCTGCGGCGGCATATCCAGGAAGACGCTGAACTCCGCGGCGACGTTGTCGGCCGCGCCCGAGCCGAAGCCGACCGCGACAGTCGCGGAGCGGGCGCCCTTGACGCCCAGAAGCTTGAGCACGGAATCGGTCATCGGGCTGGCCAGGATCTCGGTGAACTGCATGGCCGGAACAAACTCGGCCTCCGGGTCGTTCATCGCCGCGGCGAGTGCGGGATCGCGGGCAAGCTTCGCGACCATGTCGATCATGCCGCCGAGGCGTAGGGATGACGAGGCCGGGTGGGCCTTAAGGGCGTCTTTGTACGTCGCGGTTCCGGCGAGCGTGCCCGCGCTGCCGCCCTTGCCCTCGGCGCGATCGATCGCGTCCTTGACTGCCGGGGCCGACGTTCCGACCAGGATCAGTCCGCCGACACGGGCGACGTTGAACTGGTCTTCGTGCTCGATCTCCGTGCCGTCCTCGTCCTTGCGGACCGGTCGGATGGTGTAGATCGTTGTGCCGGCGTAGGTCTCTTCTTCGGACTTGGCCGAGCCGTCGCGAACGACGCGCTCGACGCCCTTCTCGAAGATGTTGATCATCTGCTCGGCCTTGTCGCCGTACCACGCAGATGCGAGGCCCTCGAACTTCGGCAGAGCGCTGGACTTGTCGCCGGCTTTCTCACGGGTGACGAAGTAAATCGCCATGCCGATAGGGCCGGACGGCGGCGAGAGATCCTCACGCTTGACGTCCGCGGCTTCGAGCATCTCGTCGAGGAACTTGTTGTACTGTTCCAGGCCGTCCTTGAACTCCTCCTCGCGCAACGCCGTCCAGAACGTCTGAACGCTGGGCGTGGCCCAGAGTTTGCCGAGATTCGAGGCGTCAAAGCTCTCGCGGAACTTGGTGTAGTCGTCGATGCTCAAGAAGCCGATGGTCTGCTCGGGCACGAGGTCGGCGATCGTGGGCTGCTCGGAGGCGAGCGCAGCGCAAGAAATCCAAAGCCCCGCCGCGGCGGCGACGGGGGCGAAAACTCGGCGTGCGGTGACGGCAGTAGCGACAGTGTTCATGGCGTTCTCATTGGGCACGGTCATCGTGGCGGATAGGTAAATCAGAGCAGCCGAAGGCCGACGTGCCGGGGCGATGGGTGCTCGCGTTTGCGGGGCGCGGTAGCTCAGTGGTTGGGAAAAAAGGCTGGGACGCGGACGGCGGGGCGATCAGTTATTCGTGTCCTTGAGCGCATCGGGTGTGCCAAAGTCCGACCTGCCGGGCGGGGCGAAGTACTTGTGCCCGCTGTTCGGCGTGTTCTTGTCGTAGGCGAACGCGTCACGGTTGCGGATGAAGTCGCGCACGTATCGGGCCGGAATGGCGAAGCCGATGCCCTCACCGAGCGGGATCTTCATGTTGGTGACCCCGATGACCTCGCCGCGGATGTTGAACAGGGGTCCGCCGGAGTTGCCGGGGTTGATCTGGGCCGTGGTCTGGATGTACGACATGCCTTCGAAGGAACGGGCCTTGGTGGCGACGACGCCGGTCGAGAGCGTGCGCTCAAGGCCGAGGGGAGCGCCGATGGCGAAGACCTCCTGCCCGGGGGCGAGGTCGTCCGTGTTTTCGATGTAGACGGTGGGGAAGGGCTTGCCGTCCTGAGGCTTGAGCTTGATCAGCGCAAGATCGACGTGGTCGTTCACCGCGATGATCTCGACATCTTCGATGACTTCGCGGCGCAGGTCGACCGCGCCACCGGCGGTCGACGACTGGCGGAACATCGTGGCCCGCAGCTTGGTTTCGCCCTGGATGACGTGGGCGTTGGTGATGGCAAAGCCATCGGGATGGATGATGAAGCCCGAACCCAGGCCGCCGGGCGTGCTGACCATGATCACGCCCTCGCCGAACTGCTTGCTGAGTTCCTTGGGCGTGCGCTCGGGCAGGGAGTTGTTGGAGCGGAACAGATCGGTGCTCTTGGCCCCCTCGCTCTCCTCCTGCTGTACGGCGCGGGTGATGGCATCGATCCGCGTCCGGGGCAGTTCAAGGACGGTGTGGCCCAGGTCCAGCCAGATCGTCTCGCGATTTTCCTTGATGATCGGCGCAACGATCTTGGAGCCATCGGTCAGGGCGATGGTGTCGCCGCGGACGGCGTTCGAGGGTGCCGCGGCGGGTGCCGCGGGAGCCGCGGGAGCCGTGGGCGTCGCGGTCGGAGCGGGTTCGGACGCGACGGCTCCGGAAAGCACGAGTGCGACAGTGGCGAGCGCGATGTTCATGAGCATCTCCGTGGCGAAAGCGTGACGAACGGGCGAGTGTGGATCGGGGAATGGATTGCCGGGGATTCCGGCGTTGATGCACCTGAGTTTGGCCGACGATCGACGGTAAAGGCCTAGGATTGTTTGGGGCGCGGGAATCGACGTTGCAACAAAAAACAGCCGCAGCGGGTTTTTTACTCCCGCGGTAGACTCCGTAGTATACCGCGACGGACTCGGACATCGTCGTCGCGATCCTTGGGTAGAGGGTCGCCGGATGCCGGTGCACCGTTCACCCCGCAATCTCTGAAAGGTCAACATGCCCACCCCGACCGTCCGCACGCTCCTTGCCCTCACAGTCGCTCTGGCCGGCGGCACCGTCGCGATCGCGCAGCAGAACGACGCCAAGGCGGCCGGACCGCTCGCCCCGTACTTCGGCTTCGAGCCGTCCCGCGTTCTGGTGGTCGATCGGGACGCGGGTCCGATGGTCTCCGGCGACTTCAATGGCGACGGCCGTCCGGACCTGCTGATCGTGAACAACTCCAAGAGCCGGATCGAGGTCAACCTCCTTCGCGAGAAGCCGATGACTCAGGAGGAAGTTGAACGCGGCATGAAGGTCAACCAGCTCCGCCCCTCGCCGCATTATGACCGCAAGGACACATCCCTGCCTCAGCGTTTGACCGCAGTTCGCACCGCGGATGTCAACGGCGACAAGAAGCTTGACCTCGTTTATGTGGGCGCGAATCCCGCGGAGGTCGTCGTTCTCGCGGGCGAGGGCGACGGCACGTTCAAGCCGCTCAACCGCCAGCGTGTCCGCGGCCTTGGCGCCCGCCAGGGCGGCCTCTTTGTCGCTGACGTGATGGGTGACAGCGGGCTGGAAGTCATCACGCTCGCTGAAGAGCGGATCGTGGCGTATCCGCTTTCCGCCCGTGGCGAACTGGGCGAACCCCGCCGACTCGGCTCGGGCGGCGCGGTTCTGGGCATGATGCTGGGCGACTACAACGGCGACAGCCTGCAGGACATTCTCGCGGTCGTCGGCGACGAGCAGATGCCGCTGCGTGTGTGGCTCCAGCGTCAGGACCCCGCCTCCACGGCCAAGCGTGGGTTGATCGGGGCCGAACTGCGGTTTGAATCGCCCGCGCTGCGTGCCGTGGATCGCGCAACCTTCTCCGGGCGCAAGAACTCGAGCCTGGGGATTGTCGAGCGGGTTTCCCGGCGGGTGGTCTTCTACGACCTTGTTTCCTCCGCTATTGAGCCCGCGGGCGGACAGGGTGAGCGAGAGACGCAAGCCGAGGTTTTCGGCTTCAGCGACGGCGCGAACAAGGACCGTTCCGCGGTCACGTTCGACATCGACGGCGACGGCATGCTCGATCTGCTGGCCACGAACGCGAAAAACAACACCATCGACCTCTACCGCCAGGCCGCGGGCGCCGGGCTCGGCGATCCGGAGGCCTTCAGCGCGTTCAAGCAGCCCAAGCAGATTGCCGTCGCGGGTCCCGGCGCGTGGGACAGCGGCCAGACCGCAACGGTCTTCGTGCTCAGCGAAGAGGAGAAGGCGGTTGGGGCGGCGCGTTACGACTCGGCGTCGCGTTCGCTCTCGTTCCCCACGCCGCTGCCGGTGAAGACCTCCGGGGCCAGCCCGGTGGCGATCGGCTATGTCTCGCTCGATGGTGTGGGCACGCTGGCGGTCGTCGCGCGGAACAAGCGTGACCACACGCTCGAGTTGCACCAGCCGTCGCTCAAGGGCGAGGGCGACAAGGCCGACGGCATCACGACGATCCCGCTGACTGGCGTCAACCGTCCGCCGCAGAGCATGCTCGCGGCCGATGTTGATCAGGATGGCTTCAGCGATCTGCTGCTCTTCACCCCGGGCGAGCCGATGGTTATGGTCCGCGGTGCCAGCGAGAAGGGCCGTCTGGACAAGGTGCTCACCAGCGAGACCATGCCCAACTTCGGTCTGGTGCAGGCGGCCGGTCCGACGAACACGGCGATGGTCGACTGGGACAACAACGGCAAGCCGGAACTGCTCATCGCCGACAAGAACTTCGTCCGAGCCTGCCGCTACGACCAGGCCGCGGGCTGGAAGGTCGTCGCGCAGGTCACGGTTCCCGACTCGGGCACCGAACTTGTCGGTCTGACGCAGCTCCCGGGCAAGCCTGGCGATGCGCCGACGCTGGTCGTGAGCGATCGCGGCAACAACCGCATGCTCTTTGTCAGCCCCGCGGGCATCGATCAGCGAGTGCGGCTGATGGGCTTCACGCCCGGCGCGATCTTCGCGGGTGAGTTTGCGGGCGACAAGCAGCCCGGCATCCTCGCGCTGGCCGACGACGCCTTCGGCCTGGTGCGTCTGGCCGGACAGCGCGTCAAGCTCGAGCAGTTCGCCGCGTTCCGCTCCGAAGCCAAGGACCGCAGCGAGTACAACCTCGAGTTCGGCGATGTCAACGGCGACGGGTTCATGGATGCGGTGGTCCTGGATGCCGGCGAGCAGATGCTGAGCATCCTCACGTTCAGCGCATCGCGCAACGTTCAGCTCGGGACCGAGTTCAAGGTCTTCGAGTCGCGTCTGTTCACCGGTGGCGAGGCCCGCGAGTTCGAGCCGCGCGACCTGCTCATCGCCGACTTCACCGGTGACGGCCGCGATGACGTTGCACTGCTGATCCACGACCGCGTGATCATCTATCCGCAGATGACCAAGGCCCCGCGCAGCGAGCGTGCCGACGCCAATCGCTGAGTCCGTTCCGGGCACATCGCTCAGTTCAACATTCGCCCCGCCGCGACCCGCTCTCGGGTTTCAGGCGGGGCGTTTTGCTTTACATAGCGCGGCGTTGATCGCCCCCGATGCGATCGCCGCGGTCGCGGGCACCATCCACACGTCCGTGTGCCGCGCACCGGGGATCATGGTGAATTCCCCCGCTGCGGCCTTTGCGATGCTGCTGCCATCCGCGGGCGGGCACACTTCATCCGCCTCGGGATGCAGCACCAGCAGCGGGCACGAAAGCCGACGGGCGATCGTCACGCGATCGAAGGTGCCTTCGGCGTCGAGCCAACCGCGCGGGCAGCCCATACACCATCCGACAAGCCGAAGCGCCGGCAGCAAGACGTACTTCACCGGAAGCCCCGCCGCGGAAAGCACGCCCTGAGCGGGTGTAGCGGGCAGGCGGTAGGGGGCTTCGGCGATCACCATCGCGGCGTTGCACGAGACCGCCGCGGCGATGCTCACGCCCGCACCGTACGAGAAGCCCGCGAGCACAACGGGCGTGCTCGAGTCCTTGCCGCGTACGACACCGACGAGTTCGGCGAGGTTGATCGGTTCGTGCACGCCCAGACTGCACGCCCCGGGCGCATCGCCGAGGCCCGGCGGATCCCACATGATCACACGCGACGCGGTCGTCAGCAGCGTCGGCAGGCGGTTGAGGCTCGTAACCCGCGACTCAGCCCAGCCCGGCGTGAACACAACGATCGGACCGTCGGCTGCGCGGCCGACGATGTCCCATACAGGCAGATCTCGTCCGCGCGATCGCAGCGTCCATGAGGTGAACCGGACCGGGATCGCATCGGGCATGACCACTTCCGCCGGGACGCTGGGAAGCGACCGCGCGATCGCCCATCCGCCGGTTCGCCTTGGCGGATGTGTGAGCCTCCATGCCGTGAGCCCGACCATGAGCAGCCACGCGAAAAGAAGCCCGATCGTCAGCAGCAGAATGAGACCAAGAGGGCTGGGCATGGCTCGGGCGGTCGTGAAGGGCGTGCGCGATGATGATCAGCGGAAGAGCAGATTCATCAGATCGTTGTACGTGACCACCAGGAAGACCGAGCCGATGAGCACGAGCCCGGCGAGCGTCGCGATGTTCTGCACCACGATGCTGACTGGCCTGCCGGTGAATTGTTCGTAGAGCAGGAACACAAAGTGCCCACCGTCGACAATCGGCAGCGGGAGGAAGTTGATCACCGCGAGGTTCACGCTGATGACCGCCATGAAGAACAGAACCCAGATGATCCCGCGGTCGGCGATCAGGGTCCCCACGTGCGCGATGCCGACGGGGCCCTTGAGGTGCTCGACCTTGACCGTGCCCTGGAACAGACGAGCGAACGTCAAATATGTCTGCACCATCACGCGGTGCGTTTCACGGATGCCCATGGCCAGCGCCCCGGCCAGCGAGTCGGACTTGAGCAAGAACTGCTCGGGTGCAAACAGGCTCATCGGCACGGGGCTCTCCCAGGCCAGCGAGCGAAGACCCTGGGCGAGTTCGCTGGTGAGTTCGACCTCGAGCGTCTCTGGCGTATCGATCGGTCCGATTGGCCGCGAGAACGACAGCGTCACGCGTCGCGATGCTCCGGGGTCCAACACCAGTGCCTTGTCGCGCAGCAGGCTCCAAGCCTCGCTCAGCGTCTGGACGCGAGTTCCGGCGACGCTGAGGAGCGTGGCGCCCGCGGGCAGCCGATCGAGCCCGATGAGTTTCGTGACGGTCGTGCCGCCCGCGGCGGTCATCGTGGGCCAGCGAGCGACATGTGCCGAGGTCTTCATCGTTGTGCCCGGCGCAAAGCCGATGGTTCCCTCGCGGCTCACAGGCACCTTCATCCGCTCGCTCAGGACGAGCTTCCCGGTCGTGTCCGTCCGGGCGACAACGACATCGATCGTCTTCCCTTTGCTCGCCCGGATCTCGGCGATGCCGGCCGCGAGACTGGGCCACTCCACCGTGCCGAGCATCGCGAAGACATCGCCGTCCTTGAGCCCGGCCGCGAGGGCCGGGGTGTGGGCCTTCTCGATGGCCATCACGGGCAGGAGCCCCGCGACGTGCTCGAGACCCGCCTCGGTGGAGTCGGGCAGAAGCACGCGTGCGAGCATGGTCTGGTGGGGGGGATTGAGCGCAACGGTCGTCTCAGTGCCGGACGGCGAGCGGAAGGCGATCTCGATCGGAGCACCATTGCTCGTGCGGGCAGCTTCGAGAAGGGCCGCGGGGCTCGACGGGTTGGTGATCGTGCCCGCACGCGTGAGCACCGAGCCGGGCTCGACGCCCTGCAGCCCGGCGCGCGCGTAGATGTCCCGGAGCGCCGCGTTGACCGCCGCATCTCCGCCATCACCCTCGAGTTCGAGCGATTGCCCGGGGCCGACGCCGATGGAGAGCAGTCGGGTCTGAGGATCTTCCTTGGGCACGATCTCGAATCGCAGGTTCTTCGGCAGGCCGCTGCGGAGCACGTCGAGCACAACGGCCTCATCCCGAGCGCCCATGGCGACGGTGATGCTCAGGTCCTTGAACGAGTCCGGCGGACGGCCGTTCATCATCACGATGCGATCGCCCGGCCTGAGCCCGGGTTCGGTCACACCCAGTTCGCTGGCGTTGCTGGCGAGCGTTGTCGCCGCGGGGCTGCCGGGGAGAACCTGCCCGATCGTCGCGGGCTCGGTCTTGAGGCCGACGCTGAAGACCACCACAAAGAGAACTGCCGCGGCGAGAACGTTCATCACCACGCCCGCGGAGATCACGATCATCCGCTTCCACGGCTTGCAGTTCTGGTAACTGTCGGGCTCACTGCTGCGGGCACCGGGGTTGTCGTCCTCCTGCCCGAGCATCTTGACGTATCCGCCCAGCGGGAGAATGTTCCAGCGGTACTCGGTCGGGCTCATGGTGCCGGCGTTCCCCGCCCTGACGGCCGCGGCGTACTCCTCGCCGCTCGATCCGGCGCGTACGCCCAGCCCCTTACGGTATGACACGATCGCCGGGCCGAACCCCAGCGCGAACGCGAGCACGCGGATTCCCGCCCAGCGTGCGGCGAGAAAGTGCCCCAGTTCATGAATCAGGATGATGAGGCTGAACCCCGCGATCACCGTGGCCAGGTCCAGAACCGTCGAAATCGCACTTGACAGAATCATGCCGGATCCTATCGGAACCTATGCCTTCGAGTTGCCGAGAATCGCCCCGGAAAGAAAATGGGCCCGGCTTGCGGCCGGGCCCATCGGAGACTTGATCGCCCGAGATCCGGGCGCGTTTGGCGGGTTGCGCCGGGATCACTTGCCGTACTTGACGGAGCAACCGTACGGATTCGTGGAGGCCTCGGAAACGGTCTGGCCGGCGAGGACCTCGTTGAGGGCCTTGCTGACGTAGTTGACATCGCCGGCCTTGTCGGCGCTGCGGTTGTTGTCGATCGCACCGGCATAGGCAACCTTGCCATCCGGGGTCACGATGAACATGTGGGGCGTCGTGCGGGCGCCGTACGCGCGGCCGACCTTGCCGTCCTCATCGATGAGCACGGGATACTGGATCTTCCACTCGGTGCGCATCTTCTGGTTGAGTTCCTTGCCGTGGCCCTGCTTGCCGGGGGCGCCCGAGTTGATCGCCATGAACGTCACGCCCTTGCCGCTGAACTCCTTGTGGAGGTTCGCGAATGTCGGGTTCTTGCTGTGGTGCTTGACGACGAACGGGCACTCGGGGTTGAACCACTCGATCACGACCGCCTTGGTGCCGTCGGCCTTGAGCACATCGGCCAGGCGGTAGGTCTTGCCCTCCGTGTCCGTCAGCGAGAAGTCGGGCGCCATGTCGCCCGGCTTGATGCCGCCGGCCTTGGGTTTCTCCTTCGGCGCTTCCTGCTTGACGCCGTCGCTCATGTTCTGAGCGATCGCAGGCGAGCCCAGGTTCATCACGCCGACGCTGATGCCCGCGACCGCGATCAGACCGACAACCGACATCCAGATTCCGTTCTTCATGTGCATTCTCCTGTGTGAGCACAAACTGCTACGCAAAACTCCGGGTCGCGCCGGCGACATGCCGACGGCCCGACTACTTCATCGGTTCATCCCGTCGGTCGGGGCGAGTACGCCGCCGACCGGTGAGCGGTACCAATACGTTGACTCACCCTTGTCTGTCCAGATCCGAAGCATGCCGAGGGCGTCTTTGTTCGCCTGACTCGCCTCAAATTCCAAGGTAAGTGTGCCGCCTTTGGTCACGCCCTGCCGGATCGCCTCGGGGAGTTTCGCCCCCTGCTCGTGAGGGTAGAACTCGATTCGCGTCGCCCCTGTCGCGACGATGGAAAGCCGACGATCCTGCCACGTGGCGCTCAGGCCCTTGGCCGACGCGAAGTCCGATGGAAGCCGCTTGCGCGCCGCGAGAATCGATGCGGTCTCTTCCGCGTTCGATGCGACCGGGCTCTCCGCCACGCGGATGCTCCTGGCGATCGACGCGGACCCGGGCAGGCAGGCCTCCTTGCACACGAGATAATCTGTCTTCAAGTCCAGCTTCACGTCCCCGGGGTTGGCATCCTTGGGAACCGTCACGCGCACAAGGGCGGTGACCTCTCGTTCAAAGACATAGTCCAGAATGTCGCCGCCGCCGACATACCGGACGGGGCAGGGCCATCGGACCTCGCCCGCGGACCACCCGGCAGGGAGCGCCCACTGAAACGAAACGGGCATTCCGCTTTCGTTCTGGCCGTCCCAGTAGATGTGCCACTCGGGCTCGATCTCGAAGCGCACGCCGATGTCAAACGACTGGCCGGGCGTGACGATTGCGTGGTCGGCAACCAGAGAAACCTTCACCAGTTTCGAGCCATCCAGATCGGGTTGGCTTCCGCGAGCAGTGGCAGTGCCGAAAAGGGCACACGCCGCGGCCACCATCACGCCCGCTGAAACGCTCAACCTCATGTCGGTCTCCGAAGGGGCGACGGGGTGCGGAACGATCCTCGAGGCGGACGATCCCGACTCCACTCCGCGATGTTGGTACGCTTACTCTTGAATGCTAGTGACCGTTCGCCCTGGAGTTGCACAGATGCCGACCATGCCCGCCGTCTTCACCCGCCTGCTCCTGATTCCGCTCGTGGTGTTCGCAGTTTGTGCGGGCGCTTGCTCGACGAACATCACCGATGACGACGTGGACGACGCGGTGATCTCGCTCACCAAGTTCAAGGCGGAGATGGAGCAAGCCAAGGGCAACCGGCTCGTGATTCTCGATGCCAGGTCTGTCGAGGCGTACGCCGCGGGGCATATCCCCGGCGCGGCACATCTGCCGATGACCGCGATCCGCTCCAACGAGAAGGAGAAGGACCCGCGCATCGATCGCTACAAGTTGAAGGTGGTTTACGGCGAGAACCGCGCCAGCAGCATGGCTCGCGGGCTGGTCAAGCGGCTCATGGCCGCAGGCTACGGCGACGTGAAGTTCTTCGCCGGGGGTGTGGAGGAGTGGACCCGCACTGGCGGTGAACTCAAGCCCGCAACCGGACCTGTAACGCCGATTACGCGTTCGGTGCCGTGACGCTCAGGCTCAAAGGCGCTCGACCGCGTTCCAATCAGCCCGCACGGGCGACGTTTGCCGACGGCTCGGCCATGCCGAGCGAGTGACGCACCGCGCCCTCGGCGAGCAGCGTCACAGCGTCATACACCGGGATCGGTGAGTTCTCCGCCGTCACGAGCAGTGGTGCTTCAGAACACCCAAGGATCACGCCCTCGGCACCGCGATCGGCGAGGCGGGCGATCGCGTCGAGCATGACCTGCCGACTCTGGGCCCGAACTGTGCCGTGAACCAGCTCGCGGAAGATGATGCCGTCGATCTCGCTCGCGTCGCTGGCAGTGGGGGAGACGACCTTGATCCCGCGCAGACCAAGGAGCGTCTGGTACGTGGCGCCGAACATCACCTTGACCGTGCCGATGAGCCCGACGCAGCGGCGCTGATCGTTCACCACCGCGGACGTGACCAGGTCCGTCATGTTCAGCCACGGGATGGGCGATCCGACCTCGGCGTTGTGCACGGCAAACTGCATCACGTTGTCGGGAGTGATGACGAACTCCGCGCCCGCCGCGGCCAGTGCCCGCGCCGATCGCCGGAGCATGTCCGCGACCGTCTGCCAGTCGTCACGCATCGCCGCGGCGACATACTGCTCGAACGGCTCGTTGTGCAGCGTCACGCGCGGGTGGCCCGTGTCGCCGATGAGGGTGTGGCAGTACCGGTGCAGCTCGCGATAGCAGAACACCGAACCTTCCGGGCTGACGGCCGCGATGCCGATGTGCTTGGCCACGTTCACACTCCGCGTCACGCGCAGGCCGCAGGCCCGCACATCGTGGTTCTCCGTTCGCGACGCACCAATCCCCGGCGGACTTTCGCCGACGATGACCGTCGCATTCTCGGCTATGGTAACAGTTCCGAAGGTCCTGTGTCGGCCTATTCGTCCCTTTCGGAGATCGCGTTCTTGTCGATCGGCGACTCATTTTCAGTTCTCGGGCTTCCGCGTCGTTATGACCTGGACCGGACTCGGATCGAACGGGCCTATCTCGCCCGGGCCGCGCTCGTGCATCCGGACCATGCCGACGGGAACGACACGGATCCGGACGCCTTTCTTGCCGCGGCAGAGTTGAACCGAGCCCGCGAAACGCTGCTGAACCCCGAAACCCGTGCCGAGGAGCTCCTTGCGCTCCTCGGTGGCCCGGCAAAGAACCAGGACCGCTCCCTGCCCGATGGCTTCCTCATGGACCTCATGCAGGTTCGTGAGGAGATCGACGCCGGCGTGGCGGCAGGGGATCGGGCTTCGGTCGAGGCTCACCTACGTGCCGCGGCTGCTCGACGCGATCGGCACATCGCCGAGGTTGCTCGGCTGTTCGCCGCGAGTACGGGCGAACGAGGGTCTCTCGCACTGATCCGTCAGGAACTCAACGCCTGGCGGTACATCGAACGCCTCATCGAACAGGTTCGCGAGGCTTTCGATGCTCGCGTTGCCGTACAGAAGAACGCACCGCCCTGATGCTCACCGTCCTGCTCATCCTGTCCTTCCCCGCGCTGCTGATCGTTTCGGCGTACTGCTCCGCCATGGAGACGGCGCTGTTTTCGCTGTCGTTCCACGATCGCCTGCGCGTTCGCAAGCTCTCGCCATCAGCCGCCGCGGCGGTCACTCGCCTGCTCGCTCAGCCGCGGGCGCTGCTGGTCACGCTGATCTTCCTGAACACCCTGGTCAACACGCTGTACTTCTCGCTCTCCTCGCTCGTCCTGCTCGGAGCGGAGAACCCAGTTGTCGGCATCGTGATCAACATCATCAACCTCGTCGCGCTCACGGTGGTCGCGGAGGTTGTCAGCAAGATGCTCGCCGGTCGGCTGCGCGTCGAACTTGCCGTGATGCTGGCCTCGAGCGTGGCCCGTCTCTTCGACCTGCTCGGGCCTGTGCGGGTGTTCCTTGATCGCGGCATTCTCGCCCCGTTGGTACGTGTCGTCGTTCCCCAGAAAGCCGAGGGCACGCAGCTTACGGAAGATGAACTCAGCCAGCTCCTTAGCCTCGGCCGCGAGCAAGGTGCGATCGATGCCGATGAGGTGCGTGCGCTGCGACAGGTCATCGCCTTCGGTCAGCGTCGCGTGCGCGACGTGATGACGCCGCGCGTCGAGATGACCTGGATCAACGACCGAGCAACGGCTGATCAAGTCCGGGAGGTGGTCGCACGAACGCGCCTGACACGTATCCCCGTCATGCCCGCCGGCAGCGAAGAACTCAACGAGCGGGTTCTGGGGCTGCTCAACACCAAGCGGCATCTCGCACGGCTCGCGCGCAACGCCGCGGCGTTGATGAGCGAATCGATCGACCCTGTTCGCTTCGTTCCCGAGCATGCGACACTCGACAAACTGCTCGAGAACTTCCGTAAAGACCCGACCAAGGTCGCGCTGGTCGTCAACGAGCTCGGTGATGTCGTCGGTGTTGTCAGCGTGCAGGACATCGCCGCCCGCCTGGTCGCGGAAATCGCGGCGGTCGATGGCTCGGCCGAGCAGGATGCGCGGATCGAGATGGTCGGTCTCGGTGTCTGGGAGGTCTCCGGCAGGCTGTCCGCACGAGACTGGGCCGACATGTTCCGCCTGCGCTTTGACTCCCGTGCTTCGACGGTCGCCGGCCTGGTCACGATGCGGCTCGGTCGGATCGCGCGCGTGGGCGACACGGTGCGCATCGGAAATGTGCTTCTGGAGGTCCGCACACTCGACGGTCGTGTACCCGAGCGCATCGCGGTCAGCATCGTGCATGATCCCGATCAGGGTCCCTCGGAGCGCCGAACATGAGTTCAACGCTCGAGTACATCGGCTGGGCGCTCGTCGCAACCTCCGGGATCGTGGGCAGCTTCCTTTGCTCCGGTTCGGAGATGGGCTTGTACAGCGTCAATCGTGTGCGGCTCAAGCTCGCCGCGGAGCGGGGAACGGCTCTCTCTCGGGCGACGGGCTCGATCCTTCAGAAGGAGATCGACAACCCGTCCCGCGTGCTTGCGACGTGCCTGGTCTTCAACAACGTCTCCAACAACTTCATCAACCTCGGGCTGACGGCGATTCTCCAACTTGCCGGGTTCACGGAGCTGGCGATTCTGGTGCTGGGGGCCGCAATTATCGGACCGGTTCTCTTCGTCCTCTGCGACACCCTGCCCAAGGAGGTTTTCCGAGCCGAGGCTGATCGCATCATGTACGCCGTGGCGCCCGTACTGCGTACGGGCCGCGTTCTCCTGACCTGGACCCTTGCTCTGCCGGTCATTGAGGCCGCCGCACGCCTCTGCGAGCGACTCGTTCCGGTCGGCAGCACACCGGTGAATCAGTCCTCGCGCCAGCGCATCGCCGAACTGCTCAAAGAAGGCGCCCGCCACGGCGTGATCAGCGAGTCACAAGTCTCGCTCCTTGATCGTGCCCTGGCACTCCGCGAAACCACCGTCGGCGACGAGGCGGTCCCCTGGCATCGAGTACGCACCCTCGGCGCGGACTGGCCCGTTCAACGCATCAACGACGTCCTCGCGGCGTTCCCGTACTCGCGATTCCCCGTCACCGACGCACGCGGCAACCTCGTGGGCATCGTGGCCCACTTGGACCTCGTGCTCAACCCCGGCCGAACGCCGCGGGAACTCGCCAGCCCCGCGGTCACCATCTCGATCTCCACGAGTGTCCGCGAGGCCCTCGCGGCGATGCGGGCCAGTTCCGCCCGCCTGGCCGTCGTGATCGATCGCTCAAAGCCCGTCGGCATCGTCACGTTTAAGGACTTGGTCGAGCCGTTGACCGGCGAGCTGGGGGAGTGGTAGTTCGGAGCCGCCCCGGCCTACCGCCCATGACGGTAGCGAGACCCGACGGGCCGTGCGTACGCTGTTCGTTCATGAGCCGGTCGAGCGAGACCACCTTCGCCGATCCCGGCCCGTAACTGGGAGCACAGGATGCCGTTTACGCTCAAGCCGGATGAGGGGTACGACGTCGATGTCGAGAAGATCGACTACATCAAGAAGCACGTTGACACCGGTGAACGCTGGGTACTGAACTTCGGCCCGCAGCACCCCGCCACGCATACGACGCTCCGTCTGGTCCTTGAGATCGACGGCGAGCGAATCGTGCGTTGTACGCCGCACATCGGGTATCTGCACTCGGGCTTCGAGAAGCTCGCCGAGCACTTGGACTACAACCAGTACGTCACCATCGTTTCGCGGATGGACTACCTCTCGCCCATCTGCAACGACATCGCCTGGCACCACGCCGTCGAGCATCTGTTCGACATCGACATCACGCCCCGGTGCAAGGTGCTGCGGACGATCATGTTCGAGTTTGGCCGCGTGCAGAATCACCTGCTGTGCGTTGGCGCGGCGGGGCTGGACCTCGGCGCGTTCACCGCGTTCATCTACGGCTTCAACGCCCGCGAGAGCATCTACGACCTCTGCGATTATGTCTCGGGCCAGCGGTATCACCCCGACTGGACACGCGTTGGCGGTCTGATGCAGGACCTGCCCGATACCCAGAAGTTCGTCGGCTTGTGCAAGCGATCGCTCCAGGACTGCTGGCAGACGGTCAAGGAGATGGACGGCCTGCTGAGCCGGAACCGCATCTTCATGGACCGCACGCAGGACATCGGCGTCATCACCAAGGCCGAGGCCATCGACTGGTCGCTGACCGGCCCGTGCGCCCGAGCCAGCGGCGTGCGGCGCGACCTGCGAAAGGACGCCCCGTACCTCTGCTACAAGGACAACTGGGACAACCAGGGTGCCGAGGCCGTCAAGTTCCAGGTTCCCATCGCCGAGGCCGGCGACTGCTACTCACGATTCCTCGTCAGGGTTGAGGAGATCAAGCAGTCGCTCCGGATCATCGAGCAGCTCGTGGACAAAATCCCCGAAGGCCCCATCGACACGTTCAGCGATGCCAAGATGGTCAAGCCGCCCAAGAGCGAGGTCTACGGCTCCATCGAGGGCCTGATTCAGCACTTCGAGTTGATCATGTCCAACCGCGGCTGGAAGGCTCCGGTCGCCGAGGCCTATGCGGCCGTCGAGAGCCCCAATGGTGAGCTCGGCTACCTCATCGTCGCCGATGGCTCGCCACGCGCGTTCCGCGTGAAGGTCCGGCCGCCCGTGTTCATCAACTACTCGGCCATGGCCAAGATGACCGAGGGCTACATGGTCAGCGATGTCGTCGCGATCCTCGGCTCGATCAACGTCGTCGCCGCGGAGCTCGACCGGTAGTTCGTTGGACGCAGGCAGAGTCCCCCACAAAGGCAGAAACGCCCGAGGAGTCTCCTCGGGCGTTTTTCTTTCCGCGTCATTCGCCGACGCCGATCGACCGTCCGAACGGCTCGATTCTAGCTGATCAGACCCTTGATCTTTCCCATCCGCCGGGCTGTGCTGTAGCGGTTGAGCGAGTCCTCGATGATCGCGTGCGCGGCCTCCGGCGGCATGATCTCATCGACGCTCACACTCTTGCCCTCGAGGCTCTTGTAGTCATTGAAGAACCGCCGCAGAAGCTTGAAGATGTGTGACGGGAAGTTGCTCGCGGTCTTGAACTCGTTGTAGATCGGATCCTGCACCAGCACGGCGATCACCTTGTGGTCGGCCTCACCCTGATCCACCATGCTCATCAGCCCGACCGCCCGCGCATCGACAAGCGTCAGCGGCGGGATCTCCTCCGTGCAGTACACCAGCACATCCATCGGGTCGTCGTCCTCGGCAAGTGTCTGCGGAATGAACCCATAGTTCGCCGGATAGAAGACCGCCGAGGAAAGAACCCGGTCGAGCTTGAGCAGGCCGGAGCCCTTGTCGAGTTCGAACTTGAGATTGCCGCCCTTGGGAATCTCGATCACCGCCTTGAAGTACTCGGGAAGCGGGCGATTTTCAACAGTCGGCGTGATGTCGTGCCAGGGATGAACCATGCGGGAACATAGCCCGCCCAAGCCCGCTTGCGCACAACTCCGGAATCCACCGTCGCCCGCGGCAAGCTTCGCCCTCCGCCATGCCGCGCAGGACTTGCCGCATGAACCAAAAAATCCCCGCAATTGCGTCAAGTCGTCTTTCGGCGGGCCTGTACACCGGAATCCACTCCTTTATCGGCCCCTTTGCTTTTGATCGACTCCCCTCGGTGGGCGGCATTGAGCGCCGGTTGTTCTCCTGACTCAACTCCCGCCCTTTCCGTGCCGATCACCTTTCCATCGGGTTGGCACTTCGCACTCGCGGCGGAGGCCGTGCCTGCCCGCAGGCCCACCGTGCGGCCAAGATTGCAGGGAGCATTCATGAGCGTCGATATCGCCCAACGTGACCAGGCCGTGAACAACGCGATCCGTGAGATTTCGCACATCGCGACCCTTCCCGAGATCACGCTCAAGATCATCCAGCTCGTCGAAGATCCCACCAGCACCGCGCAGGATCTGCACAATGTCATCGCGAAAGATCCGGCGCTCTGCACCCGCATCCTCAAGGTGGTCAACTCCGCGTTCTACGGCCTGCCCGGCCAGATCGGCTCGATCAATCGCGCCATCGTGCTTCTGGGCCTCAACGCCGTCAAGAACATCGCCATCGCCGCCTCGCTGAGCAAGCTCTTCAAGGGCGGTCAGCTTACCACCAGCTTCAGCGCCAAGGACCTGTGGACGCACTCGATCGGCGCTGGTGCCGCGAGCAAACTCATCGCCGAAAAGATGAAGCTCGGCCTGACGGATGAGGCCTTCCTCGCCGGGCTGATCCACGATATCGGCATCATGGTCGAACTCCAGAGCGACCGCGCTCGACTGGTCGAGGTTCTCGACAAGGTCGTCTCCATGGACGCCGATCCCGCGAGCCCGCCCACGGGCGACTTCCTCGCGGCGGAGCTCGCGGTCTTCGGCGCGACACACCAGGACTTCGGCGCCGGCCTCTGCGACAAGTGGAAGTTCCCGAAGAGCTTCATCTACGTCACGGGCCACCACCACGACCCGCTCGCACTTGCCAAGGACAACCGCGCCCTCGCATCCATCGTCTTTGTTGCCGATCGACTCTGCGCAAGGCTCAACGAGGGTTTCCGCCTTGATGTGACCGACACCGGCATCCCCGCAGACGTCCTCGATGAGCTGAAGCTGACCAGCGCGGATGTCGAGGATCTCTTCCAGCGGCTGCCCGATACGTTCGCGAACGCCAAGAGCATGCTTGCCTAATCGCGACGAGGCCCGCCGCACGGACGCGGCCGGCACTCGCCGACAGTTCAGGACTCTCTTTCTCCCTCCGGGCGGCGCGACGAAAGTCAGGCCGCCTGTTTCTCATTTTGGCACCATGCCCTCGAAGCATCGGGGTCGCCGGAGGCCCTCCGCAGGCGTGTACCATCCGCTGATGCGATACCCGAACCTCCGACACGGCGTCCCGCTGTTCGCCCTGATTGCTGCCGCCGGCTTGCTCGCGGGCTGCGGTTCATCCGGCACGTCCGGCTGGTCCACCGGCGACAATGAGAAGGACATCATCAACGAGCAGCTCAGCACCGGCGAGCGAGCCGCCGCGGTCGAGCGACTCTGGCGGTCGCAAGCCGACGGAGATCACGCCGCGGCTCGCGAGTCGCTCAAGCGGATCGCCTGGAAAGCCAGCAACATCCAGGCCGTCCGGCTTCAGGCTTTGCGACTGCTTCTGGAAGACGAGCGCGACACCAACAACGCAGACTCCCGGAACATGTTCCGCCTCATGATCGCGATCGAGCCCGATCTGGAGGTGGTCAACTTCCTCGCCACCGCCGCGGCCGATCGCGGCTGGACCGAGTTCGGCCCGCCGATCGTCCGCTCCTTTGCGCGTCAGCGACCGAATCGGCCCGATCGCGATCGCCCGGAGTTCGGCGCGCTCCAGCGGCTGTTCCCATCGCAGCCGGTCGAGCGATCCGTCTACGCCGTGTTCGCAACGCCGGTGACCGCGACCGGCCAGGAGCGCGAGCGGCAGGAACGCGCGCGTCTCGACGCGTGGGCGCTGCTGGCGCGACTGGACCCCGACGGCTCGGCGCGCATGGGCTTCATCGCCGAGCCCGTCCCGAGCGATGATGCGCTGGTGGTAAACGTCCGGACGATCGCTGCGGAACTCCGCTGCGTGCCGATCACGGCGCCGCAGCTCCGCTGGCTCACCGAACTCCGCAACGAATCCCCGCAGCGCGGCCCCGATGCGGCAACCCGCCGCCAATGGTGGGCCCAGACGCGCAGCGCGGTCTCCGGCCTCTCGCCCGAGCAGGTCGCAGGTCTGCAGCTCCGCGCGCTCGAGCCGATCCGCTGGGCAAGCCTGTTCAAGCCCGAGTATCTCTCGCTGGATCGCCGCGGCATCGAGTCCACGCTCACGCAGCGCTTTGCCGGGCGATCGACGACGCAGCGCGTCGGCGCGACCTTCTCCGGCAATGCCGGCAACAGCGAGCGTCTGCAGGACAACCTGCGCCTGCTGGCCTGGAGCGACCTGCTGACCATTCTCGTCATCGATGATGTGCTCCGCCAGCCCGGCCTGCTCGAGTCGTTTATCAAGCACGCCGAGGACGATCGCAAGGACACGAGCACGGAGTTCGGCGGCCTGCTGATCTCTCCGGCCGACGTTCCGCTTGGCGAGACCTATCAGGCCCGGCTCTTTGCGCCGCGAGCGACCGAGCGCCACGGCGATGAGCGTTTCGTGGCCAGCGATGAACTCTTCGCCGCGGGCCCGCTCGCGCTTGCGCACTTCCACTTCCACGCCCAGCGCGTCGACAACCGCGAGTTTGCCGGCCCCGGCCCGGGCGATCTTGAGTTCGCCCAGGCGCACGGCCGCGCCTGCCTGGTCATCACGCCCATCGGCCGTTCCACCCTCAACATCGACTACTTCCAAGCCGGCGGCGCGAAGGTCGACCTCGGCGACTTCGCACCGGCGACATCCGCGAAGTAAGCCGCAACTGGCCGCCCACGGCCTTTCGCACTCCGAACTCCCCCGCGTCGCCCGGCGCCCGCATGAGCATCCATTGACCCCGCTCCTGGTCATCATCGCCGTCGCCAGCATCGCGCTCCACGCCGAAGTCGGGCCGCTGGCCGACTCGATCTCGCCGGACCGCGGCGCCGCCATCACGCTGGCGGTCATGGCCGCGATCACGCTCGCGCAGATGGCCGTGCGGCTGTACGCCAATCGCAGGCTGGATCGCGCGACGCTGCGCGATGGAGCCCCGTCGCTCTCGCCGCGGGCGACGTTCCGGCTCATCCGCGTGCACGACACGGTCATCCGGCTCGCCCCGGTGCTCCAGACGGCGGCGCTGGTTCTGGGCGTGTTCTGCCTCTCGCTGCCGGACTTCGTCGCCGAGCGTGTGCCGCTGCCGCCGATCTTCGCCACGTTCGTGCTGCTCTCGCCGCTGCTTGTCGCGCTGGCGCTCGGCTGGGCCATCGGCTACGACATGGACCGCCGCCTGCGCGAGTCCTCGCTCGTGGCCGGGCTTGACAGCGGCCGCGTGTACCACGCCATGCCCTCGCGCTGGCTCTGGACATGGACGCAGTTCCGGCATCATCTGCTCATCGTCCTCGTTCCCGTGCTGCTGATCGCCGCGTGCACGAGCCTGGCCGAAACGGTCGCGCTCTCCCGCGCGGTGCGATCGGTCGTCGGCTCCACGCCGCTGGCGATGGACCTGACCACGCTCGCGCTGCAGGTCGCCAGCGCGATCGCCGTGCTCGCGCTGACGCCGTCGATCCTTCGACGGCTCTGGGACACCGCGCCTCTGCCGAGCGGCCCGCTGCTGTCGGGCCTGTACGACATCGCGGCCCACGCGCGTGTGCGCATCCGCCCGCCGCTGCTCTGGCGCACGCACGGCACGCTGATGAACGCCATGGTCCTGGGCTTCCTCCCGCCGACGCGTGCGATTCTGCTGACCGATCTGCTCGTCGAGTCGCTCGATGACACGCAGATCCGCGGCGTCATGGCGCACGAAGTGGGGCACATCCGCCGCCGACACCTCCCGTGGCTCGCCGTCGTCGTCGTCGTCACGCTCGGGCTCACCACCGCCGCGGCGGATCTGCTGCTCCGCGCGTTCGCGCCCGCGCTGCTCGAAGGGGCAGAGGCCGGCGACACCGATCACGCGCTGGCCGCGGGCGTGGTCACGCTCATCACCGCGGCGGTCACCATCATCACCTTCGGCTGGGTCTCGCGGCGCTTTGAGTGGCAGGCCGATGCCTTCGCCGCCGCGACGCTCTCGTCGCTCGAGATGCAGCGGCGGGCCGATGCTCAGGCTGACCCGCATGCCGGCCCCCAGGCCAGCCTCGTTCCCGGCTCCGATCTCACCAGCGAAACCGCCCCCGCGACGAGCACCCCCGCCTCCGGCCACGCCTCCCCCGCGGCGGCCGCTGCCGCGTTGCCCGCGCACATCACCGCCGAGGGCGCCCTGGCCATCGCCTCGGCGCTCCGCAGCGTCGCGATGCTCAACCACCTTCCGCTCGATCGCTTCTCGTTCCGCCACGGCTCGATCCGCGCGCGGCTGGATCACCTCGATTCGCTCATCGGCAGGCCGATCGCCGCGCTGCCGATCGACCGCACCGCCCGCCGGATCAAGCTCGCCAGCCTCGCCGCGGGGCTGGTGCTGCTCGTGCTGCTGGCGCTGGACATCCGCGCCGCGACAAGCGGTCGCGATGGCCCCGATCCCGGCAATCGCCGCACGGCGCCAAACCCGGATTCGCTCCTGTCGGCCGCCGCACCCTACACTGGCCGCCCATGCCTCCACGCACCTCCAAAGCCGCCCGCACACCACCGCGAGGGTCCGCCGCCAACCGACCCCACATCGCGATCATCACCGCGCGGTACAACGCCGTCGTGACCGATGCGCTCGAGCGCGGCGCGCTCGCCGCGGCCAACGGCACCGCCACCGTCGAGACCTTCTCCGCCGCCGGTTCCTTCGAACTGCTCGCCCTGACGCGCCAGGCCGCGGCGAACACCGCGTTCCACGGCGTGCTGGCCCTTGGCTGCATCATCCGCGGCCAGACGCGGCACGATGAGTTCCTCGGCCACGCCGTCACCAGCGGCCTGGCCCGGATCGCCATCGAGACCGGCGTGCCCATCGGCCTCGGCGTGCTCACCGTTGAGAACGAGCAGCAGGCCCTCGTCCGCGCCGGTCTGGCCACGCCCCGCGCCCGCGGCAAGATCAAGCCCGCCCACGGCAACAAGGGCGAAGAGGCCATGCACGCCCTGATCGCGAGCATTCACGAAGCGCGGCGCATCGCCCGCTCCAAGCCCGGCGGAGGCCGCTGATGCCATCCATGACCCCGCAGGCCCGTCGCCGCTTGGCCTTTCAGGTGCTCTTCCAGATCGATGCGCAGTCCGGCGGCGGCACGCCCGATGTGCACCAGATCCTCGCGCAGATGGAGCTCGATGAGGGCACCGCCGACCGCGACCGTGCCGAGGTCGCCGCGATCGCCCAGGGCGCCTGGCAGGCCCGCCGCAACGCCGACAAGGACACCGCGGCCCTCGCCCCGGGCTGGCCGGCGCACCGTCAGGCGGCGGTGGACCGCGCGATCCTGCGGCTGGCCCACTACCTGCTGAACACGCCGACGGCCCCGTGCGCAGCGCCCGCCCCCGCGGTCATCAGCGATGCGGTCGACCTCGCCCGCGAGTTCTCCACGGAGAAGTCCCCCGCGTTCGTCAACGCGCTGCTGGACAAGGTGTACAAGGCCACGCCCGCGGGCAAAGCCGCGGCGGCCAACCCGCCAGTCGCCAACCCGCCGTCGGACACTCCACCCGTGGCCCCTCCCCCGGCACCCGAAGCGCCCTGAGCCCGTCCGCGATCACCCATGGCCTTCTTCAAGTCCATCCTGTCCAAACTCAAGCAGGGCCTCGAGGCCACGCGGCAGACGCTCACCCGCGGCCTGCGTTCGCTCATCCTGGGCCGCCAGCTCGATGATGCGCTGATCGATGATGTCCAGCGCATGCTCCTTGAGGCCGATGTCGGCGTGGAGGCCACGCAGCGGCTCATCGACCGCGCCCGCGCGGACTTCAAGGCCGGCACGCTCCGCCGCAGCGAGGATCTGCTGGCGCACCTCAAGGCACATATCAAGGAACTGCTGTCATCTTCGGCGGCTGTGGCCGGGGGGGCCGTGGGGGGCGGGGGGGCGGCGGCGGCTGTGGCCGCGGGGGCTGGGGGCGCTTCCGCCGGGGCCGGCTCGCCGGTCGGCGATGCGGCATCCGCCCCCAGGATTCTCAGCCCGGAGTTCCGCCTCGCGCCCGCCGCGCCGACGGTCGTGCTGATCACCGGGACCAACGGCGCGGGCAAGACCACGAGCATCGCCAAGCTCGCGCACATGTTCCGCCGGCAGAACAAGACGGTCCTTCTGGCCGCGTGCGACACCTTCCGCGCCGGCGCGGTGCGTCAGCTCGAGGTCTGGGCCGAGCGGCTGGGCGTCGAGGTGGTCAAGGGCCAGCAGGGCGGCGACCCCGCGGCGGTGGCGTTCGATGCGTGCAAGGCCGCGGTCGCGCGCGGGGTCGATGTGCTGATCCTCGACACCGCGGGCCGCCTGCACACGCAGGACCCGCTCATGCGGCAACTGGGCAAGATTTATAATGTCGCCGGGAAACTCATCCCCGGCGCGCCGCACGAGGCCCTGCTGGTGCTCGATGCAACAACCGGCCAGAACGCGGTGCGCCAGGCCCAGGAGTTCGCCCGCTTCTCGCCGCTCTCGGGCCTGATCCTGACCAAGCTCGACGGCACGGCCAAGGGCGGCGTGGTCATCGCCATCCGCCAGGCGACGAGCATCCCGGTCAAGTTCATCGGCACGGGCGAAACGCCCGACGACCTCCAGCCGTTCAACGCCGATGAGTTCGCCGAAGCAATGTTCTCCGAAGAAGCCTGATCGCCACCCACAGGCCGAGCACCCCGCCGCACGAAGTCGTGTTCAAATGACCAAACCATAAAGCTCCTCCCCCGATTCCTATCGGGGGAGGTGCCGCGTCTTCGCGGCGGAGGGGGTGCCTCCATCCCTCCCCAAAACGCAACAAGGGACGCGATCACCAGATCGCGTCCCTTGTGTGTTCACCGAGCCGATGGCCGAAGCCCGACGGCCGATGGCCGAAGCCCGACGGCCGAAGCCCGCTGGCCGCTGGCCGCTCGCCGCTCCCCCACCCCCCGTCACGCCGCGATGCGCACATCCTTGCCGCGTGCGTTGATGATGCTCTGGGTCATGCCGCCGCCGCTGAGGCGGACGACCAGGGTCGATGACGGCTCGCCGGGCACCCTGCCGCGCTGGGCGCGCACGGTGTACTGGAACCCTGCCGCGCCGGCGGGCAGATCTTCATCGGTGAACTTCTTGCCGCCGACGGTGCCGACGAGCTCGGCGGGGCCGACGGTGCCGCTGGCGCTGATCGTCGCGCGGGTGACAAAGTACACCACCTCGGCCTGCTGGCGGGCCTTCCAGCGGACGGTCAGTTCGCCGGTGGCGGCGTTGAGGCTGGCGCGAAGCTCGGTGGGCGCCTCGGGCGCGGGCCGCGGGCTGGGCGGCTGGGGCACGGGGAGCTGGGCGAGGATGTAGATGTTCTCCGGCGTGGCCGAGCGATCGGCCGTCAGCCGCACCTGCCGGATGATGTTCGCGGCGGACTTGCGAACATTGCTGAGCGCAACAGTCTGCGCATCAACCGAGGCCTTGGCGGTGTTGCGAGCCTTGCCGGCGGCGTCGAAGGCGACGTTGGCGGTGGAGAGGAGGCCCTGAAATTCCGTGATGACCTGTGGCCCCAGGTTCAGGGCCTGGCTGTTATCAGCCCAGGTCTCGCTGCGCTCGTTGAGGAACGTGAGAAACTGCTCGATCTTCGTGGGCAACACTGACATGATTCCTGCTCCTGCGTTGATGGATGCGCCCGCAACCGAGGACTGCCGCCAACCGAGGCGGCCGCCCGCGCGGGCTGACAGAATCATCGACCCATCCGCGGCGAGCCTTCGCGACTGCTTACCAAACTCGCCCACAATTCTCGCGGCCCGGGCCGCACAGACGGAACAGACGACCGGACCGGCGTGATCCGGGGTCCAATGTATGAAGCCGGATCGAGGCAATGGCTCGTTCGGGTCCGCTTGAGCGCCGGGGTTCCCATCGGGCTGGTGGCTTGGAGACGCTCCGGTCAAGTGCGGAGACGGGGGCGATTGCTGCATGGCTGACCACATGCACCGTGCCGTCCCAGCGTGTACACTGCCTGAGGGTGCGGTTCCCGGGTGGGAACGAATTCGGTACCTCTCTGTCCGCCAGTTTCCAAAGCTGCCACGAGATCTACCCACTCATGCCCACAAGAACGAGTACCAGCGGGAGCGAACTCTTCATCGTTGATAACAGCGATGAGGATTGGAAGGTCGTTCGGTATCTGCACGATTGGTGCCAGCTTGCCAAAGCCATCGACGTGGCGACGGGGTACTTCGAGATCGGTGCACTTCTGGCCCTCAAGGGGGAGTGGCAGAAGGTCGACAAGATCCGCATTCTCATGGGCGACGAAGTCTCTGCGCGGACGCGGGACGCGTTCGAGCGAGCACTTACGCAGATTCGGGACCGCCTGGACAAGAGCCTTGAGGATGAGAAGGAGCGGTCCGACTTCCTGGACGGGGTGCCCGCGATCGCCGCGGCCATTCGATCGGGGAAGATCGAATGCCGCGTGTACAGGCGGGACAAGTTCCACGCCAAGGCCTATATCACCCACGCGCGGCTGGAGGTCGTCGGCTCGTCTGCGCTGGTCGGATCATCCAACTTCACGTATCCGGGTCTGACGGAGAACATCGAGCTCAACGTCCAGGTGACCGGTTCACCGGTTGCCGTGCTGCAAGAGTGGTTCGAGGCCCATTGGAACGACGCCGAGGACGTCACGCCCGAGGTGCTCCGCGTCGTCGAGCGGCAGGTCCGCGAGTATTCGCCGTTCGAGGTCTACGCGCGCTCGCTTCAGCAGCTCTTCAATGGGTACCAGCAGAGCGTAACGGAATGGGAGCGTGGCAACGACGACCGAAGCTCGCGAATGTTCGGCAAGCTCGACCGGTATCAGCAGGATGGCTACAAGCAGCTCCAGAAGATCGCCGCCCGGTATCGCGGCGCGTTCCTGTGTGATGGCGTGGGTCTCGGCAAGACCTACGTGGGGCTCATGCTGATCGAGTGGCTCGTCAAGTACGAGCGCAAGCGCGTGGCGCTCTTCGTGCCCAAGGCCGCGCGCGGGCCGGTGTGGGAGGAAGCGCTCAAGCGGGAGCTTCCGGATCTCGGCAACGCGTACGGCCCGGGCGTGCTGATCTTCAATCACACGGACCTCACGCGTGAGGACGAGCGCGTTCGGCGGCAGCTGGAGGACGTGGCCCGCAGCGCCGATGTTCTGATCATCGATGAGGCTCACCACTTCCGCAACCCCGGACACCGCGGCGAGACGCCCGCCGATGTGCTCGATCCGACGAAGCCCGGTCCGGGGTACATTCCGGGTGAGGGCAAGGTCAAGCCGTCGCGATACCGAAGGCTCTTTGACATCGCCGAGGGCAAGACGCTCTTCATGCTGACCGCGACGCCGGTGAACAACCGGCTGATCGACCTTCAGCACATGATCGAACTCTTCAGCCGCAAGGAGACCGACTACTTCAAGGCCGCGCCGCTGGGCATCCACTCGCTCCGCGGCCACTTTCGGAGTATCGAGCGAACGCTCGAGAAGAATCTCGGCAGGAAGGCTGCGACTGCTGACGATCTGGACGATGGTGCCGACTTGACCGACGAGGCCGGTGAGGCGGTCAGGTTTCTTGGCGACGACGCGCTGTTCAAGGCGCTGGTTGTCCAGCGCAGCCGCGCCTATGTGCGGAAGTCGCAGCTGGCCAGCGGAGCAAGCGTCACGGCGTTTCCGACACGGCAGGCACCGAAGGTGGCGGGGTACGAGCTGAAGAAGACCTATGGCAAGCTCCTCGGGATGGTCGAGACCGCATTCGAGAAGAAGGCGCCGCTCTTCTATCTGCCGATCTATTACCCGTTGAACAACTGGATCGGCCCTCCGCAAGAGAAAGAGGCGAAGAAGTTTGTCGATGGTCGCCAGAAGCAGATTGTTGCGCTCGTTCGCACGGCATTCCTGAAGCGATTCGAGAGCTCCGTCGATGCCTTCAAGAGTTCGTGCGGAAACCTGATGAGGCGGATGATCGCCTGGGTCGAGGTACACGCGTCGACGCCACAGGAGAAGGGGCACCTCGCCGCGTGGAAGACGAAGCACGCGGACTTGCTGGGCACGATCGAACGCGATAAGTCACTCTTTGATGACCCCGACGCCGAGGAAGACGTGTACCTTGTCCCCCAGGACATGCTCGACGATGTCGAGCAGCTCGACCGCGCGAAGTACAACGTGCCGAACATGCTGCACGAGTGCTACTCCGACCTGATCCAGCTCGCCGACTTTCTCGCCGAATGCGAGCGATTCAAGCCGAAACAAGATGACAAGCTCCAGACGCTCCTGAAGCTTCTCAAGAGTGACCAGGTCCTGCGGCGGCACAAGTGCCTGATCTTCACCGAGTTCAAGGACACCGCCCAGTACCTCAAGCGTGAACTCATCGAGGCCGGTATCGAGGGCGTCGAGGAGATCGACTCGGGGTCAACCACCGACCGCGGCTCGCTCATCCGCCGATTCAGTCCCTACTACAACGGCACTACACCCGCCCAGCTCGGGAAAAAGGGGCAAGACGAGATTCGAATCCTGATCTCGACGGATGTGCTCAGCGAGGGCCTGAACCTTCAGGACGCGACGCGGCTGATCAATTACGACCTGCACTGGAACCCCGTCCGGCTGATGCAGCGCATCGGCCGTGTTGATCGCCGTATGAACCCGGCCATCGAGCACCAGATCAAGGCCGACTTCCCGGAGCCGGGCGACCGCGGCGCGATCCGTGGCGACGTGGCGTATTGGAACTTCCTCCCGCCCGACGAACTCAACCGCCTGCTCACGCTCTACAGCAAGGTCACTCAAAAGACGCTGCGAATCAGCAAGACTTTCGGCATCGAGGGCAAGAAGCTCCTCACGCCCGATGACGACTACGACGCGCTGAGGGACTTCAACGAGGCCTACGAGGGACACGAGACGCCGCTGGAGGCGTTGCACCTGGAGTACCAGACGCTGCTGACCGCGCACCCGGGGCTGGCTGAGCGGCTTAGCGCCCTTCCGGGGCGCGTGTTCAGCGGAAAGAGGCATCGCGATCCCGGAACTCGCGCAATCTTTCTCTGCTATGCGCGACCCGGCAGAGGCGAGGACGGCGAGACCAGCGAGGAGGCTGGCGATGTCGTCTGGTATCTCTATACCATCGCCGACCAGAAGGTGCGGGAGGCACCGACGGACGTGCCGCTGGAGTTGATCGCCGAACTGATCCGGTCACTCCCGACGACGCCGCGGCACGCCGAGATCGAGGCCACGGTGCTGTCGGATGTTCGCCGCGCGGTGGAGAAGAAGATCAAGAATGGGTATCTCCGGTCGGCAGGACTGCCTATGTCGGTCAAGCCGGTGCTCAAGTGCTGGATGGAGCTGAACTGAGTCATGCCGACCCACAAGCACATCGAAGCCGCGCTGGCGATCGTGAAAGACGAGCGCACCTTCCTGCAGCGCCTCCTCGGACAGACGCTGGCCTGGCCGATCGACGAGTCCGCGACGCGGACCGAGGACGTCACGTACGAGTGGGCCGAGTCCGACCTGCGGTCGCGCAACCTCTCTCGAAGAGTGGCCGAAGGCCGCATCAAGCAGTTCGTCCCTTCCACCGACTGTCCATGGGGCATCTTTCTGATCGAGTTCAAGGACGACGCACCCTTCAAGGACGACGCTGCCGGGCGGGGCATGACCGGCACTCTCCGTGACATCCTCCGCGGCCTTGTCCCGAGCAAGCGGAAGAGTTCCCAATTGGCCTCATTTCAGCGTGAACACCTGCTCTTCATCTGTACCCACAACTACACGTCTTTCCGATTCGCCTACTTCAAGGATCCCGGCGAATCGTTCAAGACGCCCCAGCTCGCGTCCTTCGGCTGGACGCGCGGCGGCGGCGTAAAGACCGTCGCACGCTACAACCTCCCCAACCTCGAATGGCCGCCCGACGGCACCGAACCCAGGGATTGGATCGCAGAATGGACGCACGCATTCGATGTCGAGCGCGTGACCAAGGACTTCTTTGAACAGTTTACAAAGCGTCATGACGACTTTCTGTCGTCGGTGCAGGGTATCCCGGGCGAGAGGGATCGCCGGTGGTTCGTGTCGGCGCTCCTGAATCGCCTCATGTTCGTCTACTTCCTGCAGAAAAAGGGGTTCATCGACGGCGGCGGCGAAGCGGGCAGGCATTATCTGGAGCGGAAGCTCGACGAGTCGCGGGCCGCTCTCGGACCGGACGCGTACTACGACGGCTTTGTCAAGCACCTGTTCTTCGAGGGCTTCGCCAAGCCGGAGAAGGCGCGGTCGCGACACACGGGCGTCCCGCTCGGCGAAGTCAAGTATCTCAACGGCGGCCTGTTTCTCAAGCACCCCGTCGAGCAGAAGCAGGAAGACGCCAACCGCCAGATCCGCGTGCCCGATGCGCCCTTTGAGCGCCTCTTCGAGCTCTTCGCCGGCTATTCCTGGAACCTCGACGACACGCCCGGCGGCAGCGACAACGAGATCAACCCGGACGTGCTGGGCTACATCTTCGAGAAGTACATCAACTACACAACCTCCAAGCAGAAGGAGTTCGGCGCGTTCTACACCCGCCCCGAGATCACCGACTACCTCTGCGAGAAGACCATCCACCGACTGATCCTCGATGGCGTCAACACGCCGGGCGCGCCCGCCGCGGGCCTGCCCAAGCGGGCCTTCGACACGATCGGCCAGATGCTCAGCAAGATGGACGACAGACTGGCGACACGCCTTCTCGACGACGTGCTGCCGGGGCTGAGCCTGCTGGATCCGGCTTGCGGGTCGGGCGCGTTCCTCATCGCCGCCATGAAGGCCATGGTGGATGTCTATACCGGCGTCTTCGGCTGGATCCGCATGAGCGGCTCGTCCGCGCTCAAGGCCCGGGTGAAGAAGATCGAGAGTGATCACGCATCACTTCTGTACTACGTCAAGAAGCAGATCATCACGCAGAACATCTATGGCGTGGACATCATGGAGGAAGCGACGGAGATCGCCCGGCTGCGGCTGTTCCTCACGCTTGTGGCTTCCGCCGACACCGTCGACCAGCTCGAACCGCTGCCCAACATCGACTTCAACGTGCTCGCTGGCAACTCGCTCATCGGCCTGCTGCGCGTGGACGAGGGCGACTACGACGCCCGCGGGCGGGAGCGGAACATGTTCGCCGAGCACTATCGCGTGTTGCTGAACCGGCGCAATGTGCTGCTGCGGGCGTACAAGGACGCAGCGACGTACGACGAGGGGCTGACCGGCACGCGCGACGAGATCCGCCGGGCGGCGGAGGCTGCGAGCGAGCAGCTCAACGACATGCTCAAGGCGGAGATGGATGATCTCGGCGTGCAGTACCACGTGCTGGGGTGGGATCCGAAGAAGAAGGACACCAAAATCAACCGGAAGCGTGCCGTCGGGCCGCTCGACATCGATCGCCTCCGCCCGTTCCACTGGGCGTACATGTTCGACAAGGTCGTGGCCGACCGCGGCGGCTTTGACGCCATCATCACCAACCCGCCGTGGGAGATCTTCAAGCCCAACGGCAAGGAGTTCTTCCAGAACCACTCCGACCTGGTGACCCGCAAGAAGATGAACATCCACGACTTCGAGGACGAGCAGGAGAAGATGCTCGAGGACGAGGACGTCCGCGACAAGTGGCTGGACTACTGTGAAGAGTTCCCGCCGCTCTCGGCCTACTTCCGCTCCGCTCAGCAATACAAGAACCAGATCAGCATAGTCAACGGCAAGAAGGCCGGCACCGATATCAACCTCTACAAGCTCTTCGTCGAGCAGTGCTACAACCTGCTCCGGCCGGGCGGGCTGTGCGGGATCGTCATCCCCAGCGGTATCTACACCGACCTTGGTTCCAAGCAGCTCCGCGAGATGCTCTTTGGAAAGACGACCGTTACCGGGCTGGTGGGATTCGAGAACCGACGCAAGGTCTTTGATGACGTAGATAGTCGTTTCAAGTTCGTCGTCCTCACCTTTCAGAAGAGGGGCGAAACCAGGCGGTTCCCCGCCGCGTTCATGCGCCACGACGTGGGGGAGTTGCGCCGCTTCCCCGATGGGCCCGACCCTGAGTCTCGCGGCCAGGTGACGATCGACGTCGCCACCGCCCGGCGGCTCGCTCCCGACTCGCTCTCGATCATGGAGTTCAAGGGCCCACTCGACGTCGCCATCGCCGAGAAGATGCTGCGGTTCCCGATGCTTGGGGGCGAGGGGAAAGGCGGCTGGAATCTGCAACTGTCGCGTGAGTTCGACATGACCAACGACGCGAACAAGCCCGACGGTTCGCGGCTCTTCCTTGACAGGCCCGGCAAGGGGCGGCTGCCGCTGTACGAGGGGAAGATGATCTGGCAGTTCGACCACCGCTACGCCGAGCCGAGGTACTGGATCGAGGAGAAGGCGGGACGGAAGCAGTTGCTGGGGCGCACAGAAGACTCCGGTCAGCCGCTGGACTACCAAGCGTTCCGCCTGGGCTTCCGAGACATTGCCGCGAACACCAATGAGCGGACACTCGTTTCCGCAGTTATCCCGCCGACATTCCACGGCAACAAAATCCCGACAGTCTGCATTTATGGCGAGAACGGAAAGCGACTGGTCGTCGATGTGGAGCAGACGTATCTGCTGGGCCTGTGGAACAGCTTTGTGATCGACTACATCATCCGAATGCGCGTCACAACTACACTCAATTTCTTTTATATACTTCAGTTGACCGCGCCTCTATACGACCCGAAGAACCCAACGCACTGCGCCATCGTCGAGCGGACTACCCAGTTGACGTGCACGACGGAGGAGTACGAACCGTTCGCGAAAGCGCTGGCAATCAAGGGGCTTCGCTGTCGCGAGCTTAGCGAGAGAGAGCGGTCCGAACTCCGTTCTGAAGTTGACGGTTTTGTGGCCCACCTCTACGGCCTCACCGAGGACGAGTTCGCCCACGTGCTTCGGCAGTTTCCCATTGTGCCCGAGCCGGTCAAGACCGACGCCCTCAACGCCTATCGCGCTGTCCAGCGGGGATTGGTGAAGTAATGCCCACAAAGAAGCCCAAACTCGCCGTGTCTTCCCTTCGCGTCCGCAACTTCAAGGCGATCGTCGACAGTAAGACCGTGCGTTTCACGCCGCTGACCGTCTTCATCGGCAACAACGGCAGCGGCAAGAGCAGCCTGATGGAGTCTTTGGAGTTGGTCCAGCGCATGGCCCACGAGGATGTGGACGTGGCTCTCGATCCATTCCTGGGGCTCGAGCACGTCCGGCACAAGGCGGCGGTGGCAGCAGCGACGAAGCAGGGCAAGACCAAGCAGCGGGACCCGGCAACGGGGCACTTACAGTTTGTGCTCAGCGGATGGGCCGAGCCGCGAAATGGTGGTCTCTTCGGTCGTCGATTACAACGTGAGTCCTACGACGCTTCGATCAGTATCGGCACCGAGCAAGGCGGCGAGCGCGTTGTGGTTGCCGCAGAAGTCCTCCACCTCCGTGGCGATCTTTACGCCAAGAGCGTGCGTCGCCCGCGGGCGGACGCGCTGCGGGACGCGATCGGCCGCTCGGTAGAGACATGGCAGTTTCTTGACATGAGCCCGCGTGAGATGGGACGTCTCCGCTCGCGGCGTCGGACCAGCGTGCGCATGGCCCTGCAGCGTGACGGGTCAAATCTCGCGGAGTACCTGCTCGACATGCGTGACGGATCCGGCCGTGGCATTTCGGCTCAGCGTGCTGAAGAGGGCCTTGCCGCGTTCAACGGTTTCGTCGAGGCGATGCGTCAGGTCCTGCCCTACGCAAGCGATCTGCGCCCAGTTGAACGGGACGTTCTGGAGCGCAAGGTGTTTCTCGAGCTGATGGAGCCTTACGGAAAGGACGGGCTCGCGATGCAGATTCCCGGCTGGCTTATGTCGACGGGCACCCTCCGCATCGCCGCGCTGCTGGCGGTACTTCGCCACCCCGAGCCGCCGCCATTGATCTGCATCGAAGAGATCGAGAACGGTCTGGATCCCCGCACCATCCAACTGCTCGTCTCGGAGATTCAGTACGCCGTCGAGCGGCGGGGCATCCAGGTCATGGTCACGACGCACTCGCCCTACTTCCTCGATCTTGTGCCTCTCGACACGGTGGTGTTTGTGGAACGCGGCGAGAAGGGGCCATCCTTTACCCGTCCAGCCGACGATGCAGAACTGCGCGGGTGGGCTGAGAAGTTCTCGCCAGGTCAGCTCTACACCATGAACACGATGACTGGTTCCGGATCCAGGCCGAGGAAGCGGAAGCCATGAAACTCGGACTCATTGTGGAGGGCTACGCCGACGGGGCGGTCTGCCGCATCGCTGCGCAAAGGCTTGTACCTGGTCTCACTGTTCATGAACCAACGGTCATGGTGAATCGGCCGAGGTTGCTTGATGGCTGCGGCGATGCGGCCGCTGCCCTGCTAAAAGCTGGCAAGTGCGACAAAGTGGCCGTTGTCTGGGACCTGTACCCGAATTGGGCGGACAAGCAGTTTAAGCCCTGCCGCAAGGCGGACCGCGAGCGTGCGCTCGCGTCGCTGGCGGCCGCAGGGTTGGAGGCCGGCCCCCGCGTGGTGCTCGTGTGCATTCAACGGGAACTGGAGACGTGGCTCATCGCCGATGTCGCAGCAATCAAGAGCGTCCTCGTGCCCCGGTACATCGCCGCGGATCGCCTACAGAAGATCAACCCACCGGGAAAGCCGGAGCGGCACGCCGATCCGAAGGGGTGGCTCGAGGACACTTTCGACAGGGCGAAGGGGACCAAGTACACCGACCGCGAGCATGCGCCGGCGATCATGGGTGAGATCAGCGACCTGAAGGCCTTGCGCAAGGTTCCGTCGTTCTCTCGCTTTGCAGCAAAGCTGTTGGGCGTTCCATCATGGCCGCCCGCGAAGTGACGGAGGGCATGATCTCCACGCGGCGTGCTTCGAATGTGGGCTTGGTGGCCCCCGGAGGGATCTCACCAGGAATCTGTCAGGTGGGGCTCGGGTGAACGGCACCGCGGCGCGGTCCCACGTTGCGTCTGGCTGGCCCGGTCGAGGCGGGCCGAACTGATGGTGAACACTTGGGGGCCGGGTCCGACCGCTGGAGGTGCGGAGGGGGCGTGATGGCCGCGTCAGGGGGCGTGATGACGCCGTCACGCGTCCACAAGTCGGCGTCAGGCGTCCACAAGACGGCGTCAGGCGTCCACAAAATGCCGTCACGCGTCCACAAGACGGCGCCGCGCGTCCACAAAATGCCGTCACGCGTCCACAAGACGGCGCCGCGCGTCCACAAAATGCCGTCACGCGTCCACAAGACGGCGTCTTGTGGACGCGCGGCGCGGACTTGTGGACCAAAATTGGGAATTTTTGGTCGTCTGGTGTTCGGTTTTGTGTCGATTTTGGGCGGATCAGGGGTCGAACGTTCGCGATCGTGTTCGCGATCGCGCGGGGATTGCGCGGGGAACGGGGGGGAACGCGCGGCGATGCGCCGCGAAAGTTCAAAGTTCAAATGGGGAAAAGTTCAAATCGGAGGGGGCCGGGGGCGGGGGGGCGGGGCCCCCTTTGGGTCGAAGAGTCGCCCCCTCCGCCTCGAGGACTCGGCACCTCCCCCGTTTGGAAACGGGGGAGGTGCTTTCGGATTTGGTGCTTTGCCGGTTTGCCCTTTGCCCTTTTGCCCCTTTGCCCTTTGCCCTTTGCCACTGCGCCACTCTGCCACTCTGCCACTGCGCCACTCCCACCCCGCCCCACCCCACCCCACCCCCGCCGGGGCTCGGATGGGCTCACGCCTTGAGCAGGCCGAGCATCACCGCCATTTGGGCCCAGCGGCGGTTCTCGGCCTGGTCGTAGACGGCGCTCTGGCGGCCGTCGATCACCGAGTCGGTGACCTCTTCGCCGCGGTGGGCGGGGAGGCAGTGCATGAAGATCGCTCGGGTATCGGCCAGGTCCATGAGCTCATCGTTGACCTGATACGCCGCGAACGCGGCCACGCGGCTGGCCGGGTCGCCGCCGCCGGCATCGGGGGCGTGGCCCGCGGGCGCGGCGTGGTGCATGCTCACCCAGCAGTCGGTGTACACCACCTGCTGGCCGCGGACGGCTCGGGCATCGGCCGTCACGGTGATCGAGCCGCCCGTCAGGTCCGCATCGGCCTGCGCGCGGGCGATGAGCTCGGCCGGCGGCGTGTATCCCTCCGGGCAGATGATCGTCACGTGGCCGCCGAGTTTGCAGCAGGATTCCAGCAGCGAGACGCAGACGTTGTTGCCATCGCCGATGTAGCAGACCCGCGTGCCGCGGATGGTGCCGAACTTCTCGGTGATCGTCAGCGCATCGGCCAGGCCCTGGCAGGGGTGGTGGTCGTCGCTCAGGGCGTTGATCACCGGGATGCGGGCCTCATCGGCGACCTCCTCGAGGATCGCCTGCGAGTACACCCGCGCGATGATCATGTCGACGAAGCGTTCCATGTTGCGGGCAAAGTCCCGCACGCTCTCGCGCAGGCCGATGCGGTCGCCCGAGGCGCCAAGGTCGTAGAAGATCGGGTGCCCGCCCATGCGGGCGATGCCGACCTCGAACGACATGCGCGTGCGCAGCGAGGCCTTCTCGAAGATCATCGCCACCGCGCGGCCGGACAGGCGATCGGCGACGTTCGCCCCGCGTGCGGCCTTGATCGCCGCGGCGGTGCGCAGGATGTTGTGCACATCGTCGATCGAGAGCGCCGCGACCGCCAAAAAGTCCGGACGCGACAGGGTCAGGGCCGGAACCGAGGCGCCAGCGCGCGATGCGCCGGCGGCCTTCGCGGCCGGGCGAGCCGCGGGGGTGCGGGCCGCGGGGGGACGGGCCGCGGGGGTGCGAGGCTGCTCGGTGCGAGGCTTGTCCGTGCGGGCCTTGGCGGTGCGGGCCTTGGTCCCCGGGGCGTCGGTTGAACGGCGGCTGGAAGAGGTCTTCTTGGGCATGGGCGGTGTGGCGGGTGTGAAGGGTGGGGGGCGGGGGCGGGGGCTGGGGGAACGGGAACGGGAACGGGAACGGGAACGGGAACGGGAACGGGAGCGGGGACGGGGGCCGCCGGTGGGGGCCGACGGTGGGGGCCGATGAGCGGACCGGGTCCGGAGCATACCGGATCATCGCCATCTGCGGGGGGCTTGGAGCCGCGGCAACGCCCGAAAATCCATCGCGCCCGCCGCCCGGGCCCCGGGTCGAGCGCTCTCACCCTCGATCACCCGAGGCTCGGGACCGGTCTGCCCCCGGCGATCACCATCGCCACCGGCGACAGGCCCGCCTCCCAGGAGATCATCCGCTCATCCGCCGCGTGCAGGATCAGCAGGTCCGCCCGGGCCCCTGGCTCGATCGTGCCCCGGTCGGGGAGGTTGAGGATCGCCGCGGGGTTCAGCGTCGCGGCCGTCAGGGCCTCGGCGGGGCTCAGGCCCAGGTGACGCACGGCCAGCGCCTGGATCATCGCCATCGAGCCGCAGGGTGCCGAGCCGGGATTGTAGTTGCTGGCGATCGCCAGCAGGCCGCCTGCCTGAGCGGCCCCCCCGGCCCCCCCGGCTCCCGCGCCCCCGCCGGCATCAACGAATCGTCGCCCGCGGGCGTAGCGGCCATCGAGATGAAACCCGCAGGCCGGGAGCATCACCCCCGCGCACGGGCTGGAGGCCGGGCTGGAGGCCAGCAGCGCCAGGTCCGCATCGCTCGCGGCCTCGAGATGGTCGCACGATCGCGCGCCCATCGAGACCGCCCGCCCGATCATGCCCAGGCTCGTGAACTGGTCCGTGTGCATGCGGATCGGCAACCCCAAAGCCGCGGCACGCTCGAACAGTTCGCACGCCTGCTCGACGCTCCACGCGCCCTTCTCGATGAACGCATCGACCGCGATGCCGGGGAACTCCGCCGCGATGGCGGGGAGGGTTTGGCGAATCGTGCGATCCACAAAGTTGGGATCGGCATCATCGATCGCGTGGCCCAGCAGCGCGGTGGGCACGACCGTACCCGCGAACCCCTCCGCCGCGGCACGGATGGCCCGGAGTATCTTCAGCTCGGTCGCAAGGTCCAGGCCGTAGCCGCCCTTGACCTCGATGCTCGTCGAGCCCGCGGCGAGCATGCGGTCGAGGTTGGCCCGCACGTTCGCGGTCAGTTGCTCGGGGCTGGCGCTGCGGACAGCGCGCACGGTGCTCATGATCCCGCCGCCGGCGGCCATGATCTGCTGGTACGTCGCGCCCGACCGCTTGAGATCCCATTCATCCAGCCGGGAGCCCGCCCAGAGCGCGTGGGTGTGGCAGTCGACGAAGCCCGGAACCACCGCTCGCCCCGCGGCGTCGATGGTTCGAGGCGTCGTTGGCCCGGGGGGTGAATGAGGTGCAAGTGCGTGAGGTGCGGGCGAGGGCTGTCCGGGCGATGGCGGCAGCATGCTTGGCGCGTCGCCCGGGCCGACGTTATCGTCAGCGCCGTCCCGGGAGCGGGCCGCGGCCTGAGCGATGTCGACGATCCGACCATCGCGGATGCGGATAGTCGCCCGGTCGATGATGCGCAGCGTGCCCATCTGCGCGCCGCGTGCGGCGCGAGCGGGCCATGGCGAGCCGATCTTCGCGGGCGAAGTCGGCGTGACGAGGCGCGCGTTGATGATCTGCAGGTCCATCGACACGCGGTCTTTCGCCTCCTGTTGTCCCGCCGGACGTGCCGCCGGTGGTGGTGCTGCTCAGGCGTGCTGCGGCTGGCGGCTCTCGTTGAGCAGCTTGCGCAGCACGGTCTGGAGGATGCCGCCGTTGCGGTAGTAGCCGATCTCGACGGCGCTGTCCAGGCGGCAGAGCGCCGAGAAGGTGACCTTCTGGCCCTTCTTCTCACCCTGGGTGATGTGCGCTGTGACGCGCACCTCGCACCGGGGCGCGAACTCCGCCGGCAGCTCGATGTCGAAGATGTCCGTCGGGCAGATGCCCAGCGTCGCGGCCGTCTGGCCCGGCTTGAACGTCAGCGGCAGCACGCCCATGCCGACAAGGTTCGAGCGGTGGATGCGCTCGAAGCTCTCGGCGATGACGGCCTTGACACCCAGGAGCATCGTGCCCTTGGCGGCCCAGTCGCGGCTGGAGCCCATGCCGTAGTCCTTGCCCGCCAGCACGACCAGCGGTGTGCCGGCCTTCTTGTAGTTGGTCGAGGCGTTGAAGATCGTCTCCAGCGGGCCGCCATCGCGCGTGAAGTCGCGGGTCCACCAGCCCTCGCGGACCTTGCCGGACTCATCGACCGCCAGAGCGTTCTTGACGCGCACGTTGGCGAAGGTGCCGCGGGTCATGACGCGGTCGTTGCCGCGCCGGCTGCCGTAGCTGTTGAACATGGTCCGCGGCACGCCGAGGGTCTTGAGATACTCGCCGGCGGGGCTCTTCTCGGCGATGTCGCCCGCGGGGGAGATGTGGTCGGTCGTGACGCTGTCGCCGACGCTGATGAGCACGCGGGCGCCGGTGATGCCGGGCATCGCGCCCTGCGCCGGCGTCGCGCTCATGCCCGCGAAGTACGGCGGGTGCTGGATGTACGTGCTCTTGTCGTTCCAGGCGTAGAGCTCGCCGCCCGTGACGGGCACCTTGTTCCACGTCTCGTTGGCGGTGAACACCTTGGCGTACTGGCTCTTGAACTGCTCGGGGCTCAGGCACTGGGCCTTGACGGCCTGCACCTCGGCCTGCGTCGGCCAGATGTCCTTGAGGAAGACGGGCTTGCCTTCGGCGGTCGTGGCAAGGGGCTCGGTGGCCAGGTCAATCGCGACGCTGCCGGCGATCGCGTACGCAACCACCAGCGGCGGGCTGGCCAGGTAGTTGGCCTTCACCGCCGGGTGCACGCGGCCCTCAAAGTTGCGGTTGCCCGAAAGCACCGACGCGGCGATGAAGTCGCCCTCCTTGATCGCGGCCTCGATGGCCTCCGGCAGCGGTCCGGAGTTGCCGATGCACGTCGTGCAGCCGTACCCGACGGTCTGGAAGCCCAGCGCGTCCAGGTCCGCGGTCAGACCGGCCTTGTCGAGATAGTCCGTCACCACGCGAGAGCCGGGCGCGAGGCTCGTCTTGACCCACGAACGCTGACGCAGGCCCAGGGCGCGGGCCTTGCGGGCGACCAGCCCCGCGGCGATGAGCACATCGGGGTTGCTCGTGTTCGTGCACGACGTGATCGCCGCGATCACCACCGCGCCGTGCGTGAGCGTGCGGGGCTTGCCGCTGCGGCAGGTGATGTTGCCGAAGGCGCCGAAGATCTTGTCGGCCGGGAGACCGAAGCCGGAGTTGCCCATCGGAGCGCCGAGGCTCTTGAGGAACTCGGCCTTGACGTTCTTGAGGTCCACACGATCCTGCGGACGCTTGGGGCCGGCCAGCGACGGTTGAACGGTGGACAGGTCGAGCTCCATCGTGTCGGTGAAGATCGGGTCGGGCTGGCTCGCGTCCCACCAGAGGTTGTTCGCCTTGGCGTATGCCTCGGTCAGCGCGGCCTGCTCAGCGCGGCCCGTGAACTTCATGTACGCGATGGTCTGCTCATCCATCGGGAAGAAGCCCATCGTCGCACCGTACTCCGGCGCCATGTTCGCGATCGTGGCGCGGTCAGGGATGCTCAGCGCGGCCAGACCGGGGCCGTAGAACTCGACGAACTTCTCGACCACGCCCTTCTTGCGCAGCATCTGCGTGACGGTGAGGACCAGGTCGGTCGCGGTGGTGCCCTCGGGGAGCTTGCCGGTGAGCTTGAAGCCGATGACCTCCGGCGGCAGCATGAAGTACGGCTGGCCGAGCATGACGGCCTCGGCCTCGATCCCGCCGACACCCCAGCCGACCACGCCCAAGCCGTTGATCATGGTGGTGTGGCTGTCGGTGCCGACGCAGGAGTCCGGGTAGACGATCGTGGCCCCGTCGACCTGCTTGCTCAGCACGCCGGGAGAGAGGTACTCAAGGTTGACCTGATGCACGATGCCGGTGGCGGGGGGCACGCAGCGGAAGTTGCTCAGGCTCTTCTGGCCCCACTTGAGGAACTCGTAGCGTTCGTTGTTGCGCTCGAACTCCTTCTCGGAGTTGATCGTCAGGGCCGTCTTGCCGCCTTCGCCAGCGCCGAAGGCGTCGACCTGAACACTGTGATCAATGACCAGATCGCAGGGAACCAGTGGGTTGATGGCCGAGGGGTCGCCGCCGAGGGCCTTCATGGCTTCGCGCATGGCTGCAAGGTCAACGACGCAGGGCACGCCGGTGAAGTCCTGCAGAACGACGCGGCCGACCATGAACGGGATTTCCTCCTGAGCGGGCTTCTTGGCGTCGTAGCTGGCCAGGCCGCTGACGTCGTCGGCGGTGACGACCGTCCCGTCAACGCTGCGGAGCATGGACTCGAGAATGACGCGGATGGAGTACGGCAGGCTGGCGATGGGCTTGCCGATCTTGGCCTTGCTTAACGCCGCGAGGCTGAAGTAGGTGTAGGTGGTGCCGTTGAGTGAGAACGTGCTGCGTGCGCCGAAGG